>FZPS01000169.1_pt27 | contig 112579 bp, 110 predicted proteins | sample 1817821 | NCBI WGS metagenome assembly FZPS01 (sample SAMEA104158645, study PRJEB21678) | metagenome | place: Germany | collected 2015-04-21
GGGCACGACAGGATCCTTGCCCTGCTGATAGAAGGCGAACCGGAGGAATCTTTCCCTGACCAGCTCCGTCTTGTGAAGAAAAAGACTGTCCGCGAAGACGGTACAGTAACCGAAGAGATCCAGGAGATTGAACCCCTTGCGGCAGATATCCGCGCCCAGAATTTAGGCGGGACGAAGAAAAAGCTCAAGACCGAGAAAGGTTGAACATTGATTGTCCCGGACCGAGCCCGGAAGCCGTCTTTTTCGATCCTTCGGACAAAACCCTCTTCATCTCATTCAGCGATCAATCCATAGGACGCTATAGTGCAGTGGACGGAACACTTATCGGCATGCTGGAGAAAAAGGTTGAGGTATTGACAGATCTCCTTTTTAGCCAGGAAAGGAACATCTACATAACAAAAGGGCTGACTGAGGCCTATATTTGGAACTCTGATACCCATAAGCCCATTGGCCATATACCCATTCTCCGCACAGCAGACCTAAAATCAGGCTATTTGTTCACTGCTTATTTTGAGAAATTATACGCCCTTCCCCTCTATGATACACAGATGCTTCTTGATGAGGCCGAAAGGCAGCTTCAGGGAAGAACCCTCACCCTGGAGGAGAAAAAGAGGCTGTTCATAGTGGAGTAACCTTGCTGAAAATCGGCCTACGGCCTACAAAAGTCACAGGGATAATAGCCCTGTGAGGCTGCATCCCGGGCATCAGTAAAGCTGACAATGCTTTCCTGGTCAAAATCCGGAAGGCTGCTCAAACTCAGGTAATGATCGCAGGACTTTCGGCAATAGATTGCTTTTCCTTCGCGTTCATAGCCCACTAGTTGCGATTTTCCCAGGATACGGGCACCGCCGAAGGCGCTGCTTTCATATGGGATACCGGTCATAACCGGAAAGCCCTGAGCGAACACAAGCATGCCCTCATCTGTCAGGGCTCTGATCCAGTCTGCATCCACTATCCTTGGGAACCTGAAAGTATGTGTTACTCCCATCCGGGAACTGAATGAGTTAAAGCGGGCTATGTGGCTGTCAAGATCCTTTTCTATTGACTGGCTTACGGCGGCAAGCCTGGCTGTTTCAAATCCCTCTTTGGTTTGAAACTGTGGGATTAGAGCTGAGAAATCCGAAAACTGGCCCTCCATTTCCTGACCATCGTAAGTATTGTAGATGACAACCGTATCATCCAGAGTGTACGCCACTAGATACCGGCCGGATTCAGCAGCACCGTAATAGGGCTTTTTCGGATACCAGCAATAATTCATGATGGAATATCCTTCAGAACCCTGGTATTGGTTCAGGGCATAAACAATATACCCGTCATACTCCAGGAATACTATAACAGGCACACAGCCTTTAACACGCATCATACCCGTCTCATCGCCATATACCCCGAAAGAGAAGAACAGGGTGTCAAAAAAATGAGACACCGCTATTTCACGGGTATTCTGGATAGTCAATCCCCCTTCTCCCGACACCTGTCGTCGTTGATGTGCAAGCATGAATACCGCATCCTGCACAGCGTTATCCAGCACCTGATCATAGTAAGCCCTCAACTCCACATCCTTTTGCAATACCCGGGACTGTATGCCCGAAATGCATAGGAAAGGGGCTATAATGATGACAAACAGTATGGCAAAACTAGTAAGCCTCATTTCTCACAAGCCCTCCTGCTCTGACAAACAGAGTGGGTACTTGGGTATCCGAAAGAAGAATCATATCCCTAAGAGCTGTGGCCATGGTTTTCCCGCTGTTTTTTACTTCCACAAACAGCAAATCGCCAGCCTTCATATCATACCTGCGAGCCTTGTCAAAGGCATCCAGGCTGGGATCATCCGGGAACAGCACCGATAATATGGCATCCTCACCCTGGGCAATGCGGTTGATCTCGTATTCTCCTGTGAACTCAAGAACCTGCCCGTTCTGCCTGTATACTGGACTGATCATGCTTTTCACATGCTCAATGCGAATTTCAAAGGTGCAGCCGGTGGTGTGTATACGATTTACAAACTCATTATACATATTCGGTGTAATATATCCTGTGTCCCTTGCAGAATCCACAAACCGGATGGTCTCTGTGAAAACCACTGTATAGGCAGCACTGTCTTGCCTTTCCAGCATGTTCATCACAGGAACCAGAAAAAGCAAAACCGCAGCAAGAAAGAATCCGAGTATCTTCCATAATGGGCTGTCCATACTTACCTTCCTTCTATCTCTACTCTGACCGGCCTCCCGTGAGGATCAAAAATGATGTGGGAATGGAAAAGGCTGTCGGGTTCTATTTCTTCAATCCGTACATCCCTGTAACTCATACCATCCACCATGAGTTCAGGGTATTCTCCCGGTCCAGGATCCGCCGGTTCTCCATACAAACCTCCCAGAAACCGTTCCCTGTCAGCCCGTCCTCTGGCCAGAATCAGGCTGGTCACATCATGCCCGGTCATAAAACTATCCTTTTCAGCATATGCCTCCTCCCTGGCCACACCCTGTGAACCATTATGATGCCGTACATGGGAAGCATAAGCCTGATAGTCATGGTAGGCCGTAAAAAAGGAGGTGAATGCCAAAACAAGTATCATAATACAGCTGCCCAGGTAGAGAGCCCTGGTGATCTGTTCGTCCATGCTCTATTCCACCTGTGCGCAGATGATACCTCTTATCACCTGATTAGTGTCATATATCAGATAAGAGCGAAACCTGCCTGCCGGGTTGATATATTTACCCGCAAGATTGGTATTCTCTGCATCCCTTCTGGCTGCATCCCGAACAGTTTTGCTGACACTTCTCATAAGCTCATCCGACCCATTTGACAGGATAACACAGTCGTCCTGGGCAGAGAGTGTACCCTCTGTTTCAGATACATATTGGGTATAGCGGTCAATGCTTAACCCAAAGCCCTTATAGGGATCAAGATCCACCGACTTTCCGCTGTTAGAACCCAGGGTGGCAACAAGAACTATAACCTCGCCGCTTCTGCCAGACAGATTATTGATGGCACCAAGTACCTGATCTCCCTTGACCTCCTTTCCATCAAAGGCTCTAAGATCTTCTTCCGCCATACTTTGAGCAATGGAATTGATGCTGTCGTTGGCAGCGGCACTGGCATCCTTCATGGATCCAAATACGCTCAGTCCGATGGTAACTACGGCAATGAAGAGAAGGATGGAAACTCCCAACCAAAGCGCTTTTGAAATATTGCTGTCCATAATGCATCCCCTTTCCTTATTCGCTGTTTTACAGGATCAAAACCCTGATATTTGTTCATAGAATGTTGCGATGCTTTGAAGACCGGTCACGATCATTGGAATGATCAGATACAATGCGATAAGAGAATAGACCGGCATAAAGCCCACCATGTTCCCCAGGTTCTTTTTGCTTTCAACAATACGCTCATTAAGAGCCTTCCTTTTCTCCTGGTTGTATCGCATCTCATCCTCCAACTCCTCAAAAGCTTTCTGCACACCCAGTTCCTCGTTGGCAAGCTGAAGGTTCTCAATGATACCAACAAGAGGAGCAAAGGAAACATCTTCTTTGAGCTGATCCAGGGCTTCCTTCGAACCTGAGCTGAAGTTTGCCAGACATTTCTGGATGGGTTCCTTAAACTGAACCGAGAACATCTCCATCCACTCCAGTATCTCCTCTACATGGATCCTGCTCATATCCTTCAGCATCAGGATGATGGTTTGAAACTGTGCCGCTTCCTCCTCCATGTCTATCCGCCTGACTGATTTCAGGAAGCGAAGGCTCAAAACCGGTATCTGATATCCCAGTAAAAGGAGGAGGATGCACAATAACAGTTCATACCATTTAAACTTGCAGTAACTCAGTCGATGACACTTTTCAATGATCCTGGAAACGGCCAGATCCTGAGGGGCCTTATCCCGTATGCCTTCTTCTGCCAACGCCTCCCGTATAAGCACAGCATCAGGCTTTTTATTGACCTTTATCAGGACCTTCCTGTCCAAATCAGTTATTTCCTGTAGCTTTTCATACTCGGAATCGGACAACCTGCCTCCCAGGTATCCTTTAGGGATCTCAGGTACATATAGGATATGGTAGGAATTATTCAGATTAAGGCCAATGAACAAAATGAGCCCCAGAATGAATGCCATAAGGCCTATAATAACCCTTCGGGTATAGAGGATCTGGATATTGATGCCCGACACGCTTCCCTTGATAAGTGATTCAAGCTCCGCTTTCTTCATTGTATAGTCCCCGGGCACCAACCGATCCACGATCCTGTATACAATGCCCATTTCATAGATCCTGCCCTCCAGGGATTTTCTTTCCCCATAAGTTTTTTCCGGACCGTCGAATCGCTGTATTCTTCTCAGGGCTATATAAGAACCAAAGGCTGCAATAACCGTTCCTATGCCCAGAATGATTCCTGCCCTGCTGTTGTAAAAATTATTGAGTGGGGTAAAGCTGTTTCCTGCCCATTGCCTCAGGGGTTTGATAAGGAAAATTGGCAGCAGTGAAATGACATTCAGGCTTCTTAAGGCAAACCTGAGCCTCTCGCGCTTGAATACATCTGCCCTTATCTCACTGCTGAGATGGCCTATGCCCCTGATAAAAACAGATCCCCCGTCCTTCTGCGTATCGCCATACTCCCTGGTGATATGCATCATAGCCGCCAATAGCTTGAGATATTTGTTCGGGGCGACCTCATAGTAGTGTTCAAGACCTTTTTCCTGGTCTGCGCCTGAAAGGATATCCCCTATGCGTTCTGCCTGCAGGTAGATTTCAAACAAACCTCTTTTATTCAGTGCCTCACAGGCCTCGTAGTTGGCATCCTCAACCGATTTGAGTTCGTAATATTTATGTCTGAGCAATTCATGGTAGACAAGTTGCTGCTTCAGCAGCTTTACATGGATATTGGATACAAAGATATCTATAATGGTATCCGCCAGGAAGAACAGGATCAGTGCAAGGATTAATAGCATTAACGCATCCCTGGTCATAAGCCAGAACAGAAACAGCGAAACAGTGAAGAAGGCTGCTGTCACAAGAAATACCACAACGGTCTTCTTTCGGACGGCCAGTTCGTCGAAATGGGTATAAAACTCCAGCCTCTTTCTGATGTAATAGAGTATTGATCTTGAAAAGCGGTAACGGCTAAGAACGGTATACAGGAATATGAGGAAGGCTGTCCCGCTGCCGCTTCTCAGGCTTCTGCCACCAAGGCTCTTCTTTTGCTGTTTTATGGCCAAAAGAGCCAGTAATGCCGCTCCAAATCCGCATGCAATTACAATCCAAAGATAGGTGTTCATCTCACTAAACTCCAATTCTTTTTGAGAAAGCCTGAGAAAGCTTCAGCGTCTTCCTGGGACATGGCCTGCATCATCCGACAGATCTTTTCCTGGCTGATAGGGCTGACGGCGCGGTATTCCCCGTCCTGATACTCGATAATGTTCCGGGTTTCAAAGCTTAGCCTGTCGGTCATTCTGGTGTAGAATTCAGCTGTTGTCTCCATGAATCCGCTAAGCTTTTGATCCTGGGACTCAAGCTCCTTGAACGTCTGGGGATAAGGCTTTTGGGAACTGGTCTCGATTATCTCGGTTATCCTCTCTATGTACCGCTTCCCCTTAAAATCCCTGGCCAGATGTATATCAAAATCAAGAGCTGATACCACCTGTTGCTCGGCGATCTTCTCATTGGTGAACATCTCACATTTTAACAAGGAATTCCTCAGTGAATAGACCAGATCCCTGGATGTCTTGGCGTGATGAGTAAACAGAGTAAACAGCGAGGCCACCTGGGACATCTGTACAAGCCACGCAGCAACCGGATCGGTGGCCACCTCCCCCAAAATATTGACGCTGCCATCGGTTTTTTTCTGAATATCAAGGCCTTCCTGACCAGAGATGGAATCGGTTTCACAGAAGGTGAGAATATTACGCTCAGGATAGAGCTTTCGCAGATGAAGCTCAAAGGCCATTTCCTGAGCCCTGATAGTCAGCGTGGAATAGATGTGCCTGACCATGGCCATGAGAAGAGTAGTCTTCCCGCTGCCCTGCTGTCCGGTGATGGCGGTAATCATACAGCCCTTAGCCAGATACTTGATAAGGTTTATGGGCAGTTCTGAGCCTTTATCGGTAATAAGCCCTTCAAGGGTGACATTGCGGATATGGAACTTCCTTACAAAGAAAGCCCAGGATTCTGAAAAGGGTGGTCGCACCACTAAAACACGGCTCCCATCCTTCATTTCGTTCACCCGGTATCCGGTCGCCTCTGATAATTGTCCGCCCCTGTTGTAGCGATAGATGTTCTGACACACCCTTCGAAGTTCCTTCTCATTCTCAAATCCCAAAAAATCCAGCTTTATTGATTTACCCCTGAAGAATATCCAGATGCTCTCGTAGGTTCTTGGCAGTTTTCTTACGGGCTCTTGAGGATAGTCAGAAAATGAAGGCCCGTAGCATGTGGCGTCGGTGACACCCGAAACCCCTGCCGACACCCCGTCAATATTCATATCTCTGATTTCATCGATGACTCCAAGCCCCTTGTACCTTTCATAAACTGCCTGGGTAATGATTTCAAGCTTGTCTTCATGGCTTAGCACCGGACTTTTCTGGTCGTAAAGGTTCTCTATATCCCGGGAGGTTATGACATAGCTTATGCTTTCATCATCATCCGAAATCTTCTTAGCACGATCCAGGCCATTGGTATCGATTAATACCGTCAGGGCATCAGGACCATGCTGTTTCTTATATTCATGGAGCAGTATAAAGAATTTTTCTTTTACAGACAGGAGAAATGGATTATCAAAGGGTATGGCACTGTTGAGTTTGTCCCTTGGTATATAGCTGCTTAAGATATCATATATAAAAGCCTTAACGAACTGTTTGTCCTCGACGGATCCGTGCATGCAGTTTTTCAATGCCTTTTTCAGTTCTGCACGTTTATTGGCCTGCTTTTTGAATTCTACCTCATTAAGTCCCAGTTCAAGCAGGTTGGCTCTGGTAATAGCATTGATGGATTCCTTTATATGCTCGATGAGACTGGGTATGGTGTATTTCGAGGCATCCAGATCCTTGTTTAATTCGGGTCTCATCTTCCGGCTTTTCAGGAACAAAACTGCAAAAATCACCAGCAAAGTCAGGATGATAATGATGAACAGAGTGTTTATAAAGTCTGTCACGAGCATTTCCCACACCCCTTCATCATATGATCAATAAGCCCGGAAAAGGCTTGAGCAAAAGCATGATCGGGTCCCTTCCTGGCCTGAAGGCAATAAGCCATGAAATCAAATACCCGCCCGTTATTGCACGCATCCATGAACCCCACGTGATAGGGAATAGCAAATAGAGATTTTTGATCCAGACCGTAATCCCTTGAAAGATTCCTCAATGTCATCGAAGATGATGGCTCGTAGTGAGAGACGAGGTATACAGACCTTTTTTCATTTAATAGGGGATTCTCATCCATGGTTCTTTGAAAATCCTCCAAAAGGCTTCGATTCTGGCTGAGGCAGTAAACGATTATATCCGAGGTTTCCAAAAGCCTTTGGCTGTTGGTTCCATTGAGTCCGCTGTGCAGATCCAGTATGATCAGATCATAGGATTCTTTGGCACACTGGAAGATACTCAATAATAGATCCTGGCTGTCTGTACACAGGTTCTCCCTCTTCTCGCTTCCAAACAGAAGATCCAGTCCATGATTCTTCATCAGCGACCAGGTGTAGTCGGGAATCATCTCGGGTCGGAGCCTTCCATTTTTATAAAGGCGCACGAGAGCGTCCACTCCCTGGTTGGTGTAGTCCAGCATTCTAATAGCCGCCTGCTCCCGTTTTCTTAAAAGGTAATGCTCCAGAGCATTCAGTTCGATATGGTTCTGGGCTACCAGGGTTCTGTATGATGTTTTCAGCGCAACGATGCTGGAGACAGCCGCTGCGTTGGCCGTTACGGCAGCCTGCCCATGCATGTTAGACCAGAACGCGATCTGCAAACCTACTTCATCCTTTCCGCTTTTTTCAGGTATCCCTTCAATTGTTTCATCTCAATTCCAGTAAGGTCACTTAAAATATTAAGAAGCTGCATTTTCCAGACCGGAGTGAATTTCTTAAGGGTTAACCTTTCCTCATAAAGGCTCTCCAGAAATGCTGCAGCATTTTCTTCCTCTAAATAAAGGGTATAGTTTTTAGTCAGATTGGCTACGTCATTGATTCTGCGGTAGTAAAGCGCTTCAAGGAATTTCCCATTGACCCTGGAGTATTCAGGGATATCGTAATAGATGAGGTGGATATCGGTATATGGGTATTCTTCCAATAAGGCTCTGGTTTGTTCCAAGGTCTCTTCGAAGGAAGACCTTTCGGCTTTCAGCAATGATGCCAGTTTGATATCATGACCGGCATTCAGGGCAAGATGGGTATCAATTAAGGCATAGTCGCAGGGATTGGATTCCATTACCTGCTTAAGACGGTTTTCGGTATCAAAATGATGAACCTCAGTCCCGCAAAAATCATAAACGTCCCTATGCCCTTCATCATAATCATAGCGGTGAGTGGTGAATATTTTGACGCTATGCTCCAAAGACAGTACCTCAGCCATGCTAAGTAGTAGTATCTTTTTGTTTTCTGAATATGATCCCAAAAATACAATCCTCATACCGCACCCCCCTAAAATCTGCTGTTAATATCATCTGTCCGTGATTCTCCCTGGGTCTCGTTACTGTTTTGCCTGGCGGTTATATCTTCAAGAGACGGATCATATTGTCCGGCTTCCCCAAATACGCCCGGTCTACCGGACAAGGCAAGATCCTCATCCATACGTTTCTCGAAGGTAAGACGGTTTCTCACTTCCAGTGTTTCAATGGCATGGTTTAAGATGTTGGGATTGATGCTGATGAGTTCCAGAACCTCAAGGTTGGCCGGATAGGTCTTGGCTGCTTCTTTCTGGATATCGGGAGCCACATACTCAACCGCATAAAGGCTGGATCCTTCTACAAGGCTGGCATCAACAATGGCGCTGGACATCCTGAGTATCTCCTCCTCGGTCATATGTAGGTAGATCAGGCTATCCTGTCTGCCCTCCTCACGCCAATGGTCTATCACCTTTTTCTTGGAGAGTATGATATAGTCCAGACCATTAGGGAACATGATCCTCACATCAATGAAACTGCCTTCCTCCAACCTGTTGGGAAGGTTTATCACCGTGTATTCCATCATCCTCAGATCATCGGGAAAATCCTCCTCAGAATAGATCAGCGATTTGGTAACGACAGTGTTTTTGCTTATATCACATCGCATGACCATTCCGGTGGCTTCCTCAGGGGAGTAAACCACATCGGCAGGTATGACCCGGGCATTCATCTCAGCAGGTACCAAATCGGTGTCTGAAATGGTTTCCCCTGCCTTTTTGTCATGTTGTAAGACATAAACGATCGACATGGGGTACTCCTCATTGAACACTATCCGGGCTTCCTCCATGGCCTGTGTCTTAATCTCAGATTCCAAAAGCGCCAGGTTTGATCTGTAATAGAAGTAGCTACCAATAAGCAGTGCCACGGATATTCCCAATCCCAGCAAAAAAGCAAGGATCATGCGAAAGCGGCGGGGTCTTATGAACAAAACCCTCTCCTCCTTTAAATAAAATATGCGGCTTCACACCTTCACTTCAATCCGCACTCAATCCCCGACATCAGCATGGCTTCATCAAGAACGGCTTGAATATTCTTTTGTTCATTTCTGTTTTGACTGTAAGGGTTGGAAACAAAGGGAAAAAACAAAACGTGATTTGTCTGAAGTGTTTTTCTGATTTGCTTTTTATCTGCTTTCCCATAAGGGGGAAAAACATAAATCCATTCCCTGTTGGGATCGTAAGGGTTCATCCGTGCCATGAAATCTTTTATTATGTCCTGCTTCCAATCAGCTGAGGGGCATACGACCAGCCTGATATCAGATCGGTTGAACTCAGTTATGGCCTTTTCATCGCATAAGCATCCAAAATCACTCAATACTCTGCCAAAACCCCTGATGGATTTAGTGCATGCGGTTTTTCCATCCTTGAAATATGTGATATCATCAGCCACAAAGCTGGACTCATCAACATGGGTTAACCGGTTGTTCCTGTCCATAACGGCTTCCAAGCGCGTCAGGTCTCCATTTCCACAGTGATCCACATATGCCGTTCTGTATCCTTTAGATGCAAAATAATTGCTGAAGCAAAGTGCCGTAAAAGTTACGCCAATACCGTGAACAACACCTGTTATTCCTAATGACAGGCGTCCTCCGAAAGATCCTGAACGCACCGATCCGGATCCATGGTGATGTGATCTGTCCAACCGGTTGAGCAGGGTCAGACAGGTTCTGGCATCTCCAATTCGTTTTGAAGGATCATGTCTGACAAGATCTTTAATAAGGGACGAAAACCTTTGCGATATACCGCATAGTTCCAGATGCCGCTCAATCTCATCATGGGCTACCATTGCCGGATGGGTACCGGTGGCGAGATGAAAGAGGGTCATTCCCAGATTATACAGATCGGTTCTTTCATCAGATTTCCCCCATCCGAATTGCTCCGGTGCCGCATAACCCTGGGTTCCTATGTAGACGGTGTCCTCCAGTGTTTGCTCCTTGAAGGGTTTGGCTGTACCAAAATCAACCAGGTGCAGTCTTCCGCTGTCCCCGAGGATAATATTGGAGGGTTTCAAATCGCGGTAGATCACAGGGGGCTGCCTGGAATGAAGATAGATCAAAACATCACATAACTGTTTACCCCAGTCAATCAGGCGCGACTCCTCTATCCTTCCCTCAGCTTTCAGGATTTCCGACAGGGTTTCTCCTTCTATGTAATCCATAACAATATAGATGTGCTTCTCATCCTCACAAAGATCGGCTATCCTTGGAAGCATGTGATGGTTCAAACCTTTCAGTATGTTAACCTCCTGCATCTCGTGAATAGCTGAAGGGTTATTCCTGTCTATGGCCTTGATCGCCCACAGGTTTGACAGCACCATGTTCTCCGCGAGAAAAACAGTGGAGTTTCCTCCCTGTCCTATCCGCTTCAATATCCTGTATTTAAGCCCAACAATATCCCCTTGTTTCATTTCCCACCATAAATTTTACATGGTTTTACAATTAACTATTGTATCAGCATAATTTAGATTTATCAATATTATTTTAGTTAATTTGTTATAATTTAGTGGATTGGTGGCAACTGCCTGCAGCGGGTAGTTATATTCCGCCAGGAGCTGACTTCTTTTACCATTGCCCGGCAGACTTCCTCCCGGGTTAATGGAAGAAGCAAAGAAAAAGAGAGTTGAAGGGATAATCACATCCCTCGACAGGATTTATGAGAATTTGCTTTATATAAAACAGGAACCGTGACTCCCTGCCCCTAATAGCTCGGGAACAGAGCCGATTCCTCATTCTAGCAGATCATATTTAAATAACTGCCTTTATGAGGCAGTTATCAATGAATACACTTATTATCGCCTGAAGTTATCTTCTTTTTTGCAGTTCCTGGCAGATATCTTCCCAGGTAAGGCCTCTGTCAACCATGAGCACAATGAGATGATAGATCAGGTCGGCTATCTCATAGCGGATCTCATCGGGGTTGTTGTTCTTCGCACCGATGATCACCTCGGCGGCCTCCTCCCCAATCTTTTTGCAGATCTTGTCTATCCCCTTGTCCAACAGATAATTGGTATAGGATCCCTCTTTCGGATTCACCTTTCTGTCTGAAACCACCTGGAAAACTTCCTCGAAAACATTGAATGGCTCGCTCATGATCAGGCCTCCTCAAATATTGATCTCATTGAAAAAACAGGTTCTGTTTCCGGTGTGGCAAGCGGAACCTGCCTGTTTAACCTTTAGCAGCACAGTATCTCCGTCGCAGTCAAGATAGAGCGAAACAAGGCGCTGACGGTTTCCCGATGTCTCACCCTTGGTCCAGAGACATTTACGACTCCTGCTGTAATAGGTTACATCCCCGGTTGCCAGGGTCTTTAAAATGGATTCCCTGTTCATCCACGCCAGCATAAGCACCTCTTTGGTATCAATATCCTGTGCGATGGCGGGAACCAGCCCCAGATCATTCCATTTTATACTGTCCAGCATCTCGGATTGGTTCATGCCCATCCTCCTATCGTTCCACCCTTATCATGCTCTCAATTGAAGATATGGCGGCACAGCCCTTCATATCCTCCAGAGCCCGCACCATGGATTGTTCATGGGCTTCATGGGTGATAAAGATAAGGCTTGCGTCGTCACCCCTGTTCTTCTGTATCACTGATTCCAGGCTCACTCCATGCTTGCCGAACAGTCCGGCAATCTCGCCGAGCACACCGGGCCGGTCGTAAACCAGCATTCGGACATAATACCTGGATACCCAGTTCTGCTCAAAGACTACGTCCTCTTTATCCATCCCGGTCCTGTGATGGTATCCACCCTGGTTCTGACAGGCTGTAATGATATCCGAGACCACGGCACTTGCAGTGGGAAGATCTCCAGCACCCCTGCCATAGAACATGAGATTGCCCACAGCGTCTCCCTCAAGAAAAATAGCATTATATGCATCCCTCACCGCGCAAAGGGGGTGTGAGAGGGGGATAAAGGTGGGATGAACCCTGGCTTCAATCCTGTTTCCATTCTTCTTGCCTATGGCGAGAAGCTTGATACCGTAGCCCAATTGCTGCGCATAGGTGATGTCTTCAGCGGTCACTTTGGTGATACCCTCGCAAAAGACATTCTCAAGCGGTACCTGATTTCTAAAACAGATGGTGGAAAGAATAGAAAGCTTGAATTTGGCATCCAGGCCTTCGATGTCAGCAGTCGGATCGGGCTCGGCATAACCAAGTCTTTGAGCTTCCTTCAGCACGGTATTGAAACCGGATCCTTCCTCCGACATCCGAGTCAGAATATAGTTGGTGGTGCCGTTTATTATGCCCATGAACTTCAGAATATGATTGGCCTGGAGGGATCGCTTGATGGTTTTGATGATGGGAATACCGCCGGCAACACTGGCCTCAAAATAAAGGCCTGCCCCGCTTTTTTCGGCCTCGCGCTCCAGCACATCTCCATGCTTTGCGATAACCTCCTTGTTGGCGGTTACAACCGACTTCCCCTTTTTCAAGGCTTCCCGGATATAGGTAAATGCAGGCTCCTCGCCCCCCATGAACTCAGCTACCAGGTCGATCTCCGGGTCATTTAAAATCACCTGTGCATCGGTTGTCAGTACTGAGGGATCAATCTCCACGGCGCGTTTCTTGGATTTGTCCCTTACAAGCACCCGGCACACATCAATGTCCAGGCCTTCCCTTCTTTTGATCATGTCCGCATTTTGACTGAGAACCTTAAGAACACCGCTTCCAATGGTTCCCAAACCTAACAGTCCAAGCTTAACCTTTCTCATAGATGCTTTATAACCCCTTTTCAAGCAGTTTCCCAGCCGCATATGCCTCGGGTGTGGCAGGCGGCATTACCATGCTGCTGTTTTTTTCCTACCCTTTAGGGTAAAAATGATGCATAATGATGGTATGGCCGATTATACCCTCCCATATTAAGACAGGGATGTTTTCTGATTATTATATCATAATACCAGAAGCTTAACAGACCTTTAAAGTACTTTTATTTGCAGTTACAGGAGGCAAACCATGCGCATATTAGCGGTATCCGATACCGAAAGTGAATACATCTGGGATCATTTTGACGAGTCAAGGTTTGAAGGGGTGGACCTTATGATCTCATGCGGAGATCTGAAAAGCCAGTATCTGTCCTTCCTGATTACAATGATCAAGGCTCCCCTGTTCTATGTCCATGGCAACCACGATACAAACTATGTGGACAACGCTCCTGAGGGCTGCGACTGTATTGAGGACAAGATCGTCGAATATAAAGGAATCAGGATTATCGGTCTGGGAGGTAGCATGAAGTACAACAGCCATCCATACAACAGCGTTCCTCCCTGGCAGTATACTGAAAAACAAATGGCAAAACGAGTTCGGAAACTGGAGAGGAAGATTAAGGCATACAAGGGATTCGACATCATGGTAACCCATGCACCGGCCTATGGTATCGCAGATGATGAGGATCTCTGTCACACAGGCTTTAAGTGTTTTGTACCCTTATTGGACAAATATCAGCCCCGGCTCATGATCCATGGCCACATGCACAGAAAATTCGGCAGGGCTCCGCGATCAATAAACTATAACGGCATAGAAGTGGTGGACGCATTCGGATACCACCTCATGGACATATGAAGGTCATGAGCCCCCTATCCTTCCCGTTGAAAGATCAGCCAGAGGATCAAACCCCTTGGAATCCGGCATGCTGCAGACCACACCTTCAATAATCCAATTCATCATCAGGATCTGAGGATGTTCAAGAATCTCGTCCTCTTCCAACATCAACCTTCCTTCCCTGTCACGGATGGGCCCTGTAAAGACCCTAAAACTGCGGGACATAATACCGCTCTTAAAAAATTCTATGAGCTTTTGCGTCTCAACTGGAATATGGTTTCTGGCATAGAAAAAATCCAAAAGACCCGAATCCATGCCCCACCAATAATTGCGTACCCTGCCGGTGGAAGCTGAGTCATGACCCAGTCTGGTACCTCCCACCAGAATGCTCCTGATATACTTCTCATAAAAGATGCCCCAGTTCCAGACAGGCACAGCCAGATACTTTTCAGGAACAAAACAACCGCTTTCATCCTGCTTGATGGTATAAACCCCATACTCCCGGGAGAACTGTCTATTGGCCAGAGTATTGTGATGGCATATGATATCGGCGCCTTGCTGTGCTATTCTATTGGTACACTGAGGTGTTGCGCTGTTGTAGTCCCATGTCTGCATCCATTCAAGATAAACCTGGACATCGGGTCTTATCATCCGAGCTCCCAGAGTAAATGCATTTATCCCGCTGAGAACATCACTTACAGGGAAGGGGGCTATATACCCCAGCTTGCCTGTACGGGTCATCACACCTGCTACAAGACCACTTAAAAATCTGGGCTCATGAATCCTTCCGAAATAGGTGTTCACATGTTTGAAGGAGTGCACGGCCGAGCAATTTAACAGGTTGACTTCAGGATTCTCCATGGCAACCTTTAAGGTAGCATTGATAAGGGATGGGCTGGTAGTGAAAATAATCCGGCAGCCCTCATCAAGCATTTTCTGGAGGGCAGGCGCAGCTTCAATACTCTCTGGCAGCCTGGTCACACTAACTGTTTCCACACTTTTATTCAATACATGATCCAGATGCATCCTTCCAAGTTCATGGGAATAGACCCAGCTGGAAGATTTGGTGTCATTTACATGTGCAAATCCAACCTTCAGTTTTTCGCTTCGCATCCTATGGGTCAGCTTGCCAATAAAGCTGGATTCCTGTTTGAGGCTGGGAGTTTTTTGAACCTCAACGCCCCTACCACCCTTATGATACTCCATCTCAGAGATGAACCTCTTCATGATGGACTTAAGCTCAGCATCTGAAACCGAATCTCTGATTCCATGTATTTTGAGAAAGTCCAGGAAGGCATCCCCCGTGGTAATGGGAAGCCTGTCGCCCCCCAAATCATAGAATATCTTTCTAAAGACATTGTAAACAGCGCTCTTGAAATAGGTGAACCGATCCTCATCATTGACCAGTCTGCTGGTAGGACGGTAGTCCTTTATTATTTCCCACAGTTCGGGAAAGCTGCCCTCTTTCGAAAACCATATCTCGTTTATGCCTGTCTTTTTATTAAAGTCCATGAACTCATAGTACAGGCGGATATCCTTGCTGTTTTCATCGTATTTTGGAATCAGGCGGGTGACATATCCATGATAGGAATAGTTGTCCAGATACTTGAGCACACTCACCCTTTTATTGCCTTCCACAACATAGAACCAGTTGAGGTATTCGTAAACCTTTATGGGATCATTGAGACCCTCCAGGGTCTGTATGTTATAAACATTCTGCCACTTCATGGCAAACTCAGTGTCCTCATCCATAAGGGGCATGAAGTTACGTGCAAAGGATATGCTCCTTAGATATGTATAGGTTCCGCGGATCTTTTTCAGCGGAATATCAACAATTCCCATGTCCACTTCGGACAGGATATCTATATTTTTCAGAACACCGTCCAAAAATGGCAGGTAGCCGTTGCGGCCCTGCGATATATAGTTGGAATACTCTTTAAGCCCTGATTTGCGGGCATTTATATAAGCAGATAAATCCATAAAAGATTTCACTCCTCAAGGGTATGCTCTCTTATATTTCCATTACATATGAGAACATCAGTTGTGAGTATCAACACTCAGGTCTTGTTGGTTAAATTTTACCAGAGGCATAAAGAAAATGAAAGGCTATGTGCTCATATCCTGCAACATAATGTAAGGTTATTCGGATCCCGCCCTCGGGCAATATGTTATAATTTTACTGGCGAGCGCCGACATTTTGATTAAATTTTATTTACTGTGGATTTATAGTGCTGAAAGGCGGAAAACGGGCAGATGAGAAAGAAAAAGGGTATAATAAACAATAGACTTGCAGAAAACCTGCCTGCCGTCATCCAACCAAAAAGAAGAATGTGCATGAACTGTGTCAAGGGGCTGCCCGTAGGTATGAACAGCGACATCCTTTGCCGAGAGAAGGGTATCGTCACCTGGGATTACTGCTGTTCAAACCATCGTTTTTTCTTCATGGAGGATCTCATGAAGATGGAGTTCTTCAGGTGTTCAAACTGCGAGTTCTTTACATTCCATCCTCACCCCTACATCCCTTCCTACGGTGTCTGCAGCCTGTTCTCGGTCAGAAAATGCGACGGCAGCGTTAAAAAGGCTTGTTCCAAATTCGTTAAGAGAAGCAAAAGCGATGCATCATGACATGTACCTGTGGCTCAGGCGCCATAGGTCTTTGCTCTGAATTCGATCGTCAAAAAAGCGGGTATTCTGCTCATCGGCAGGATACCCGCTCTGTTTGATTCTTCTTATCAGCCGACCTCAACCATGTTTTCCTGGTTCTCCTGGTTCTCCTGGATTTCCTGGTCGTCGTGTAAATCCAGGTCGATATCTCTATACCTTGACATGCCAGTTCCGGCAGGGATGAGCTTACCGATGATGATGTTTTCCTTAAGCCCGATCAATGGGTCAACCTTACCCTTGATGGCCGCCTCGGTCAGAACACGCGTGGTCTCCTGGAAGGATGCGGCGGAAAGGAAGGACTCAGTGGCAAGGGACGCCTTGGTAATACCCAAAAGTGCTCTCTTTCCAGTAGCAGATCTCAGGCCTTTTTCCTCAGCCTCCTGGTTCTTGCTCTCAAACTCAAACATATCCACCAGGCTGCCCGGGAGCATATCGGTATCGCCAGCCTCGTCAATCTTGACCTTTCTGAGCATCTGCCTGACAATAACCTCAATATGCTTGTCGTTGATGTCAACACCCTGGAGGCGGTATACCTTTTGAACCTCCTGGAGCAGGTAGGACTGAACTGCCTGCACCCCTTTGATCTTAAGAATATCATGGGGATTGACAGAGCCTTCGGTCAGTTCATCGCCGGCCTCAATCACATCTCCGTCCATCACCTTGATGCTGGAGCCATAGGGAATGAGATAGGACTTGCTTTCACCTGACTCATTATTGATGACTTCAATTTCACGTTTCTTCTTGGTGTCCTTGATCCTTACTGTACCGGCCAGTTCGGATACAATGGCAAGACCCTTGGGTTTGCGGGCTTCAAATAGTTCCTCAACACGCGGGAGACCCTGAGTGATGTCATCGCCGGCCACACCACCGGTATGGAATGTACGCATGGTAAGCTGGGTACCCGGCTCACCAATGGACTGGGCAGCGATGAACCCAACCGCTTCGCCCACGTTGCTTTCTTCACCCACTGCCAGGTTGATACCGTAGCAATGAGCACATACACCAATTTTTGAGCGGCAGGTGAGTACCGAACGGATCTTGGCTTTCTTAACACCCGCATTTTCTACCTTCTCCGCCATGTCTTCATTGATGAGACTATTGGCTTCCACCAGGATCTCACCTGTCTTGGGATCAACTATATCGGCAAGAGCGTACCGTCCGATCAGTCGCTCTGCAAGAGATTCAATGGGCTTTCCGCTGGCAATAATGGCCCCAATCTCAATACCGTCGGTCGTACCGCAATCCTCTTCACGGATGATCACATCCTGTGCCACGTCAACAAGACGCCTGGTCAGGTAACCCGAGTCTGCGGTTCTCAAGGCTGTGTCTGCAAGACCTTTTCTGGCTCCGTGGGTGGAGATGAAGTACTCCAGAACGTTGAGCCCTTCACGGAAATTGGAGCGGATAGGAATCTCAATGGTCTCACCCGATGTGTCAGCCATCAGACCGCGCATACCCGCCAGCTGACGGATCTGGTTGATGTTACCGCGGGCTCCCGACTGGGACATCATATACACAGGATTAAAGCGATCCAGCGTACTTACCAAGGCATTCTTGATCTCCTCGGTAGTCTTGCTCCAGGCCGTGATAATGGCACGCTTCCTCTCTTCCCTGTTGTAAAGACCGTTCCTGTAGTATCTCTCTATTTCCTCGACCTTCTTGTCGGTCTCTTCAAGATAACGCTGCTTGACTTCTGGAATTACCATGTCGGTAACACCGATGGTGACGGCACCCTTAGTGGAATACTCGAATCCCAGGGACTTGATCTTATCCAGAACGATAGCCGTTTTATTGGCTCCGTTGATCTTGATGCAGCGATCGATTATCCTGCCCAGTTCCTTCTTCCCTGTAATGAAATCCACTTCATAATCAAACATGGTTTCAGGATTGGTTCTATCTACAAAACCAAGATTCTGGGGAACGGCGCTGTTAAATATAATTTTCCCCACTGTGGTTTTTATCATCCTGGACTTCTTGACACCGTCCACCTCCATGGTTCTCTTGACCATGATTCTGGCATGCAGGCTTACAACTCCGTTCTGATAGGCCATTAATGCCTCCTCAGGCGACGAAAACGCCTTGCCTTCTCCAATAACACCATTAGTTACATTTCCGTTCTCGTCCTTCTCCTCCTCTTTCTCTATGGTAAGGTAATAAGTTCCCAATACCATGTCCTGGGTAGGAACGGTTACGGGTTTTCCATCCTGGGGCTTCAACAGGTTATTGGCAGACAGCATCAGGAACCTGGCCTCAGCCTGTGCTTCAGCTGACAGCGGCACGTGTACGGCCATCTGGTCACCGTCAAAGTCAGCATTGTATGCAGTACAAACCAGTGGATGAAGCTTGATGGCACGGCCTTCTACCAATACGGGTTCAAATGCCTGAATACCCAGCCTGTGGAGGGTGGGTGCACGGTTCAGAAGAACGGGATGTTCCTTTATCACTTCTTCAAGGACGTCCCAGACCTCGGTTTTTACCCGCTCCACCATTCTCTTTGCGCTCTTGATATTATGAGCCAGCCCGTTTTCAACCAGCTTCTTCATCACAAAGGGCTTGAAGAGCTCCAATGCCATTTCCTTGGGAAGACCGCACTGGAATATCTTAAGCTCGGGACCTACAACTATAACTGAACGGCCGGAATAGTCCACGCGCTTACCCAGGAGGTTCTGGCGGAACCTCCCTTGTTTACCCTTCAGCATATCCGAAAGGGATTTAAGGGCTCTGTTGCCGGGGCCGGTGACCGGTCTGCCGCGGCGACCGTTGTCTATAAGAGCATCAACAGCTTCCTGGAGCATTCTTTTTTCATTTCTTACGATGATCTCGGGAGCGCCCAGATCCAAAAGTCTCTTCAGGCGGTTGTTACGGTTGATCACACGGCGGTAGAGATCATTCAGGTCAGAAGTAGCAAAGCGTCCTCCATCCAACTGCACCATGGGTCGCAGCTCAGGAGGGATGACGGGTATGGTATCCAGAATCATCCATTCAGGCCTGTTTCCCGAGGTACGGAAGGCTTCCACCACTTCAAGGCGCTTAATAGCCCGCACCTTCTTCTGCCCACTGGCAGTTTCTACCTCTTCACGGAGTTCCTTTGCCATTTGATCAAGATCCATGGCAGCCAGAAGCTCTTTGATAGCCTCCGCACCCATTCCGGCACGGAAGTTAGTGCCAAACTTCTCAACGCTCTCCCTGTATTCCTTCTCGTTTAAAACCTGCTTTAAGGAGAGTGGAGTGCTACCGGGATCAATCACAACATAGGCTGCAAAATACAGTACCTTTTCCAGGGCTCTCGGGGACATGTCCAGAAGAAGCCCCATACGGCTGGGGATCCCTTTGAAGTACCATATATGGGATACAGGAGCCGCCAACTCAATATGGCCCATCCTTTCACGCCTGACCTTGGAGCGGGTGACTTCAACACCGCACCGGTCACATATGATACCCTTATAGCGTACTCTTTTATATTTTCCGCAATGGCATTCCCAATCCCGGGTAGGTCCAAAAATCCTTTCACAGAACAGACCGTCCCGTTCGGGCTTCAGTGTTCTGTAATTGATGGTTTCAGGTTTTTTTACCTCGCCCCTTGACCATTCCCGAATTTTTTCGGGGGAAGCCAGGCCAATCTTTATGGCATCAAAAGTATTTAATTCAAACATTGCCCGTCACCCTCCTATATATCGTCATCATCATCTGAGACCAGATCCCCTGCTCCAAGCAGGTTGGTGACCAGATCCTCGTTTAGTTCATCGGCTTCATTGAATTCAGTCTCACTTATGGTTTCAATCTCAAACTCATCGTCTATAACATCCTTGGTTTCTTCATCCTCAAGATCCAGATAGGATGCGGTTTCATCTTCTCGACCCTCAATGTTGACATCCAACTCCTCCAGGTCATCATACACAGATTCCCTGATCTCTATCTCTTCCTGTTGGTCGCTGAACACCTTCACATCCAGAGCCAGACTCTGCAACTCCTTCATAAGAACCTTGAAGGATTCCGGGATACCGGGTTCAGGCACATTTTCGCCCTTAACAATGGCTTCATAGGTCTTTACACGGCCAACCACATCGTCGGATTTAACCGTGAGAACTTCTTGGAGCGAGTAGGCTGCACCATAGGCGGCAAGAGCCCAAACTTCCATTTCGCCGAAACGCTGGCCGCCAAACTGTGCCTTACCTCCCAGGGGCTGTTGGGTCACCAGGGAGTAAGGACCGGTTGAACGGGCATGAATCTTGTCGTCAACCAGATGCGCCAGTTTCAGATAATACATATATCCAACGGTAACCCGACTGTCGAAGGGTTCGCCGGTACGGCCGTCATAGAGCACGGTCTTACCATCCTCAGGAAGACCGGCAAGTTTCAGTGTGTCGAAAATATCCTGCTCCACGGCGCCATCGAATACAGGGGTTGCTATCTTCCACCCTAAAGCTCGGGCTGCATAACCCAAATGCACCTCAAGCACCTGTCCTATATTCATTCTTGACGGTACACCCAGAGGGTTCAGAACGATCTGGAGCGGTGTGCCGTCGGGCATGAAGGGCATATCCTCAACAGGGAGTATCCTGGATATAACACCCTTATTACCATGGCGGCCTGCCATTTTGTCTCCCACAGATATCTTTCTTTTCTGAGCAATGTAGACACGCACCAGCTGATTGACTCCCGGCGGCAATTCATCACCGTTTTCACGGGAGAACACCTTAACATCCACAACGATACCTGATTCGCCGTGGGGTACTCTCAGCGACGTATCACGGACTTCTCTGGCCTTCTCGCCAAAGATAGCTCTAAGAAGGCGCTCTTCTGCAGTCAGCTCAGTCTCACCCTTCGGTGTGACCTTGCCCACGAGAATATCACCGGAGCGAACCTCCGCACCGATGCGGATGATACCCCTCTCGTCCAGATCCTTACGAGAATCCTCACCCACATTGGTAATATCACGGGTGATCTCTTCAGGACCAAGCTTGGTGTCACGGGATTCGGATTCATATTCCTCAATATGGATGGATGTGTAAACATCATCTCTAACAAGCTCTTCACTTATGAGAATGGCATCCTCGTAGTTATAACCCTCCCAGGTCATGAATCCCACGAGAACGTTCTTGCCAAGGGCAATCTCACCGTTGTCGGTGGAAGGACCATCGGCAATAACATCCCCCTCTTCAACCTTGTCGCCCTTTCTGACAATGGGACGCTGGTTGATGCAGGTACCCTGGTTGGAACGCTGATACTTAAGGAGGTTATAATAATCCTTGGTGCCCGACTCGGTTCTAACAACAATTTCGCTTGCAGTAACCTTTTCCACAACACCCGGGTTTTTGGCTATAATGCAGACACCTGAATCCCTGGCCGCCCTGTGTTCGATTCCTGTGGCAATGATGGGAGCCTCAGGTTTAATCAGCGGTACTGCCTGACGCTGCATGTTGGAGCCCATGAGGGCACGGTTGGCGTCGTCATTCTCCAAAAACGGGATCATTGCTGTAGCCACAGAAACAAGCTGTTTTGGAGAGACATCCATGTACTCAACCTTGCTGGGGTCAACTTCTATAATCTGATCCTGATAGCGGCAGCCAACGCGTTTGTTGAGGAAACGGCCTTCCTCGTCCAACGGCTCATTGGCGCCTGCTATGATATAGGGATCTTCCTCGTCCGCGGTCATATATTCGGTCTGTTCGGTAACCCTGCCATCCACTACTTTCCTGTAGGGTGTCTCGATAAACCCGTATTCATTGATGCGGGCATAGGTGCTCAAAGAGCCTATAAGACCGATATTGGGTCCTTCAGGGGTCTCAATGGGACACATACGTCCATAGTGTGAATGGTGAACGTCACGCACTTCGAAGCTTGCCCTGTCACGGGACAAACCGCCTGGACCCAGGGCACTCAGGCGGCGCTTATGGGTTAGTTCAGCCAGAGGATTGGTTTGATCCATGAATTGGGACAACTGGCTGGATCCAAAGAATTCCTTTATTGCTGCTGCAACAGGACGAATATTTATAAGAGCCTGGGGCGTTGCCGCATCGATATCCTGGATGGTCATCCTTTCACGAACCACCCTTTCCATACGGGCAAGACCTATACGGAACTGGTTCTGAAGGAGCTCTCCCACAGAGCGAAGACGCCTGTTCCCCAGGTGATCGATATCATCAATACGGCCTACACCATGATCCAGGTTGAAAAGATAGCAGACGGTAGCAATGATGTCTTCCTTGGTTATATGCCTGGGCATCAGGTTATCCTTGTTCTCCCTGAGCATGGCGATCAGATCGTCCTCTTGCGCCTTCTTATTCTCTTTCAAAATTTCCATGAGGACATCATAACGCACCTTTTCGTTGATGCCAGCTCTGGCAGGATCGAAATCAACATAGCCTGCGATATCAACAGTAAGGTTTCCGACAACCTTTACAGGCTTTCCATCAATCTCCACATGAACCACATTGGTTCCTGAATTCTGAATCTTCCATGCCTTTTCCTCGTTGATCTCTTCTCCAGCCTTGACAATGACTTTTCCGGTATTATTGTCTTTAATATCCTCAGCCGCAATATGGTTTCTGATACGGTTGGCAAGGGAGAGCTTCTTGTTGAACTTATAGCGGCCTACACTGGAAAGATCATAACGCCTGGAATCAAAAAACAGATTATTGATAAGGGTACTGGCACTCTCTTCGGTGGGCGGCTCTCCTGGACGGAGACGCTTGTACACCTCAAAAAGTCCCTCTTCTCTGCTCTTGGTGCTGTCCTTGGCAATTGTGGCCAAGAGCTTTGCCTCTTCACCAAAGAGATTAAGGATCTCTGCATCGGTACCATAGCCCAGAGCACGAAGGAACTGTGTTATGGGAAGCTTTCTTGTTCTGTCTATGCGCACATAGACAACCTCGGCAGAGTCGGTTTCGTATTCAAGCCATGCACCCCGGTAAGGAATAACAGTGTTGGAAAACAGATTATTGCCCGCCTTATCCTTTTCCTTGGCATAATATACGCCCGGAGAACGGACAAGCTGGCTGACAATAACACGTTCAGCTCCATTAATGACGAATGTGCCGGTTTCGGTCATCAAGGGGAAATCTCCCATAAAGATTTCCTGCTCCTTGACCTCGCCTGTCTCCTTGTTGATCAGACGAACCTTAACCTTAAGTGGTGCGCAATAAGTAGAATCCCTTTCCTTGCACTCCTCAACCGAATACTTGATGTTGTCGGTTTCAAGAGAGTAGTCAATGAACTCCATGATCAGATTGCCGGTATAGTCTGTTATGGGAGAGACATCCCTCAATACATCCTTAAGTCCTTCCTCAAGAAAATGCCTGTATGAATTTTTTTGAACTTCAATTAGGTTGGGCATTTCAAGAATTTCTTTAATCTTGGCATAACTCATGCGTGTAGTCCTGCCTAATTTGACCGGATGAACCATTTCATATCACCTCATAGGACTCATGTAATTAGTCAAAAAAAACATAAAAATATAGAGGGGGGAAAGATCAATCCATTCCGGCAGTTATACTACATATTCCGTAGGTAGTTGGCCGGTTAGATTATGCATGTGAATAGTACACTCCAAACTATCATTCTCCCGATCTATATTTTTCGTTTCAAAAAGATTATTGACATGTATTGTACTGTTCATACAATTGTGCTATACTAGGAGCGGATCAAACGGTGATTATGCACAAACAAAAAGAAAAATACAATACGTCATCATATAATAATGCAGTAAATAATTCTAACATAGGAATTAAACAATGTCAATAAGGATATTGTTTTTTTTTGCTACTTTCAGGTTGCCTAAAATCTATTGTTTAACGCGTTTTTTGGAAATTCTACCTTCCCATCATTCCTCTATGATCCGTATCTCAAAACGATCAAAATGTACGGTATTAAAAAACTGGTCGGCATTAAAGGATGTCCGCCGAAACCGGACATATTCCCTAGTGTTCTTTGTAAGCCAGAGGGGCACTTCTACGGAAAGCAGTCTGCATACTTCAAGCAAGCATTTCTCCAGGCGATCCTGATATGTGCCTTCGCCATCATCAACATCCACTACCCTTTCATCAAGGACTGATACTCCTTTATACAGCTTACCGATCATTCTCATCTTAAACCCTCCACCCGGGATCTGATGTGGGTATTCGTCCCGGCAATACCATTCCAATAAAACCGGCATGAGGGGGGTACCGCTTTTTTAATAAAATACTTCAACAAGGTACAAACCCGCAGCAGGTGCTGTCATCCCTAGTGTGTTTCTGTCACCGGTTTCAAAAGCCTCCAATATTATTTCCGGAGGGAAGCGACCCCGTCCGATATCAACCATGGTACCCACCATTATCCTGACCATATTATACAGAAAAGCATTTCCCATAGTGTCATACCGAAGTATCCCGTCATCGAACTGCCAGGATGAATGGGTAATGGTTCTTTCAAAAGTCTTATTCTGATGGCCTGAAGCACAGAAAGCCTTGAAATAATGGGTTCCTACAAGATATTGGGCAGCTTTCTCCATCGCATCGTGATCCAGTGTTTCCCGGATATGCCAGGCTCGTTTTTCCCACAGAGGGGAACGTTGAGCCCTGTTGAGGATCAGATAACAGTAATGCTTCCCTTTTGCAGAAAACCGCGGATTAAAGTCCGGATCCACCTGCTCTGAACGCAGTACAGATATACCTGGTGATAATATACTGTTGAGGGCAGGGGCAAACCTTTCGGCGGGAATAGATGACTGAGTCATAAAGCTGGCTACCTGCCCCAGAGAATGAACTCCTGCATCGGTTCTTCCGGCTCCATCGGGCATGACCGACTCCCCGGTCAATTTTTTTATGGCCATGGCAAGTTCCTGTTGAACCGAATGGGCATTGGACTGAAACTGCCATCCATGATATTTTGAACCATCATATTCTATAACAAGTCTGATGTTTCTCATCGTTCAGCCCGCATTCTTTCCTCGTTATCCTGCCTGAATATGTATTCAGCGTATTCTATGACCTGGATATGAAGGCCGCACCTATAATACCGGCATCATTGCCCATTCGGGCTGCTACAAGGCGCGTGTTTTCCACGCCTTCGGCACAGTAGGTTCTGCTCTTCAGTTTTTCCCTTAAGGGTCTGAGAAGATTCTCACCTTCTTTTGAAACACCGCCCCCCAGCACAACAACATTGGGCTGGAAGATGTTGATCATATTTGCCAGGCCTTCAGCCAGCATTTCAATATATTGATCCACCACCTGCTTTGCAGTCTCATCACCCATACGGGCACCGTCAAATGCGGTCTTCGCGTTTATCCTGCTAAGGTCTCCCTCTACCAGTTGATTGATTATGGACTGGGGATTGTCTTTCGCAGCCCGAACAGTCTGACGGATCAGCGCGGTTGCGGAGGAATAGGATTCCCAACAGCCTTTTCTGCCGCAGGTACATTCTTCGCCGTTCATGTGGAGCACCACATGCCCAAGTTCACCGCCCGCTCCATTAAAACCGGTATACAGCTTGTTACCAATAATCACTCCGCCCCCTATTCCCGTTCCGATGGTAATGACCACTGCATATGGCTCATCCTTGGCCGAACCAGCCACACTTTCGGCAATAGCGGCGCAATTTGCGTCATTCTCAAGGTAGACCGGAAGATTAAAATGCTTCTGCATAAGCTTACGGATGGGTACGTTTCGAAAACCCAGATTATTGTTATAAATTATAATACCATTTTTTCTGTCGGGTGTTCCCGGGCTTCCGATGCCTATGGAATGAATTTCGGCCTCCTCAATGCCTGCCTCAAGAATAAGATTCTTTACAAGAGCGCACATATCCTCTACGATCTCTTCAGAAGCACGGCTCCTTCCGGTGGGGACACTCCCCTTTTTAATAATGGCTCCGTTCCCGTCCACAATCCCTGCGGCTATATTTGTTCCGCCTAAGTCAATCCCTATGTAATACATGGACACCCTCCCAGAATTCCAACCTCAGAAACAACGGGCAAAGGGCTCTCTAAAGTCCAGCCAGGAAGCACGTACTACGCAGTCGTTTATACCTGCTGTATTCTGACCGCTGTTTACTGAAATAATAACACTGTGATCAGCAAAATGCCATGAATCAGAGGCATTTGCATTTGCTTGGAAAGATCTAATCCATTATATGATATAATGCAGGTAGGGTCAATAAATGGATTCAGAGCTGCAAAAGAAGGGACAAGCTATGATCAGAGGAAAAAGTGTAATTCTTAGAACGGTTATCCCTGAAGAGGTGGACTACCTGTACAGGTTGATCACCGATATCAACAAGAAGGGACCCTATTGGCACCTGCAAATCCCTCCCCTGAACAAATTTCGGGATGAATACAGAGAAAGTGGATTCTGGTCCCGAGAAGAAGGGCGTATGCTGATTCTATCTCTTGAAGGTGAACATGTGGGCGAGATTCTCTATTTTAAAGGCCTTGATTACCAATCCGGGTATGAGGTAGGTTATGAGCTTTTTGATCTGGCGTTTTCAGGGAAAGGCTACATGACTGAAGCCCTCAGGCTCTTTTGTGCCTATATGTTTGCTGTTTGGCCCATCAACAGACTTCAGGTGAATGTTATGAGCGATAACATTGCCAGCAGTCGCGTAGCTGAAAAATGCGGATTCACTTATGAAGGAACCATGAGACAGGCAACGTTTCATAATGGCGCTTACCATGATTTAAAGCTCTACTCTATCTTGAGGGACGAGTGCCCTCCTTTGGATTCTCTTTTAGCTGAATGATCTTCACCAGGCGGGGATAAACTAATCCTTGCATTCCTTGTGATGGAGGTCATATTGGTGGAAGGCATTCTGCCTTTATTGTGGAAAACCTTTTTATTATATCTCGTGGTCGTAATCAGCATGCGTTTGATGGGTAAAAGACAGATCGGTCAGCTCCAGCCTTTTGAGTTCGCTGTAGCCGTAATGATTTCCGAGCTTGCGGCACTGCCTCTGACTGGAGATGACAGGAAGGTTCATCATGCCCTCATACCCATTGCTGTTCTGGTTGCCTGCCAGCTTTTTATCTCCTTTATTTCCATCAGGGGTGTGCGGATAAGGGGCTATATATGCGGAAAACCCGCCATTTTAATCCGCAATGGCAGGATGCTTGAAAAGAACATGCGCAAAGAGATGTGCACCATCAATGAGCTTCTGGAGCAGCTCAGATTCCATAGTATCCAGAATATAAGTGATGTGGAATATGCAGTAATGGAGACCAATGGGCAGCTAAGCGTTGTTCTGAAATCTCAGAAACGTCCTGTGACACCCGAAGATCTGAAAATCGACACAAAGTACGAAGGATATACCATTGATCTGATTATAGACGGCAGGCTTATGAGCGGGACTTTGAAGAGAATGAATATTGACAGGCAGTGGCTAGACCAGCAATTAAGAGAGAAGGGTATTTCGGACTATAAAATGGTTTTCTATGCTTCTGTGGATACGGCAGGCAACCTCTTTGTTCAAAAAAAAGGAGAGTACCTGGAATAAAAGTGCCTCAAAGGCACTTCATTACTTACTACCTCCCGCCTGCGTTCAGAAGATATTCGGCGATCTTGTTCAGAATCTCCAATTCCAATTTTTTAGAGTTGATTTTCGGAAGAACACTCTGTATTTCATCAGGATATTGGATAGTAACCCTGGGAGGCTGCCTCAAAACATCAACCAACACATTCTTAAATGAAATGTTTTCATCCTGATAGCTTACCATGACTGTAAAAGCAGGATCATAGCTCTTTTCTTTAACAACACTAACAGAAATATTCATGATAACGTATCGTCCCCCCAAAATCTCACTGTCTTCGTATTCCTCCTTAATTCCTATATGTTTAATATCATATACCTTTTTGCCCGTTAATACAACTCAATGTCCATAATGATCTGCGGCGTTTTCTTACCCGGCATTCGTTAAGAAGCGAGATCCAAACAGGATCATGAGAAACAAAATCCCTGCGAGGCTCGCCTTTAAATCCAGGATGGTAAAATGGATCTGCTTAAGCCGTGTCCTGCCCCTGCCTCCACGATAACATCTTGCTTCCATGGCTTCTGCCAGCTCGTCGGCACGCTTAAAAGCGCTCACGAAGAGCGGAACCAATACCGGAATGAAGCTTTTTACCCTTTTAAACAGGCTCCCCGTGTCAAAATCTGCTCCCCTTGATGCCTGCGCCTTCATGATTCGCTCAGTTTCCTCCATGAGGGTGGGAATAAAGCGAAGGGCTATGGACATCATCATGGCTATCTCATGAGCAGGAACACCTACGCGTTCAAGGGGCTTCATCATGCGTTCAATCCCATCGGTCATTGCCATTGGTGTGGTTGTCAGGGTCATCAGTGAAGCCGCCACAACAAGCATCACCAGCCTGAAGAACAGCATAACAGCTGAAATAATCCCTTCATAGGTTATCATCACAGGACCCAGTTTCACCAATGGTGTGCCCTTAACAAAGAAAATATTCAAAATGGCGGTAATGGCAAGAATCAACACCAGGGGCTTGATGCCTTTCAGAGATTGTTTGACAGGTATATCGCTAATAACAAGCAAAAGGGCAATAAAGGCACCCATGATCACATATTCCTGCCATGTATTGATGACGAATACGGCCACCATGAGAAGGACTGTCCATATGATCTTGGATCTCGGATCCATCTTATGCAGTATGGATTCACCGGGTATATATTGCCCGAGAGTAATATTACCAATCACAGGATCATTCCCCCTTTATCCCATCCCTGCCCAGATACAATGCCTGAGATTTCCTCAACCGCCTCTGAAATGGTCAGAACATGGTCATTCACCGGATACCCTGAACCTTTGAGATTCCGGAACAGACGTGTGATTTCCGGGATATCCAGTCCCAGTTTATGAAGACGTTCCTCATGGCTGAAAACCCTGCGCGGGGTATCCAGCATCTCAAGACTCCCATTGTTGAGCACCGCTATCCGGTCGCAATAGGCAGCTATATAATCCATGTTGTGAGAGATAATCAGTATGGTGGTTCCATTAGACCTGTTCAGTTCAGTCAAAAAGGAGAATACCTCTTCACTGCCCTGAGGATCAAGCCCAGCGGTTGGTTCGTCCAACACCAGTATCTCCGGTTCCATCACAAGAACGCCTGCTATGGCAACCCTTCTTTTCTGGCCTCCGGAGAGTTCAAAGGGCGATTTTTCCAAAAGTTCCTCGGAAAGGCCAAGAATCTCCAAAACACGCTTTACCCGTTTTCGTATTTCTTCCTCGGGAAGTTCCATCTTAGTAAGGCCAAATATGATGTCCTTATAAACCGTTTCTTCAAACAGCTGATGTTCCGGGTACTGAAAGATGAGGCCGACCTTTTGGCGAAGCTCTTTAAGGATTTTGCTGCTATATTCAAGACCATCAACTTCTATAGAGCCAGAGGTGGGTTTTAAAAGCCCGTTCAAATGCTGAACCAATGTGGACTTCCCAGAACCGGTATGTCCAATAATACCCATTATCTCACCTTTCATGATATCCATGCTAACCCCGTCCAGGGCTTTTCGTTCAAAGGTAGTTCCGGGCATATAGATATGGGTCAGTTCCCTGATCCGTACAATTGCTTCCCCAGATTCCCGGGTTACGGCTGAGTCCTGAATGACATCCGCTTTTCTTTCTGCTTTGACTAAAACCCCTTTCAGGCTTTCTTCCGCCTCTTCAAGGGTAAGAGTGGTTCCTCCGCGGACAATACCTCTAAATTTCAGTTCATGCATGAGCTGCGTGACATGGGGCACACTGAGCCCTGCCTCTTTCAGTTGGTCCACCCGAGAGAAAATCTCCCCTGGTGTACCCTTCATTATAATGCGCCCACTGTCCATGACCATTACCCTGTCGGCAAAAACTGCCTCCTCCATGTGATGGGTGATGAGGATAATGGTTATTTTTCTGTCCCTGTTGAGAGTCCGGACAAGGTCTAATACCTCTTTTCTACCTCTTGGATCCAGCATTGATGTGGATTCATCCAGCACAATGCATTTTGGTTCCATGGCCAATATGCCGGCTATGGCGACGCGCTGTTTCTGGCCTCCTGAAAGCATGTGGGGAGAATGCCCCATATGCTCTTCCATACCCACATATCTTGCGGCTTCATCAATGCGCTTTCTTATTTCTAGCGGCTCCACACCCAGGTTTTCGGGACCAAATGCCAGATCCTCCTCAACGGTTGTCGCTACAATCTGATTATCAGGATTCTGGAAGACCATTCCCAGTGTTTTTCTGATCTCCCATATCATTTCACCCTCAGAGGTGTTCATGCCCTCCACCCACACGGTACCACCGGTGGGCAGCAAAAGGGCATTCATCAAGCGAGCCATGGTGGATTTACCGGAACCGTTTCTTCCTAGCACCACAACAAATTCGCCCTCACAGATGCGTTCGGTTACACCGTTAATGGCCTGCGTTACGGGCTGATCTACAGATTGTGATCCGTATTCAAAATAGACATCCCTAAACTCAATCATCTTTATCCCCTGACCAGTGAAGTTGCCATATGTTTGAAAATAATATGCCAAAATCATACCGGTATGTAAAAGAACAAATGGAGAACGGAATCCCTGCCCGCTCTCCATCGCTTAAGTAATCATTATTCAATAGTGTTTATACCAGCTCCAGCACAACTACTTCTGCGCCGTCGCCTCTTCTTGGGCCAAGTTTGTAGATGCGGGTATATCCGCCTTTTCTGTCCTTATATTTAGGAGCTATCTCATCAAATAGCTTGTTGGTAAGGCTTATGGTTTTACCGTCCTCATCCTTTACCCTGTAAACCCAGTTCATGACTATCCTTCTTGCTGCAAGCCTTGAAGGAGCATCAACAGTCCTCAGTTCTTCCTTCTTTTCCCTCTCTACTACTTCATACTTGTTACCATTCTTGCTGGTCACAGTCTTCAGCATTTTACGGCCTTTGCTGTCAACAACCGGAACAGTGACGCTAACATTCTTGGATGTAAAATTATCGCATTCCTTTACAGCAAGAGTAATAAGTTTTTCAGCGATATTTTTAACTTCCTTTGCTCTCGTTTCGGTTGTCTCTATCCGGCCATGCTGGATCAGAGAGGTTACCAGGCCCTTCAGCATGGCTTTGCGCTGATCTGTAGGCCGTCCAAGTTTCCTATGTGCAGGCATTTTTATTTCCCTCCCTAGTACTCGTTAATCTTCGGATGGAGCAAGTTTCAAGCCCAGAGCATCCAATTTCGTAACCACTTCTTCAAGCGATTTACGCCCGAGATTCCTGACCTTCATCATCTCTTCTTCAGTCTTGCTGATCAGATCCTCAACAGTATTGATGCCGGCTCTCTTCAAACAGTTATATGATCTCACCGAGAGATCCAGTTCCTCGATGGTCATCTCCAGAATCTTGTCTCTTTCGGGTTCACCCTTCTCAACAAGAATTTCCGCATTCTTCGCCCTGTCGGTCAGGTTTATGAAAAGGTCAAGATGATCGCTCATAATCTTGGCTCCAAGGCTGATGGCTTCATCAGGAGCAATGGAACCGTCTGTCCACACTTCGATGCTCAGCTTATCGTAGTCGGTAATCTGTCCGACACGCGTGTTCTCAACAGTATAGTTAACCTTTCTCACAGGTGTATAGATGGAGTCAACGGGTATAATGCCGATGGGCTGATTGGGAAGCTTGTTCCTTTCAGCTGGAACATATCCCCTGCCATGGCTCACATTAATCTCCATAAAAAACCTGCTTGTACCGTTCACTGTGGCGATATGCAAATCCGGATTTAAAATCTCAACATCTGAATCCGGCTTGATATCAGACGCCTTTATCGCGCCTTCCCCTTCGTAGTCGATATACAGGGTCTTGGGCTCCTCACAGTGGAGCTTAAATCGAAGTTCCTTGATGTTAAGGATGATCTCAGTCATATCCTCAACTACTCCAGGGATGGTGGTAAATTCATGCAGCACACCGTCAATTTTTATGGACGTAACGGCTACTCCCGGAAGAGATGAAAGCAATATTCTTCTCAGGGAATTCCCCAACGTAATACCATAACCTCTCTCCAGGGGCTCTATGACGAATTTCCCGTAGGAATGATCCTCCGCACTCTCTACGCATTCAATCCTTGGCTTCTCAATTTCGATCATTTATCAACCCTCCTTGGGTTATTAGAATTCTGGGCACAAGAGATATTGGCTTACTTCGAGTACAACTCTACGATCAAATGCTCTTGTACCTGGAGGTCGATATCCTCCCTGGCAGGCAGTGCAACAACCTTGCCCGTAAGGTTTTCCTGATCTACTTCAAGCCAGCTTGGTACAATCTTCGAGCCCGTAACATCAAGGATCTCCTTGAACCTTGCCAGTTTCTTGCTTTTTTCCTTTACGGTGATGGCGTCATTCACTTTTACAAGGTATGAGGGAATGTTCACACGTTTCCCGTTAACCTGGAAATGACCATGTCTCACGAGCTGACGGGCTTCGGCACGGGTTGTCCCAAATCCCATCCTGTAAACCACGTTATCAAGCCTGGTTTCCAGTATCTGCAGCAAAAGCTCGCCTGTGATACCCTTCTTGCGTGCAGCCATATCAAAATACTTCCTGAACTGGCTTTCAAGAAGGCCGTAAAACCTTTTTGCCTTTTGCTTTTCACGCAACTGCAAACCATATTCTGAAAGCTTTTTCCTCTGTGCGCCATGCTGACCGGGAGCATAAGCCCGTCTGCCAATAGCGCATTTATTGCCATAACATCTCTCGCCCTTGAGAAAGAGTTTCTGCCCTTCCCTTCTGCAGAGCCTACAAGATGCATCGGTATATCTTGCCATTTATTGCTACACCTCCATTAAACCCTTCTTCTCTTAGGCGGTCTGCAGCCATTGTGGGGGATCGGGGTTACATCCTTGATGGAGTTAACCTCAAGCCCGGCTGCCTGAAGCGCCCTGATCGCAGCCTCGCGACCTGAACCAGGTCCCTTCACATATACCGAAACGGTTTTCAGACCGTGTTCCATAGCAGCTCTTGCTGCTGTCTCAGCGGCCTGCTGAGCCGCAAAGGGTGTGCTCTTCTTTGAACCTCTAAAACCGAGCCCGCCTGCGCTTGCCCAGGAAAGAGCATTACCCTGTACATCGGTTATAGTAACTATTGTATTATTGAAAGAGGAACGAATATGGGCTGCGCCACGTTCAATATTCTTCTTTTCCTTCCTCTTCCTCGATCTTCTAACAACTCTCGCTGCCATCTTTATTCATCGACCTCCCGATTACTTCTTCTTATTGGCAATGGTCTTTCTGGGACCCTTTCTGGTCCTGGCATTGGTCTTGGTCCTCTGACCGCGAACCGGCAGACCCATTCTATGCCTGATTCCGCGATAACACCTAATCTCAACAAGACGCTTTATGTTAAGTGCAACCTCTCTTCTCAGGTCACCTTCAACGGTATATTCCTTTTCAATGGTTTCGCGGAGTTTGCTGATCTCATCATCTGTCAAATCGCGTACGCGTGTATCGGGATTAACACCTGTTTTCCCGAGTATCTCCAGAGAGCGACTTCTCCCTATTCCGAAGATATACGTCAGGCCGATTTCAACTCTTTTTTCTCTTGGCAAGTCAACACCTGCTATACGAGCCAATTCACTACACCTCCGATTGGTTAGCTGTTTGTTAATTGCTGTTTCTGTTTGGGTTTAGCTTTATATGATAAAGATCTTTGCATGCTCCCCAGGGTTTCATAAACCCATAGGGATCAGCCGCCATACAAAAATCATTTTTCCCAAAATTGTATATACTTAGACCGGTCCATTGGTATCATAAGGAAATCCATTGACACGACCCAAGAGTCCATTGCGGTAAATACCCGCAAACTACCCTCATTTCAAGGCCAACCGTCATCCAGGCAGTAACATGGAAGCGGATGGCCCTTATGCTGAGGTATTTCCCATAGTCTTATAAGAATATGGAGCTCATCCCTTTTTACTTATGTGTAATGCCAGATATCCTGCTTTGAATTGCTACCGGCGCGCTAAAGCCGCCGGCTGTCAATCCAATAAAATCCCTTTTATTTTAGCCCTGCCTCTGCTTATGCTTGGGATTTGCACAGATGACCATAACGCGGCCTTTCCTGCGGATGATCTTGCATTTCTCACAAATTTTTCTAACCGATGGTTTTACTTTCATAGTCTGTTCCTCCAATCATGCTGGCTTAAGAAATCACGATTTGCCTCTCCATGTAATCCTGCCGCGTGAGAGGTCATATGTGGACATCTCAACTGTAACCTTATCTCCAGGAAGAATTCGAATATAATTCATTCTGAGCTTTCCGGATATATGGGCGAGAATAACATGCCCGTTCTCAAGCTGCACTCTAAACATGGCGTTCGGCAGCGCTTCCAGAACTGTACCTTCCAGTTCTATTACATCTTCCTTTGACACTTTAACCCTCCTCGCTCACAGAATCATCCGTTTGTTCCATTAAATATCCTTGAACAGCTTTTCTCAAATCGTCATCGGTAAGCCTCTTCCGATTAATAACCGTTTGAGATATCTCTTCTGCTATCTTTTGAGTAACCTTTAAATGTTTAAGCTTTTTCTTTTTTGGTTTACTTACAGGCCTTAAATCACCATCTGCAATCAGTACATGGGCATCATCTGCTATATCGATAATGACAAAGAGCCTGTCTTTATCCCTGCCGGCCTTGGACCACACGAAGCGTCCTATTACGGCATCCAAGCCATTCACCCCGTTTCCGGACTAAAGCCCAAGTCTATATTCTATATGATCTTCTCTGTTTTTTCAACATTCTAATTCAGTTTCAGCAAATTTAATAAAGAGCGGTAAGTATTTTAGGGCCTTTGTCAGTAACGGCAATAGTATTCTCGTGATGTGCCGATAAGCTGCCATCAGCGGTTACAACCGTCCATCTGTCATCCAGTACACTTACCTGCCAGGTACCTGCATTTACCATGGGCTCTATGGCAAGGGTCATCCCCGCAGTGAGCCGGACTCCCCTGTATGAGGAAACATAGTTTGGAATCTGTGGTTCCTCATGCATCTCCCTGCCGATACCATGGCCGACATAATCCCTTACCACCGAAAAGCCATTCTCCTCAACATAGCTTTGTATCGCTCTGGAAATATCCCTTATACGATTTCCTTCCACGGCTTGAGCCATTCCTCTGTTGAAGGCTTCTTCGGTTACACTGATCAGCCTGAGGGCCTCAGGTGATACAGAACCTACAGGGTATGTTCGGGCAGCATCACCATGAAAACCGTCAAGTATGGCACCTGTATCAATACTGATGATATCTCCGTCTTCCATTACCCTGTTTCCGGGAATGCCATGAATAACTTCATTATTGATCGAAGCACATATAACCCCCGGAAAATCAATCCCACCATAGGGACATGGGACACCTCTGAAGGAAGGAACAGCTCCTTTGCTTTTAATCACTTCAGCTGCAACCCTGTCCAATTCCTTGGTGGTCACACCCGGCGCAATCATCTCCTCCAGCCTTTTATGGACGAGCATGACAACCTCGCCGGCTTTTCTCATACTGTCAAGCTCCCTTTGGGATTTGATACTGATCATATTTATACTCCATCCGATTCCCGACCAAGAGCCGTTAAAATATCCTGAAAAATTGAGTCTATCGGCTTATCACCGTCAATCTCAATGAGCAATCCCCGCCTGCTGTAAAAATCAATCAGAGGACTGGTCTGGTCATGGTAGGTCTTAAGGCGGTTGAGCACGGTTTCTTCACGGTCGTCATCCCTAATATAAAGGGGCGATCCGCAAGAATCACATACGCCCTCCTTCTTGGGCGGGTGACTTAACACATGATAGACCTTCCCGCAGGGACACATCCTTCTTCCCGACATCCGTTTTACAACCACGGCATCATCGAGGGATATGTTGATCACTGCGTCAATCCTTTGGTTATTTTCACTTAGCATGCTCTCAAACATCTCAGCCTGAGGAAGGGTTCTGGGAAAACCGTCCAAAATAAAACCGTTATGGCAATCATCCTTCATCAGTCTGTCTTTGACAATCTCACAGGTCACATCATCAGGAACAAGCCCGCCCGATTCGAGAATCCCCGAAACTAGCTTTCCAAGCTTGGTTTTCTCCTTGATATTTGACCTGAAGATATCACCCGTCGATATATGGGGAACCTTGAGAGCCCCGGACAATAATGCAGCCTGTGTTCCCTTGCCTGCTCCGGGTGGGCCCAGAAGTATCAGTCTCATAGAATAAACCAGCCTCATTCATCATAGTATTTAGCAAGCAATCATATCATATTTCCCAACAGAAGCGGCAAAAGCGGATGGTACAATCATCCGCCATTTTGTACCGCAACTTTACTTTATTAATCCAGAAAACCTTTGTAATGCCTCATCATCAACTGTGATTCAACCTGCTTCATGGTCTCCAGGGCAACGCCAACCATGATAAGTACAGATGTGCCGCCGAACCACATGTTGTGGAGACCGGTGACGAACCCAAGCAAGATGGGTAATACAGCAACCACAGCCAGGAAGAATGCACCGAACCATGTAATGCGGTTCAGTACTTTTGCAATGTATTCCGAGGTAGGCTTACCCGGGCGTATTCCTGGAATAAACCCGCCGTTTTTCCTGATGTTGTTTGCCAACTCCACCGGATTAAACACCATGATGGTGTAGAAAAAGGTGAAGAACAGGATAAGCAGTCCGTATACCAGCATATATACCGGGCTCCTGTTAAAGTTCATGAGAGCCAGAAGGAACTTGCTGGTTGTATTGGGCGCCACCAAACCAATAATGGTGGGGAAGAACGCCAGTATGGACATGGCAAAGATGATGGGGATAACGCCGGCCACATTCACCTTCATTGGGATATGTGTGCTCTGGCCTCCATACATTTTCCTTCCAACCACTCTCTTGGCATACTGCACAGGAATCCTTCTCTCTGCCTGTGTAACCCAAATGACAAACATGATGACGGCCACAAAGACCACCACAATAGCTGCTAATATCAGTATACCGATGGCAAGCTTCCCATCATAGGCATATGCCTTCACAATGCCGTACAATGCGCTTGCACCATCAGGAGCTCTTGAAATAATGTTGACAAAGATGATGAGCGATATACCATTGCCTATTCCATATTCATTTATCTGCTCGCCCAACCACATGATAAAGGCGGTACCTGCTGTAAGAGCAAAGGTGATAGTCAGGAATGAAATAGTGCTGGGCTTCACAATGGCGCCCCTGAACCCAATATATGTGAAAGTGGCCTGAAGGAAACCAAGTATCACTGTTCCGTAGCGCACCCATTGGGCCAGCTTCTTCCTTCCTTCCTCGCCTTCCTTCTGGAGCCTTTCCAGAGCGGGAATGGCTATGGTCAAAAGCTGCATAATAATTGATGCATTAATATAAGGAGTGATGGACATGGCAAATATACTTGCCCGTTCAAATGCGCCGCCGCCAATGATGTTCAGAAAACCAAACAGTCCACCCTGGCCTTGAGCCAATTCTCTCAGTGCTACATCGCTCAGTCCGGGGACAGGGATGTACACACCCACTCGATAGACAAGAAGAAGCAAGAAACTAGCAAGGATCTTCTTCTTCAAATCCGGAATCTTCCAAGCGCTTTTGAGTGGGGTCAGAAAGTTTTCCATTTATACCACCTCTGCCTTTCCTCCTAAAGCTTGAATCTTTTCGGAAGCTGTTTTTGTAAATCTGGCAGCCTTAACATTCAATTTCTTTGTCAGATTGCCGTTACCTAAAATGACAATGCCGTCATTGATCTTCTTGATGATACCGTTTGCCTTTAATAGTTCGGCTGTAACCTCAGTGCCATTCTCAAAAACCTCCAGGTCTGATAGCTTCACTTCGGAATACACCTTTCTGAATTCATAGTTGTTAAAGCCTCTCTTGGGGACTCTTCTGTAAAGAGGCATCTGGCCGCCCTCAAAGCCTGGTTTTACACCGCCGCCAGATCTTGCCTTCTGGCCTTTTGATCCCCTGCCGGCAGTTAAACCGTTACCAGAACCGTAGCCTCTTCCTTTTCTCTTGGGAGCCTTATTAGGCGCTCCAGATTTCAATTCATGCAAGCTCACCGGTCGCACCTCCTTTACGCTTCCTCAACACTCACTAGATGTGATACCTTTTCGATCATTCCGCGAATCTGAGGATTGTCCTTCTGTTCAACGGTCTGTCCAATTTTGCGAAGACCGAGAGCGGCTATCGTAGCCTTCTGATCTTGTTTCGCCCTTATTGTACTCTTTTTCAGAGTAATTTTTAAATTGCCCATTGAAAGCTACCTCCTAATCCCGGATTTCTTCAACGCTCTTGCCTCTGAGCTTGGCCACCTTCTCAAGGGTCATCAGCCTTGAAAGTCCGTCCATGGTGGCCCTGACCATATTGGTCGGATTATTGGATCCCAAAGATTTTGTGTAAATATCGCGTACACCCGCAAGTTCCAAGACGGCTCTCACAGGTCCGCCGGCAATAACACCGGTACCTTCCTGGCCCGGCTTCAGTAAAACCCTGCCTGCACCGTATACACCCAAAATCTCATGAGGAATGGTGGTGTTCTCCATAGGTATGAAGATCAGGTTTTTCTTTGCATCTTCTATACCCTTGCGAATAGCATCAGGAATTTCTGTTGCCTTTCCGCTGCCGACACCCACATATCCATTTTCGTCGCCTACTACGACCAGAGCGCTGAAACGGAAGTTCCTACCACCCTTTACAACCTTGGTGACACGGCTTATATTCACTACCTTTTCCTTTAGGTCCAGAGTATTTGGATCAATCTTCTGCAATGTGTTTCCCTCCTTACTCGGAAATCCGGATTAAAAATCCAGACCGGCTTCTCTTGCACCATCAGCCAGTTCTTTAACCCTGCCATGATAAAGGTAGCCGCCTCTGTCGAAAACTACCTGTTTAATTCCTTTTTCCAAAGCCTTATTACCGATCAGCTTTCCCACTTCTCTGGCCGCCGCTTTATTGCCTGCGTTTGCAAACTTTCCCTTCAGGGCCTCATCAAGAGTGGAAGCAGCAACAAGAGTGGTGCCTTTTATATCATCGATAATCTGTGCATATATATGCTTAGCGCTTCTGAAAACACAGAGCCGTGGCTTCTCGGATGTGCCTGCAATCTTTTTGCGCACCCGTACATGCTTACGGATTCTGACTTTGTTCCTGTCAATTTGCTTGATCATTCCACACTCACTCTCCTCTCTTATTTACCGGCCTTGCCTTCCTTGCGGATAATGACTTCACCAGCGTACTTGATTCCCTTGCCCTTATACGGCTCAGGCGGACGTTTCATACGAATCTTGGCTGCAACTTCACCCACAGCCTGCTTATCTGCGCCTTTAACGATAATCTTATCGGGCGACGGTACTTCAATGGTAATTCCAGCCGGCTCCTCCATCTCAACAGGATGGGAATATCCGAGAGTCAGAACGAGCTTCTTACCTTGTTTTTGGGCTCTGAATCCAACGCCCACAATCTCAAGATGCTTCTCGAAACCCTGCGTAACACCTGTTACCATATTGCTGAGCAATGACCTTGTCAAGCCATGCAAAGCACGGTTTGTTTTTTCATCATTGGGTCTGGTGACAACCAGGGTGTTTCCTTCTTTCTTAATGACCATATTACTGTGGAATGTTTCAACCAGGGTACCCTTGGGTCCTTTAACTGTCACTTCCTGACCGTTGATCTTAACATCCACACCTGCCGGGATCTCTACCGGCATTCTGCCTATACGAGACATATTGTGTGCACCTCCAGTCCTTAGATTGAGAACAGATTTCTGTTCTTTTCAGAACTACATAATAATAAGTTTTGTTGTTACCAGACAAAGGCAAGAACTTCGCCACCAACGCCAAGCCTTCTTGCTTCCTTATCTGTTACAATTCCCTTTGATGTGGAAACAATAGCGATTCCCAGGCCTCCAAGAACCTTGGGTATTTCGTTTTTACCGGCATATACCCTCAAGCCGGGTTTGCTGATTCTCTTAATGCCGGTTATGACATTCTTCTTGTTATCAACATACTTAAGGGTTACTCTGATAATTCCCTGTTTCTTATCATCTATATCGGCGATTTCCCTGATATATCCTTCATCCAGCAGGATCTGTGCAATCTGCCTCTTAAGTTTTGATGCAGGAATATCAACGGTTTCATGCTTTGCATCTGCTGCATTTCTGATTCTTGTCAGCATATCTGCAATTACATCGGTTGCATGCATTGTTACAGACCTCCTTTCGCGACTGTTACCAACTTGCCTTCTTTACACCAGGAATCTGACCCTTGTATGCCAGTTCCCTGAAGCAAATACGGCAAATGCCAAATTTTCTTAGATACGCATGTGGTCTGCCACAGAGCTTGCAACGATTGTAGTATCGTGTCGAGAATTTGGGTTTTCTTTGCTGCTTTAATATCATGGATTTCTTTGCCACTACAAATACCTCCTTTAGCTCCTGGCAAATGGCATTCCGAGAAGCGACAGCAATTCTTTTGCCTCTTCATCGGTCTTGGCTGTGGTAACAAATGTGATGTCCATACCACGCACCTTTTCTACCTTGTCATATTCAATTTCAGGAAAGATAAGCTGTTCCTTTATTCCCATGGTGAAATTTCCTCTTCCATCAAAGGAATCCGGGTTAATACCCCTAAAGTCTCTTACCCTTGGAAGACCAACATTGAATAGCTTATCCACAAACTCGTACATCCTGTCTCCGCGCAGTGTTACCTTGCAGCCGATGCTCATGCCTTCACGGAGCCTAAATGCGGCAACAGATTTTTTAGCCTTGGTAACTACCGCCTTTTGACCAGTAATGACAGCAAGCTCGTTGGCTGCGTTCTCAATGGACTTTGGATTTTCCTTAACATCCCCAACTCCCATATTGAGAACAACCTTTACAAGCTTCGGGATCTGCATGGGGCTCTTGTAATTAAATTTTGCCTGAAGCGCCGGAGCCACTTCTGATTTATATTTGTCAAGCAATCTAGGCATGCTCTCTTCAACCTCCTTAAGGATTATTCTTTACCTTCTCTGATAATATCAATTTCTTCTCCGCATTTCTTGCAGATCCGCGCTTTCCCACCGTTTTCGAGAACTTTCCTGCCTACTTTGGTTGGAACACCGCATTTCTCGCAGATGAGCATGACCTTATCAGCATAAATGGGAGCTTCCTGGTGAACCAGTCCGCCCTGAAAACCCTTATTCGGTCTCGGCTTAACATGCTTGGTAACGATATTCACGCCTTCAACAACGACCTTGTGCTCAATGTGATCCACATCGAGAACTTTTCCTTTTTTCCCGCCGTCCTTGCCGCTGAGTACGTATACCATATCTCCTTTTTTAACGTGTACTTTTCCCATGAGTCAAGCCTCCTTCCTTACAGCACTTCCGGCGCAAGAGAAATAATCTTCATGTAGTCCTTTTCCCTGAGTTCCCTTGCAACGGGGCCAAAAATACGGGTTCCTCTTGGGCTGCCATCGTCCTTGAGAATAACAGCCGCATTCTCATCAAAGCGTATCAGCGAACCGTCCGGTCTTTTCAATCCCTTAACCGAACGAACAATAACCGCTCTTACAATTTCACCTTTCTTGACAACACCGCCGGGCGTTGCGTTTTTAACCGAACAGACGATCACATCGCCTATGTTGGCATATTTTCTTTTTGAACCGCCCAGGACTTTTATGCACATCAATTCCTTGGCGCCAGTGTTGTCAGCCGACTTCAAATATGTCTGTGCTTGAATCATTTCCTGCGCCTCCTCTTACTTCGCTTTCTCGATGATCTTAACCAAACGCCATCTCTTGTCCCTGCTCAGCGGTCTGGTTTCCATAATCTCAACGCGATCACCGATATTGCATTCATTATTTTCGTCATGGGCCTTGAACTTGGTTGTTCTCTTCATGATCTTCTTGTAAAGCGGATGCTTTACATTATCCTCAACAGCCACGACAATGGTTTTATCCATTTTATCACTTACAACCCTTCCAATTCGGGTTTTCCTCAAATTCCTTTCAGCCACGCGAAACAAACCTCCTTCCGGTTTAAAGGCCCATTAAGCCTTCCTTGTTGCAAGTTCCTTTTCACGAATGATAGTCTTCACCCGTGCGATATCCTTCTTTACTGCCTTCAGCTTCATAGGATTCTCAAGCTGGCTTGTAGCATGCTGGAACCTTAGCTTAAACAATTCGGCCTTGAGTTCGTTGAGCTCCTCATTGAGTTCGTCACGCGTCTTTTCCCTGAGCTCTTTCAGATCAGAAGCTTTCATTCTATACACCTACCTCTTCGTTACGTGCTATGATCTTGCACTTTACAGGCAACTTGTGGGACGCAAGTCTTAATGCTTCCCTGGCTATATCTTCCGGAACGCCTGCGATTTCAAACAATACGCGCCCCGGCTTGACAACGGCCACCCAGTACTCGGGGGATCCTTTACCTGAACCCATACGAGTCTCGGCAGGCTTTTGGGTAACCGGCTTGTCTGGGAAAATCTTAATCCAGACATGCCCGCCTCTTCTTACAAAACGGGTCATGGCAACACGAGCTGCTTCAATCTGATTGCTTGTGATCCATGCCGGTTCTGTGGCCTGCAATCCGAACTCACCGTATGCAATGGTATTGCCGCGGGTTGCCTTACCGGTCATGCGCCCTCTCTGGACCCTTCTGTATTTAACTCTCTTAGGCATTAGCATTATGCTTCTCCCCCTTCCTTCTTCTCCTTCTTCTTGCTGGGAAGAACCTCGCCCTTATAAATCCAAACCTTAACACCTATTTTCCCATAGGTTGTGTCGGCTTCTGCAAAACCATAGTCGATGTCTGCACGCAGTGTCTGCAAAGGAATAGTGCCTTCGTGGTAGTGCTCAACACGAGCGATTTCAGCACCGCCCAACCTTCCGGAAACCTGGGTTTTGATACCCTTTGCGCCAAATTTCATGGCTCTTGACATTGCCTGCTTCATGGCACGGCGGAACGAAATTCGTTTCTCCAATTGCGAGGCAATATTCTCAGCAACCAATTGTGCATTTGTTTCGGGAGACTTTATCTCAGTGATGTTGAGAAGAACGCTCTTACCAGTCATCTTCTCAAGTTCCTTCCTGAGGGCTTCTATGCCCGCTCCCTGCTTGCCAATAATGATACCGGGCTTGGCGGTGTGAATATTGATTTTTACCTTGGCTGCCGCCCGCTCGATCTCTATTCTGGCAATCCCTGCGATATAAAGCTTTTTCTTAATAAACTTCCGAAGCTTGAAATCCTCAACCAGGAAGCTGCTGTAGTCCTTAGCGTTGGCATACCATTTTGTATCCCAGTCCTTAATGATTCCAATTCTCAGTCCGTGCGGATTTACTTTCTGGCCCATTCTGCAACCTCCCTATTTAGCCTTTTCCTTGAGAACCACTGTAATATGGCTGGTTCTCTTGCGGATCCTGAACGCCCGACCCTGTGCTCTTGGCCTGATCCTTTTCAGGGTTGGTCCTTGCTCTGCATATATTTCCGATACATACAAGCTGTCTCTATCAAGTTCGTTGTTGTTGACCGCATTGGCTTCTGCAGACTTCAGCAGCTTGTACAGAATCTCTGATGCTTTCCTGGGCGTATACTTCAATATAGCGTAAGCTTCATCAATTCCCTTATTTCTTATAAGATCAATAACCAGCTTGGCCTTTCTGGTGGAAACCCTGGCATGCTTCACAACAGCTCTGCCTTCGTCCTTACCGATACCAAGAACCTTCCGCTCCTTCTTTGTCAGAACGGGAAGCTTATTGGATTTTCTGCGGCTCTTGCCGTACTGTTCGAGCAGCTCTTCTTTTTTCTCGAGAAGCTCCTCTTTGGACATAACCTTTCTGCCCAAGTCAATTCCTCCTTCCACTTCAGAAAGTACTTACCTCTTAAGTTTTGAGCCCTTTTCGTCCTTACCGTGGCCTCTGTAGGTACGGGTAGGAGCAAACTCTCCAAGTTTGTGGCCAACCATATCCTCGGTTATATATACCGGTACATGCTTGCGGCCATCATGGACTGCAATTGTGTGACCGACCATCTGTGGAAAGATAGTGGATGCACGGGACCAGGTTTTTATAACCCTATTCTCGTTTTTATCATTCATGTCGACAATTCTGGATAAAAGCCTTTCATCAACAAAAGGACCTTTTTTCAGCGATCTACCCACGGTACAAACCTCCTTCCAGCATACTACTTGCTGTTGCGTCTCTTAACAATTAGTTTATCGCTCTGCTTGTTCTTCTTACGGGTCTTGTAACCGAGTGTCGGCTTACCCCAAGGTGTAACAGGACTTGGCATACCGATGGGGGATTTGCCTTCGCCACCACCGTGAGGATGGTCGCTGGGATTCATGACGACACCGCGAACGGTTGGTCTGAAGCCCATCCAGCGCTTTCTGCCGGCCTTGCCGATTGAAATATTCTCATGCTCGACATTTCCCACCTGACCAATGGTTGCCTTGCAACGGATGTTGACCTTCCGAACCTCTCCGGATGGAAGCCTGATCTGAGCATAACCACCTTCCTTAGCCATGAGCTGAGCAAGGTTTCCTGCTGCACGAACAAGCTGACCACCTTTACCAGGCTTTAACTCAATGTTGTGTATAACTGTACCCAGAGGAATATTCTCCAGAGGCAGCGCATTACCCAGCTTGATATCTGCATCCGGTCCCGAAACCACCTGATCGCCCACTTTTAGCCCATCGGGTGCAAGAATATATCTCCGCTCGCCGTCAATATAGGTGAGCAAAGCAATGCGGGCCGATCTGTTAGGATCGTATTCAATGGCCGAAACCTTTGCGGGAATACTGTCCTTATCCCTCTTAAAGTCTATAATTCTGTACTTCTGCTTTGCGCCGCCGCCGCGATGGCGTACGGTTATCCTTCCGTAGGAGTTTCTTCCGCCCTTTCTTTTCTGCGGAGCAAGAAGGCTCTTCTCCGGATCCTTCCTGGTAATCTCCTCAAATGTCGATACAGACATAAATCTTCTTGCAGGAGATGTAGGATTGTATTTCTTTACTGACATTTCTTTCTTCCACTCCTTTATAATGTTGGGAACAAGCCGTTATCAGGACGAGTGCAGATCCTATATCTCCGACTTGTCCGAAATCTTATACTTCAATAATTACTGGCCTACACCGAACTCTTCAATGGTTGTCTTGTATTTCTTGGCGGTAGTGATCTCTTTGCCGCCCTTGCCCATATAGGTCACTGGCTGAGGATCGGTGTCGATGGTTACAATAGCCTTCTTGAAGGCTTCGGTCTTACCCACATGAACGCCCATTCGCTTTTCCTTGCCCTGGTAGTTCATGGTATTGACTGCCAGAACCTTTACCTGGAAAAGCTTCTCAACGGCGCCCTTGATCTCTGTCTTTGTGGACTTTTTATCTACGATAAAGGTGTACTTGCCTTCGGCTATCTCCAGATTGCTCTTCTCGGTAATGTACGGGCGAATAATGATATCTTCCGCGCGTCTCATTATGCATACACCTCCTCAATCTTTGCAATGGCTTCCCTGGTGACAATAAACTTCTTGTACCTGAGAATGTCGTAGGTATTGATGGTGTTCACCAGAGCAGTCTTCACACCTCTTATATTTCTGGAAGACTTGATGACATTTTCGTCCACTGCGGGAAGCACGATCAAAGCTGATGCATCCACATTCAGTTTGTCCAATACCTTTGCCATTTCCTTGGTCTTGATGGCTTCAAGCTTCAACTCGTCCAAAACCATCATGTTGTTCTCGAGAACCTTGCTGGTAAGAGCGCTTTTAAGAGCCAGTCTCTTAACCTTCTTTGGCAGGGTATAGCTGTAGCTTCTGGGTCTGGGCCCTAAAGCAACACCGCCGCCCACCCACTGGGGAGAGCGAATACTGCCATGACGGGCACGACCGGTTCCCTTCTGTCTCCAGGGTTTCCTTCCACCGCCTCTTACTTCCGCCCTTGTTTTGGTGGACTGAGTGCCCTGCCTTGCATTGGCAAGAATGTTCACAACTGCGGCATGCATTGCCGTCTTATTTACTTCCACGCCGAATACGTCATCACTGAGAATCATATCGCCGACCTTTTGGCCGTCCATATTATAAACATCTACTTTTGGCATATTTTATCCTCCTTCCGAGCTAGTCTTTCGTTATGCCTTTACCGAATTCTTGATCACAAGGAGGCCGCCCTTTGGACCGGGTACTGCGCCCTTAACGAGCAAAAGTCCTCTTTCAGCGTCTACCTTTACAATCGACAGATTCTGAACGGTCACTTTTTCAGCTCCCATATGGCCCGGCATGCCTTTTCCCTTGAAAATACGGCTCGGATCGGAAGTGCCGCCCATGGAGCCAATGCCTCTGTGATAGCCCGAACCGTGGGACATACGACCCCGTCCTGTTCCAAAACGCTTTACCGTTCCTGCAAAGCCCTTACCCTTGGAAATACCGGAGACATCAACCTTGTCGCCATCCTGGAACATGTCCTCAACTTTGATGACACTTCCCACTTCGTAACCGGAGATATCATCAAGCCTGAATTCCCTGAGATATCTCTTTGTGGAGGTCTTAGCCTTTTCGAACTGACCTTTTTCGGGCTTGTTGAGCCTTTTGGCCGGGATGTCTTCATAGCCCACCTTGATGGCATTATATCCGTCAATCTCCTCGGTTTTCTTCTGAACAACCGATACAGGCCCAGCGGCAATAACGGTAACCGGCAGCATATCGCCGTTTTCGGTAAATACCTGAGTCATACCTATCTTTTTACCAAGCATGCATTTTTTCATCTTTTAAATACCTCCTGTCATTGGTTCAGCCATGCTGAACTTAACATCATCCATTCCTAGAGTTTAATTTCGATATCCACTCCTGCCGGAAGATCCAGCCTCATAAGTGCGTCAACCGTCTTTGGTGTAGGCATAAGTATATCGATAAGTCTCTTGTGTGTTCTCATCTCAAACTGCTCGCGAGAGTCCTTATACTTATGGGGAGCCCTAAGTATGGTTACGATTTCCTTCCTTGTGGGAAGGGGTACAGGCCCCGAAACCTTAGCACCCGTTCTCTTTGCAGTCTCGACAATCTTCTCGGCTGACTGATCAATAACCTGATGATCAAAAGCCTTCAGCCTGATTCTGATTTTCTGTTTGTTCGCCATATACAAACCTCCTCAAGTTATGATTCTGCTGGCGCAACAAGCTGTTCTCTGTACACTCTGCCGGGTGTTCCATGTTTAATCATAGTAAAAGCCCAGATTTATCCTGGGCCACGATACAAACATACAAATTGTGATAACATGCATGATGTACAGTGACTTGTCGCCCGGTTTCATAGAATCGGACATTCTCCGCTACAGTTCCCAGTTTGTTTCACCTGCCATCTGCAGCTTCATCGTATGCCATGTCACAGCGAGTAATATTGTACTACAGGATCATTTTATTTGCAAGAATAATTTACGCCCAATCCTATATTTTTTTTATAAGGCAGGGGCAGGTGCTTCCAGGGATCCCGTAAAGCCTGTGAAACCTATAATTTCACACATTCTGCCGTTCGCGATGACAGTATGGATGTGGGAGGTTAGAAGTGGGAATATAAGAAGGGCTTTGAAGCCGGAGATTGCCGCGCTCCACTCCGTTCCGCTCGCAATGACAAAAGTTTAGACAGCCTGCATACATAAAAGGATCCCGTAAAGGTAAGGTCGCATTGCGATAAGACGCTTAAAGCTCTCTGTGATAATGAAAAAAGGGCGGCTGCCGACACCTGGCTTACCTTATTCCTTGTACTTGGCCGTTGTTTCGGCAAAATACCTGAGTTTTTTGTACACCCGGTCATTAACTGTGCCCTCGGGATAAGTCCCGTCGGATTTTTTCTCTCCGGCAGGAACACCGGTGAGGATCTCGATACCCTCATCAACCGTACTGACAGGATAGATATGAAACGTCCCTTCCTTTACGGCTTCCACCACATCGTCATTGAGCATCAGATTCTTGACATTCTGCACGGGAATTATCACTCCCTGCTCTCCGGTAAGGCCTTTTATCCTGCATATGTTGAAATAGCTCTGGATCTTAAAGGTTGCTCCCCCAATGGGCTGAATGATTCCAAGCTGGTTAACCGAACCTGTGACGGCAATGCCCTGATTGATGGGAAGATCAGCCAGGCTGGACAGAATGGCGTACAGTTCTGTTGAGGATGCACTGTCACCGTCAATTCCGCTGTAATTCTGCTCAAAGCAGATGCTGGCGGTAAGCGAAAGCGGAATATCCTGAGCATACTTTCTTCCTATATATCCGCTCAGAATCAGAACACCCTTGGAATGCGTATAGCCTCCAGTCTCCACTTCCCGTTCAATGTCTACAATGCCGGCCTTGCCCATGAAGGTGGCTGCCGTGATCCTAGCGGGTTTTCCAAAGGTATAATCCCCCATATCAATGACGGCAAGGCCGTTGATCTGCCCTACCACCCAGCCGTCGGTATCTATCATGATGGTACCTTTACGGACAAGTTCCAGCAGTTGCTCGTCATATTTACTGGAACGCTTCATTTTCTCACTTATAGCCCTTTTTACATGCTGGGCTGTAACAAGGTCTGAACTCTGGATCCTGGCCCAGGTCCCTGCCTCCCCAAGTACATTGACAATCTCACTGAAGCGGGTAGTGAGTTTGCTCTGATCCTGCACCAGCCATGAGCAGTAGTTCACCACCTCAGCCACACCGCTCCTGTCAAAATGGGGGATACCCTCCTTGTTACAGAAGGCGCTTATGTAGCGGGCGAGCTTTGCAATATTGACCTCATTCCAGTCCATTTGATCATCAAAATCTGCCTTGATCTTGAAATATTTCTTAAAATCACGATCATAGTTGTAAAGAAGATGATAAAGCTCGCTGCTCCCTACCAATATGACTTTGACATTGATGGGAATGGGTTCGGGCTTTAGGGCTGAAACAGCAACCAGTCCCATCTGTTCCTTAATATTTTCGATGACGATCTGCCTGGTTTTCAGGGTTCTTTTAATGGCTGCAAAGGATTGGGGGTTGGACAGGACATCGTTTATCTGGAGGATCAAAAAGCCCCCGTTGGCCTGATGAAATAGCCCGGGCTTTATCATGGTATAATCTGTGGTCATGGTCCCGAATTCATTCTCATATTCGCATCTTCCCATCAGATTATAGTAGGTTGGGTTATAGTCTACTACAACTGGAGCTCCATGTAGATGGCTGTTGTCCACCAGAAGATTTACCTTGTAGCGGTGATAGGGGTTTTCTTCGCCCCCTCTTCTGGCCATCAACTGAAGGAGCATGGAGTGCTGATCATCTCCATAGTCAGTACGCACAAAGGATTCTATGTTTTCCAGAATATCGCTTCTTACCGAGTTCAGGTATTCCACAACTGCCGGATATGGTTCGTATTTTTCTTTTAGGTCATCTATATGTATCCCAACGGCATAAAGGGCGATCTGGTTCTCCCACTTCTTGACGGCCTCCTCCGCATCTGATTCTATTTCCCGGATTTTTCTTATGATATCACCGGTCTGATCCTGGAGTTGTTCAGAAGATTTTGAAAGCTCGATCTTCACGTCCTCATCGAGAAGCTTAAACTCCTCCTCGCTTAAGGGCTCGCCATCCAACAGGGGCATGAAGTAGATGCCCGAGTTGGCCAGTTTGATGCGAAATCCACGCTCCTGTGCCTCCTGGCTCAACTTCATGACCAACTCGTCTTTTTTGTCACGGAACCTCTTCATGATACGGGATCTCTCAGCTTCATACTCATCGCCGTTGAAAGCCTTTATGATCTCCTGCTCGATAATCCTTACGAATTCTTCCATGTCTTTTTTAAACTCACGACCTATGCCGGCAGGAAGGTTTATAGCCCTGGGACGGTTGGAGTCATCGAAATTATAGACATAGCACCAATCATCGGGTACGGGCATGACCCTTGCCTGTCTTTGGGCACATTCCAGTGCATAGCGGGTCTTCCCTTGCCCGGATTCACCAGCCATATAGATGTTATAGCCGTCAAGCTCTATGGCAAGGCCAAATTCGGTAGCCTCAACGGCCCTTTGCTGGCCAATCAGGTCTCTGGAAGGCGTAATCCCGCCGGTATTTTCAAAATCAAATAATGACGGATCGCATTCTCTTCGTAGCGCTGAAGCGGGAAGCGGTTTTACTGGCATAACATCACGTCCTTCCATACATTTCCTGCTCATGGTTTACCTCAAAACAAGCCATCCAAAACATTGTGTTTTATAAGGACAACCCCTATATTCTATAAAAGACATATAATAATATGATTATGCAAATGAAGTGAGATGTGAGAATTCCCCATGACATATTAGAGGTACCTCTCTCCTCCCACCTCTCACTTCTAGTATGCAATTGTGAGTAGACGAAGTCGACGAAGCCATCTCGCAAAATAGATGTGGGATGTGAGAGATTAGAGTTTGGAATAAGAAATGGCTACCTTCTTATCTCCAATATATGAGTTTGCGATATGAGATACCGCGGTACCCCGCGATGACATGCTGGGTGTGAGATGTGGGAAGTTGGAAGTGAAAAACTGGAGCCTTCACTTCTCACTCCAATCTCAGCCACATGATCAGCGCATCCTCCCTGTTGTCGGCATAATACTGCTTTCTGCGCCCTTCAACCTTAAAGCCAAAGGACTCATAAAGCCTGATGGCTGGAAGATTACTGACACGGACTTCCAGGGTCAGGGACTTAATGCCGCTGGTTCTGGCATGATCTATGAGATCCTGCAGCAGTTTCCTGGCAAATCCCTTCCTCCTGAATTCCGGACGAACCGCCACATTTGTGATATGCCCCTCATCCATTATTCGCCACATGCCTATATATCCGGCAATATTACCCCGGAATTCAATGACTCGATACCTGGCACGGATATTGAAATACTCTTCCTCCAGCATGCCCCTCGTCCATGGCACGCTGAATGAAGCTTTTTCCACAGCCTCCAGATCGTCCAGATCCGAATAACGCATTTTCCTTATAATAATATGCTCATCCATATTGGACCTCACACCGGGCTAAGCATTCGATTCTCTCATACGCTCTGCCTGTGATTTTCTAAGATAGAGTGGCTCAAGTTCAAAGGGGCTTGAGATGGTGCCGCACTGTGCCTGTTTCTCTGCAAGAAGTGCCGTACAGGCAGCTCTCGGAAGAAACAGTGCCTTATCGGCCTGCCAGACCGGATATTTGACTGCATTCTTTACCGTTGAATGATGAAGGGGCGCTCCATCCCCCAGGATAAGAATCTCTTCCCTAAAGTCTGCCAGAATCCCTGCCAGCTCAATTACGGGAAGGGCATAATAATCGCTGATACGGCGGAAATCACCATTATTCTTCCTGTAAACTGCCGTATAGACCTGATTGTTTCTGGCATCCATCATAGGGCAGATGACCCCGTTGAAATCATTGACCGAATAGGCAAGGGCATCCAATGTGGGAATCCCGCACACCGGTTTCTTTTGGGCATAAGCCATGCCCTTTGCCGTCACGATGCCGATCCTGAGGCCGGTGAAGGAGCCAGGCCCTATGGACGCTGCATACAGGTCAAACTGGTCTGCCTTCAGATCAAGAAGTTCCATCAGGGATTGGATCATGGGAACAAGCTGTTGAGAGTGGGTTTTCGCATGGGAAGTCGTCAGCTCTCCAAGTACCCAACCGTTTTCAACAACGGCAACAGAGGCTGTCAGACTGGCTGTTTCTAAAGCAAGAGTTCTCATGATCGATCCTGCCTTTCCAAGAAGATGGTTCTTTTGTTCAGCTGGGCTTGGTCCCTCATGATCCTGATATGCATGGCATCCGCAGGAAGCATTTGGGGCACCCTGTCCCCCCACTCAACAATGCAAACATCATTGGTGTTAAAGTATTCATCCCAACCGATATAATATAGCTCCTCAGGATCATCTATCCGGTATACATCAAAATGATGCAGCTTTATATCTCCCTCATAGGTATTTACAATGGTGAAGGTTGGGCTTGTAATGGTATCCTCAATACCAAGACCTTTGGCAATCCCCTTAACCAGAGCAGTTTTTCCAGCACCCAGATCGCCTTCCAGGCTCACAGTTGTGCCCGGTCCCATGAGGCGTGCCAGCTGTATGCCTAAATTATGGGTCTCTTCCTCCGAACAGGAGATATACTTTTCGGTTATATTTCCCATCGCTCAACCTTTCTCCTGAGTATATGCTATCTTTCCGTTAATGATGGTCATATAAACCCTGGTCATGTAATCAAAAGGATGGCCTGTATACAATACCATGTCAGCGTCCTTTCCAACCTCAAGGCTTCCGACGCGGTCATCAATACGGCAAGCCCTGGCTGCATTGATGGTTATAGCTTTAAGAGCCTCTTCACTATCCATCCCCTCACGAACTGTCAGAGCCGCACATAGCATGAGATGCTGAACAGGCACGCAGGGATGATCGGTCATGATAGAAACTCTGACCCCGCTGTCCGCCAGGATCGCAGGAGTCCTGAGGGACTGGTTTTTGAGCTCAATCTTGGAACGGTCGGTAAGAAGCGGTCCTACAATAACATCACATCCGCATTCTTTAAGTACATCGGGTATGAGCCAGCCCTCGGTGCAATGATCCAGGGTGAGATCAAGGTTGAATTCTCTGGCAATTCTGATGGCTGTCACAATATCATCAGCCCTGTGGGCATGTGCCTTCACGACCAGTTCCCGCCTTATCACCGGTAAAAGAGCCTCAAGCTTCATATCGAATTCGGGTTTCTCGTTTTCTTCCCTATCCCTTTCGTACTCCTCTTTAGCTTCAAGATATTCTCTGGCCTTGAAGAGCTGCTCCCGCAGTATGGCTGCCGTTGTCATCCGGGTGGTGGGAGCCTGATGCTTCTCATTGTAAACAGTTTTGGGGTTCTCACCAAAAGCTATCTTCATGGCGCATGGATCCTTGACAATCATCTCGTCAACCGTTCTGCCCCATGTCTTGATAGCTGTGAACTGCCCGCCAATAACGTTGGAACTTCCGGGACCGGTTACCACTGTGGTAACACCGAACTGCCTGGCCTCCTCGAAGGCTCTGTCATATTGGTTGATACCGTCTATGGCGCGCAAATGGGGAGTGACGGGATCAGCCATCTCATTTACATCATCCCCCTCAAAGCCCATGGCATCTTCCACCATGCCGATATGGCAATGGGCATCCACCAGTCCGGGCATGAGCACCATACCTGCTGCATCAATCTCCTGATCGTCCTTTCCCGCTTTCGGGCAATCCTCCATGGATCCGATGGCAACAATTTTACCCCCGTCGCAGGTAACATATCCTTTATCGTACCGGGCACCTGCCATTGTATAGATCTTTGCGTTCTTTAATATTAGCATTTATTCCTCCAAATTATTCCCTCACGCTTGCTTTGGTATCAGTAAAGAAAATGCAGGCTTTTGAAAAAAGCCTGCACATATTATAGCATAATTCTTTATATCCAGCGAAGTATCCGCCAAAAATCACTGTTCGATACTCACAGCGGCTTCATCAGCAGCCTGCGCCATGTCCACCATATTTGGCATCTTCTTCTCGGTAGGGTCTTCAGGCATGCGAACCAGTGCAAGTTTAAACACTTCATCCATGTGGGATACCGGAGTGAGTTTGATCGTCTGTCTGATATTCTCAGGTATCTCTTCAATATCCTTGACATTTTCCTTAGGCATCAGTACCTCATTCACACCGGCCCTGTGAGCAGCGAGCACCTTCTCCTTCAGCCCGCCTATCGGCAGAACCCTGCCTCTCAATGTTATTTCACCGGTCATAGCCACATTCCTTCTTACAGGGATACCGGAGATCGCCGACATCATAGCGGTTGCAAGTGTGATTCCGGCTGATGGGCCATCCTTGGGTATTGCGCCTTCAGGCACATGGATATGCATGTCAAAAATCTTATGGAAACCTGCATCGATTCCATAGTGATCTGCCACAGACCGGATATAGCTTCGGGCTATCCGGGCAGACTCCTTCATCACATCACCCAGTTGTCCCGTGAGTTCAAGCATGCCCTCGCCAGGCATGATATTCACCTCGATTGCCATGGTGTCCCCTCCAACAGGAGTCCATGCCAGGCCGCGCACAATACCCACTTCATCAACCTCATTGGCTACATCATACAGATATTTCCTTCCGCCAAGGTAGTTCTTGATCGTCCTTGGGGTAATCCTGACCATCTTCCTTTCACCAGAGACCAGCAGTTTGGCTGCCTTTCTCATCACAGTTGCAATGTTTCGTTCCAGGTTTCTCACGCCGGCTTCACGGGTATAGTGCACTACAATCTCCCGAATGCCTGACTCATCAAAGCGAACCTTCGATCCGTCCAGACCATGGGCAGCCAGCTGCTTGGGTATTAAATGGCGGGATGCAATACACACCTTCTCATCCTCGGTGTACCCGGAAATATCAATGACCTCCATACGATCCAAAAGTGGCTGTGGGATGGCTTCCTTATAATTTGCCGTAGTGATGAACATCACATCGGACAGGTCAAAAGGCAACTCCAGATAATGATCCCTGAAATCCTTGTTCTGCTCGGCGTCCAAGACCTCCAAAAGAGCAGATGCGGGGTCTCCCCGGAAATCACTTGACATCTTATCGATCTCATCCATCAGGATCAGAGGGTTGCTGGAGCCTGCCTGCCGCAGGGCGTTTATGATACGTCCTGGCATGGATCCTACGTAGGTTCTTCTATGCCCACGTATTTCGGCTTCGTCCCTCACGCCTCCCAGCGACATCCTGGCGTAATTCCGGTTCAGTGACTCGGCAATGGATCTGGCAATTGAAGTCTTGCCAACCCCCGGAGGTCCCGCCAGGCAGATAATAGGACCGTGAAGCCCGTTCCGGAGCTTTCTGACAGAAAGATATTCCAGAATCCTTTCCTTTACCTTGGACAGACCATAATGATCCCTGTCCAAAATCTCAGCGGCATACTGGAGATCAAGGCGTTCATCGGTCTTTTGGTTCCATGGAAGCTCAAGGATGGTATCCAGGTATGTCCTTATGACCCCGCTCTCAGCCGATGTAGAATGCATGCGGGAGAGACGGTCCACTTCCTTCATGGCCTTATTTCTCACTTCTTCCGGAAGATCTGCCTTTATTATTCTTTCCCTGTATTCTTCCACTTCAGAAGACAGGCCTTCAGTTTCGCCCAATTCCCTCTGGATAGCCTTGAGCTGTTCCCTCAGGTAATATTCCCGCTGGTTTTTGTCAATCTGTTGCCTGACCTTGGTGCTTATGTTTTTCTCTATTTCAAGAATCTCATTTTCATGCACAAGTATGTCCAGGATCCTCTCAAGCCTCTTCTTGGGTGACAGTTCTTCAAGAATGCTCTGTTTGAGTTCAACGGCTATGGACAGATTGGATGCAATAATGTCCGGCAAACGGGTTAAATCGTCAATGGCGGTAATTGAAAGAGTGGCATCCGGTGATATCTTGCCAGAGAGCTTGGCATACTGCTCAAAGTGCTCAACTACCTGCCTTGCCAGTGCCTCAACATCGGTCTTCCCGCTGCGTATGGAGTAGACCCTTACAGGCTTGATTTTTGCCATATAAAAAGGCTCGGTCTGAACCAGTTCGGAAAGCTTTGCCCGACCAATACCCTCAACCAGTACTCTGATTGTATCTCCGGGAAGTCTCAAAAGCTGTTTGATCTTGGCTATGGTACCGTATGCGTATATATCTTCGGGCTCTGGATCCTCTATGTTTGGATCCCTCTGAGCCACAAGAAAAATTAGCTGCTCTTCCAACATGGATTCCTCAATCGCCTTGATTGATTTAATCCTGCCTACGTCGAAGTGCAGTATCATATGGGGATAAACCACGATTCCTCTCAATGGAATAAGCGGCATATGTCTTGCATTTTTGTCTTTGACCTGTGCCATGCAGCATCATCCTTTCGTTGCCGTAAGGCCTCTTACCCCTAGGCTATCCCTATTATAAAGGCCGATATCCTGTAATTCAAATGTTTCTTTTGCCAAATCAGCACCCGTTTGCTTTACTTATAAGTACCTCAGCCCAAACCTTAATTTAACTTAAAAGCCGGCAGAACACCGTCTGGAAAACCTTAGCCGTTAGTATAAGAGACTCTTGATTAATATCTTCCCTGCGGCCCTGCCCTGGAAACAGCCGGATTCTATCCGGATCTGAACCACAGGATCAAAAGCAAATGCTGAGTGCATTTCAGAGGTTTGAGCCTTGCGGGAAATGGTCTTATTTCCCGCAAGGCTCAAAAAGGAGGAGACCGAAATCTCCTCCTTCAGTAATAAACCTTATTCTGTCAAGCCAGATCAGATTATTTCTCCACGTCGGCAACAACGCCAGCACCAACAGTACGTCCGCCTTCACGGATAGCGAAGGTAAGACCCTTTTCCATGGCGATGGGAGTGATCAGCTCAACGGTCAATGTGGTTCTGTCACCAGGCATGCACATCTCTACGCCCTCAGGAAGCTTGATGTTTCCTGTAACGTCGGTGGTTCTGAAATAGAACTGAGGTCTGTAGCCGGAGAAGAAGGGCTTGGAACGGCCACCTTCAGCAGCGGTCAGTACGTAAACCTCAGCTGTGAACTTTGTGTGAGGTGTAATGCTGCCAGGCTTAGCAAGAACCTGTCCTCTCTCGATTTCTGTTCTCTGAATACCGCGGAGAAGCGCACCGATATTGTCGCCTGCAACAGCCTGATCCAGAAGCTTTCTGAACATTTCAACACCGGTAACGGTGGTCTTTCTTGCCTCGTCTCTGAGACCGACGATCTCAACCTCGTCGCCTACCTTAACAGTACCTCTCTCAACCCTACCGGTAGCAACGGTACCACGGCCAGTGATGGAGAATACGTCCTCAACAGGCATGAGGAAAGGAAGGTCTGTGGCACGCTGAGGTGTGGGAATATATTCGTCGACAGCCTTCATGAGCTCATGGATGCAGGCATACTTAGGATCACTGGGATCATTGGAATCGCACTCCAGAACCTCAAGAGCAGAACCTCTGATAATGGGAACTTCATCGCCAGGGAAGTTGTACTGGCTCAGAAGATCACGGAGTTCCATCTCAACGAGCTCAAGAAGCTCTTCGTCGTCAACCATATCACACTTGTTCAGGAAAACAACAATCCTCGGAACACCAACCTGGTGGGAAAGAAGAATGTGCTCACGGGTTTGCGGCATGGGGCCGTCAGCAGCGGAAACAACGAGGATCGCGCCATCCATCTGTGCGGCGCCGGTGATCATGTTCTTAACATAGTCGGCGTGTCCGGGACAGTCAACGTGAGCATAGTGACGGTTTTCTGTCTGATACTCAACGTGGGATGTGTTGATGGTGATACCTCTTTCCCTTTCCTCCGGGGCAGAGTCGATAGCGGTATAGTCTTTTACTTCAACAGTTGTGTCAGCAAGAGCCAGAACCTTGGTGATAGCAGCGGTAAGAGTTGTCTTACCATGGTCAACGTGTCCTATTGTACCAATGTTTACATGGGGTTTTGTACGTTCAAATTTAGCCTTTCCCATTTCTTAATAAACCTCCTTCATTGAATCGCTGATGATTCAAGATTATATAATTTTTGACTTATTAATTCAATAGCTTTAAGCTTTAGCAAAAAACTGGCGTATCGGCTCATCCCTAAGGATAGCCGGAACTCAGGCTTTAGCTTCCTGCCTTGCGACCCTCTGTAAGCGTTTCCTGCAAACTCTTGGGAACCTCCGCATAGTGTGAGGGTGACATGGTGTAGGTAGCACGGCCCTGGGTACGTGATCTCAGATCTGTTGCATATCCGAACATCTCTGACAGAGGTACGAACGCATGTACGCTGTGCCCGCCTGAACGAGCCTCCATGCCTTCGATCCGGCCGCGGCGGGAGTTCAGGTCTCCTATAACATCTCCCAGATAATCATCGGGAGTCTGGACATCCACCTTCATGATTGGCTCAAGTAACACAGGATCGGCCTTTTTCATGCCTTCCTTGAATGCCATTGAACCGGCAATCTTAAATGCCAATTCAGAAGAGTCAACCTCATGATAGGATCCGTCAAACACGGTGACACGTACGTCAAGAACCTGATAGCCAGCGATAACACCGCTGTTCATGGCATCCCGTATGCCCGCGTCGATGGCAGGAATATATTCCTTGGGTATCACACCGCCAACAATCTTATTGACGAATTCATAACCCTTGCCGGATTCCAGGGGTTCCAGTTCAATCCAGCAGTGACCGTACTGGCCTCTGCCGCCGGACTGCCGCACGAACTTACCTTCGGACTTAACTGCCTTACGGATGGTTTCCTTGTAGGATACCTGCGGCTTGCCCACATTAGCCTCCACCTTAAACTCACGGAGCAGGCGATCCACGATGATCTCCAGATGGAGTTCGCCCATGCCTGCAATGATGGTCTGCCCGGTTTCAGCATCTGTGGTAACTCTGAACGTGGGATCCTCTTCAGCCAGCTTCTGCAGGGCAATGCCCATTTTCTCCTGGCCAGCCTTTGTTTTGGGTTCTATGGCAATGTTTATGACCGGCTCAGGAAACACCATGGATTCCAGAATGATGGGATGCTCTTCCGAACAAAGGGTATCGCCTGTGCTGGTATTCTTTAATCCAACAGCGGCCGCTATATCTCCCGCAAAAACCCTTTCCACTTCCTGCCGATGGTTGGCATGCATGAGAAGAATTCGTCCGATCCTCTCACGCTTGTCTTTCGTGGAGTTGTAGACATGGGATCCTGCGTCCAGGGTTCCTGAATATACGCGGAAGAAGGCCAGCCTGCCCACAAAGGGATCGGTCATGATCTTGAAAGCCAGAGCTGAAAACGGGGCTTCATCGCTGGAGGGCATTTCCTCCTCTTCTTCTGTGCCGGGTTTTACGCCCTTTATGGCCGGTATATCCACCGGTGAAGGCATATAATCCACAACACAGTCCAAAAGCTTCTGAACACCCTTGTTCTTGTAGGATGAACCACAGGTTACAGGTACCATCACATTGGCAATGGTTGCCTTCCTGATACCAGCTTTCAGTTCATCCTCAGTGAGTTCCTCTCCTTCAAGATACTTATCGAGCAGATCCTCATCAAGCTCGGCGATAGCCTCGATCATTTTCAGTCGATATTCTTCCACCAGATCCTTCATGTTTTCCGGAACATCCACTTCATCAATCTGCTTGCCCAGGTCGTCCCGGTAGATGTAGCCCTTGTTTTTCACAAGATCCACAATGCCCTCAAAATGGTCTTCCTTGCCTATGGGGAGCTGAATGGGCACAGCATTGGTATGAAGCCTGTCCCTCATCATCTGAACGCAATTGAAGAAATCCGCGCCCATTATGTCCATCTTGTTGACATAGGCCATACGCGGCACGCCATACTTGTCAGCCTGCCTCCAAACGGTTTCGGTCTGGGGCTCAACCCCTCCCTTTGCGCAGAAAACAGTTACCGATCCGTCCAGAACGCGAAGGGAACGCTCAACTTCAACAGTGAAGTCAACATGCCCGGGCGTGTCTATGATGTTTATTCTACAATGCTTCCAATAAGCAGTGGTAGCGGCAGAAGTAATAGTGATGCCTCTTTCCTGCTCTTGTTCCATCCAGTCCATGGTGGCGGAGCCTTCATGAGTCTCTCCGAGTTTATGTGAACGCCCTGTGTAAAACAGGATTCTTTCTGTTGTGGTGGTTTTTCCTGCATCGATGTGTGCCATAATACCGATGTTCCTTGTATTCTCCAGGGAGTATTCTCTGTTCATCGATATCCTCCTTTCGACTTAGTAGTGCGTTGTGTGCTGCATTGATTCATTACCACCTATAATGCGCAAATGCCTTGTTAGCTTCCGCCATCTTATGAGTATCTTCCTTCTTCTTGACGGCGCCGCCCATATTGTTGGTGGCATCCATCAGTTCCCCGGCAAGCCTCTCACTCATGGTGCGCTCACTTCTCTTTCTGGCATTATCAACCAGCCAGCGCAGTCCAAGAGCCTGTCTTCTTTCAGCCCTAACCTCTATGGGCACCTGATAGGTGGCACCACCTACACGGCGTGCTTTAACCTCCAGTACCGGCATGATGTTGTTCAAGGCCTGATGGAAGGCCTCCAGAGGATCCTTTCCGGTCTTTTCCTTAATGATGTCGAAGGCCCCGTAGCAAATCTTTTGTGCTATACCTTTCTTGCCATCCAGCATCAGATTGTTGATAAGCTTTGTTACAATCTTGTCATTATAAATCGGATCGGCAAGAACATCTCTTTTTGGTACATGTCCTCTTCTTGGCACTATTCTTCCCTCCTTTTCATGATAACTGCGGGTATTCACCCGGTATCACAGGTACTCGTCCCGAAACAATTCGGGTACGTCAGTGCGTTTCGTCAGTTAAAGCATAGATATAGGGTTTGGTGTGCCCTTGCAACCATAGTCAGCAAGACTTGAAGTCTACGGTCGCCCGCTTGCACTACCCAGGCGGAATGCCAAACTAACTATATATATGATAACAACGTTTTCGCACGTCGATTCGTCCTGTATTCAAATTTTTAACGGTTACATGAAGTAAGTCACTTACTTACCTCTCTTGGCGCCGTATTTGGAACGGGCCTGCTTGCGGTTTGCCACACCGCCGGTATCAAGAGTCCCCCTGATAATGTGGTATCTTACGCCAGGCAGATCCTTGACACGGCCGCCTCTTATCAGAACAACACTGTGTTCCTGAAGGTTGTGGCCAATACCGGGAATGTAAGCAGACACTTCAATACCGTTTGTCAAACGAACTCTTGCAACCTTACGAAGAGCAGAATTCGGCTTTTTAGGCGTGATTGTCTTAACCACGGTGCATACTCCGCGCTTCTGGGGGCTGCTCAATGCTACATGCTTCTTCCTCAGTGTGTTCATACCCACCTGAAGAGCCGGTGAATTGGATTTGTAGGTTACCTTCTTCCTGTTCTTCCTCACCAGTTGATTAAATGTTGGCATTCATTCTCACCTCCTATACCCTTTATTGAATCTATAAAATTAACGAATAACGTTAATTCTCCTTTTGCTCCGCCAAAATACCGACCACTGACGCTCCAACGTCAATACCGGCTGCCCTTCCAAGTTGTTTCATGGAATCAGCCCTATGAACGGGAACCCCCTGCTGTTCACAGAGCTGCTTCAACTGACCAACCACACGCAAATCTGCGTCGTTTGCAATAATCAGGGATTCAAGCCTGTTGGCCTCAGCCGCTTTTCGGGCTTCCTTAATGCCGATAACCTTATCCATTCGTTTTAATGCATCAAGCATTATACACGCCTCCGGATTCAGATAAAATTGGCAACAATACAAAAGCATGCAAACTGTCGCGTTCGCACGCTAAAATATTGTATCACCGCACTCATTCCGTTGTCAAGCAGGTTTTATCGATGCGACGGCCCGGAAGAGCGGAGCGGTACAGCCTCCTTTGGATAAGCCCGGTTCAGCGCATTTTCACAGAACGGTATACCCTGATGCCGCCGCTTTTGACCACATCCTCCACGTTGCCAAATGTTTCTTCCATCATCTTCTTCAGGGACTTGCCCCCTTTATTGTGGTAGGCCACAATCTGGAGTGCTCCTCCAGGGAAGAGATAGCAAACCGCTTCCTGTATCAGACGTAAGGTGACAGCCTTGCCTGCAGCCAGGGGAGGGTTGGATACAATATCGCCAAATGTCCGCCCCTCCAGCTCGCTGTACAGATCGCTTTTAAGAACCCGGACATAGAGATTATTAAGATCCGCATTTTTTTCGGTATAATACACAGCCCGCTCGTTGATATCCAGAGCGGTTACGTCAAGATGTGGATATCGCGCTTTGATGAACAGGGAAATGGGGCCATACCCGCAGCCCATATCCAAAACCGAAGGGTGTGCACCCGAGGGTTTGAAATTGGAGATAAGCAGTTCGGAAGCCCGGTCGATTCTGGAACCGTAAGCAAAGACCCCGCTCACTGATATAAAGGAGAGGGTGTTATTGGAAATCCGCCAGTCAAAGCGGCATTCCCTGACCTCTGATTTTGGTTTTTCAGTATAGTAATGATCTGACATCTTTAACCACCTTCATTTTATTGCTTCAGGTTTGCCTGAGGGGGTAGGAATAAGCTACCCTGAAGGAGCTGGGCGTTATTCCGGAATAACGCTTGAACACATAAGAAAAATAGGCTATGTTATCGAAACCGCATTCCAGGGATATGTCTGCAATGGATTTACTGGTGGTGGCCAGAAGCTCCCTGGCTCTATTCATCTTTTTTGAGATTACAAATTCGTTTGGGGTCATTCCCATGGCTCTGGTAAACACCCGGTGAAAATAGTTTGGGCTCATACCCGCTACTGCGGCCAAATCCTTCAGCATAATCCTGTTGGAAATATTCTGCTCAACATACTCTATAACATTCCTTATTAACGTCCGATAGGCGGATCCATCCCCTTGATGACCATCAGGGCGTATGGTCTCTCTTGAAATTATGCAAAGCAATTGCAGACAATAACCCTTAAGAAGGGTCGCTGAGTCAGGTCCGGGATTGATATACTCCTTCAGTATAGCATCAAAAAGAACCGAATACCGTTCGAATGCAGAAGCCTTGACCACGGGCGGAATTCTATCCAAAGGTGGACACGAATAACTCTGTTGATATTCCTGAGACTTGTTGAAATCATATGTTTCCGAGTTCTTGCCCGTATTGTCCATGAGATCCAGGATAACCGCATAGCAGGTATATGGCAATACAGCCTTCGTCATTTGCCCCGGCCTTCTGACAATGATATCCCCTCTGGAGACAGGATGGTATATCCTGTCAATATACATCCCGCCATCGCTATAAGTGATCAGCTCGATCTCATAATCATAGACCGATCTTTCTTTAAGCTCATGGGGCTTTTTGTACTTTTTCCCGTCCGAGTAATAATAGGCTTTCAATACACGGGGATTTATCTGACTGAGGTCAATGTGTATATGATTCATTACTTCCACCAAATTACAATAAGATATCGATAGTATAATAAAGATTTTGATTTTACAGATGTTGCCATAAACAGTATACTAAAAGAAATTATTAGATACAAGGTGGAGATTGTATGTCACGTTCCCATTTTCCCCACGATTTTGTATGGGGAGTTGCCGCATCGTCGTACCAAATAGAGGGTGCCGCCTATGAAGGCTTGAAGGGCCCGAGCGTCTGGGACGAATTCTGCAAAAAGGAAGGCGCTATATCCAACAATGATACAGGAAATGTAGCCTGCGATCATTTTCACCGGTACGAAGAAGATGTGTCCATCATGTCGGAACTGGAATACCCGGTTTACAGGTTATCCATCAACTGGCCGCGGGTGCTTCCGGCTGGTACAGGATCGGTCTATGCCGACGGGCTGGATTTCTATGACAGGTTAGTGGATACCTTGCTTGCCAAAAACATAACCCCCTATATAACACTTTTCCACTGGGAATACCCGCAGGCTCTGCAGGAAAAGGGAGGCTGGCTAAACCCTGACAGTCCCAAGTGGTTCGCTGAATATACCAGGGTTGTTGTGGACAAGCTCTCAGACCGGGTTCATAACTGGATTACTCTCAATGAACCTCAATGCTTTATCTTGCTTGGCCACCTCTATGGGGAGCATGCACCGGGCTTAAAAATGCCGGTGAAGGACATTCTGGCCATGACTCATCACACTTTCCTCGCCCACGGGGAATCGGTGAAGGTAATACGCAACTGCGCAAAAACCAGGCCTCATATTGGCCTTGCCATGGTGGGAACCACCTTCCTGCCCCATACCCAAAGCCCGGATGATATCGAAGCAGCCAGACAGGCCGTCTTTGGTTTCAACGGCTGGAGTCACGGCATGTGGAGTGCCGGTCTCTGGTTCGATCCAGTACTTCTTGGGCGCTATCCCGATGCCTATTACAGCACATATCAGGATTTGGTTCCAAAGATAGGCTCTGATGACTTCCAGACCATGGCACAGCCCATCGATTTTCTGGGTTTGAATATCTATAACTCATCCCAGGTACGAAGGGGATTGGACGGAATGCCGGAGATAGTTCCCTATAAAGCAGGTATGCCCCGAACCAATATCGGATGGGACGTTACTCCTCAAAGCCTCTACTGGGGACCGCGTTTTTACTATGAACGCTATAAGCTTCCCATCTATATTACCGAGAACGGACTCGCCAACCAGGACTGGGTTTCACTGGATGGAAAGGTGCATGATCCACAAAGAATTGATTTTCTGCATCGGTATCTGCTGGAACTTAACCGGGCCATTGGCGACGGCGTGGATGCAAGGGGCTATTTCCAATGGTCCATCTTCGATAATTTCGAATGGGCTAAGGGCTACGACAAACGCTTCGGGCTGGTGTATGTGGATTTTGAAACCCTCGAGCGAACCATTAAGGATTCGGCCCGATGGTACTCCAACATCATAAGAACCAATGGCAAGGCACTTTTTGACAGGAGATAGATGGCGCCTCATCCCCAGTGCTTCATAAGATCCGTCATCCATTGAGCCACATCCACAGAATAGACTGCTTTGAGATTGTCACGGGTCAGCACCTGGCTGACCTTCCCCTGAGAATATACCCTTCCCTCATGCATTAGAAGAGCCCGGGTTCCATAGCAGAAGGCAGTATTGAGATCGTGTACCACTGCCAGAACCGCTTTACCCCGGGCTTTTGACCATTTTTTAATGATATCAAACAGGGTTATCTGATACTTGATATCCAGATGGTTGGCCGGCTCGTCCAGAATGAGAAGACCCGGATCCTGAGCCAAAAGCTGTGCCAGGTAAGCCCTCTGCAGTTCACCCCCTGAAAGGGTAAGCACCGATTGATCAGCCATATGATCCATGCCTGTGATGGTAAGGGCTTCATCGATCTTGTCCCTGTCCTTTTGGCTGAGCATACCGAAAAGGCCCCGCATATGGGCATACCTTCCAAGGCTGACCACCTCATAAACGGTATGAGGGAACCGGGGCTGATGCTCCTGAGCCAGCACCCCCACCAGGGAGGCCAGGGCTTTGGGTCTTATGGTGGAGATGTCGCGCCCGTTTAGAAGAACCCTGCCCTTATAGCTGTAAATACGCATGATGGCTTTAATCAATGTGCTTTTACCAGCGCCGTTAGGCCCTACCAACATAAAAAAGTCATTCTCATCAACATGGAAGGTAACCCCATCCACTATGGTCTTATGATCTAAATGGACACTCATGTTCTGAATATCAAGCATGATGCCTCCCGGTTCAATTCTTATCTAATCTTTCGGGTCAGTTATCCCGAATTTAATATTTTCTGGCTGACCGATTGTTGTATCGATAGAATATGACAATAAATATAACAGCACCCGTAAAAGAGGTTACAACGCCCACAGGAAACTCTTCCGGACTTAACAGTGTTCTCGACAGAAGATCGGTCAAAACCATGAATATCCCGCCCATGATCAGGGATGCGGGCAGCAGCTTTCTATGATCCGATCCCGTGATCATTCTGGTAATATGAGGTATCACAAGGCCCACGAATCCTATTGTGCCGCTTACAGATACCGACACTCCGATGAGGACAGCAGTCAGAACCAATAAGGCCATCTTGACGGTCTTTGTGTCCACCCCTATATAACGTGCCTGTTCCTCTCCGAGGGAAAAGGCATTAAGCTCCTTAGAAAAAGCAATTATTACAAGACTGCCAATCAGAAAGACAGGAGCCATCAGAATCACATGATTCCAGCCCTTTCCTGAAAATGATCCCATGGACCAGAACACAACCTGCTTCAGGCTGTCACCTGACAGCACAACCAACAGGCTGGTGATGCTGCCCGCAAGCATGGAGAAGATTACACCAGTCAGGATAATGGTATTGGTAGAAAGACTGTTGTCTATCTTGTAAGTTAGTGTCAGGATGAATATCAGGGACAGGAAGGAAAAGGCGATACTGCTCAGGGTCAGTCCCAATTCAGGGAAAAAACTCAAGCGGATGCCCAGTACAATGGACAATACGGCGCCCAGGGCTCCACCCGAGGAGACACCAAGGGTGGAACCATCGGCCAGGGGATTTTTCAGAAGGCTTTGCATCACAGCCCCCGCCAGGGAAAGAGCGCCGCCGGTCATGGCAGCCAGCAGGACACGGGGCAATCGCACCATGGCTATGATGGTTTCGGTACCACTCTGTATTTCTGTCATATCCCCTTTCCCAAAAAGGTATTTGAGCAGTATATTCCAGGTATCGGAAAGTGATACCTGTACGCTGCCAAGGGAAACAGCTATGAACAGTACCCCTGCAAAGAGTATGACGCTGAGCGGGTAAATCCACAGACCCCATGTGCTTTCAGACAGTCTGCCTCCAGTGTCCGGCACCTGATCCTCCTCCTTTTATTGCATCCTCGGTTATCTGTATCAACCACATTGGCTAAAACGGCTCAACCATGGTTCTCATCAATTCCCTGGCGGCTTCTGTCAGCCTCGGTCCGGGCCTGCTCAACATGTCACCATCCAGCATATAAACCTGACCCTTCTTAACCGCGTTGATCTCCGCCCAGTTAGCCCGTCCGGTGATATCTCCCACAGGGTCTTCAATTCCTGTCAACGGGCTTGCAGTGGTTATAATGATATCGGGATTTCTCTCAATCACCTGTTCTTCTGATACGGCACTCCAACCTGTTGTATCATCAAAAATATTCTTTGCGCCTATAATATCCAAAAGTTCCTGCACAAAGGTTTCCTGTCCGCAGGACCATAGCCCGTACTGCAGGGGGGAGACCTCCACATACACACTTTTCTGAGATATTCCCCGGGCTTCTTCCTTCAGATCTTCGAAGCTTTCCTGCATGCTGCTTACCAGTTTGTCGGCTTCCTTGCTCTTGCCTATAGCCTGCCCGATTATTCTGATGATTTCATAGGTTTCATCAAGGCTGTTGGCCTCGGTAACGACCACCTTGATCCCCGCATCCTCCAGTTGCCCTAACTGGTCTTCCATGGCACCCATTTGGCTCAAAAAAACAACATCGGGATTCAGGGAGATCAAAGCCTCAATATTCAGCTTCTCTCCCGTGGGAAGCTTGTGTTTGTTCCCGGTGTCCTCAGGATAGTTGCAGTAATCACTGACAGCAGTAATCTGATCCCCCGCATCCAGGGCATAGAGTATTTCGGTGTTTGCCGGGCTCAGGGATACGATGGAGCGGGGCACAGAGTCAAAGATAACCTCAACCCCTCTGCTGTCCATAATACGGACTCCTTCGCCGGGAGATCCCGCGCCGCAGCCTGTAATAGCCAGGAGCAGCATAACGGTCATCAACAGGGATAGCATTCTCTTCATCAAAAAAACACCTCCAAAGATTTTAACTCTTCAAATAGGTGTCTCTTCAAGGTGATTCTGATTCCAATAAAAAATCCGCTTTCTTCAAAGCGGGCCGGATCATGTGTACAATCCAATCGACAAGCCTTCTACAGCTTGCTCTTTACCCAGAAGAAACCAAACATGGCGGCAGGTCTACCGACTTCGCTTCATCCTCGAGCGGCGCCTTCCCAGATTATCAATCCAGTGGCATTCGCCGTCTTGTCAGCTTCACGGTTGCTGGGACAGTGCGGGATTTTCACCCGCTTCCCTCGATGCACATTGTGCAGGCATTTTCTTGCACCGTCATGCACTATTTGATTATGTATGTATTATAAATCTTTTATCGGTCTGCCGCAAGATGCGGTATATGAGAAACACCCGCCGGCAGTTGCCGGACGGGTGTTTCTCCTGTATTCTCTATTACCAGTGAGAATATCATATAGTTAACTGTACCTGATTACATCATACCGGGCATTCCGCCGCCCATGGCTGCTGCAGCCGGATCGGGCTTCTCTGGCTGGTCAGCAACCACGCTCTCAGTGGTGAGAACCATGGAGGCAATGGATGCTGCATTCTGAAGGGCTGTACGTGTTACCTTGGTAGGATCCACAATGCCAGCCTCTATCATATTGACATACTCTTCATGCAGGGCATCAAAGCCAACGCCAACATCACTGTTGCGAACCTTTTCAAGGATGACTGAACCTTCAAGGCCTGCGTTGATGGCAATCTGCCTGATGGGTTCCTCAAGAGCCCTCATAACAATCAGGGCACCGGTTCTTTCATCACCGGACAGGTTATCCAGCAGTGCCTTCACCTTAGGCAGTGCATTGATGTAAGCTGTACCGCCGCCGGATACAATACCTTCCTCAACAGCCGCCCTAGTTGCGGCCAAAGCATCCTCTATGCGCAGCTTCTTTTCCTTCATCTCGGTCTCAGTGGCTGCACCCACCTGGATGACAGCAACGCCGCCGGAAAGCTTAGCAAGCCTTTCCTGAAGCTTCTCCCTGTCAAAGTCGGAGGTTGTCTCCTCGATCTGAGATTTGATTGATGCTATCCTGTCCTTGATCTTGGTCTCTTCTCCGCTGCCACCAACAATAATGGTGTTCTCCTTCTGAACAACAACCTTGTCGGCGCTGCCGAGCATGGACAGTGTGGCTTCCTTGAGGTCAAGCCCTAACTCTTCGGTGATAACCTGCCCGCCGGTGAGTATTGCAATATCCTCCAGCATAGCCTTCCTTCTGTCACCAAAGCCAGGAGCCTTGACGGCAACACAGGTAAAGGTTCCGCGCAGTTTGTTGACGATCAGTGTGGACAGGGCTTCACCTTCCACATCCTCAGCAATGATGACCAGCTTTTTGCCCTGCTGAACAATCTGTTCCAGGATGGGCAGAAGCTCCTGAACATTTGAAAGCTTCTTATCTGTAATGAGAATGTAGGGTGACTCCAGCACGGCCTCCATTTTCTCGGTATCGGTTACCATGTATGCTGAAACATACCCGCGGTCGAACTGCATTCCTTCCACAACTTCCAGATTGGTACCCATGGTCTTGGACTCTTCCACGGTGATTACTCCATCGTTGGATACCTTTTCCATGGCTTCCGCTATCAATTCTCCCACATCGTCATCATTAGCGGAAATGGAAGCAACACGGGCGATATCTTTTTTGCCCTTGATTTTCTGGGATACTTCCTGTATTCCTTCAACAGCAGTTTCCACCGCCTTCTGAATACCTTTTTTAAGAATCATGGGATTTGCTCCGGCAGCAACATTCTTCAATCCCTCGCGGATAATTGCCTGGGCAAGAAGTGTAGCTGTGGTTGTTCCATCGCCGGCCACATCATTGGTCTTGGTGGCTACTTCCTTAACCAGTTGAGCACCCATGTTTTCAAAGGGATCTTCCAGCTCAATCTCCTTTGCTATTGTAACACCGTCATTGGTAATGAGCGGGGATCCAAATTTCTTGTCCAATACAACGTTTCTTCCCTTGGGACCCAAGGTTATTTTCACAGTATCGGCAAGCTTATTAACACCGCTTTCCAATGCTCTCCTTGCGTCTTCACCGAATTTGATGTCCTTTGCCATTCTTTTCGCCTCCTCTTTATTCCACTATCGCAAGGATGTCGCCCTGCTTGACAATGGTATATTCTTCGCCATCGATCTTGACTTCGGTTCCGGCATATTTACTGATGAGAACCTTATCCCCTTCTTTGACTTCCATCTTCACCTCATCTGTACCGGGTCCGACAGCCATAACCTTGGCTACCTGGGGTTTTTCCTTAGCTGAACCGGGCAGCACAATGCCACTCTTTGTGGTCTCTTCAGCCTCCAGCATTTTGATGACTACTCTGTCTGCCAGTGGTTTAATATTCATAAATTCACCCTCCTTGTATTTTTCCCGACTCAAGTGAACGGGTTATTTACTTATTAGCACTCAACGTTGTTGAGTGCTAATACAATATTAAACAATTTTATTGTCATAATCAAATGGGCATATTTTTAGAATTCCATTGAATACCAATAATTATTCCCGGTTTGGCAAAAATATCTCACTATTGCTCGCGTTTTCTTATTAATTCTTCTGTTTTGATCGAATATGGTTCGTTTTATTTAGGATTATTCATTTCATAGATAAACTGAAGCCCTTGTAAGGATAAAAATGGGTTTACTTCATCAATGGTTTTGGATTCCGATGCGATGAGCCTGGCCATACCCCCGGTTGCCACAACCCTTATTCCCTGTTCGGCCATTTCCTGCTTCATCAGGTTGACAATATGATCCACCTGCCCAACGTAGCCATGCACTATTCCTGATTGCATACTGGTAACGGTGGTTCTTCCGATAATATGCCTTGGCTTGATAATCTCTATTCTCGGAAGCTTGGAAGCTTTGTCGAAAAGGGCTTCGGCAGAGATCTTTATACCGGGGCATATCACCCCTCCAAGATAATCCCGTTTGGAATTGATGGCACAAAAGGTGGTGGCCGTGCCGAAATCAACAATTATAACTGGACCACCGTAGAGTCTGAGAGCTGCGGCAGCGTTGACGATTTTATCTGAACCAACCTCCCGCGGGTTTTCATATTTTATATTAACACCGGTCTTAATGCCCGGCTCCACAAGAATGGGCTTTTTATCCATGTATTTTTTTATGGCGTTTGACATGGCATGCATGACAGGAGGCGCCACAGTACACATGATCACATCTGAGAGCATTGCGGGGCTGATCCCTGCATGCTTCAGCAATGACAGCAAAATCATTCCGATTTCATCGGAGGTCCGTTCCCTGCTGGTGGATATACGCCAGTTACCGACCAGCGATCCTCCCTGATAAACCCCTATGGCTGTATTGGTATTACCCACATCAATGACAAGTAGCATAGCGAACCAAACCTTTCCATGCTAAGCCCAGGTTTTGGGTCATATTACAGCCCAAGCTTAATGCTTTTGATTTGTTTGATTTCAAATTGGATATCTTTTTCTAACTGATCAATATCAGCCCGGATATCATCCACCGTCTCCTCCCGTTTTGCCCTGATGGAGCGATTGAGATGATCGTAGTGGGATCGGTTGTTCTTTCTGGAGAACCTACCGTGGCGATGATCTGAGCCTTCCCTGCCCATATTGTCATTGTTCTTCTGCGGATCCCTGCTCTTTGCACCGGCAGTTTGCCCGTTGGAAGGTCCGCGGTTTCTACTGCCCGAACCAATTCGTGTGACCGAAGTCTTTTTTTCCTGTCCACTGTGATTCCTGTTGTATGACCGTCTTCTGTTGTCCGGTCTGCGGTTGTTCTGATTATCATTATTTTCTCTATGCCTGTTCTGGTTTTCCATAACTTCCTCCCGCTTCATATTTCCCGTGTTGGGGTTAATACAAGCCCAATCCTCACTATAATATAACAATCCCATAAAAGGTTAAAGACCAAGTTTAAGCCTTGCTGAATTAATCGTAGCGCAGGCTGATCTCTCCTGAAAAAATCTCACGCATGCTGCCGTCTTCCAACTGTACCTTCAGCCTTCCATCCGCCCCAATATCCAAGGCCTTACCCCGCAGTATTTCCTGCCCCTGAATCAGTTCCACCATGCGGCCAAGGGTTATGGAGCGCTGCCGCCATTCCATGAGTATTGAGTCCGGCCCGTTCTCCAAAAAATTGTCATAGACCAATTCCAGTTGGTTGAGTATCTCCGCTGCCAGGCGTGTGCGATCCGCCGATCCGCCGTGCTTAAGATTCATCTTCAGCGATGTGGCCTTGTTTCTCAGCTCGAGTGGAAACTCCTCAAGGGTAGAGTGGGTGTTAAGACCAATCCCTGCAATCACCCATGAGACCCTTTCGGCCTCAGCCGAGAGCTCTGTCAGGATACCACAGACCTTCCTGCCGCCGATCAGGATATCGTTTGGCCATTTTATGCCGGGTTTTTCGTCAAGCATGGGTTCAATGGCTCTGCATACAGCGACAGCCACAGCAAGGGTGATGGTCTGAACATTCCCCGGGTGAAGCGGGGGTCTTAAAAGGACCGACATCCATATCCCCTTGTCGGCCATTGACTCCCATGCCCTTCCCAACCGGCCGCGTCCACGGGTCTGCTCATTTGCTATAACCACGGTTCCATGCACCGCTCCGGCATGAGCCAGGCTCTTCAAAAGGTTGTTTGTGGACTCCAACGATTCATAAAAACGCATATCCCGCCCTAAAAACTCTGTTTTAAGCAGGCTCTGTATGCCCGACTTCCCATAGCAGGCCTCATTTGACAACAGCCGATAACCCTTTTTGGTGGAAGCATCGATCAAATATCCTTCCCTCTTCAGGGCTGCAATCCTTTTCCATACCGCTGTTCTGGAGATGTTCAGTTCTCTGCTTAAAAAAGCCCCCGAGACGTAACCGTCTTTGGCGGCAAGCAGGGAAAGTATGTCTCCGCTACTGACATGGTCGTTGCGTTTCATTTCCTTCTTATCTATAAAAACTCCTCCATCATCAAGGGGTTCTGGTGACAATGTAAGCATCGGTTTCGGGATCCACGAAAACTGTAATCCCCAGCTCCTGGTTTTCCATGCGGTACATGCTTCCCTTTGATTCACGATGGCAGCAATAAGCATAGATCAGGGTATTGCCCGAATCCTGATGCTGCTGTTCAACCTGTTCCAGGAGATTACCCAGGTATAGTGATTCCGAGCTTTCAAACAGCACCGGAGTGTCCTGCACTTTGCCCGTTACTTCAATCTGATCCGGCAGGATAGATGTGAAAACAAGGCATTCAGGATTTCTGAAAACCCCGAACCGATAATCGGAGAGCGGCACCAATGTCCTCAGATAACGCTCCATCAAGGATGGTTCAATAAGTCCCATCCGATAGAGGTCTGAATCACCCACCCGGCATTCCGAGGGGTCCAGATCAAGTCTTATACAGCGGTAGGACTTATCCCTGGATTTATCAGGATCATCCCAGGGATTGATCAATACACGCATAACCTTCCGCTGCCCCATGGGATCACCGAAATCCAGTTCCCGGTCGTACCACTGGGAAAGCTTGATACCGCAATCGATGATGTCGCGTATGCTATCTGCTGGCACATAACGGTATAAAACAGACATATTTAAAACCCTCGCAAAGTTTTGCCCATTTAATCCCTTCTCCGATGAGTATCTGACAAAGACCGGCAATTCTCCATTACTGATATAGATTATATAATTTTTTTGAGGGATAATCAAACGCCTGTGCCTTCTGGCAACATTTCCTGACAAGCTTTGTCCTGTTGATCCGACCAGACCTGCCCGTGGTATAAAAGGCCTGGAAGGCACATATTACAAGGCATGGAGCAAATGCATACCTTTGCAGGCCATATTTGGTAATATAAGTGTCTTCAGTCTCCAGCTTTTATGGGAAACATGCATAAATCCTTGACTTTATCAAAAACGCGTTATAAAATGATGACGAAATTTTGTGCAGGAGGTAATACCTTATGAACAAGGCTGAACTCATAAGTGCTGTAGCACAGCAAACCGGTCTTACCAAAAAGGATAGCGAAGCTGCTATCGACGCATTCGTTTCTGTTGTTGAAGACACATTGTCCAAACAAGAAAAGGTTGTTCTTGTCGGATTCGGTACCTTTGAGGTAAAAGAGAGAGCCGCAAGGAAGGGCCGTAACCCGCAGACCAAGGAAGAAATCATGATTCCTGCTTCCAAAGCCCCTGTTTTCAAGGCAGGCAAGGCTCTTAAGGACAAGGTTAACGGCTAAACATGATCCATACGGTCAGGAAGTAAAAAGAGGCCCGTTGTGTGAGGCCTCTTTTCTGTACTCTTATGTCACTTTCTCTCTTTTCTCACAAACAGGGTACCGATATTCTCCCCCTTCAGAATGTCCAAAACCGTGGCAGGATCCCTGCCGTTGGCAATTACCATGTTGACACCGGCCTCTGTGGCAATCATCGCAGCACCCAGTTTGGTAATCATTCCTCCAGTTCCCCTGCTGGTTCCCTCTCCTTCGGCATACCCCAGAACTGTATCATCAATATCCTCAACGATTGATATCAGGTTGCATTCCTTGTTCTTCCCGGGGTTTTTATCATAAAGACCGTCGATATCGGACAGAATGATTAACAGATCGGCAGATACCAGTTTGGCCACCACAGCAGAAAGGGTATCATTATCACCAAACATGTTCAAATGCTTTATCTCGTCTATAGATACGGTATCGTTCTCGTTGACTACAGGAAGAACTCCGAACTCCATAAGGCTGTTAAAAGTATTCATAACATTCATCCTTTTAACCTCATAGTCCAGATCGGCCTTGGTCAGCAAAACCTGGGCAACGGTATGGTTGTAGGCAGCGAAGAGACGGCTGTAGATATTCATAAGCTCACATTGGCCAATGGCAGCCAGGGCCTGCTTCATACCCATTACTTCAGGCCGCTTCCTCAGATTAAACTTCCCCATCCCCACACCAATGGCTCCGGAAGACACCAGAACAACTTCCTTGTTTTGATTCATCAGTTCGGCAATGGTCAGTGCCAGCCTGTCCATCCTCATCAGATTCATCTTCCCATTATCATGGGTCAGCGTTGACGTGCCAACCTTGATAACGATCCTATTAGCGGATCTCAACATTTCTCTACCCTGCTCCATAACTAACACCCCATATCAAATAATACAAATCCACGTCAGTACTATTGTGTTTACTACACTTTGGTTGCCAGAGCCGTCAATCGTATACCAGCCTGTTATCCTCGGGAAATAATAATCGCTGAATCATATGAATCATCACCACAAATTGACAAAGACGGCCATAAAAATCGATTTACTCAACAGGTTTCTCCAGAATTCTATCCGGCTCCAAAACCTTGCACCGGGCCGGATTTGACCAATAATCAGTCATTCTTTACACCTCTTGGTGAATAATATATTATAGGCATAGATTCATATGATTGTTGGGCCAGACTAAATCCTAACCCCCCGGTGGTTTGGCCTTTTTTTTATTCCCGATGAGCTAAAGCCTGATCAACTCTATGTCGCCAAGGGCTCCCACAAACTCACCTATGATCACCAATGCCCCCATTACACCTGGCTTGCCGGCTATAAAGTCCAGTGCTTCTTCAACGTCCTCCGATGTCTTAACCCTGTTTCCCAATGCGGTGGCACAAGCATCGGCAAGTGATACATCCTTTGACACTACCAGAGCCGCATCCGCTTTGCCGAAACTCAGGGAATGCCCTACCGTCCCCGATGAGGTACATATCCCACAGGGGGACATTTCCTTCCTAACCAGAAGTCCTATCTTTCCACTTAAGGGAGAATTTCCGGCATATATCCCTATCCTCCTGTCGGTTCGGCTGTGGAGGAATATGTCACCGCCATTTTCCACGATGACCTCCCCGGACTTTTCAAGAAGTCTCTCGCCCACAAACCTTGAAACGGCTCCGGCCACAGCAGCCATTGGGCCTACACCCGCGATCCTCGCTGCCTGGCACATGTCGGCCACAATTTTCGGGGCATCGGTGAGGGGAGCGACCGGCTCCAGACTATGAAGGAATTCAGGATGCTTTCTGATATAATCCTCAATTATGCTCCTGCATTCCCTTATGGCTTGAATTGCCTCTTTGCGCAGATCGGCCCAGGCGCCGATGCAAAGGTCGGTTTCATCAACCGTAGCATTAAAAAACACGAGATTTTCGGCTTTATAGTCATCCCTGTAAAAGCGTCTGGTACCCATGGTGCTTAATCCTGAAGGCTCATAACGTTCAGAGGACATGCCTTGGTGCACAATCCGCATACCAGGCATTTCTCCTTGTGGAATTCCAGGCTCCAGGTCTCACCCGACATGGTCAGGGCATGGGAAGGGCAGACCGCCGTACATGCACCACAGTGGACACATAATTCTTCATGCCATATCAGCTTTTTATTAAACAGCCTGTATTCAATGCCCTGTCGCTCAATGAACTTAAGGGCGTCATCCAGGTTTTGTTCTTCTCCTGATACATCTGCCACCAGTTTTCCTGTTTTGTTGAGGCTGATATCGGCATGCAGGATGTTAACCTGTAGATCAAACTCCTTAATCAATGTGCTGACAAGGGGTACCGTGATCTTGTTTAATGGATAATATATACTGATTTTAATGGTTTTCATAGATAACCTCCACCTATTCTCCCCTGATTTCAAGGCTATTGAGCCGTTCCTTCCTGTAAGGGAGCTTTTCTACCGGCTCGCTCAAAAGGAAATTGCCGCTTCTTATCCAGTTTTTCAATTCTCCCGCTATTTCACGAGCCATTTTGAGGCTGGACAGAGGTGCGGTGGGAACCTGCCTGCCCTTTATTTCAACCCAACCACTGCGCAGGGTCTCATAGTCAAAACGTATTCCCAAATCTTCACGGCCGCTCTTATCCACAAGAGTCGTCACGATATCCCTGTTTCTGACTGCAGTCCTTAAAAGCATATCCTCATCCAGTATGGGAATTGGTATTCCCACTCCTACAAAAAGGCTTACGCCATATCGGTCGTAGATAGCCGCCCTGATGTATCTGCTGCTCATCTTCTTGGCGTCGCCGATCAGAGCCAGGGTAGCCGCAAGATTAACAGGAGTCCCATTTTCAAGGCGTTCCTGTCCGGGATCATGCTGGGTTCCCTCCCAGGCTATATAGCCCTGGGTACCTCCAAGAAATATCCGGGTGCCAATGCCTATGGTCCGGTATTCCGGATCATTCATCAAGGGGCTCAGTTCACCGGATGTGGAGTAGGTAACATTGCCAAAGTTGGGCAATAGGGTTCCCATATAGGTGTACATGATTCTATCTGAAGAATTGGTGGCTGCAGGATAGTTCTGGTAGCAGTTCCTCGGGTTGAAAAGATACGCCTGATTCACATTGTTTTTATTGATGGTGGTTCTGATATCACGCCTGGGATAACAGTCAGTCCCGCGGCTTTCCGCATAAAGGCGGATATCCTTGCCCTCTATAAAATCCTGTATGACATGGGCGCCGCCATACTGCATTCCCTGGTGCTCCGATAGTTCGGTAGCTCCCACATAGGCATCAACTGCAGCAATGCCTGAGAAGACAGGAACATCGTTTAGCCAGGTTCTGGTCATCTTTATGCCCGGTTTGGAGTGTCCGAAATTTATGAACATGCCACTGGAACACATAGGTCCAAAGGTTCCCGTGGTCACCACGTCCACTTCCTGGGCAGCCTTCTTGATTCCCTTCTCCTCCACAAGATCGATGATCTCTTCAGCTGTGACAACCACAGCCTTCCGGCTCTTTATTCGCTCATTGATTTCTGCAATTGTTTTCATAGCTAACCCCACCATACATTCCAAATTGTCTCTTACCAAGAGTTAAACCCAATTATAAACTTTTACGCCCTATAATTCAATTGGTTAGTTTTATGAATTCATAACACACCTCAGGGCTTCAAGCTACCCCTGCCACTTGGAGCGCGGATACCCGCCGGCAAACCCCGCTCAATAATAAAGAAACCGGAAGCACGCTTCCGGTTTCACCTGATCAGTTAAATGCCTTCCAGAAATCACCCTCGGTATCAATGAGATCCATGATCTCTGAAAATGGAATATAGAACTCGGGTAGCCCAGCCGCATAGGGGGCAATTTCATATTCCCCAAAATAAATGATCAAGCCGTCATTCTCCAGATGAAAAGCCTGTATCTGCTCCGGTTCAACATAATCCTGAAAATATCTTTCCGGTTCTTCCTGCATACCCTCGGTCACCTTCTCACTCAAACGTTTCCGGCCTGCCTCCGGTGATATGAAAAGGTCATCAATGGTATAGATCTTTCCGTCCCGGGTATTGACATATGTATTACCCCAGTAATATCCGCCGTGAGCCGCACCGAACCAGTACTCGTAAAGTCCCAGTTCGATATGCATTAAGTCCTTATTGATCATCACCGAGCAGTTCACGTCGAGGATCGGGAAGAAATAGGGGTCTTCGGCATCGGGTTCGAGGTAACTCCAGTACCCTTTTGCTTCCTCTTCTATAATCTGGTTCAGCTCATCCTGAAGCCCGGTATCCTTCAACCCTTCAATGATCGTGTAAGTGATGGTAGAACAATCATGAGGGAACCAGGTGACAGTTCGGGTTCTGACTCCGTCCTCCAGAAAAGTAAGCCCCTCGTCCTTCATCAGGATGTTCCCTGCCCGGTCGGCTACCGTCGTATGGCCGTTGATGGTACCTCTTAGCCTGGATCCGTCAGCCAGCATGAGTCCACGGCCGCTGAATTCCGGCAGATGGGTCGCCCTGTCCAGTTGAGCATCAAGATAGTATATCCTGTTGCCATCACTGACACAGGTATACTTCTCATCAAAGCTGTCCATTTCCACAAAGATCCATTCGGTGCTTCTTTTCAGATCACTGCTGAAGAGAGCCTTTTTACAATATTCCTCGTACATGGGCGGCATATATACGTCCTCTTTCAGCTTTTCACCTACTATAAATGAACCGTTGCGCGCTCTGCGGATGACACAGTACTCCGGCTCCAGCACATAATTTCCCTGGGTATCGATGATACCGTAGGAGGTGTTCACCCCGTCAACAGCCACAATGGCAAATCCATTCCTGAAGGGTTCTGCAATGCGGAACCGTGGTTCAATGACCCTGTTCCCATCCATATCCTCATAACCAAAAAGACTATTCTCCTCAACCATGCGCAGACCTGATGAAAGCTTGTCGGTAAGGTCATTCCCCTGCTTGTCGATCAGTATAGTGGGACCACCGTATTTATTTGATACCCTTGCCACACCATCGAGAAAAATACTAAATTCCTTATAGGGGAGTTCTAGAACCATGTTCCCGCTTTTATCGATATAACCTGCGGACCCATCTTCCCGATACACTCTGGACAGCCCGTCGCTGAAAGGATAAATATAATCGGGCTTCTCAAACAGGAACTCTCCCTTTTCGTCATAGGCTCGGGCAACGGTGCCTTCGCCATAGATCTGCGCGATAAATACACCATCCCCATAGGTGATGAAATCGGCCTCCGGACTTACCACGAATTCTCCTGTCCTGTCTATAAGCCCTAGTTTGCCGTTGGTATCACCGACAACGGCCAGGCCGCATGCTAAGAAGGACTCAGCACTGCCATGCTGAGGCTGGATGACCACATTACCCGCTTCGTCCATATACCCGTATACCAGATCAAATCCCAGGTTCTGGGCAAATGGAATCAATTCGCCATCAGATTCAGTCTTTTCATCGGCGACAGGGGGTTCAACCGTGAGTTCCGGGCTCCTAGTGTCTACAGGCGGTTCGCTGTAGGGTATCTCGCTCTCTTCCACGGCCACGGTGTACCTTCCGCATCCCGTGACAACCACGGTTATGACAAGCAATAATGTCACAAGAATACTTAATCTGCGCAACATAGCCTCTTACCTCCATTAATGCAAAGCCGGCCTGTCGTAATTCCCTGTTACGTATATGGCAAGCCGGCTCAAACACTCAATCTCCTTCATCTGATTGTACCAGAAACAAGGGAGAATTTTAATCCTCTGTGGGTTATATTCCCACTGCTCAGGCCTTTTTCTGGTTTCCTGACAACAGTTTTTTCAAAAATTGTCCGGTGTAGGAAGTCTCCACCTCAGCAATTTCTTCAGGTCTTCCGCAGGCCACAAGCTGTCCTCCCCTGTCACCGCCCTCCGGACCCAGATCAATGATATGATCGGCGGTTTTTATAACATCCAGATTGTGCTCAATGACCACCACAGTATTGCCTGTATCCACCAGCCGCTGCAGAACCTGGATAAGCTTGTGGACATCGGCCATATGAAGGCCGGTGGTGGGCTCATCCAGAATATACATGGTCTTACCGGTAGCTTTTCTGGACAACTCGGTTGCCAGCTTAACACGCTGCGCCTCGCCTCCTGAAAGGGTGGTGGCGGACTGTCCCAGGCGGATATAGCCGAGACCTACTTCATGCAGCGTCTGCATCTTTCTCTGAATTCTGGGTATGTTTTCAAAAAACTCAAGGGCTTCGTCCACCGTCATATCCAGCACATCAGAAATGTTTTTTCCCTTGTATTTCACATCCAGTGTCTCGCGGTTGTATCGCTTACCCTTGCACACCTCACAGGGTACATAAACATCAGGTAGAAAGTGCATTTCGATCTTTATGATACCGTCACCGGTACATGCCTCGCATCTGCCGCCTCTGACGTTGAAACTGAAGCGCCCGGGTTTATAACCCTTCATCTTGGCGTCCATTGTCTCGGCAAACAAACTGCGGATGAAATCAAAGACCCCGGTATAGGTGGCTGGATTGGAACGCGGGGTTCGTCCAATGGGCGACTGGTCAATATTTATCACCTTGTCCAAATGTTCCAGACCCAGCATATCCCGATGCAGTCCGGCTTTGGTTTTTGCACGGTTCAGTTTGTTGGCAAGTTTCTTGTAGAGTATCTCGTTGACCAGCGAACTCTTGCCCGAACCCGATACTCCTGTAACACAGGTAAAGATGCCCAAAGGGATATCCACATCTATGTCCTTGAGATTGTTCTCTTTAGCTCCCAAAACTCTGATGACCTTCCCGTTGTAGTCCCTCCTTTTTTCGGGCACCTCTATTTTTACAGCACCGCTCAGATACCGCCCCGTAATGGAGTTGGGGTTTTGTTTAATCTCTTCAACATTTCCCTGAGCTATGATTTTTCCGCCATGCTCCCCCGCACCGGGACCCATATCGATAATGTGATCAGCCGCATACATGGTTTCTTCATCATGCTCCACCACCAGCAGTGTGTTCCCCAGATCCCTCAGACGCCTGAGGGTTGCAAGAAGACGCTCGTTGTCTCGCTGATGAAGCCCGATACTGGGTTCGTCAAGTATATACAAAACTCCCATCAGCCCGGAGCCTATCTGGGTTGCCAGTCTGATGCGCTGTGCCTCACCGCCGGATAGGGTACCCGCAGCACGGGAAAGGGTCAGATAGTCCAGACCCACATCCACCAGGAACTTAAGGCGCGCTTTGATCTCTTTAAGGATCTGTGCGGCTATTGTGGCATCCCTGGTTCCCAGCTTCAGGTTTTTGAAAAAATCCATGCACTCCCGAACCGACATGAGGGTGATTTCGTGGATATTCTTCCCTCCCACAGTAACCGCAAGGCTTTCTTTCTTAAGGCGCCGTCCCTGGCATCCCGGGCAGGGAGTCTGGCTCATAAAGGATTCGTAATAGTCCCTCATGGTATTGGATTTGGTTTCCCGGTAACGCCTTTCCATGCTGTTGATAATCCCCTCGAAAGTACTCATGAAGCTCTCTTTGCCATATCCTCTGTCATACTCCACCCGGATCTTCTCTTTTCCGGTGCCAAAGAGGATCTTGTCCAGGGTCTCTTCCGGCAGATCCTTTACGGGAGTATCAACACTGAAACCATAGTGCTTGGCCATGGCATCCAGATACATCCGTCCGTAGCTATCCCCGTTGGTGAAATTAAAGCCTCCGCTTGCAATGGCTCCCTCTGCCATGGATTTGGTTCTGTCAGGAATCACCAGATCCGGATCTATCCTGAGCAGCATGCCCAGCCCGTCACAATCGGGACAGGCACCGTAAGGGTTGTTGAAGGAAAACATTCGCGGTGTAAGCTCCTCAATGCTGATACCGCAATCCGGACAGGCATAGTTCTGACTGAACAGCATCTCTTCCTTGCCCATGACATCTATAATCAGAAGACCGCCAGCAAGATTCAATGCACTTTCTATTGAATCGGTAAGCCGCTTTTGAATTCCTTCGCGGATGATGAGCCTGTCCACCACTATTTCAATGGTATGCTTCCTGTTTTTATCCAGGCGTATCTCATCCTCTATTTCCATTACCTCTCCGTCAATCCGGATTCGGATATAGCCGTTTTTTCTGGCATCCTGAATGAGTTTTGTATACTCACCTTTTCTTCCCCGGACAACGGGCGCCAGAACCTGGATACGCGCTCCTTCTTCCAGGGTCATAACCGCATCCACCATCTGATCCACCGACTGTTGGGATATCTCCATACCGCATTCCGGACAATGGGGAACACCAATCCTCGCAAACATCAATCTGAAATAGTCGTAGATCTCGGTAACGGTTCCCACAGTGGACCGGGGATTTCTGGAGGTTGTCTTCTGGTCTATGGATATTGCTGGTGAAAGCCCATCTATGGACTCCACATCAGGTTTCTCCATCAGCCCCAGGAACTGCCTGGCATAAGAGGAGAGGGACTCCATATAGCGTCTCTGCCCCTCTGCGTAAATGGTATCAAAGGCAAGTGATGATTTACCTGAACCGCTTATCCCTGTAATCACAACAAGCTTGTCCCGTGGTATCTCAACCTCGATATTTTTAAGATTATGCTCGCAGGCTCCTCTTACTATGATATTGTTCTTCATGATTGTTTCTTCCTTCTTTATCGCTGCATGTGACATATTATATACTCTTTCCGTACCTTTTTAAGGCATACTTATTATACCGAACATATGTACGGAACACAATAGACCCGTTGACCCGAGCAAAAAAGGCACTGTGGAGTTTTTTCTCCATATGCCTTTAGTTAGAACAGCATGTTTTCAGCCTTTCCATGAAGAGTAGCATAGAATCAGGCGCCTTTTGCTTCCACAAATTTTTTTTTGAATCTCTTGGATCTTGAAAAATACAGAAACCATAGGGCACTGAATGTAAGGGTATAGATTATCGGATAGATCAAACCTATTCTTGAAAGCTCCTCTATACTTCTGAACTGCTGGGGACCGCTCCCAATGAGCCTTTCATCACTCACATTCCGAAGATAAACCACCACGATGCTGAATACAGTAAACAGCACCCGAATGACAAGGTAAACCTTTGCCACTTTTGCTGTACCCTCTTTCAATCTATAGCAATATACAGCGGTGTATAGAATGGATAAAATGTAGAGCACTCCCGTTGCAGCAAAGACCATTGCCACCATTGGTACAGTCTTAAATACGCCGTACACCTGAAGAGTAAGGGCTACAGCAATCGAGCCATCAATGGTGATGACCATGATAATGAAAAGAATCAGCAGACCCCGCTTCTCATCATCGTATTCAAAAGGCTTCCTGAATTCGTCCATGAAAAATCCCTCTCTGATATATTACAATATCAGGCATATGTTCACTGGTCAAGAATTTTCCGATGGACTTTTCAGTTGTAAAGCGGGCGTCTGCGAAGCTTGCTATATCGTAAAGTTCTGTACATATTCTTTCAGGGTTGTAACACTCCTGTTGGCCTTCCCCGCCATCTCAACAACATCACCGCTCTTATCGGTCACGCGGGAAATCATTTCTGCCAGTTCTGACGTACCCGTAGCTCCTTCATTTGCTGCTATTGACACATCATTAATGGCCTTCATCAAATTACTGATGGAAGCCATGAGCTGTTCTGATGTGGAGCTGACATCCTGCATCATATTGTTTACGTACCGGGCATCAAGATCATATTGTTCGCCGGTTTCAACCAGATTATCATAGTCATGAACGACCCTCTCACCTATGAAGGCAACTATGCTCTCCGAACACTTTACAAGATTCTCGACAGCCTCGGTTACCGTTCCTGTAACCTGCTGGATTTCTTCCACAGTATTTTTGGAGTCCTCGGCAAGCTTTCTGATCTCATCTGCCACCACTGCAAAGCCGGTGCCATATTCCCCTGCTCTTGAAGCCTCTATGGCGGCATTCAGTGAAAGCATATTTGTCTGGACTGCCACCTCCAAAATTGCATCGGTCAAAAGTTGTATCTGTTCTATGGACCTGGAGTTATTAATGGCCGTTTCCAGATCCTTTTGGCTCTGACCCAGAAGCTCAAGGGCAGTTTTCTTTGACTCTATTGCTTTCTGCCTGAGGTCGGCGGCACGCATCTTTATTTCTTCTGCGGTCCTGCTTCCTTCAGTGGCTCTTTTCGCCATATTATCAACCGCCGCCTCAATCTGTACAGATGTTGCATTCATTTCCTGAAGTGAGGCTGCGGTTTCCTGCATCCCGGCAGAAAGCTGCTCCGTGGTAGCGGAGGCCTCCTGCATATCTTCCTTGAGATCATCCATGTTGTTCACTGTAGCCATAAGTGCTTCATCTATACTTTCCGATTCTTCCAGGATGGTTTTTAAGGCCCGGGATATTTGGAATCGAGGAATGAAAGCCCCATGCGGCTCATTTCCACGGTATTTTCCTGTAACTGTACTTCATAGGATTGTCTCATACCACCTGTCATCAGAAGAGATATGAATGTTGAGAAAATGAGAAGAATAACCAGAAAGGTTGTGATAAGCTTACCCTTCAGCTTCATGTAGTAGCCCCCCCCGTTATACGCTTAAGATGCTGCAAAGCAGTTTACTACTCCATTATACGACAATCTGATTTTTCCCACAATACAGGCTTTGGCTTTTTCAGGAGAACTTTGACCATATTTGCCGATGCGTGATATAATGCCGGATCAGTTTAACTTGACATTGGGAAAAACATATTGATATAACAGTGTTTGAAAGAAGGGGGTATGATGTGTGTCAAACATGTTTCTTCGGTTTCCCCAAGGCAGAACCAAAACCCTCACATTGAGCTACGATGATGGTGTGGAACAGGACATGCGCCTAGTTGAAATAATGAACAGGCACGGGCTCAAGGGCACTTTCAACCTAAACAGCGGATTGTATGCTCCTGAAGGCAGGGTTCATCCCGAGGGACAAATCCACCGCAGGATGACAGAAAAGCAGGTTACCGAAACCTTTCTGAACTCCGGGCATGAAATCGCCTGCCATGCCCTGACCCACCCCTTCCTTGATCAGTTGCCGCCAGCCATGGTGGCAAGGGAGATTATAAGGGACAGGGAGAACCTGGAGAGGCAGTTTGGCACCATTGTCCGCGGCTTTGCCTATCCCTATGGCACCTACAGCGACAGCGTTATAGAAACTATTAGATCCTGCGGCATCGTCTATGCCAGAACAGTGGAATCCACCAACAGCTTCAGAATACCAACAGACTGGCTGCGCCTTGCGCCCACCTGCCACCATGATTCCAGGGAACTTATGACACTTGCCGAAAAGTTCTGTGATGGCAAGGTGAGCCGCGAGCCCTGGCTCTTCTATCTGTGGGGTCACAGCTATGAGTTCGAAGCCAACAGCAACTGGCATGTCATAGAGGAATTTGCCCGATACATGGGAGGCAGGGATGACATCTGGTATGCCACCAATATTGAAATATACGACTACATCGATGATTATAACCGGCTTCAGTTCAGCGCTGAAGGTACACGTATCAAAAACCCCACCGCAAGGAAGCTCTGGTTTGAAATGGATGGAAGGCTATTTGACATAGCCCCCGGCCAAATCATGGAGATATCATAAAGAACTGCTGAAAGCGGGATGTAACATGTGGAACATCCCGCTCTTCTCTTCTCATTTCTCGAAAATCGGATAGGTCTGAAGATACCCCAGTGAAAACACTCCATGGCTTGTTAAGAAGGCAACTCCGTATCCGTCCCTTCCATCCCTCACCCTGAAAGGGACCCAGCCTTCCACGATGGAATAAGGCTCTATGGTATAGGGTAAACCTTTCTCTCCCAAAAGGGACATATCCTCTTCGGTGAAGTCCACCCTGAGCCCTCCGCCGCTGGTGATGAGCCTGTCGATTGTCATTACTTCATCAGAGGTATTGGCTATCCTGACTTTAAACAGGGGTGAGTACGCAGGTGCCCCAATTGATAATGTCATCTATGGTGAAAGGTGTTTGAGGATCCATGGTCAGATCAGGCAGCTGTTTCATGGGGATAAGCTCTATAATGCCGCTACCCGCATCTTCCCCTGCTCCCTCTATATCACCTGCAGAGGTATCGTCTTCTATTGGAGATTCATTTGAATCATCTCTCACATTTTCCGTAACATCATCTTCTGCCGGGTTTTCATCCGCAGCTAAATCATCGATTGTTTCCCGTCCATGATTCTCTCCAGCATGGATATTTGCCCCCTCCTCTTTCTGAGAGGCAGTGTCCGCTGCGGTATCAGACGAGCAGCCCGATAAAAGGATCAGTAAACCGAGTATAACAACAGCTGTTTTCCTAAGATTCATATTCTCACTTCCTTGCAAAAAATTATATCTGTTGCCATCAAATTCGCATCTGATGCGCCTTTAAAGGGTTTGCTCTATATTATACAATAGAAATACCTTTTTTCACCATAACTTTGCTGTGAGTAGTTCTAAGAACACAAAAAACCGCCAAAGGTATTTAAACCAATGACGGTTGGCGCTTGCGATAAGCAAACTTTGTAATTGTAAACAAACTTGTGTGCAAATAGACACAAGTATTATCTCTTTGAGAACTGGGGAGCACGACGAGCCTTTTTCAGACCGTACTTCTTTCTTTCCTTCATTCTCGGATCACGTGTCAGGTAGCCGGCCTTTTTAAGCGGCAGTCTGAACTCCTCATCTGCTTTAAGCAATGCTCTGGCAATGCCATGGCGGATTGCGCCGGCCTGCCCGGTGAATCCTCCTCCCTTAACAGAGATAATAGCATTGAACTTCCCTACTGTATCGGTCAGAACCAGCGGCTGCATGCAGATAACTTTAAGGGTCTCAAGCCCAAAATAATCATCAATGGATCTATTATTTATCGTCAAATTGCCATTTCCAGGAACAAGTCTTACCCTGGCAACCGACTTCTTCCTTCTGCCTGTGCCGTAATACTGTACTTTAGCCATTTAAGAATCCTCCCCTCACTAATTATATGTTGAGCTCAAGCACTTCAGGTTTCTGAGCCTGATGGTTGTGCTTGTCTCCTGCATAAACCTTTAGTTTTTTGAACATTGCCCGTCCCAGGCTGTTGCTGGGAAGCATTCTCTTGACGGCCAGTTCAAATACGCGTTCAGGTTTGGTCTCCAGTAAACGTCTGTACTTGACCTCCTTCAAATGCCCAATCCAGCCGGTATGGCGTCTGTAGTACTTCTGGTCGAGTTTCTTACCTGTCAATACAATCTTGTCCGCATTGAGCACGATCACATAATCGCCTGTGTCAACATGGGGTGTGTATTGCGGCTTATGCTTGCCGCGAAGAATCTTTGCAACCTCGCTGGCGGCACGGCCGAGAACCTTACCCTGAACATCTACAACATACCATTTCTTTTCGACTTCAGCCGCTTTTGCCATAAATGTCTTCATGAGTTACCCTCCCTATAATATGCTAGTGGTATATCCCGTTGGTTTAAGGATTCGGGAATCAACCTGGTTTGCTCTGCAAAAAAACCGCCGCACATGCGGCGTTTTATATTGTATACAGGCAGAGCCCTCCATGTCAAGAACAATAATCCTTAAATTTCATATATCTCTCTCTAGCTCGCTTAATATCTCTTTTTTTCTGTTATTCTCTCTTTATTTCATCTGCCGTCCCATTTTGCTCTTTAATCCCTTCAACCCCTTACCTGAAGAAGCTCCTAAGCATGAGATAGGCAATGAACAGACAGATTCCAAAAACAATAGCCTGAATCAGAGATTGCCTTAACGCTTTTTCCTGCTTCTTTTTCTTCTTTTCCGCTTCCATAGCTTCTCTTGCGGCTGCTCTGGCATATTCACGGTCTATTTCCCTGTCATATTCCTCCTGGAATTTTGGCGTGTACACCACCATCACCTCAGTGATATTCTATGCCATTACCTGATGAATAGCCGTGGACGAACCAAGCATTTTAAAAGGACGGTTCCTGCCGATAATCGGGCAGAAACCGTCCCCTCCTGCAAAATGCTTATTCATAAACCGTCAAGACTTCTTTGCCGTGTTCTGATCCTTGGTAAAGGCCATTCGACCGTTTTCAAAGCCTATCGTCACCCTATCGCCTTCCTTTATATTACCATCGAGTATCTCCTCGGCCAGCTTGTCTTCAACCAGTTCCTGAATGGTTCTCTTCAAAGGTCTGGCACCGTAGGTCTTGTCATATCCCTTGGCTGAGATGTGCTCCTTTGCCTCATCAGTATAGTTGACAGTAATATTTCTGGCCTTCAGGCGCCTGGACACATCGTCAAGCATCAGTTGGGCTATCTGGCCGATTTCTTCACGATTAAGAGGATGGAATACTATGATCTCGTCCACACGGTTTAAGAACTCGGGACGGAAGGTCTTCTTAAGCTCGCCCATAACGTTTTTCTTCATATCCTCATAATCCTTGGCCGCATTATCCTCACTGGCTCCAAACCCCAGCCTCTTGGGCTCCACAATTTCCCTAGCTCCCACATTGGATGTCATGATGATAACCGTATTTCTAAAATCAACAGTTCTGCCTGTTGAATCGGTCAATCTTCCATCGTCAAGGATCTGAAGCAGCATATTGAAAACATCGGGATGAGCCTTCTCGATCTCATCAAACAGAACAACAGTATAGGGTTTTCTTCTCACCTTCTCGGTGAGCTGCCCGCCCTCGTCATAACCAACATAGCCCGGGGGTGAACCTACAAGCCGTGAGACGCTGTGCTTTTCCATGTATTCGGACATATCGAGGCGTATCATCTGGTCTTCATCCCCGAACAGGGCTTCAGCCAAAGCTTTTGACAGCTCTGTTTTTCCCACGCCGGTAGGTCCTGAGAAAATGAAGGAACCAACGGGTCTCTTGGGATCCTTCAACCCAACACGTCCCCTCCTGATTGCTCTTGCCACGGATTCAACAGCTTCTTTCTGCCCGATTACCCTCTGATGCAGAATGTTTTCCAGATTCCTCAGTTTTTCGCTCTCTTCCTGGGCAAGCCTGGACACCGGAATCCCGGTCCAGGAGCCTATGATGCTGGCGATCTCTTCCTCGGTCACCATCTGGGTGTCCCGCTGATTCTTCATCTTCCATTCTTCCATCCGGGTATTCAGTTCTTTCTTAAGGTTGTTCTCCTCATCCCTCAATGAAGCTGCTTTCTCGAATTCCTGGCTAACGATGGCATCTTCCTTCATCTGGCGCAGTTCTTCCAGCCTTCTTTCCAGTTCCTTCAGATCAGGAGGTGCGGTAAAGCTTTGAAGCCTGACCCTGGATGACGCCTCATCGATCAAATCAATGGCCTTATCCGGAAGAAAGCGATCATTGATATATCGGGTGGACAGTCTAACTGCTGCCTCTATAGCCTTGTCGGTTATCTTCACCGAATGATGGGCTTCATACTTGTCCCTGATGCCCTTGAGTATCTCAATGGCCTCTTCCTCGCTTGGCTCTCCGACAGTGATGGGCTGAAACCTTCTTTCCAGCGCTGCATCCTTCTCAATGTGCTTTCTATATTCATTCAGCGTGGTAGCGCCTATTACCTGAATCTCTCCTCTTGCCAGAAGCGGCTTTAGGATGTTGGCAGCATCAATTGCCCCTTCTGCTGCACCTGCTCCCACAATGGTATGCATCTCATCTATAAAGAGGATGACATTTCCTGCGTTTCGGATCTCCTCAATTGATTTTTTAAGGCGATCCTCAAATTCACCTCTATACTTGGCACCAGCCACCATGGAGGAAAGATCAAGAGTAACAACCCGCTTATCCTTCAGCGTTTCAGGCACATTTCCCTCAACAATTTTTTGAGCAAGGCCCTCGCAAATGGCTGTTTTACCCACGCCGGGTTCACCTATGAGACAGGGATTGTTCTTAGTCCTGCGGCTAAGTATCTGAATGACCCTTTCGATCTCTTTGTCCCTGCCAATGATGGGATCCACCTTCCCCTCCCTGGCCAGAACGGTGAGATCCCTGCCAAACTGATCCAGAGTGGGGGTTTCTATGTCTGCGGCCTTGGGTCTGTTGACAGCAACGGCCGCCGGAGTATCCTCGGTCAGCATGGAAATAATGCTCTCATAGAGCTTTCTTATATCCACTCCCAGTTCATTAAGGATTCTGACGGCCACGCTCTCGCCCTCACGCATCATGCCGATCAGGATATGCTCAGTCCCGATAAAGTTCTGGCTCATCCTTCTGGCTTCGGCATAGCTTAGCTCCAACACCCTTTTTGTTCTGGGGGTATAGGTGACCGGTGCGCCCTCGCTCTCTCCCTTGCCGATCAATTCCATAATCTTCTGACCGATACCTTCAGGGGTTACATTGTTAAGAGCCAACACACTGGCTGCTATACCAGTCCCCTCTTTGGCCAATCCCCAAAGGACATGCTCGGTTCCAATATAGGAATGACCAAGGGACTGAGCGCATTCCCTTGCCAGCAGCAGTGCTTTTTCAGCCTTTTTAGTATATTTCCCAAAAATCATAATTTCACCTCTCTGTATAAATCAATCTTATCTTTTTTCCCTTTCAGCTATATGATTTCTAACATAACTTGCCCGAACTGCCCCCATTTCATCGGCTCCCAAAGTCTTTCCGGAGTATTGCTGAAGGCTGCCCGGCTGAATCTGAAGCATCATCTCATTTATATCTGTTTCATCAAGTCCGGTAATCAGATTTGCAAAAATTCCAAACCGGACATCTGAGAGCCTCTCCATGGCTTCATCCGAACTCAGCGCACGGGCATATTTGAGGACTCCATAGGAGCGCATTATCTTATCTTCAAGCTGCAGCCCCTTTTTCTTCATAATCTCTTTTCGCAAGAGCCTCTCCTGTTCGGTAAGCTGATATGCGATAGTTCTCATGCTCATAACAATATCCTGTTCACTTTTCCCCAAGGTGATCTGATTGGACAGCTGGTACATACTCCCGCGTGCCTCAGTGTTCTCACCATAGAGTCCCCTCACCGAAAGACCCAGTTTTCCGCAGGTCTCAAGGAGGGCCTGTATATGCCCCGTGATTGTTAGAGCGGGAAGGTGGAGCATGAGAGAAGCCCGGATAGCCGTACCTATATTGGTAGGGCAACTGGTTAAATATCCAAAGGTATCGTCAAATGCAAAGTTAATCTTTTGGGATAACAGGTTATCGATATAATTGCATATCTCAGATGCCTTTTCCAGTTGCATGCCCGAAGCCAGGCACTGTATCCTCAAATGATCTTCCTCATTAATCATGATGCTGATCTGCTCATCGTTGCTTAAAAGGAGTCCTACCTCCTGATCCGATTTGGCGAGCTCCTTGCTGACAAGGCGCTTTTCCACATAGACCAGTCTCTCGTTCAGATCCAGTTTTCTAAAATCAATAGTGCTAAATCCCTTCCTCAGTTCCAGATCTTCTCCGGTCAGAGCATCCACGGTCTTTTGGATAATCTCCCGCTGCTGTTGTCTGCTGCATCTGGAAGGGAAGGGGTATTCCTCAAAATTACGCGCCAAACGAACCCTGGTGCTCACCACCACATCAGAATCAGGCCCTTTATCTATATACCATCGCTTCATTCATCGGCCACCCCTTTCGGCCTCCAACTGGCGGATCCTGTCCCTGATCACTGCAGCACGTTCATAGTTTTCCACCCTTATACATTCCTTAAGCTCCTGCTGCAGTCTTTCGACCTCCATCTCAGCGGCATGAGCCGCAGCATATCTATCGGGAATCTTCCCCTGGTGCCGGGTATTCCCCTGAATACGTTTTAACAGAACCTTCATAGGCTCGCGGAAAACATCATAGCAATGACTGCAGCCCATTTTCCCCGTTCTATTGAATTCATCCACAGTCATCCCGCATCGATCACAGGAGATTTCGGTAGCCGACCCTGCCCCTTCATTCTCCCAATCGAGACCCAAAAGTCCCGATATCAGCGTGTTCAGATCTATTTTGTAGCCTTCTCCGGCACACTGGCGACACATCATCAAGTCGGTTTTTTTGCCATTAATGATCTGTGTCAGGAAAACAGTTGCTTCCCTTTTCTTGCAAACCTGACAAATTGGCATAACCACCATTCCCTTCTATACCTATCACGCCAGTGATACAGATTCTATATCACCGTCAGACTTGTGAGCATGTTCTTCAAAATCATGGCTCGTACATCATCTCTTTTTTCCGGTGAAACCTCTACCAAAGCCTTGTCCGATGTGGCAGCCTTCATCAGCATGGCCTCTCTGGAGTCGATAACATCGTAATCCACAAAATTATTTATAAAAACCTCACAGCTATGTTGTGTAATTTTATCGCCAATCGATGTAATAATATGCATGATATAATCCCCGGCAGAATCAGTATTCAACCTGCGAATAGTTATATACCCGCCGCCCCCGCGTCTGCTTTCAACATAATAGCCCTTCTCGTTGGTAAAACGGGTTGATATCACATAGTTTATCTGCGAAGGAACACACTTAAATCGATTGGCAAGCTCGTTTCGCTGTATCTCAATGTAGCCGTCCATATCGTTTATCATAGCCTTCAAAAAGCCTTCTATTATATCACTGAGTCTTGCCATTTCATCACCCCTTCTATACAATTTGACTATCCCTGACTATTATAGTATATAGCATTCAACCGTTTTTTTCAAGTATATCCAGACTGCGGCCAGACAGGGATCAGAAATGATTCTTCACTTTGGAGAGCAAGATACCCCGCCTTTATCAGCGGGGTATCTTTAGCTATTCATATAATCAAACAGACAGGATTATGAATACTTGTTCATTCCATCATCATTCTTCCCCAGAATCTTCCCTGGCAGCCTCGGCAATAACCTTCTCTGCAATATTGGGAGGTGTTTCCTCATATCTTTCAAATTGCATGGTGTAGCTTCCCCTGCCCTGGGTGATAGATCTTAAATCTGTTGCATATCGGAACATCTCTGCCTGGGGAACCTCAGCAACCACTTGCTGCAGCCCGCCGCTATGGGGATTCATGCCCAATACACGGCCGCGGCGTTTATTCAGGTCTCCGATGATATCGCCCATGTAACTATCGGGAACCAGAACCTCAACACGGCATATGGGTTCAAGCAGCACCGGGCTGGCCTGCTTGATGCCTTCCTTGTAGGCAAGGCTGGCGGCAATCTTAAAGGCCATTTCCGATGAGTCGACGTCATGGTACTTGCCATCCAGAAGGGTTGCTTTCAGATTGACTACAGGGTAGCCTGCCAACACGCCTTTTTGCATACTCTCACGGAGTCCCTTCTCAACAGCTGGGAAATACTGCTTGGGCACAGCTCCACCAAAGATCTTTTCTTCAAAGGTCAGATCCTCGGTTTCACCGGGCTCAAACTCTATCACTACAACTCCAAACTGTCCGTGACCGCCGCTCTGCTTTTTATGCTTGCCCTCAACGGTAACCTTCTTCCTGATGGTTTCGCGATAGGGTACCTTGGGATTTATAAGATCAACTTCTACCTTGAACTTATTCTTAAGCTTGCTGGTGATAACGTCCAAATGCTGATCACCCAGACCATAGATCAGGGTCTGCTTGGTCTCGGTATTAAGTTCCATCCTAAAGGTCGGATCCTCCTCCAGAAGGCGCTGCAGACCATGGCTGATCTTATCCTCATCACCCTTTGCCTTTGGAACAATGGCCATACCCAGCATGGGTTCGGGGAATTCAATCTCATTGAGGATAACCGGCTTTTCCTTAGTGCAAAGGGTATCGTTTGTTGCTGTCACTGTAAGCTTTGCCACCGCTCCGATATCGCCACAGGCCAGCTTGTTCACACTAAGCTGTTGCTTGCCCTTCATGACAAACAGGCTGCTGATCTTTTCGGCCTTTTCCTTCTTGGGATTGTAAACGGTGGTATCCGAATTCAGTGTGCCGGAAACAACCTTGAAAAACGAGATCTTTCCTACAAACGGGTCCACAATGGTCTTAAAGACCTGGACAGCAAGAATTTCGGCATCATTGGTCTTGAGTTCCACAGGATCTCCGGCGGCATTCTTGGCTTTAACAATACCTTTTTCACAATGAGCCGGAATGAAATCTATTATCGAATCGAGGAAGAGACGGACACCCAGCTTCTGAACAGCAGTAGCGCACAGGACGGGCGTAATTTCACCAGCCTTGACACCCAGTTTGATTCCCTGAGCAACCTCTTCATCGGTGAAGGGTTCACCGGAGAAATACTTCTCCATAAATTCTTCACTGGTTTCTGCAACTGCCTCGAAAATCCCTTCCCTGTAAGTTTCCACTTCGTCTTTAACACTGTCGGGAACATCCTTTTCCTGATAATCCTTGCCGTTAAAAGTGACAAGTTTCATCTTGGGAACATTGATAATCCCCGTTACCTTGCCGCCTTCAACAAAGGGTATCTGGAATGCAATGATGCTTTTCCCGAAATTATCCTTTAGCTCATTAAAGACCTTGGAGAAGTCTGAATTTTCTTCATCAAGCTTGCTTATAACAAACATTCTTGGAAGCTTTTTATGCTCCACTGCAGCCCATGCCTTCTCGGTGCCAACCTGCAAACCGTCTTTTGCACCAACAAGGATGGCTGCGCCATCGGCAACTGCCAGCCCTTCAAGCATCTCACCGGCAAAATCAAAATATCCGGGAGTATCAATAACATTGATCTTCATGCCCTTCCACTCAACAGGTGCCAACGAGGTAGAAATTGAGATTTTCCTTTTGATTTCTTCAGAGTCAAAGTCCATAACAGTATTTCCGTCGACAACGCTGCCAAACCTATCGGTTGCTCCGGTAATAAATAGCATTGACTCGGCCAGCGTTGTCTTACCCGCACCGCCATGGCCTAGCAGACATACATTGCGCACTTTTTCTGCACTGTAGTCTTTCATATTCATTCCCCCTTTTTGGTTGCTAACTTGACATCTCCTGTCCAGTTTAAGATTTTATTGCCCTAAACAGGTTCGCTCATAAATAACATGGCTTGTTTCAAAAGCCTGAAATACATAGATTGTCATGCCCTGAGTTTAAAGCAAGTAATATTATATCAGATTTTTAGCCAAGTAAACAAATTTTTATACCGATCCCGAAAACAAATCGTATGGCCTCACAAAACTACGTTTTAGGAGCGCCAATTAATAAAATAGTGCGGTACCGTTATTACTTTTATACGCTCTTTAAGACATCTGTGGGTCAGACCCCTTCAATATGGCTTCAGCCCACACAAAATCCTCCTTGGAAGTGATCTTGATATTGCTGTTGCTGCCTTTAACCATCCTTACCCTTACCCCTGTTTGTTCAGCCAGCATGGCATCATCGGTTCCCTTGATGCAGTTTTTGATGGCATCTTCATGAGCCTTGATGATGATCTCCTTCCTGAAGGCCTGGGGCGTCTGAGCACTCCAAACCAAAGACCTGTCGGGGGTATTCAGGATATAGCCTTCCGGGTCTGTAATCTTTATGGTATCCTTTACCGGCATGCCCGCACAGGCTGCACCATAATATCTTGCGCCTTCTATACATCTTCTGATGATGCCCGTATCAACAAAAGGCCGAGCCCCGTCATGAATCAATACAACACCTGATTTCCCTGACATCTTCTTAAGCCCGTTATAAACCGATTCCTGGCGCTCTCTTCCTCCATAGGTCCATTCAATATTCCATGGGGTTTTTTGGATGATCTTTCTGACCCGCTCTTCATCATCCCGGCTTATGACCAGTATGATCTCATCAATCAGCCCGCTGTCAATGAAGGCATGGATGGTTCTTTGCAGCATTGGCACCCCGCCGAGGTCTGCAAGTACCTTGTTGAATCCAAGCCCGGTGCGGCTGCCCTTGCCGGCAGCAACAATAATGGCGCTCACGGCGCCTTCATTACTCATACTCATATTCGTGTTCATTCTCATTTTCATCTTCTCTTCAATTGATTTTGGCCATGGGAAAATGTACGGTTTTAAAGCGTGCAAAGATCATTCTGCCTGCAGATGTCTGAAGAACACTGGTAACCACCACGTCTATCAGCTGATTTCTGAACTTTATGCCGCCTTCAACCACTACCATGGTACCGTCTTCCAGATAGCCAATCCCCTGTCCGTTTTCCTTGCCTTCCTTGACCACACGTATGGTCATCTCTTCACCCGAAACAGCTATGGGCTTCAGCGCATTGGCCAGATCATTTATATTCAGTACGGGAATATTCTTCAGCTTTGCAACCTTACCCAGGTTGAAATCGTTGGTGATGACCTTGCCCTTAACCTCTCTTGCCCGGATAAGCAGTTGTTCGTCAACCTCAATATGAGGATCTCTGGTTTCTTTACCAATCCTGACAGGATATTTCAGGTCTGTTTTCATGATATTGAGTACATCCAGGCCGCGTCTACCCTTGGCTCTTACAATGTCATCATGGGAATCGGCCAGATGCCGGAGCTCTTCAAGAACAAAACCGGGCACCAGAATCTCGCCTTCCAAGAATCCGGTTCGGCTGATATCCAGGATACGGCCGTCTATGATGGCACTGGTGTCAAGTATTTTGATTCTTGAACGGTCTGTACCATCACCCTTGCCCAAAGCACCGTGGACGGTATTGTCATTCTTTTTTAGCAGGGCAAAATATACACCGCATATCCCCAGGGACACATTGATAATGATGGACAGGGCAACTCCTATAACCGGGATTCTGACTATGGGTATCGAAATAAGATTGGCTATGATAAGACCCGCAATCAACCCTCCCGCTCCGATCATGAGCTCGTAGAGCGTTATGTTCTGCAGTGAAGATTCCAGACGCTCCACGGTTTCGGTGGTGATTCGGATAATCTTGCCGCCGATGATATAAAGCAAAATACCAAAGGCAAGAGAGGCAAACATAATGATACCAATGCCTGATACTGAGGTAAGGTATTCGGTCATACCGTTCTGTATGAAAAGGAATCGGACGAGTGTCATTCCCGTCAGTGCGCCGGTTAGCCCAAACGCATATTTTATAACCTTGTCCAACATGTAAACTCCCCAGATAAGATTAATATTCGGAGTTCTATGGGAAAGCTGTTTATACAGCGATTATACCTTATTGGATCAGGTAGAGATTCTGTTGTTGATAAGATCTTCCACATCCACAGGGCTCATATTTTTCGCCAGCACCAACTCGCTTATGAGTATCTGTTTAGCACTGTTGAGCATCTTTCTTTCTCCCGTTGAAAGACCCTTCGACCTCTCCCTCAAAATAAGGCACTTGACAACTTCAGCAACCTCGAAAACATTTCCGCTTCTTATTTTATTCATATTTTCACGATATCTCTTGTTCCAGTTGGAGTTTTGCTCGTGTGATTCGCCTTCTAAAGATTCAAAAACCGCATCGGCATCTTTTTTGTTGATGATCTCTCGAATCCCGATACAGCTTGCGTTACAGATGGGTATCATGACTTTCATGTCCCCGATTGGCATCTTCATAACATAATACTGCTTACGCTCTCCAAGGATCTCTTTCTCCTCTATGGATTCAATAATTCCTGCACCGTGCATAGGGTACACAATCTTATCCCCTATTGCGAACATAAAACAACAGCTCCTTTTTCATACATCATATTACTCCTCCTTCCGGAAGTAGAAGTAAATATATGTATGAAAGCGCTCCATGCATATATTATGCTATTCATGAATAGACTTTCCAATTGATAGTATACTATAATGGATTCTAAAAGTCAAAAACAGCCCCTGGCCACAAGGTACGGCTAAAGCCGTATACATAAGCCGTACGCCATGTTCCGAGCCTTCATTGTACCCTGGTTAAGCGTGCCGGGATGTAAACTTCCTCCATCTGAAACAGCTAATGCATGATCCTATTTTACCCTTTCCCCTGAAAAAGAATACCCGGCAGTCAACCGGTACATGGCTCTTGACGGGAGGCTACCGATTCAACAGCTTGTTGTAGGTGTCCATGATATTGCGATAGCGCTTGTCGATCTCAGCTTTCGCAGTCTGGATGCGCCCTTCTATATCATCGATATAATCCTGCATGGCTTCGACTATGGGAAGGTATCCGTTTTCAGACCTGATGAGGTTGGTCAGTTCATAAATGGCTTCAATACAATTTAGCGCTGGTCTTCCCGGACGATCTTCCAGAAGGCTTGCAAAAATGTCGGCAATATTAAGAATCCTGGCTCCCACAACGATATCCTTGCTCATAAGCGCACGGTTCTCGGAAGATTCCTCTTCTTGCCCGCAGGCTGCATTCATCAGATTCATGATATCGTTCAGATCGGCTTTCTTCAGAATATGTGCTATGGTCTTTAGCCTGTCACGAATGATACGGTTCTCCTCATAAGCATTTTCAGCCTCTTCCGGATCCCGGCCGGGCAGTGGCAGCCTGCTAAGATTATAGAATAATGTTGCATTACCAATGCTTTCAACAAGCGTCCAGTTCTGCTTCGTCAACCTTGCAAGAAAGCGTGCTATAACCTCCATAACTCTCGCATGGGAGTATACAAGGGGCAACCGGAAGATAACAGAATAAACATAGGTTCTAATAATACCCTCTATCTCGGATTTCCCCGCCCGAAGCCTTTTCGTTACATTGAACAGGTTCTCCGTGTAATCACCGGAGGCCATCTCCCTGAGAAGACCCGCTTTACACAATTCTGCGAACAGGGATACATTGCTGCGATCATGATCCATTCCTCTCAGCTTGTCCAGCAATAGCTCCTCATTCTCGCATATTTCGGGGTTCTCAAGGATCAGACCGGCTACGCTGTCAGCCAGGGATATGAGATAAGCCTCACTGGGAATGCTGATGTTTTCAATAGCTGTATCCCTCAATGACCAGGGATGATGGTGGTACAGGACCGTCTCGGCGCATTGTTCATATGGAAAATACTCCTTCATGATGAGATAGGCAAACAAGCTGTGATCGGGAATAACTTTACCCTCCAGATTCCTCCAGTCGCCGCCTTTGCCGGACAAGGCTCCCATATCGTGAAGCATGGTGGAAGTGATCAGACCTGCCAGCTTATCACCCCTGAATTTGAGCTTTAACGCCATTTTCATGACCAGATAGGTAGTAATGAGAGCATTTTTCGAAATCCCTTCGTCAACCAGTGCCATGGATTCTCTCACAGTGGTAAGAAAATTGCCAAGACTGATCACATGGTTTTTCCCTATAGTCCGGATGACTTCCAGAGCCTTTTCCTCGGGCTCGACAAGATCGCTTTTTGGTTTGCCGATATAGTAGCCCTGAGCATAATCAATACCCAAACGGCATAAAGTCTCCATTTCTTCTTTTGTTTCAACGCCTTCCGCCAATACCCGCGTACCTCTGTACCGTGCATAGCTGATGATGTCCTCAAGCATATGTTGTTTGCGAAGATCGGTACCGATCCCGCGCACAAGCTCCCTATCTATCTTAATGATATCCGGCTCAAGGGCGAGCAGGGCCAGATGGTTGGAATAGCCTGTTCCAAAGTCGTCCAGAGCGAATTTTGCTCCCGCCTTGACCACGATGGATTTTCTCAGATTAATCTCTTCCGGATCCATGCGGTTTCTCTCCACCACTTCGAAGACAACATTCATATGCCCGAAATAACGGTCACGGATATCGTTATAGTCCTGCTCTTCAAGGGTGGCATAGGGAGCGGTGTTGATAAAAAGATAATGGTCACGGAAACGGTCATCTCGCATCATATATGCATCCAGAGCATTGTAGACCATCCTTTTCTCAAGAATGGTATAATGACCCGTTGCTTCTGCATCGTCTATAAGTTCCTCAATATTCTTGTATATGGGATTTGTTGGCCTTGAGAGAGCCTCAAAACCATATATGTCACCGGTTTTAAGAGATACTATGGGCTGAAAAACAATGCTTAATTGGTTTCTGTCAATGATGTCCTTGATAAAGGTTCTGCGAAGTGACGCCCGTTTAGCTTCCTCATAACGTTCCCGGTTAAACGGATTTGGACTTTTCTTTTCTCCCCTGAGAACCTCGTGCTCGGCAAAGGAGGCGTACTCCAAAAGATCTGCCGGTACATCACCATCAATACCCGAAATGGAATAGCCCACGGCAACAGGAAAACTCACCGGTATCCCTTCCACCTCACCCACATATTTCTGAATCCTTTTTATTATCCCGATAGCCTCTCTTCTGAACAGTTTTGTGTCTTTGATACCGGTGTACAACATGAGAAAATCCGCACCCAGCCACCTGAAAGGAATCAGACGGGGATTCAGGATTTTTTGCAGCACCTCGGAACAAACCCGTATGTACGAGTTTCCGGCTATCATACCGAATCTCTCCTGAAACTCCTGGTACCCTGTCAGCCCGATATAGACAAAGGCAACCATCTCCCCATCCCTGCATTCAGACAGCGCCTTACCTGCTACCTCGGAGAGAGCATTGCGGTTATAGAATCCCGTCATGTTATCACGAATGGCTCTCTCCTTCTCCATATTGCGCTGCACAACCTCGCGGGTGATGTCCGTAATAGCACCTGTGATACGGGTGCGGTCTGTGCTGAGTCGTCCCCAGAACTTCATCCAGCGTGTTCCCTGATTCTCAAGATCCACACTGAACTCAAAATCCAGCGGTACATTGTCGACAATGCATCTGTCAACTAATTTGTCAAACTCCTCTATGGAAATGCTGAAATTGAACCGGCTGAACAGATCGTCAGTCGTTATTTCAAGAAGATCCTCACTGTCTTCAAGCAGGGTTAACAGTCCGGTTATGAATATGAATATCTGGTTGCTATAATCATATTCAAAAAAGTCAATCTTAAATCCGGTATCTTTAAGAATTCTCATTTGTCGGTAGAAATCAGAAATGCTTTCGGATAATCGCTGGTTGCGTTGGATTTCGGATTCAAGCTTCATGTTTTTTTCATCCAGGCTCGTCAGCGATTGACTGAGTATGTCCGATATGGCTGTTATGTAATAGGTGCCATCACTTTGTTCCAGGGATATTCCCGTCTGCTCCTCCATATTCTTTATGCTTTGGGTGAGTTCATCCAACTCTCTGATAACTCTTCGCAGACTGAAATACTCACAAAAGAAACTTGAGGTGTACAATAAGGTGCAAATTGAAATCAATACTTTATAAATAGTGGTTTCATTGCGGCTTCCTTCAGCAATCAGGACTATACTGGTAGCCAGAAGACCAGTAAAAGCTAATAATCCCATGAGACCATTCAAAGAACGCAATCCCATGATTTTCTTTGTCTTTTGTACAGTAAGCTTCATTTGCTCTCACCCGTAATTGATCGTTAAGTCGCATCCATCAGTAAGAATTGAATAAACAACCGTTCATTTATATATCGGCCTCTTCGGCATCAAAACATTACAGATAAAAAATTCAAATTTCTGAAACGGAGGGATGTAATGGGACAAATCTTCTGGTAGAAGCCACTGGCAGAGGAGCTCTCTTTTCTTTACTGGCCAAATATGGTTAAATAGATGCGAGGCAATCTAAATAGTTTATGTCAGATATACAGCCTTTTTTAAGCTTATGGGGGGATAAGTATGATAAAAAGTATTGGTTCGCGCATAATTGTGTCATTTGGTGTTTTAATTCTAATTGTTTGTCTTGGGCTGGGGGTCGTATCCTATTTTATTTCATCCAGCGCTTTAACTGATGTTCTTAATGAGACCATGCCAAAATTTGCGCTTGAGGCCTCATTGACTATAGAAGACAGTATCCGAAATCAGTTGAATGTGCTAAGTCTCGTGGCCTCCTCTGATGCCTTGGGGGTATCCCCCAGCGATGGATATACCAGCATTGTTTCAGCTCTGGATGCAGAGACCAAAAGATCGGGGCATCGGCGGATGCTGCTGATCGACAGGAACGGGAAGGGCATATCCAACACGGGCGAAATTGTGGACATGAAGGATGGTCCCTTGTTTGAAATAGCACTGTCAGGGGAAAGTGCCGTATCCGATCCGATCTATGATGATAACGGTACCGATATAGTCATGGCCTATGCAGTTCCGGTTGTAACAGGCAATGAGGTTTCGGGTGTGCTGATGGCTATCAGGGATGGGCTGGAACTGAGCGAATTTGCAAAGAGAATCCAGTTTGGCGAAACAGGTGAAGCCTTCATAATAAACAAGCATGGGCGAACAATTGCTCACGCCGATACCCAGCTGCTTTTGGATATTATCGAAAACCGAGCTGCCGATGCCGTCACCGGAGCCACCCAAACCTTATCATCAGAATCTTCCACAGATACTGACACATTAACTTCAGCCACCGTTGAGGAGTCATTGAACGGCAATGATCTGGGATTTGAAAACTTCAATGATGTTCAGAAAAAAATGACCGAAGGAGAAACTGGTTTTGATACATACAAATACAAAGGCGTCTCAAAAGTGACAGGCTTTGCACCTATTCCGGGCTACGGCTGGTCCATCGCTGTATCCGTGGACAGGGCTGAGGTCTTGTCCTCCTTATCGAATTTGAAGTGGATTATTTTAGCTATATCCTGTTTGTTCCTGGCCATTGGTTTTCTGGTGTCCTACTTCATGGGCAAGAACATCTCCAAGCCTGTTGTGGAATTAACAAGACAGTGTATGACCATGTCGGAGGGAGACTTCACTACCGGTTTGAACGAGAAGTATGCCAACAGGCGTGACGAGATAGGCGAACTTGCCAGAGGGTTCAAAAAAATAAATGATAATGTGTCAAAGATAATTGGGGATGTTATCCAGGAGGCAGAAAGAGTGGACCGGGCAAATTCTGTTACCGGTGAGAACATGACCAAACTGACACAGCAGATGAATGTAATGGCTTCCATAACCGAAACTCTGTCGGCAAAAATGGAAGAAACATCGGCCATGGCAGAAGAGATGAACGCCACCACTACCGAAATCGAGGCGGCAATAGAATCCATCGCCGTCAAAGCCCAGAAAGGGGCCGAATCTGCCGGCGAGGTGAGCACTAGGGCGGATGAATTGAGAAAGAATGCGGTGGAATCCCAAAAAAGTGCACAGGATATACTTCAGAACACAGCCGAAAAGCTCCGGGAGGCAATAGAAAAATCAAGGGCTGTAGAAAGGATAAGCGTGCTTTCAGACGCCATCCTTGAAATAGCCGCCCAAACCAATCTTTTGGCTCTGAACGCAGCGATAGAGGCCGCACAGGCCGGGAACACGGGCAGCGGTTTTGCTGTCGTGGCTGAGGAGATAAGAAAACTAGCTGAGAATTCAAAGGAAACCGCCACTGAGATTCAAAATGTCACCCAGCAGGTACTGGAGTCGGTGCATCACCTTTCTGAAAGCTCGGAGCAGGTGCTCAGTTTCCTGGATGAAAAGGTGACCAAAGACTATGACATGCTTGTTGAAACAGGAAAGCAATATAATGAGGATGCGCGCATGATAGACGATATGGTAACCGAGTTCAGCGCCACTTCCCAGCAGCTGTACTCCTCAGTCCAAAGTATCATCAGAGCTATAAATGATGTTTCTGAGGCAGCGGTTCAGGGGGCTTCCGACACAGTGGATATGGCCAATGAAACGAACCTTGTAGCGGAAAGATCCAACCAGGTTCTGGAACAGGTAAAGGCCGTAAAGGAAAGTGCGGAAAAGCTTCTGGAAGCCGTGTCTCTTTTCAGGGTATAAGGGTAGAATTAAGGTTTTAGTAAAACTGCCATTGAAAGGGTTTGTTCTCATTTACGAGCGGGCTATGCCTCCGATACATTTAACTTCTGGTATCGAAGGATAGCCCGTTCATTCATATCCTCTTTAGCTAGCTCCTCCGCTGATTTTACCGGCGCCTAACCTGTCGACAAATACTTGAGGTGAGAATGATGTGTGGTTACCATAATCAATAAAAGTAATATTATTTTATTCAGGCACTTTTAATGATAAATATTTACATTCTTATCCTTACTAATATTTATATATGTCAACATAATTGTTTTATTGGCGGACATTAAAACAATTTTTTCACTATATGCCAAAAGCTAATACATGTCAGTAGAAAATGGGCTCAGCTCAGGTTCAACGAGATGTGATAAAGCGCGGATTTTGAGATATGGGCACAGAATGCCCTGTAATAAGAATAATTTTGCGTCGAGTTGTATTACTGAATAGAAAAAGGAACATACCTTACAAATGTTTGTTTGGTATGTTCCTTTTATATTGGAGGCGCCACCCAGATTTGAACTGGGGAATAAAGGTTTTGCAGACCTCTGCCTTACCACTTGGCTATGGCGCCAGGTAGGATCATGCTTGCCTGGCAATCATGATCGGATTAAAAATCCGCAGAAAATACATCTCCCGCGATATACTCTCTGCGGACATTATCTTTGGAGCGGGATACGAGATTCGAACTCGCGACTTTCACCTTGGCAAGGTGACACTCTACCACTGAGTTAATCCCGCAAAAAACGGATTTCTGCCGGTTCAACAAAAATCCTTGGTGCCCAGAGCCGGAATTGAACCAGCGACACGAGGATTTTCAGTCCTCTGCTCTACCAACTGAGCTATCTGGGCAAATCATCCACAGAAAGCTTCGCTTTCTGTGGATTCTAATGGCGACCCGGAAGGGACTCGAACCCTCGGCCTCTAGCGTGACAGGCTAGCGTTCTAACCAACTGAACTACCGGGCCTTGCTTGGTGGGAACAATAGGGCTCGAACCTATGACCCCCTGCTTGTAAGGCAGGTGCTCTCCCAGCTGAGCTATATTCCCAAGCCTGTGCCAATCAACGGCGCTTTATCAGTATACAAAATCCTGAGCATCCTGTCAATATGCTAAATCAAAAAAAGTATAACCTTTTTTAACCTCATTCGGCTTCCCTTCAGTGTTTTCATGGCTTACACCCCTCTTGGGCATAAGGCCTTTGGTTTAAGATACTGGCCTCATAACCGAAAAAATGACGCTTCTTGCCAAAGATTGTCCCATAATATAGAATTAACGGTGTAAGCTTTTTCCTCATGCCGGGTAGGCGCCCTGTGCCAGGCTGGAGGATATATGGATTGGTTTGATTTATTTAAGGGCTAATCTCTTCTTTCTGTGCCTAAAGGGAGTAGAAATGGACAGGTCAAGCATCAAACCGGGGCAACTGATCAGCCTCACAACCAATTCCGCATTCTATAAGAATCTTTATGAAAGCCGGGTCATAGCTGTGGACAAGGATATGCTCTGCATCAGCATGCCGTCCTATAAAGGCCTGTTTGTACCCCTTAATGTGGGTTTTATCCTAAACATTAAGATCTTTACCGACTCCGGCACCATTGAGTTTACCACAGAGGTTCTGTACAGAAACGTAACCGAACGCAAGCTATATGTCCGCATGCCCATCCACGAAAGCGCACCGGCTGCGCCAGCAACGGGAAACTGCCGCTTCGTCACCATCACCAGCGGAAAGGGCGGTGTGGGCAAAACCACCTTTACCATCAATCTGGCCATATGGCTTGCACATTTAGGCCGTAAGGTGGTCATTCTGGATGCGGATCTGGGTATGGCCAATATCGATGTCTTACTAAAGACCAGCACACGATACAGCATTGTGGATGTTATAGACGGTACCAAGGGAATTAACGAAGTTATTACCCAGGCGCCGGGAGGCATCAGCATAATAGCAGGGGGAAGCGGCATTCAAAAACTAGCCAGCCTGTCTGAGGCAGAATACAACCGTATCTCTGCAGGCTTCAGCTATTTGGAAAACCATTATGATTTTGTTCTACTAGATACCGGTGCAGGCCTTTCCAGAAACGTGACCAACTTTATCTATGCATCAGACGAAACCATCATTCTCACAACACCGGAGCCCCATGCCATCACCGATGCCTATTCCATCATAAAAGTCATACTGGAACAAACCCATAACCTGAACCTGCGACTTGTGGTCAATAAATGCGAAAGCCCCGGTGAAGGTGCTGAAGTGATAAAACGCATCACCGGGGTTGTGAGGAACTTCCTGAACTATTCCATTGACCCGATGGGCTGTATCCCCGATTCCAAGCTGGTTGGAAGATCTATCAGGGAACAGGTTCCCTTCTCATTGTCCAACCCCTCATCAGAAGTGTCGCGATCAATGAAGGAGCTGGCTGAAAAGCTCTGCCGTTTTCCCAGTCAGGATGAGGCAGGAGGGTTTCATGAGTCAAGGATATCCTCTTTTGTAGGAAAGTTCATGAAGCTTTTCCAGGCAAGATAATCACTTATTCCTTCTCAAACATGTCCTTTCCCACACCGCAGTCGGGGCATACCCAGTCATCAGGAAGATCTTCAAATGAGGTGCCTGGTTCTATCCCGTTATCGGGGTCCCCCACTTCGGGATCATAAACATAACCGCAGATTGTGCAAACCCATTTTTCCATATCCATGCTCCTTTCTGAATCAGCAATTTGACAGCAACATCTTGTCAAAGGGCATCATTCCCTTAAAGATATTGCCTGATTAATGAATATATACCCCGGTGGGGAAATTAAAAACCGCGGATGGAATTAATTATATTTTGTTAAGGTCAGGTCGTTACGGATGGGCAAAGTGATAAACTCATTGAAGGCCATATGCACGCCACGGGCGATGATATCAGCCATACGCATAACCACTGACAGCCTTGTACTCTGAAGTACCAAAAAATCCATAAACCCGCCTGTATTTACAATGCCGGTGATATGCATATCTCCAACGGGCGGCAGATCCTTCTTTAGTCCAGCTCCCGGCTTGAGGGGGCCGCGCCCCACAGATATGCTGCCCACATGCTCAAGTATTCCCAGTGATGCATCAATGGCTACCATATAGGCACGGGGAAGCTGATACGCCGTTTTAATCATCACTTCCTCGAGGTTTTTTGCATGAACCGGTTCTTCGAGAGTACCCAGCACTTGAATTCCTGGAAGTCTCCATTTGCTGAGCATATCCCCCACCAGAGGTCCCAGCGAGTCACCTGTTGACCTGTCGGTGCCGATACACATCACCACAATGGGCCTTCTGCAGTAGGAATCTTTTTTATGCTTAAGACCGGCAGCGGTCATCAGTTCAGACACAGCCCGCGCAACCTTGAATGCTGCAAATTTATCGTCAGACCTGAAATAGCCTTTACCGTCCAAATTTACACGCAACTTTCCAATTTACTCAATAAATAAGTATTCCCACAGCATGTCCCAATATACTATTCCAGATCCATTTTCACCCGCTTACCGGGGATGTGTTTACGTTCCGCGACACAGGCTTAAGGAAATTTGACCAAAATACTTTTCAGCCTTGTACAAGTCGGCTATGATTAGATATATTTCCATAGACGGAGGCTTTCGCACCCCTCTATGGTTTGTTCTGTTTTCTGATGGTATCAGACAGGCCGCCTGGAAAGGCGGCCTGCTTGATCTATTCTATATTTTTCATTGACAGTGAGATCCGCTTGCGCTTTAAATCCACATCCAAAACCCGTACCTTGACAATATCCCCCACCGAGACTACTTCCATGGCGTTTCGGACAAAACGATCACACAGCTCTGAGATATGAACCAATCCGTCCTGGTGAACCCCTATATCCACGAAGGCTCCGAAATCCACCACATTTCTTACCGTCCCGTTGAGTACCATTCCGGGCTTGAGATCCTCCATCTCCATGATATCCTCCGTCATGAGCGGCGGCGGCAGTTCATCACGGGGATCACGACCCGGCTTCATCAGTTCCCTGAGAATATCCGCAAGGGTTGGTACACCAATCCCTATTTTTTGCGCAACCTCTTCAAGCCCGATTTCAGATACCTTCTTTTGGATGTCTGTCAGGCGTCTTTCAGCCACATCCTCCAGGGTATGCCCTGTCAGCTTAAGAAGCTTTTCGCATCCCTCGTAGGACTCCGGATGAACCGAGGTATTGTCCAGAATGTTCTTTGCACCGGGTATCCTTAAAAAACCGGCGCATTGCTCAAAGGTCTTAGCACCAAGTTTACTGACCTTCAGCAGCTCTTTCCTGCTCTTGAAACTGCCGTTTTCTTCCCTCCAGACAACGATATTCTGGGCAATGGCAGTATTTATCCCTGCCACATGGGACAGAAGGGCAGCAGATGCGGTGTTCAGATCCACTCCAACGCTGTTTACACAGTCCTCAACAACCCCCGAAAGGGTCTGTCCAAGCCTCTTTTGGTTCATGTCATGCTGATACTGCCCAACCCCTATGGCCTTGGGGTCGATCTTTACCAGCTCGGCAAGAGGATCCTGAAGCCTTCTGGCAATGGAAACCGCACTTCTTAAGGATGCATCCAGATCCGGAAATTCCTCAGAACCCAGCTTTGAAGCTGAATAGACCGATGCGCCCGCCTCGCTGACCACCATGTATTTGACACCGCGGTTCATTTCCCTGATAACCCCGGCAGTAAATATTTCGGTTTCCCGTGAAGCAGTGCCGTTCCCAATAGCAATAACCTCCACGCCGTACTTTTCGATAAGTGCCTTTACCACCTTGCCAGATTCTTCAGTCCGGTTTTGCGGCGGCGTGGGATAAATAACACCTGTATAAAGTACCTTTCCGGTTTCACTTACTACAGCCAGTTTGACTCCTGTCCGATAAGCCGGATCCATACCCAGCACCACTTTGCCCTTCACCGGAGGCTGGAGCAGCAGATTCCTCAGGTTTTCTGCAAACACCTTGATGGCCTGCTCGGACGCCGTTTCTGTCAGGCTTGATCGGATTTCATTCTCAATGGAGGGCTTGATCAGACGGGAGTAGGCGTCCTCCACAGCCCTCTCCACATAGGTTTTGAAGATGGAAGCATCCTTTAATACCGACCGGCTTTTAAGCCAATCCAGTATTCTTTCTTCAGGAGGATCCAGCTTCACCGACAGATATCCCTCCCGTTCACCCCTGTTAATGGCAAGAACACGGTGAGGCGCAATTCTGGCTACTGGCTCCTTGAAGTCATAATACATTTGATAGGGCGAGTCCTCTTCCTTTTTAGCTGAAGTCACCAGGATACCTTCCCGGAAGGTCATTTCACGGATAGCCTTTCTGTATTCCGCATTATCCGAGATCATCTCAGCTATGATGTCAAGCGCCCCTGCGATGGCCTCTTCAGTGCTGTTAACCCCCTTCTCTTCGTCTATATAGAGTGCAGCCACCTCCGCAGCATCACCGGTTTTCTGGCTTTGGGCATAGATGACCGTTGCCAGCGGTTCCAGCCCCTTCTCCCGCGCAATGGATGCCCGGGTTCGCCTCTTGGGTTTAAAAGGCCTGTATATATCCTCTATCTCTTGAAGAGTTTCGGCCTTGCTCAAGGCTTCCTCAACCTCTCCGCTCAGCTTGTCCTGCGATTCAATAAGGCGCCGGACTTCCTCCCGGCGCTGTTCCAGGTTCCTCAGGTATGTCAGGCGGTCAAACAGCTCTCTAAGCTGCTGATCATCCAGACCACCGGTAACCTCCTTCCGGTATCGGGCTATGAACGGAATGGTATTGCCGTCATCAATAAGTTTTACCGTATTCTCAACCTGTGATCTTTTTATATTAAGTTGGCTGGCCAGCCGCAACAGAATATCGGACATCATAGAACTCCTTTCCCTCATTAAAATTATCTCTTTCAAACATTCTAAACCGCAGGGACGGTATTGTAAACAGATTTTCCCTCTTTACATAGAACATATGTTCGTTTATAATGAGGTTGCATAACTGTTTAAAGAAATTGCCACACTCCTGTCATTGCGAGAAGGCTTTGCCAACGAAGCAATCCCGGCGATTGCCACGCTACGCTGGCGCTGCGCTCATAATGACAATTCTGGGGGCGAGTGGTGAGAGGTTGGAGTAGAAGAATGAATGCAAAACAAAGACATAGAATCATCCTCTGTCTTACGGCTGGGAGGGAGCTTGATGAAGATCTTGATGAAAAGTGTGGATATGATTTGCCTGAGCAGCAGCAGGGGCGAAATCAGACCCCTTAAGTTTCGCATTCAGGAAGACACTGGTGAATCGCACATCGTTAAGATAGATCGTATCATTTCAAAGAAGGAGGAAAAAATCGCGGGCAACCCCATGCTGGTGTTTGTCGTACAAAGCGTAATGGATGGCACAGAGCGCATTTATGAGATGAAATATGAAATCCGGACATCACGCTGGTATTTGTATAAGCTGTAGCCATCATTTTCGTGAATTGACACATTGCACTTCAGGAGGAAATTACCACGCTTCACTGCGTTTGGCCCGCAATGACAGTGAGGGATCCCGTAAAACAAGGGCGCATTGCGATAAGGTGCTAAAACTCTCTGTGAGAATGAGATAAGGGCGGCTGCTGTTACTCACCTCAAGTATGTCATTGCGAGGAGCAATACGACGAAGCAATCTCGTAGATCGTCTCGCTTTGCTTACAATTATAAACCGGAGGAAAACTCCGGTTTGTCAGTTTACCGCTGCGGTTTTGCGCTTTTCAGGGCTTTGAGGTCGGAGATTGCCACGCTCCGCCCGCAATGACATTAAGGGATCCCGTAAAACAAGGGCGTATTGCGATAAGGTGCTAAAACTCTCTGTGAGAATGAGATAAGGGCGGCTGCTGTTACTCACCTCAAGCATGTCATTGCGAGGAGCAATGCGACGAAGCAATCTCGTAGATCGTCTCGCTTTGCTTACAATTATAAACCGGAGGGAACCTCCGGCTTATCAGTTTACCGCTGCGGTTTTGCGCTTTTCAAAATAGGACAGCAACACCTTATCGAGCTCCAGCACATCCCTCATCTCAAAGAAGCCGCTTTTCCCTTTCAGGAAGCGTATGCCCCGAAGGGCTCCCGTTGCAAAAGCCTTTCGGCTGAAGGATTCGTGAGAAATACATATCTTGTCGTTATCACCTACAATCAACAGCTCGTGTTGGCCTACAATTCCACCGGCCCGGGTTGCGTGAATAGGTATCTCATGGATGAGGGGCACACCCGAGGATTCAAGCCCTTTTTCCACCTCTGCCGCAATTTTCAGTGCCGTGCCCGAGGGCGAGTCCTTCTTATGTCTGTGATGGGCTTCATTGATTTGAAAATCATAATCGGCAAGAATCCTTGCCGCAATGTTGGACAGAAGCATCATGACGTTGACACCCAGGGTAATATTGGGGGCATAGAGTATTCCGCTGCCGTTTTTGGAGGCAAGCAACTGAAGCCTCATGATATCATGATCAGTAAACCCCGTTGTTCCCACCACCAGGCCAATTCCCATCTCCGATATCAACCTTACATTCTTCATGGTAGCCCGGGCATTTGAGAAGTCTACTATGATATCCGGGTCATGCTCCAGAATAACTTCCTCCAGCTGGCTGACAGTATATACCCTGGCTCCCGTTTCTGGAATTCCCAGGATTTCTCCTACATCCTTTCCGTATTTACTGCTGAAATCTGAGCAAACAGCGGCTACTAGTTTCATGTCGTGCTGTTCAAGTATAACACGGGCGATCTCTGTTCCCGTCCTGCCTAAACCCATCAGACAAATATTCGTCATTCCATCACTCCGTAACATACCAGACCACCCTCTCTCAACGCTTTTGAAATTAGCTGACAGGTTCATAACCCCTGCTTCACAGATAAGCTCACATTCCCAAAAAAAAATGGATCATGGTAGGGACAGAAAAAATAAAAGGAATGCATCGGTCTGGTTATTGCCGGGAAATACCATGTATACTCCCGTATTTATTATTGTATGCGGAAAATTTGTCCGATATTCCACCCGGAAATCCGTCTGACACCTGTCCGGACTGTCGAATGATTCACAGAACGGAAACCATTCTAACGACTGTTACTGCAGTTAGGAAGGATTATAGAAAAAGCGCCCCATCAGGGGCGCCATTCACTAGACTACTATCTGGATCAATTGAAGGACAAGCTGTTCATCATATCGGCCAGCAGCCGGGCTTCCTCATCGGTGAAGCTTGAAAGGGTAAATACCACTGCAAAGCCATCCTTCATAAAGGCATACATTGTTTGCCGGATCTCCATGCCGGCAAAGATCTGTACCCTGGCAACCTCCTGTCCATCAATGTCGATCACCTCAACATCATCAAAGGTCATATCCATCCCCTGGGCTTTTATGCCCTGAACCTGAATATTCATAAGGCTTCTTGCGTCCTTTATCAGGCTGGCATACTCTGCGATATTCTGTGCCAGACAAACCATGTTGGCATTTGTGCCGGTCTGGTTAAACGGATCGACCGATGCTGTGAAAAACAGGGGGATTATTTGCTGGGATTCCAGATCAATGGTCTCACCTTCTGTGTCACCGCTTAATATGTCTGCGGCAGCCGCCAGGAGTAAAGCCAGCTCTTCTCTGGACGCTATGTACCATCCCTCCGGTATAGTCAGCGAAAAACCAAAATATTGATTAGTGTATGTATCGCCCTCTATGGTTCCAAGAACCTCATCAGTACTCGCTTGGCGGCCCGTTTCAGGTGTGGACTCGGATGGCTCTACCACTGGTTCTTCTGTGTTTTCAGGGACGGG
>FZPS01000008.1_pt33 | contig 111639 bp, 117 predicted proteins | sample 1817821 | NCBI WGS metagenome assembly FZPS01 (sample SAMEA104158645, study PRJEB21678) | metagenome | place: Germany | collected 2015-04-21
TTTCCTGCACGATGATGAGCTCTATGTCCCTCTCGCTCTGATGCAGGATCGACTCGACGGCGCTCCGCAGGTACGGCGCGCTCTCGTACGACGGCATGACGACGCTGACCCGCGGCATCAGCTCACCGTCCGGACGATCACCCTCTTCCCGCCGCCCCCTCCGTCATGTCTACCATCGTCATCGTCAATGGCCGTCTCCCTGCTGAGCGATCTCACATCCAATATGTCCAGCACCTTTGAGTCCAGCAACATGTCGAACTTCCTGGCGAAGAACTTGTTACATCTCTCCAATCGAGGCACATCTTCCGACAGGAGAACGGCAGGCAACGGGGTGCACTTCTTCGACCAATCGGTGTACCTCTTGTTGTCGTTGACGATCTCGTCCCGCACCTCCGAGTTCATCAGGATGGTCTGGAAGAACATCTCGTCCGGGATGAGCGATCGCTTGTAGAACGAGACCACCTCCGGGTGCTCCTCAAGGAACGAGAGCACGTACTCCACATGGGCCTTGTGCAGGCAGAACCACTGCGAGCCGCCGTACGGCCGCATGCCCAACGGTATCTTCCTGATCCGAGGGACGGACCACATGTTGGCATGCCTGAACGGCCGGAAGTAGATCCTCTCCAGGCGACGGTATCCTCCCTTCTCGTCGGACCATCGCGGTCGTGGGAACGGTTCGTACTCCACGAACGATTTCCCGTTCTCGGCCGCCAGGCGCTGCTTTATCTGCTCAATCGGCCGGAGCGGGTAGCACTGGCCGGAGAGGTTGATGAAGTAATCGTACGGCTTGTCGCGAAAATGCTCCATGGCGTCCAGCGTGGCCTGTACTAGCTTAAAGGAACCCCACCCATTGGAATACTTGAATACTTTCTCGATGTCATATGCCGGCCGGTCTAGCACCTGAAGCCATTTGTCCTCGAGGCCCTTGTTGAAGACGTCGACATAATAATGATCGTCCGCGTCGCCTATCCGGTCCAGTAGGCGTCCGACCTGCTCCGGACGGGTGTGCACGGTAAGACAGTAAGCGATTCGAATATTGACCACCCAGATTCGGTTCTTTGTGAGGTGGATGTTAAAAAATGGTTCGGTGCTTTGGATGAAAGGATTATCATTTGGCTGAACAAGTAAAGTGAACAATATCGAGCAAGTGGATACAATATCGAATAGTGACCAATTCTAGAACCATGCTATGGAGGGCCCGATAGAGTTCGATTCCAGTTTCGGTGCACTATCGGTGGGATTTATATCCCTATTAATTTATGGTACTGGCGTGACCTGTGACCTTTCCAAGGATGAGCTTGACATGCTCTATTATTTGATAAGCAGCAGAGGTCTCAGCGAAAAACATTCGATAGCGCAAAAAGCGATTGAGCGGGACCTCGGTACAAAGATGGATATAAGAAAGGTGTTACAGAGCCTGATGAACAAAGGTTATGCGAATGGTAAGAAGAAGAAACCAGTAAACTATTGGGCAATAGCTGGGAAGGCGGCAAAGGCCCTTAGAGTTCATGGTTATGACGTTCCATTGGGAAATACTCATCGTTTGATGTAAAAATAATTTACATAGCTGTAAATTTGAAATAACAATCGATTTATACGCCTAGTTTGATTGCGTCTTTGGGGAGATTATGTCGAATCTACCATTCGAAGGCGTCTTGGGCAACACCGTCCAGCTACGATTACTACAACACCTCATGTCCACACCGAGGCTTGACTTCAATATTACGGAACTGCAGAGGATCACGAAAGTGTCAAGACCATCCGTGGATCGAACTATCAAAAATTTTGTTCAGTGGGGCATGGTTCGTGAAACTGGTAGGCGTGGCAACATGACATTCTATGCCATCAATGAAGAGAGTCAATTGGTAAGGTCGATGAGACAATTCAATAACAGTTTGATGGAAATAATGTTTCCTGAGTTGTTCACCGGACCCTCATCTCCTTTCGCCGCTCCATGCGTATCAATAGAGAACACAAAAATCTCAAATGCCAATGAGATTTCACTGAGCGGAACGTTCAACGCGCTCCCATAGGACTCCGGATCGGTCAAGGCTGTGAGGTTGGTGACATGGAAGGATATGTAAAAAAAGAACTGGTCAAGGAGTTGAAGAATGTTTCAAAAAGAATGCTGGACGAACCAGAACTAGTAAAAAAATTGTTCTATTATAGCGCTGCGTATGGAGCAGTGGATCGCACCATGAGGTATGGGTTTACCAAGCAGTTGCTGATGGCCCATACTATTCTCAATGTTACCTATAATGCGTACAAGGAGAGGCTAAGGGCCATAGCTGGCGGGGATGCCGTTGTTCCTCTGACCATAGGGCAACTAGATAGGACCGCAGAACTTGTGAGAGATCTTGGAGATGCTTTCAACAAAGGCATCGATGTCAATGGGATCTTGGCGGACATTATGCTCCTCGCATATATGTCGACCGGACCGGGCCATTATCTGAACGAGAATGGTGCATTCGAAGGTCTAATCTAAACCCTTTTTATCATACTATTGACCTCTTCATTAAAGGCCAATCTCCACGGATAGACGGTACGGTACGTAACATGAGTATTGTCGATATGCACTAAACTTCTTACAATGGCATTTTCATTCTGAAGCCTCGCACTCCTCACTCCGTAACTTATCTCGCAAGGTGGTTGGTGCGTTAAGGGCCATTGATCCAGTTCATAAGTCAACATTTCATTGGATCCTTGGAAGGTCGCTCAGTCCAGCTCCCACTCGCGGTCCAGGATGACCGCTGCCTGGTATGGGTCCACGAGGCCGCCGGAGTTGAAGTCGGTCGGCGCCGCCACGTTGACGCTCCTCTCGATGCGGTGCCCGGCCAGCAGGTCGATCGAGCCCTGCCGCTTGGCGCCCATCGTGATGGTGTAGGCCCCGTTGACCAGTAACTTCCCAGGAAACGACAGCCGGGCGATGTGAGACCCAGCCTTAATGTCCTCCTTGCTGACGTCCCAGTCGGAGAAGAACGAGCGCACGATCTCGTCCCCGAGGGCATTGTTCACGTACACGCCCATGCGCAGCTTCTCCATGTCGCGAGGCAACCGGAAGCGGATGATGATGTCGAACGGCCTTCCCCCATCGATGATGTTGGTGTCGCGGCCGTTCTGCACGATGTCCAGCGCTTCGACCGTGAGGTCCTTCGCCTCCACCGGGAACTCCACGTTCGCCGTCTCCAGGGAACGAGCGTACTCGTCTATGACCTCGTTGGCCGCCCCCATCGCCGCGATCCGGCCGTTCTTCAGCAGGATCGCGCTCTCGCACAGCGAACGGACGGCGTGCATGTTGTGCGAGACGAATATGACCGTCCGGCCCTCGCGGTACACCTCCTTCATCTTGCCAAGGCACTTGGCCTGGAACTGCTGGTCGCCGACCGCCAGCACCTCGTCTGCGATGAGTATCTCCGATTCCAAGTGTGCTGCCACGGCGAACGCCAGACGGAGGTACATGCCGGACGAATACCTTTTAACAGGCGTATCGAGGAACTTCTCCACCTCGGCAAAGCGCACGATCTCGTCGAACTTCCCGCGTATCTCCTTGCGGGTCATGCCGAGGATGGCGCCGTTGAGGAAGACGTTCTCCCGGCCGGTCAGCTCGGGGTGGAAGCCCGTGCCGACTTCCAGCAGAGAGCCGACGCGGCCTCTCAGCACGACGTCCCCCTGCGTCGGGTAGGTGATCTGGGACAGGATCTTGAGCATCGTGCTCTTCCCCGCCCCGTTGCGCCCGATGATACCCATCGATTCGCCCTCGCGAACATCGAAGCTGATGTCCCGCAGCGCCCAGAACGACTCCTTGGCGCCCACCATTCCCTTGACCGTGAGGATGGGATGCCTGATCGTGTTCGTTATCGTCTCCGTGAGACGAGACCCAGCCGCCGTGTACGCCCCGGTGCCGATGAAGTACTGCTTAGACACGTTCCTAACGCTAATGGCCGGTAGCATCAGATCACATCCGCAAGCTCACGTTCGTACTTCTTGAAGTACAGCAGTCCGATGGCGAAGACGACGATCGACACCACGATGCTGGACGCGAAGACGGTCAGGTCCATCTCCGGCCGGCCGAACACGAAGAACCGCTGGGCGTCCATGATGCCGGCCAGCGGGTTCAACGTCATGATGCTCCTGAGCATGGGGTCCTGCGCGGCGTTGAGCGGATACAGAATAGGCGAGGCGAACAGCAGCAGGGTGGTGAAGAACGGCACGATGTACTGCACGTCGCGGTACTTGGCGGCCATGGCCGAGAACAGAAACGTCAGTCCATTGACCAATATGAACGACAGCGCCAGCGGCACCCAGATGAACACCATCCACGAGCTGAAGACCTCGCCGGTAGCGATCATGATGAGGATGAACACTCCCCATGAGATAACGTAATCGAGCAGGCCGGCCAGGGCCAGGCTGAGCGGCAGCAGGAACCTGGGGAAGTAGATCTTGGAGATCATGTTGGCGTTGCTGACCAGGCTCAGGGAACCGGAGTTCAGCGCCGACGAGAAGAACGTCCACAGCATCAGGGTGGAGAACAGGAACGGGTACACCTCGATGCCGCCCGTGTCGAAGTTCCCCACGCGGTAGAAGATCAGGGCGAAGATGGCCATGGTCAGCAGCGGCTGCAGGACGACCCATACCACGCCGATGGCCGTCTGCTTGTACTTGGTCTTGATCTGCCGAAGCGTCAAGAAGTACAGCAGTTCGCGGTAGTCCCAGATGTCGCGCAGGTTCACTTCCCACAAAGATCTCTTGGGACCGATGATCTTCTCCTTGCTCGAGGCCATTATACGACGTCCAGAATCAAGTGGTTTGGCTGTGTGATTGAGCGTGATATATATAATCCTCTTGCGACAGGAATCTCTTCATGGGGCACCTCTGGTCATCGCATAAGCTCCTGGAACCAATCCACATATGTTTTCGCCTGCTTGACCGCATCGAACCTATCTGACGCCACCTCGGCCGCTCGGGCCCCCATGTGCTGACGAAGACCTTCGTTCTCCAGCAGCTCGTTCAGTCGGTCGCGCATGGTGGCCGAGTCTCCAGACGGCACCAGGAATCCGGTCCGCCCATCGTCCACCTGCTCCGGGATCCCGCCCACGGAGGTCGCCACGACGGGGTCGCCGCAGGCCATTGCTTCGAGAACGGTCGTCGGGAACGTATCCTGCACGGCCGGGTGGACATAGACATCAGCGGCGCGGTACAGGTCGGCCATGCGCTCCCGGTCGGACACCGGTGGAACGAACCGCACCTCCAGCCGTCCTCGGCGAATCGGTTCGCCGGCCTCGCCCACGCACAGCAGCGTCACGTCGCGATCGAGCTCTTCCAACGCCCTCTCCATGAGGCCGTAGTCCCGCCAGGGGCTGGTGCGGGCGTAGGCGCCGGCGTGCAGGACGATCCTGCTGTCCTGATCCAGCCCCAGTCTCGCTCTGGCCTCGGACCTGCTTCCTGGGTTGAAGATGCTGAGATCGACGCCGTTTGGTATCACACGTCCTTCGAGCATGCGGTCGGCCAGGAGCGACCCCTCTACCTTATCCATGAGCCAACGGCAGGGGGTCGCCACGCGGTAGTCGAATTGTGAGAACACCTCACGACGCTCGGCATGGTTCGCCGCGCTACCATCCCGTCTTATCGGAATCTGCGCCCGAAGGTCCGGGCAGTTGCCGCAGCCGGTCCTCCAGCGCTCGCAGCCGAAGGAATGGGCGCAGTGGCCGCCCAGCAGCCAGCAGTCATGGAGCGTAAGTACCACCGAGGCTTGCTCGCCCATCTTGGGAAGGGCCTTGAGGTCGAAGTAGTGCCCATGGAGGTTATGGCACTGCACGACGTCCGGCTCCTCGTCTAGTATTTGCCATGTCGCCCGGTAGTGGAGAACGTCGCGGCCGCGAGACCGCCTCCAGGCGTTGCGGTAGGTGTCGGTTCGAACGGCACGATGGGCGAGGCGCCTCGCCCGTTCGGTCCTGGAGAGCGAGGACTTTGAGAGCTCAGCTTCGGGAAAAAGGTCCAGCTGGAACGTGTCTGGATCGCTGCCATACTTTCGACCAACGATGAAGCGGGCGTCCTCTCCCATCCTGCGGTAGTTGATATGAAGTCCCCGTCCCACGGCGGCCGCCCCGCCGCCGAGATCATAGGTGTTCACTTGCAGTATCTTCACGGCTGTCCGGACCCTCCCGCATTGAACTTCTGAGCCGGACCTATTTGACATATTGTTGTATTCGTTGTTCGTTAGGTATCACAACAGCGCGATCACCAGGTAGTTCAGAGGGGGGCCTGGATGCTGATTCAGAGGTAGCATGGTGCGACCGCCCTGAACAAATTGGCTGACTATGCTGGCTTGTGCAACGGACCCTTCTCGCCGCGGACCTTCAGCCATACCCTCCACACGAAGCGGTCGGCCACGCTGATTATGCCCCTCGGGTTCACATCCTTCATCACCGCGCGATAGATGGCGCGGTCGGCCGCCCGGTCGGTCGACACCTTGGCGGGATGGACCATGTTATCGATGTCGAAGCGGTGACGGGGCAAATTCATGAGCACGCTGTCTGGTCCATCGCCCTTCATGTGAGCGCCGACATACCCTATGTTGGAGATCAGGTTGCCATTGGGGCAAACGGACAGTTTGCCGCCAAGAAGTCCGGTGAAAGCCCACTGGTAGTCCCAGGTATCGATCCCTCCACGGTATGTCTGTTCGAAGCAATCCTCTAACCATCGGGCCATGGTGGTATCCCTAACAACCTTCCTCACTCCCTTCCTCCGCTTGAACTCGGGCCACGCCGCCATGCGGAAATCATAGTTGTTCCAGGCCCTGCGCCAGGTGGCCCAGCCCCATATCGGGAAATAGGTCGCGAAGTAGTAGCTTGGGCCTTTGACCCGCGGCCGGAGCGAATAGTCGCTGCCGGCGACCATCATGACCCTGTCATCGTTCCGATATCTCTCAAGCATCGCCCCGCAGTAGGGAAAGAACGACGGATCGGGCACGCAGTCGTCCTCCAGGATGATGCCCTCCTCCTCGTTCTCGAAGTACCACGTGATGGCCGACGATACCGCCTTCCCGCAGCCCAGGTTCTCATCACGGTAGAGGCGCCTGACCTCGCAAGGCCAGTCCACCGATTCGGTGATCTGGCGCGTCAAGGCGCACTTTTCAATCTCACCCTCCCTGCCTGCTCGCGGACCATCGGCCGCCACGTACAGCCGAGGCGGTCTCGCTCGCCGAATGGCCTCAAAGACCTGAGCGGTGGTGTCGGGGCGGTTGAAGATTATGAAGAGTACTGGAACCTTGGAAATATCGTCGGCCATGGGTTCACCGAGAGCGAGTACTTTGCGGCGATGCCAGCCGTTCTCGGCAGCATCTCGCTCCTGGGGGAACGGTATGACTGGATAAGAAGGCATGCCCTGGGCGTTGTAACTTCATAATTGGAGCTTGATGGCACCAATAAAATAGGCGGAGGGGATTGGTCCATGTCCTGTTACAATGCGCGTACTGTTCGATCATCAGGCGTTCTGGCTGCAGAACTACGGCGGCATCTCTCGCACCTTCGTAGAGCTCATCGAACGGCTGCGCGCCTCGGGCGTTGAAGCGACTATCTCGCTGTGGTACTCAGATAACGAGCATCTCAGACGAGCGTCCTTGGCGGAAGGCTCAATGCCGGCGCCGACCGCATGGCCCCTGGCTAGAATGCTGAAGAGGCGGGCCAATATCGATGTCGTGGAGTTCATGGACCGGCGCCGCTCCGTCAGGGCGTTGAAGCGGGGAAAGTGGGACCTCTTCCATCCGACCTACTATTATCCCTACTTTCTGGAGCATCTCGACGGCAGGCCGTTCGTGGTGACGGTGCACGACATGATCCACGAGGCGTTTCCCGACATGTTCAAGCCCTTCGATCCGACGAGCGCGAACAAGCGATCGCTGACCGAGCGGGCCGACAGGATCATAGCCATATCGGAATCGACGAAGAAGGATATCGTCCGATTCTTCGACATATCCCCCAACAAGGTGGATGTGGTCCATCATGGCCCTACGCTCGATCCCCGCCTTGCCGTTCCTAGGCCGGGCTGGCTGCCGACCCGGTACGTGCTCTTCGTCGGCAATCGCCACACCTACAAGAACTTCGAGCGATTCGCTCCCGCCCTTTCCAAGATCATGAAGGAAGAGCCTGGCCTCCATCTCGTGTGCGCCGGCGGGAAGCCCTTCAGGGAGCACGAGACGGCAATGCTCGGCGAACTGGGAATCCTAGAAAGGACGATCTACACCGACGTCGACGATCCGCTGTTGGCCTGCCTCTATCGCCACGCAGAGGCGTTCATCTTTCCCTCTTTGTACGAAGGCTTCGGACTACCTCTGATAGAGGCCATGGCCTGCGGCTGCCCGGTCATCGCGAGCAACACCAGCTCCTTCCCCGAGGTGGCCGGCGACGCTGCCGTGTTGTTCGATCCGGCGGACGAAGATGACATGTCCGCCACCATGCTCGATGTGCTGCGGGACGCCGACCTGCGCGCCCGCCTCGTCGAGAGGGGGCTTCAGCGCGTTGGTCAATTCAGCTGGGAACGGACGGCCAGAATGACAAGAGAAGTGTACGAGAGGCTGATCTAGTCCCCGTCACCGATCGTCCGGGCGATAGTAACAAAAATGGCGCGAGGCATGCACAATATCATGCCTATCGGCGATCCAATGGGCGGAGAAACTCCCGAATCGGATAGAGGTAGCCATCTGAGCGTCGATGCCGTCATGATACCAGTATCGGACATCGACAAGGCACTGACGTTCTACACGGAGATACTCAACTTCACGATAGCGGACGACCGCCGCGCCATGGGGCGTGTGGAATTGGACCTGCCGGAGGGCGGGGCCCGGATAGTGCTATACCGCCCCGCGCCTGGGGAGGAGGAGCCTGGTATCAGGACAGGGATAGTCCTGGCGACCGACTCCATATATGATCTCCACAAGGTTCTGGTCGATGAGGACGTGGAGTTCGTCGTCAAGCCTGAGCGCGATCGATTTGGCCGCCTCATCGTGAGAATACTCGATCTCGATGGCAACGAGATAGAGGTGGTCGATCGCCCGCCCGCCGTGCCGACGCCCAGGCCGAAGGCCACCGAGGAGAGCATGATGGGGGGCCGATGTGGAGCGAGACGTAGGAAGCAATGAGCTATCCGGCGATCGATCGAATAGATGGGATGGATTCATTCATAATAGTCATTCTCCCCAATAGATTCCGTCTGCCATCCACTAGTTATTCAGATGATCACTGCACAGGCCTATATTGGCTGAAGTCGCTTGCATAGAACATATTATTATTTGCAGTCATTATGGACCAAAATTTGGAAGATAATGACAATGAATGAAATTTCATTACTCATCAAGCTGAAGGAGCATCCCGGTTATTAGCCGTACGGATTCAAGAAACTGATGGCGTATGATCAATAGACAGCTTCTCAAACATGTGATTTCGAAGATGGTGCTTTCAGGACAATTGAGTTTGTTGTCACCTGATTCAGCCGTTATTCAGATAACCTCAAAGGACCGTTGCTTCCAGAAAGCGTGGATGAATTGGAAAAGGAGATGATTCTTCTTATCGATCGAAGACCGAAGGACCTGATGCCTCGCATGGTCGAGGTCAACAAGCACCTGAACCGGCTGAAGGGCGAGATCATCAGAAAAATGAAAACGGTTTGAAGGGGTTTGGGCTCAACGCTCCAACATCATTTCGCCATCATTCCAAGGGATGCGTCCGCTCCGGCGGGGACCTCACCCTGCGGAACGGTCATGCACACCTCTCGATTGATGTTCATGATCTGCCCGTTCTTCCACGTCACATGCATGTCGATGCTTCCGTTGGTCAGGTCCACGGAGAAGCTTCTCATCGAGGCAGTGTACATCGAGGCCTTTCCGCGAGTGGAGGTTCGGACCTTTCCGGTCTCGGCCAGCAGTCCAAGTGTGGACATCTTCTCTACGATCTTGTAGCAAGTAGCCAAAGGAATGTTGGTGACGGTGGAGATCTCCCTGACGGTCAGCGCCCTGCGGGCGGTAGCGGCGGCAATGATGAGCACAGAGTTGTCCACGAGCGATTCAGCAACTTCGTCGCGGTGCATATTGGCCGTCCTTATGGCCTCAAGGATGCAAACTTCTTCTTGATCTCCAGTAGTACGCATTAGAGTGCCTCCAAACTTTGAGTCTTCCCGATTAATAGATAGCATATTAATCTTTTGAATCGAATCCATCATTATCTGGCTTGATTCTAATGGAATGCTCAAAAACGGTCATTCCTGGAAAAGGAAAAATGAGGGAAAAGGGAAAGGATTTCAGAGGAGGGAGGTGTAGCACTTCTTCTCCTCGATGTCGTTCACATCTAGACCGATGATCGGGACCATCATGATGATGTTCGTCTTCTCCCCCGGCCCAAGGGTGACCCCCCTTGACGCTTCGTAAGCGCCGTCGGAGGTGCGGACCTCGCAATGAACGACCTTGGTCTTCGTGAACGCCCCGTCGTTCTCGAGGATGACGCTGAATCCCACCCCGGCGAGGGGGACCTCGGCCGTGGTGTACTCTTCGATCTTCATGCTCAGTCCGGTGCCGTAATAGGCGGTCATGAGGAGCATGATCATCACGACCACCACGGCGATAACCACGATGGCCCTCTTCGCGCTTCGATCCAGGGCTCCACTTCTTCTTGCCATGCGATCGGCCGGCCATCGAGCAGGTACTGTAATAAACGTTCGAGGAGAAAACGTGGGATTGATAAGAGGTTTCAGCCCTTGGCCAGCTCGGCCTGGGCTATGGTCTTGTCGATCTCGGCCTTCAGCTCCTCCGGGATGTTGCGGATGCCCACCTCCAGGAAGCCTCGGACGATCATGCCGACCGCCTCGTCCTCGGTCAGGCCGCGGGACATGATGTACTCCACCTGGTCCTTCGCGATCTTTCCCAGGGACGCTTCGTGGGTCATCTCGACGTCGGGTATGTGCGCCTCCAGCTCCGGGATGGCGATGTTCACGCCCTTGTCCCCAAGGATCAGGCCGCGGCATTCGAGGTGCGCCTTGATGTCGGCGGCCTTGCCGACCAGCGAACCGCGGTTGACGACCCTGCCACCGGTGGTCAGCGAGCGCGAGATTATCTCCGCCCTCGAGCCGACCCCGCTCAGGACCGCCCTCGATCCGAGGTCGAGGTCGGCGCCGGGCTGGGCGACGGCCACGGTGTTGAACTGCGCCACCGAGTTCCTTCCCACCAGGTGTGCGGTCGGATAGGTCTGTACGGTGCGGACCTTCTTGAGGATGACGTAGTTGTTGATGTAGGAGGCGTTGTCCTCGACGAGAACTCCGGTTCGCGGCCGGACTCCTATCTGCTCGGCCCAGTTGTGGATCATGGTGAACGTCAGCTTGCCGCCCTTCTTGACGTAGAACTCCGAGATCCCCATGTGGATGGCTTCTTCGACCCCGCTCTCGGACACGCAGCCGGTGACGACCTCGAGGGAGGCGCCCTCCTCCACGATGATGATGTTGTGCACCGTCTGGGCGGTGTTCTGGGAGCCCACGAGCAGGCAGGTCTGGATGGGCATCTTCACATGCTGGCCGGGCAGTGCCCTGATGAAGTATCCGGGGGCGTCGGCGAGATATGTCGAGGCGGTGTACTTGTCCGCGTCCGGCTGGACCAGCTTCCATGCGTAGTCCTTCAGCCAGTCATGCTTCTGCATCGCGGCGCGGACGTCCATCAGCTCATATGCGTCGGAGGCGACGCTGCGCGCGACCATGGAGTTGTCCAGAATCACCAGGCTGCCCTCTCGCCCTTCTCCCGACGGCACGACGCTGGCGCGGAGCATGGCTTCCCGCGTCCTCTCCGGCAGCTCCTCCAATGACGACACTTCGGGAATGTCGCGCGCGCCCTCGCGGAACTTGGACAGGTCTATGTCCTCGCCCAGCGCGGCCTTCTTCTCGAGCGCGGCCTCGGCGCGCTTCCTCATTTCTGCTTCACTAGACGACAATCCACACACTCCTCGTATCCGTTGTTCCTGATCTCGCGCAACAGTTCCCTGGGGTTGCCGGAACAGGCCATCATGCCGTCGCACAGCACATAGCCGCGGTCGGCCTCTATGTAGTCAAGAATCTGGCCGGTATGGGTGATCACGAGGGCGCTCTTGCCCTCCGTGGCGCGCCGGCCCGCGCATGTGACGCCGCCGGTGAGCAGGTCGCGGATCATGGTCCCGACCCTCTCGATGCTCTCCAGGTCCACGCCCGATTCCGGCTCGTCAAGCATGTAGAAGCAGGGGTTCTGCGCCGCCAGCTGCAGCAGCTCGGAGCGCTTGATCTCCCCTCCGGAGAACCCGACGTTGACGTCCCTGTCCAGGAACCGCTTCATGTTGAGCGTCTCCGCGAGCTTGCCAGGGTCCCTCTTCCCGCGGGAGGTCACGCGCAGCATGTCCCGAAGCTGCACCCCGACCAGGTTCGGAGGGCGCTGGGACATCAGTCCAATGCCCAGCTTGGCCCTCTCGTGGACCGGCATATGTGTGATGTCCTCTCCGTCGAAGATGATCTGGCCTTCCAACACGCGGTAATTGCTTAGTCCCATGATGGTGTTGAGCAGCGATGACTTCCCGGAACCGTTGGGGCCGAACAGCACGCTGGTGGAGCCCGATGGAACGGTGAGGGATATGTCCTTGAGCACCCTCCGGTTCCCGACCTCCACGGTCAGGTTCTTGATCTCGAGCATGGTCCTACCGACTGTTCGACAGCATTGACTAAGTAAATAACCTTTACATGACCCGTACCGAACATCCGCGACGCTATCGGCGCGATGCCAGTTTCTTCGCATGGGGAATGCGTTCGTCGTGACCGCGCGGTCCTCGGCGGCCTGACGTTCGCAGCCTATGCCCGCCTCTCGGCCCTGCTCGCGTCGCCGACCTTATGAGGCTTGCTCTTGGTCCTCACCCCGGTGAGCATCGTTCCGTACGGCAAGAGGTTCATGATGAACAACAATGCGATGCACAGCACGATGGTCCCCGGCAGGAGGAGAAGGTAGAAGATCGCCTGGTCGGCGAATATGTCCACTGCCCATAGGCGGTTCACGATGACCGCGATCATCAACATGTGCGCGAGATATATCCCGTAGGAGTAGGTCCCCATCGTGCTGACCGCGCCGGTGGTCAGCCCTCCGCGGGCGATGAGCCACCGTGACAGGCGGTATAGCAGGGCGATCATGAGGATGGAGAACGGCAGGACGGCGAGGGCCCACCAGGTGCCGGATCCAAGGAACGTGAGGACCCCGGCGAAGACCAGGGCGACGGGGACGAGGGCGAAGGAGCCGAGGCGGTCCGTCCAGCTCTCCCGGGACGGTGAACGTTGCGCCCAGATGCCCAGCGCGAAGAACGGCAGGGAGCCGATGAAGATGCGGGCCGCCACGATCTCCCCGAATCCGGGGACCGGCTGGGCGATCGAATCGATGGCCGCCGCCAACGGCTCGACGAGGAACGCATACCAGATGACGTATGCGAAGGTGGAAACGGCGAGCATCTCCCAGCCCCGGCCGCGCCGCTCAGACGAGCGCTGCCATCGCATCAATAGGGGGAAGAGAAGGTAGAGCTGCAGCAGGACCGCGATGAACCAGAAGATGCCGGTGGCGTCGAACAGCACGATGGACCATGCCGCTTGCGAGATGGTGTAGTCCGGCATAGTGATGAAGTTGTACCCTATGTACAGGACGGAGAAGGCCAGATACGGAACGGCGATTGTGGCGAGCCGCCTGCGGTAGAAGCCCTTCAGGTCGCTGGCGTCGAAATATCTCAGCGTGAGCACGAATCCGGAGACGAAGAAGAACACAGGCACTCCGAAGTCCGATAGGTGGGTGAGATAGGCGGCGATGGGCACTATGGGGCTGCTTCCATCGATGGTGTTGTAGAACGACCCGCCATGGATGGTGACGATCGCCAATATGGCGAAGCCACGCAGCAGGTCGAACTCCCCGATCCATGTGGCAGCCTTCTCCGTCATCCCTGTCCATTTGGATGCTCGTGGATAATATCTCTTTAGATGGTGATGTAAGGTAACAAGCGCCGCGAGATTTCTTAAGAGCAGCCGCCAATGCATCCATCGTGCTTCTGCTCTGCCATATGTTCATAGGCGCCCTCATCGGATATGCCATCTATCGATGGAAGGGGGACGCGCTCGCCATCCCCGTGGCGATGGTGGCAGCGATCCTCCCGGACCTGGTGGACAAGCCGCTGGGACATATACTGTTGCAGGGCACCCTCGACAATGGGCGCATATTCGCACACGGCCTGCTGTTCCTGGGAATGGTGGCCGCCGCCTCGCTCGTGCTCTGGAAGTGGCGGGGACCGCTCGGCGCCGCCCTGGTCGCTGGAGTGGTGTCGCATCTGGTCCTGGACGGCATGTGGGACGATCCGACCACGCTGTTCTGGCCATTGCTCGGACCGTTCGCCAGGGACCACTATCCCGACTACTTCGGAAACGCCGTCATCACCGAGCTGACCGCACCGTCGGAATACGTCTTCCTCCTCGGGATCGTCATCATCGCCGCGGCGGTATGGGGCGACCGCCTCGGTCCCAAGCTGAGGGGCGTGAGCGATGCGCTCATACGAAATCGACGTGTGATCTATGCCGTGTTATGGATCGTCGCGATGGTCCAGGTGGTCATCGCAGCCATTGCTCTGCTCGACGGTCCGGAAGGGGCCCAGAACGAGGTGGTCCTGGCCGCGGTCCTGGTCATCGGAAGCATGCTGCTGCCGAGGCTGGATCCCGGGGGGAGTGGAGAAAGGTCCGCGGCAGGCGAATGATGGCCCCAAGAAAGGTCGATCGGGCGGTCGGGTTCAACTGCCCTGCATCTTCATGATCGCTATCAGGGAGATGCCGAAAAAGAGCAGCAGGGCGGCCGGGCCGATGGAAGGCATCAGCACGGCCACCGCGATGCATGGTATGGCGGCGCACTGCAGCGCCAGCGCCCCCTTTCCCGCCCTCCTCCGTATCTTGACCGACAGCAGCAGGAGCATGGCCGCCATCGCTGTCGCCAGTAGGACGAACGGTTCGAGGAACAGGAATATCGGGGGCCTCTGGGTCATATGCTCACCGCCTCAGGGTGAATATGGGGAGCACCTCTCCCCGGTTCCTTCTCTTCCTCCTTCGGGCGGACGGGGCCGCCAGCCCCGCCGTGGCCATCATGGCGCCCGCCTTGATGCGGGTGAGCGAAACGCTCTGCTTCATCTCCACGACCAGTTCGCGGGCCACTATCTTGTCGTCGACCTCGCCCTCCTCCTTCACCTTGGTGAGGCGGTGCAGGGCGAATACGCCAAGTACCAGGGCCACCACGAAGAATATGGTCCAGCCTTCGAAGTACTGCGAGACCATCCCTCCTAGCAGCGGCGATATGGCCGCGGCCAGCTGGGTGAACAGCATGAAGGACGCCATGTACGACGTCCCCTTCCCCTGGGGGGCGAGCTTCAGTCCGATGCTGCTGGTCGCCAGGTTTACGCCGGCGGTGGACATTCCCCACAGCATGTGGATGCCGACCACCATCGGCAGCACCACCATGCTTCCCTTGAACAGGGACAGCGATGCCCACAGGGCGAACGAGACGAGCAGCAGGGGTCCGGACACGCGCAGCACCGACTTGTGGGAGTACTTGTCGGACAGGTTCCCCCATATCTTGAAGAACGCCACCATGGTGAGCTGCTGCAGGGCGGTCAGGATCACGACGGTGGTCATGTCCATGCCCAGGCCTCGAAGCATGTACACCGTCAGGAACGGCAGGGCAAGGTTGACGGCGAAGTTCCACGAGGTCAGGAACCAGATGAGGTTCTTGAAGTTAACGTCCTGGAAGGGCTGCTTGAGCAGTTCGACGAACGGCGGTATCTTCTCGACGGAGGCCATCTGCGGCTCCGGTATCTTGGAGATCTGCACGATGCCGAGCATGCCAGCGATGAACCCGGCCACGAACAGGATGGTGTATGCGACGAGCTCCAGCTCGGGGAACGTGGCGATCCAGACGTCGACGAAGTACCCGGCCAGCAGGGCGGTGGGTATGGCGACGGCGGTCGACAGCAGCATCTTCTTGGAGAAGAACCGGCCCAGGACCGATTGGGGCACGAGGTCGTGCATCCATGAGTTGAAGCTGCATCCGCCCACGTTGGCGAGCAGGGAGTTGAGGACCAGTGCTGCCAGGACGATCGGCAGCGCGGTGCTGAACGGCACGATGAGGGGGATGAACGCTATCACCAGCAGGAACGCGCGGCTGAGGGCGGACGCTATCATGGTAATGGACCGGCGAGTCCTGAACTTCTCCACCAGGTAGATGGTGGGGATCTGCATTATCCCGCTGAGGGGCGGGATCGCAGCCAACATACCTATGACAAGGTCGGAGGCCCCCAGGGCCAGGGCGAACGCCACCAGGAACACGCTGGTGGTCAGGGTGGTCATGACCTGCGTGGCCAACCCATCCCCGATGACGTTGCGGAGCCCCCTCTGCACCTCCTTCTCCGATAAAGTGTTAGTGCATCCCATCTCTTCTCACTTGAGGCCCTTGGGGGCCTCGATTCTCGCCACGCAGAGAGGTTATAAACTCGTTATGACCCCATTATCATCGTTGATATCTCTAAAAATATCAGTCGACATCCATATGATCTGAATGATGGAATCCAGATGCTCGATGGCGGCCCTCTCCGACCTATGCGCTCACTTCCCGCGGGATCGGGCGGCGTCCTCATGCGTCCGAACACGAGGGGTGTAAGATCATGGTCTAGAGCATCGTTAGGGAAGGTCGCTTCGACGATCACATCAAGACGAGGGTCGGTCGATAGAGGTCTCGCGGCCCATTCTCGTCTGTCCTCATAACGTGTCCTCGCATCGCCCGGCGCATCATTCTTTATCACAACATTCGATCGTGACAATACAGTTACTCGGCATCGAACAGGCAGCTGTTCACGATGCCATTTCGGGACGACATTGGTTCAGAACAGTAAGGGGAAAGGTTGGAAGAGGTTTGATGGATGCCCTCGACCAGATCACTGTCCGGTGGACAGCGTGATGTTCACCGGCTCGGATGTGGCGTTCTGGGGCAATGGCAGGACCACCTTGGTGGCGTTCTTCCCCTCGTACATGAAGTATGAGGAGCCGTCCATGATGCCGTTCATGTCCTGCGCCTCGTTCAATTCCTCCCCGTTCACCATCACGGTAGGGGAGCCGGAGGACATGTTCAAGGTGTTCTCGTCCACGGCTATCACGTAGAACAGCTGTTCCACGTCCGACATGACGGAGGGCACCTCATCCGGTGGGGTGAGCTCGACCGTCAGCTCGCTTCCCGGCTCGGCCTGAACCTCGGGCATCATGATGCCGGCCTCGGTGGTATACCACATGGTCGTGGAATCGACCGTCATGACCGCCATCTCACCCTCCACGGTCCAGTTCGCCAGGTGGCGTGCAAGGGCCAGCTCGTTGGCCTCGGGGAACGCGTCGTTCACAGGAAGGGCGCGGAAGATCATGCTCCCCTCGGACGGCAGGGTCACGTTGATGTGTCCGGTCTGACCGGAGCTGGATTCCTGGGACCCACCTCCGAAGAGGTTCTCGAACCAGTCGCTGATCTGCTCCATCATCCCGCCTCCACCATCGCCGCCCATCATGCTCTCCACCGAGCCGTTCAGGACCACCAGCACGCCGGTGACGTTCTGGCCGGTAAGCATCCACGCCTGTGCGTTGGGGTTGGATGGCTCCATCTCGACCGCCGAGAGTCCGGGATCGGTCGCCAGGCTCACCGTGCCGTTGCCCGTGGCATGCATCGTGCCGTAAGGGTTGTCGTGGACGAACAGCGAGAACTCCTCGCTGGCGGCCTCGAAGAGAGGACCGCTGACGTTCATCTCGGTCGGCTGGAAGCCCTCCACACTGACCTCGCTGAACACTGGCATGGCCTCTCCGCCCTTCATGAGGGAGTAGTCGGTCAGCGTCCCGCCGTCCTGCTGGGCGGAGAACGACACGTACTCGCCGGTCACCTGGTCGCCGCTTTGCTCAAGGATGCCGAACAGCGGGTCGTCGATGCCCTCCACCGCCTGTCTCATCTCTTCTTGACCCATCTCAGCGCCTCCGGTGGTCCCGAAGGCATCGTTCGCAGGCATGGTGCTGGACGGCGTCCCCGTCTGGGCCGATATCTGGATGGTGGAAACGGCCAAGGCCAGGAGCGCCACCGCAACAAAGCTCCAGATCGTGCGCTTGTGCAGTAGATCACCCGGCCGGGTACTGAAAGGAGCGAATAGATATAGATTGAGCGAGTTTAGATAAATATGCCAGCGGTTGATTAATCACCGCTGATTTTTCTTCTGCGACCGCATCCACGGCGATGGGAAACGTTCGTTGACGATAGCTCCTCCCAGGCTTGTCATCATCAAACGTATCGCCGGGTTCGCTGCCGCTTGCTCAATGCCCGGCCGCCGCCACAAGAGCAGGGGCCCATTGCCGACATGATAGGGCGTGCAGATGCATGTAGGTGCCCATGGAGCGACGGACCATGAGGCCGTCCATGCTCCCTGCGATGCCTAGCCCCCTCTCCACCCTGAGGCCGTAAGAACTGCCTGGCATCGGCCGCACCTCGGAATAGTGGAACTCGTGCCCCCGCATCGCCGCGTTCGGCAGCAGGAAGTTGTCCGGTGTTCCCGTCACCCTCATGTACGATGGCCCATGGCGTTTCCCCGTGAACACGGCCATGGAAGGCAATATCCCGGCCATCCGATGTTCTTCGCCGTTCACATGCAGCGAGGAGCACATGGTCATGAGGCCTCCGCATTCCCCGTACACGGCTCCGCCGTCCTCGGAAAGCGTCCTGAGACCCTCCAGGAAGTTCCGGTTGTCCGCGATGGCGGAGGCGTACAGCTCTGGATATCCACCGCCCAGGTACACGCCGTCGCAGTCCGGGAGGTCCTCGCCCTCGGAGGGCCGGAACCGCAGCACCTCGGCGCCTGCCGCCGACAGGGCCTCGATGTTCTCCGGATAGTAGAAGCGGTACGCTCGGTCGCACGGCACGGCTATCCTGACGCCTGTCGGTTCCTGCTCCACGAAGGGTGATGATGTTGGAAGGTCGACGTCGCCGGCTGAGGATGCTATCTCCATGATCCTGTTCACATCGACGTCCTCGACAAGCGCCTCCAGAGAATCCATGGTGTCCTTCCTTGCCTCACCGGGCGCGATGAGGCCAAGATGCCTCTCCGGGAGCGCTTCCCCCTGTCGCTCGATAGCCCCTACCACCTCCACGCCGGCCAGGGATTCCACCGCCTCGGCGGCCTTGGCCAGATGACGGGGGCCGCCGATCTGGTTGAGGATCACGCCTGCTATGCGCACCGATGGATCGAGCTGACGGAATCCCAGCACCACGGCCGCCGCGCTCTTCGCAAGGCTTCTGGCGTTGACGATCAGGACGACCGGCGCGTCGAGCATCTTCGCTATCTCGGCCGTGCTGCCCGTATCGCCGACGGCGGTTAGACCATCGTACAGCCCCCTCACGCCCTCGACGATGGCGATGTCGGCATCCCTCGTGGACCAGCCGAAGAGGTTCCTCATGACGTCAGGCTCGAGCATGAAGGAGTCAAGGTTCCTTGACGGCCGTCCGGTGGCGGCCGTATGGAACATGGGATCGATGAAGTCGGGTCCCACCTTGAAGCCCTGGACCCGGTGACCTCGCGACAGCCTCCGCATGAGCCCCGTCGCGATGGTGGTCTTGCCGACCCCGCTTCCCGCCCCGGCCAGTACGATGCGGGGCACCATCATGTCATCTCCCTTAGCATCGCACGGATGTCCTCCGGGCCTACGGGAGTGGGGACGGCCAGCTGTGAGTTCTCAAGGATGTCCATCGCCAACCGGCGGTACGCCTCGGCCTGTCGATGTTCGGGAGCGCCCTCGATGACCGTCATTCCGTGGTTCTCACATTCCCGCACGATGCCGTCCCTTGGAACGAACCCGATCAGGCGGGTCCCGATGCGCCGGGCGAACTCCGCCACGATCTCCCGCTCGCCGGGAACGTCGCGGGAGTTGCAGATGATGCCCCCGAGGGTGACGTTGAGGTTGGCCATCCCGCGGGCGATGTTGTTCGCCGCATACAATGCGAGATATTCCCCGCTGGTGACGATGTACACCTCGTTGGCGTACTTCTCCCGCACGGGTGCGGCGAAGCCGCCGCAGACGACGTCGCCTGGCACATCGTATATCAGCATGTCATCCTCTTCGCGGAAATGCTTCCGCCCCAGCTCCTGCACCGCCACGATTATGCCCCTCCCGGCGCAGCCCACGCCGGCCAGGGGCCCGCCGGTCTCGACGCACTTCACCCCGGCGTAACCCTCGAAGACGCCCGTCTCCTCGTTGTCCTTCATCTGCTCCAGGAAGGTAGGTATCTTGCGGCCGTTGAGGAGGGTCATGGAACCGTCCGACTTGGGATCGCATCCTATGTACCATGTCCTCAACCCTGACGTGGCGAAGGAGGCGGCCAGGTTCGCCGCGACGGTCGACTTTCCGATGCCGCCCTTCCCATATATGGCGATCTGCCTCATGCCAGCCCCCCGCCGGCCACCTGCCTGATGGTCTCGCCAAGCTCGGAGCGCAGCACCGAGCGGGCGGACATGACATCTGCGTGCGTCGACAGCTCGCCGACCGCCATGGCGAACCCTTTCTCCAGGTAATTGCGCAGCTGCCGCGGCTGGTCCGTCACCAGGATGTCGTTCGCTGACAGCCCCGGCACCGTGTGCGGGACGCCGACGATCACGCGAAGGTCGGCGTCGCATCGCGCGAGCGCCTCGGCCGCCTTCTCCCCGCTCACGGCATACTCGTCCAGCCCGCCGGTGATCTCCACCTCGACATCGGCCTCCTTCAGGTCTCGAAGGATGTCCGACGCGTACCTGCGGATGCGGGGGAGTCCGATGTTTGGATCGAGATTGCCGATGTGATAGGTCTCGCCGCCCACCTCGGAGCTCGCATGCTCGACGGCTCGCAGAACGTCGGCGAACCCGTATGCGGTCTCTTTTTTTGCATTGAGGGCCACAGCCACCTTCCCTCCGCGCCGCAGCGTTCGCACGATGGCCTGGGCGGCGCTCAGCTTGGTCGTTCCGGGATGCGGCTCCAGATAGCTCTTGGACGTGAGGCCTCTCTCCCTCTCGATCAAGGTGGCCCGTTCCAGCAGCCTCTTCTGCCGGTCCCTCTCCTCATACGTTATAAGTCGATGCGCGGCAGCGGCCTCCAGCGCGGCGATGGCCCCGGTGGTGTTGGGACCGGAGCAGCCGTGTATGTCGACCGGCAGCACAGTAGCTCGGACGCCGGCCTTCTTCACCGCACCGTCAAGGTTCTCGCCGATGATCATCGATGCGCATGTGCCGACCACGCCGATCAGCCTTGGACGGAAACGGTCGTCTATCGACCTCAGGATTCGGATGAGCTTCTCCTCGGCGCCGAAGATCAGGTCGCTCTCCCGCATGCCCGTCGTCATCACGCGAACGCCCGCCTCCTCCAGCCTCCGTGCCGCCATGAACCCGCAGCCCGCCGGACCGTGCATCAGGACGACATCGGCGTCGAGATCGCGCAGCGTGTACATGGCCGCGATGATCGGGTTGGGCCTCGGATGAAGTATGTCGTTCATATGTATCCCTCCTTGGTGCACCACAGCATGACCTCGTGTCGTTCCTTCACCTCATCTATGGAGCCGATCGCCGTGAAGCCCTCGCACCCTCCCCCCGGGGGCAGGATGTACAGGCCGGTCACCGCGGGATGCTCCTCTACCGCGGACCTCACGGCCAAGAGGTCGAGCTTCTCGCACACCCTTAGGCTGACGGGTTCGATAGCAACCCCGATGTCACGGCAGCCGTAGGCGTCCAGGCACTCGAGGTTCCACTCGATGGATGAGGCACTGACCCCCGGGTTGCGGTCCCGGACGAGGACGTTCTCGCCCTCGACGGTCACTTCGCCTCGCCCATTCGCTCCTTCGAAGGAACCTAGCGCTGAAGCGATGTCTTCCACCGTCACTCCCATCGACAGGGCGGCCGCGGCAGCGGCGCCGAAGGCGGTGCGATAAGCTGGTGCAAGATATCCGCCCCGCAGCTCTGCCGACGCCGTATCGCCCTTGGCCTTGATGTGCAACCGGGCCGGCCGACCTAGCGACAGGTCTCGGATGTCGAGCTGGACGCCCCCTCCCGGGCCGAACGTCATGGTCTTCCCCGATGGGATGTGCGGCTCCCACAGCCACCTTTCCTCTTCTGGGAAGACAACCGTCCCGCGGGCGGAACGGATCATCTGGACCTTGCCGTCGAACGCCCTCCGGGTGCCGCCGGCGATGGCATAGTCGTCGCCTATGGTGGTGATGACCGAGACATCCGCGCCGGTGCCTCCCAGGCTGACCTCGAACACCCCGACGTCCGCCTCGTATCGCCCCTGGGAGATGTCCAGAATGGTGGGCGGGGCTATCGAGACCTTTTCACGCAACACGCGCACGCCACCGGCGCCCACCATGGACAGCCCGCCGCTGTTCAGCAGCAGGACCCTCTTGCCCCGGTCGGCGAGCATGCGTGCCATCAGTTGACATGTGGACGTCTTCCCATGTGCGCCGGTGACCTCGACCACCGGGAATGGAAAGCTGGACAGCTCGCCCACCGCCTGGTGATGCGTCATCCTCTCGGCGCACACCGACGCTCCGAAGAAGCGGTCGGGGCAGTGTATCGGCGCCACGCCCAGGTCGAAGCGCTCGGCCGGGGCTTCCTCGAGGACGCGGATGCCCATCGAGTCGAGGCCGTCGCGCAGCTCGGCCGGCGACGTCCGGTAGACGTCCACGGCCGTAACGTCGTCGCCTCGTTCGGCATAGGCGCGGGCGAGCACCTCGCCCCCATGGACCAGGTCCAGCACCAGCACCTTCATCTCAGCCCTTCCGCGCTCTCTCCCGGACGCGGTCCGCCAGGATGGCCGCGATACGATCGTCGTCACCGATGGGATCGCAGTAGCGAAGCAGGACCTCCTTCCCGTCCACCTTCATGGTGGTCTCGGTCTTCCCCTTCTCCAGCCCGATCTCTCCGGGAATGTCCTCGGTGAGGTGGATGCCGGAGGCGAGGAAACATGGCTGGACATAGATGGTGTCAACTCCCTTGTCCACCAGGGTCCTGATGCCCGTCCTTATGTCCGGCTCGTTCAGTTGCATGAACGCCGCCGTCACGGGGCCGAACTCGCCCATCCGCTCCATCTTGGCGGCCGCGCTGACCACGAGGTCCCTGTTGAACTGCAGCTTGCTTCCGTGTCCCACCACTAGTACTCCTGAGCTCATTTTCAACTCTCCAAATGCAGGCATCGACATGCCCGGTCGCGTAACACGAATGAGAAGTATTTTATGCTTCCGTTTGTTCTGGATGTCATACGAAAAACGGCCGGGAGGAGAGTCTCAAGGCCTATCTATGATGGGGATAGCGCATGCGATCGACATGTTCTAGGGCCATGTCAGGACGGTGAAGGGATTGCTTCCCTTGCTCGTCGATCTGGTGGGAAAGAGGGCGGCGGTGTTCGGGGCCGGTCCGGTGGGCGTACGCAAGTCCAACTACCTTGTACAGGAGGCCGAGGTCGCCGTCATAGCCCTCCACTTCACCGAAGGCCTCGATCCCAAGGCGCGCACGGTCAAGGCCGACGCACGGGAGGTCATGGACGAGTGGCTGGACTGGGCCGACCTGGTGGTGGCGGCCACCGACGACCACGAGCTGAACGCGCTCTTGGCGGCCAAGGCGTCGAGTGGGGGGAAGTTGTTCAACAGGGCCGACGGGCCCTCGACCTTCCTCATACCTTCCGTGGTATCGAGGGAAGGGTACACGGTCGCGATATCGACCCATGGACGCTCCCCTGCGATGTCCCGCTTCCTACGGCTAAAGCTGGAGAAGGACCTCCATGAGCGATACGATCTCATGGTCAGGCTGCAGGAGGAGCTGAGGGAGGAAGCCCGCGAACACCTTCCATCACCGAGGGAGAGGGAGCGGTACCTGCGCTCCATCCTGGACGATGAGGAGGTATGGCGCCTGCTCGAGGTCGACCATGTCAAGGCGAGGGAGCTGGCCCTCAGCAGGATGGTGGATTGAATGAGCGCCCTGCTCAGCGCCCATCTCACACATAGGCGGACGCGCATGTCCGAGCTTGAGAGCGTGGGGCGAAGGACGCCGCTCGAGCTGCTGAGCATGCTCGCCGGCTTGCCAGGCGTGGAGGAGTGCGTCGTCCTAAAGACCTGCAACCGCGTCGAGTTCTATACAGTCACGAACGACACCTCGGCCACGTGGAGCGCGCTGAACGGTGCCATCGGGGCCATGCTCCCGTTCGACGCCAGGCAGGACACCGTCCTCTATCTCAACGGAAAGGATTCCATATCCCACCTGCTGCGGGTCGCTTCCGGGCTGGACTCCATGGTCATAGGGGAGGACCAGATCCTGGGGCAGGTGAAGGAGGCGTACGAGCTGGCCTTGTCGGAAGGCCGCATCGGCCCGATATTATCAATGGTCTTCCGGGGGGCGATATCCACCGGCAAGAAGGTGAGGACGGAGACCGGCATCAACAAGGGGGAGGTCTCGATAGGCTCCGCCGCCGTCAAGATGGCCGAGGCATGCATCGGCGGCCTGAGGGGCAAGAACATACTGATCCTCGGGGGCGGTGAGATGGCCGGGCTGATCGCCAAGCATCTGGCGGGCCGGGAGCCGAACGCCGTGTTCGTCTCCAACCGCACCTATTCCAGGGCGATCGAGCTGGCATGGGAGCTCAACGGCCGGGCGGTCAACTTCAACAGCATGGTGGAGCACATGGCGAGGTGCGACGTGGTGCTGTGCGCGACGTCGGCAACGCACATGATCCTTACCAGGCAGCAGGTGGAGCAGGCGATGGAGGGGCGCGGGGACCAGGGTCTGCTGATAATCGACGTATCGTTCCCCCGCAACGTCGCCCCCGACGTGGCCGAGGTCCCTGGCGTCCGGCTGTACGACATCGATGGTCTCAGGGAGCAGGCGGAGGAGAACATCCGCCGGCGGAGGAACGAGATAAGGGATGCTGAAAGGATCATCGCCGCCGAGCTCGAATCGCTCCACATGCGATTCAACGAGATGCACGCCGACGCGCTGATCTCAAGGATGTACCTGAAGTACAACTCGATGAAGGAGAGGGAGGTGCGCAAGGCCATGAACCGTCTGGCGGCAGGGCGCGAGCCGGCGGAGGCGGTGCTCGAGGACCTAGCCAGCGCCTTGACGAACAAGTTCCTCTTCGAGCCCACCAGTGCGCTGCGGGAAGCATCGCGTGAAGGGGACATGGGCAAGCTGATCACGATAGGCAATGTTTTCAAGGTTACAGGGACAGGTGAACCAGATGTTTCCAAGGAGCAGGTCACGAAGGCTGAGGTCAGATCCCACCATTAGGCGGATGGTGCGCGAGAACATGTTGTCGGTCGACGACCTCATCGCCCCGATGTTCGTAAACGAGACGCTTGGAAGGCCGGCCGAGGTGCGGTCGATGCCCGGCATCAGCGTTCAAACAATCGCCTCCGCGGTCGAGGAGGCCCGGCGACTGGAGGGGCTGAACATCCCGGCCGTGCTACTGTTCGGCGTTCCGGAGCGAAAGGACGAGATCGGCTCCCAGGCATGGGACCCGAACGGGGTGGTGCAGAGGGCGGTGAGGTACATCAAGGAGGGGACGGGGCTGACGATCATCACCGACCTGTGCCTGTGCGAATACACGTCCCACGGCCATTGCGGCGTCCTGAACGACGGTTCGGTCGACAACGATCCGACGCTGGAGCTGTATGCCCGGACCGCCATCGCCCAGGCAGAGGCCGGCGCGGACATCGTGGCGCCGTCCGGCATGATGGACGGCCAGGTGATGGTCATCCGTGACGCCCTGGACGAGGCAGGCTTCGAGCACGTCGCAATAATGGCCTATGCCGCCAAGTACTCCTCGGCCTTCTACGGTCCGTTCCGCGATGCGGCGCACAGCGCACCATCGTCAGGGGACCGCCGCACCCATCAGATGGACCCGGCGAACCGGCGGGAGGCCATGCGCGAGATGAGGGCCGATCTGGCTGAGGGAGCGGACATCCTCATGGTCAAGCCGGCCATGCCGTGCCTGGACATCGTCGCCATGGCCAGGGGGGAGTTCGACGTGCCAATGGCGGCCTACCAGGTCAGCGGAGAATATGCCATGCTGAAGGCCGCGGCGGCAAATGGCTGGCTTGACCCTGAGGCGACCATGATGGAGTCGCTGCTGTCGATCAAGCGGGCCGGCGCGGACATGATCATCACCTACTTCGCCGCCGAGGCGGCCAAGGTCCTGCGGGGGGATTGAATGGACCGCCATCTCTCTCACGAACTGTATGAACGCTCCTTGCGCTTGATGCCGGGCGGCGTGTCCTCGCCGGTCCGGGCGTTCAAACCTTATCCCACGTTCATACGGAGAGCGAGCGGCTCCCGGCTCTATGACGTGGACGGGAACGAGATGATCGATTATTGCATGGGCTTCGGGCCTCATATACTCGGACATGCGCATCCCGCTGTCGTGGAGGCCGTCCAGCGGCAGGCCGAGCAGGGTACGCTGTACGGCGCGCCGACCGAGCTGGAATTTCAATTGGCAGAGACGGTTCGCAGGCATTTCCCATCGATGGAGATGATGCGGTTCGTATCGTCCGGCACGGAGGCCACCATGCACGCGATACGCCTTGCCCGCGGCTTCACCGGGCGAAAGCTCATCGTGAAGATGGAGGGCGGCTTCCATGGCGCTCACGACGGCGTTCTCGTCAAGGCCGGCTCGGGCGCCGCGACCCATGCCGTGCCCGACTCGGCCGGAGTGCCGGAGGAGTCGGCGTCGAACACGTTGCTTGCGCCGTACAACGACATCGAGGCCGTCGAATCCCTTCTGTCGTCGAACAGGGGCCAGGTGGCGGCCGTCATCGTGGAGCCGGTCCTCGGGAACATCGGTCCAGTCCTGCCAGAAGAAGGTTATCTGACCCATCTCAGGGAGGTCACGGAGGCGCACGGCACCCTGCTCATATTCGACGAGGTCATCACCGGGTTCCGGCTGTCCATGGGCGGCGCGCAGGCACGGTTCGGCGTACGGCCCGACATCACCACCCTGGGAAAGGTGATGGGCGGCGGCCTTCCGATCGGGGCGTTCGGCGCCAGGGCGGAGATTATGGAGAAGGTCTCGCCCCTCGGGCCGATATATCAGGCGGGCACGTTCGCAGGGAACCCCGTGAGCATGGCCGCCGGGCTCGCAGCCTTGAACGAACTGGGATCCATCGGACATGAGGGGCTGGAGCGAAAGGGCGAGATGATGCGGTCCCGGCTGGCCGAACTGTTGCGGGAGCATCGCCTGCCGTATCAGGTGGCGGGCATCGGCTCCATGTTCCAGATGTTCTTCACGGACAGGCCGGTTCGCGACCACAGGGATGCGATGGCATCCGACGCCAGGAAGTTCATGCGCCTATTCCACGCCTTGCTGGAGAGGGGCGTGTACATCCCTCCGTCACAGTATGAGACGTGCTTCCTCAGCACGGCCCATTCCGACGAGGACATCAGCAGGACGGTGTACGCGTACGACGAGGCGCTGGAGGTCGTTAGATGATCATCGGCACGAGGGGAAGCGAGCTAGCGATGGTTCAAACGAACATGGTCCTCGCAATGCTGAAGGAGAAGCACCCGGAACTGGACGTGGAGGTGAGGACCGTCACCACGACCGGTGACATCGTTCGGGACCGGCCGCTAGGCGCGCTGGGTGGCTACGGCGCCTTCACCAAGGAGCTGGACCGCCTCATCGTGAACGGGGAGATCGACGCGGCGGTCAACAGTCTGAAGGACATGCCCGTCGACCTGACCGAGGGGACGGAGATGGCGGCGGTCCTTCCTCGAGCCCCGGTCGAGGACGTCCTCCTATCCTCCGTCGCGCTCGATCGGCTCAAGTCCGGAGCGGTGGTCGGAACGTCAAGCGTGAGAAGGAAGATGCAGCTGCTGGCCCGGCGCCCGGACCTGAACATCAAGGACCTTCGAGGAAACGTCCCCACACGCATTCGCAAGTGGAAGAACGGAGAGTACGACGCCATAGTGGTGGCCAGGGCCGGACTGGTTAGGCTCGGCCTGGACGAGGCATACCACGTGCTTCCTCCGGACGTGTTCGTGCCGTCGCCCGGGCAGGGGGCCATAGCGGTGGTGTGCCGGGCCGGAAGCCCCCACCTCCCGACATTAAGGGAGCTGGACGATGCCACTACAAGGGCGGAGGTAGAGGCCGAGCGGCGCGTGCTCAAGGGCCTGGGCGGGGGGTGCTCGGTGCCCATCGGGGTCTGGGCAAGGATGGTGGACGGGAACATGAACATCAAGGCGGTCGTGAACCTGGAGAACGGTGAGGTGAGAGCGGAAAGGACGCTCACCCCTGACAGGCTCGAAAAAGGATTGGACGAGCTCATCGAGGAACTATTGAGGGAGGGTGCATGACCGGCCTCGTCACACTGGTCGGAGCCGGGCCCGGTGATCCCAAGCTGATAACCGTGGCCGGCCTCGAGGCCCTTCGCTCCGCCGACGTCGTCGTCTACGACTCCCTGGCGGGGAAGGAACTGCTCGATGAGGCGAAGGAGGGCGCGGAACTGATCGACGTCGGAAAGCGCGGAGGTCATCACAAGGTCGAGCAGGACGAGATCAATCGCATCATGATCGAGCGGGCGAAGGCCGGGTCCACGGTCGTCCGGCTCAAGGGAGGGGACCCGTTCCTGTTCGGCCGGGGAGGGGAGGAGGCTCAGGAGCTTCGTGCCGCTGGTATCGAGGTAAGGGTCATCCCGGGGGTCACCTCCGCCATCGCGGCGCCCGCCCTGGCAGGCGTTCCCGTGACCCATCGCGATCACGCATCGTTCGTCACGTTCGTCACGGGGCACGAGAGCGAGGACAGGGAGGACGAGCGAATCGATTGGAAGGGCCTTGCGACATTGGGCGGCACCATAGTCATCCTCATGGGGATGGCGCGGCTGGGCAGGAACATGGAGCGGCTGATGGATGGAGGGCTGGACCCGTCCACGCCGGTGGCGGTGGTGCGTTGCGGCTCCCGGCCGGAACAGCGCTCGGTGCTTGCCACCGCCGCCACTATCGAGAGGAGATGCAGGGAGGAGAACATCGGCTCGCCGGCGATCACCGTGGTCGGCAGCGTCGCATCGCTACTCGACGTGCTGGGGGACCTTCGATGAGGTTGGCGATCATGCGTCCGGCCGATCGGCTCGATGGATCGATCGCCTTGGCAAGGAGCATGGACTTCGAGACCGTCGCCGCATCCCCGCTCGCCATCGTCCCGAACGATGACGCCGACACCAGGCGCCTGATGGAAGCGTTGAAGCTTGGCGAGGTGGACCATGCGGTCATCACGTCCTCCACCGGGGTCTCGTCCATACTAGAGCTGGGGAGGTCGTGCGATGTCGATATGATCGGCATGCTGAACAGGTGCAGGGTCACGGCCATCGGCCCTTCCACCGCCCGGGCCATGACCGCTGCCGGGATAAGGGTGGACATGATGCCCGAGGAGTACACCTCGGCCGGCCTGGTGAACATGCTGACCTCGATGAACGTCAGCGGCAGGACGGTAGGCCTGCTGCGATCCGACCATGGCGACCCTGTACTGGTCACGGGCCTGCGGGAGGCCGGGGCATCGGTGCTCGAGGCCGCCGTCTACAGGCTGGTGCCTCGGCCGGAGGACGAGGGCCTGGCAGCGCTGGTGCAGGAGGCGCTGGACGGGAACGTAGACGCGTTCGCCTTCCCCTCGGCCCTGACCGCCGCCACCTTCATCGAGGCGGCGGAGCTCATGGGGGTGAGAGACCAGATCATCGCGATGCTGAACGAGCGCCTTGTGGCGGCGATCGGACGGCCCACCAGGAGGAAGCTGGAAAGCATGGGGGTCCGGGTGGAGGTCATGCCCGAGCAGGCCACCTTCATTGCCATGCTCGTGGCGATAGTGGGATATCGCGCTCGCTAGGCCCGGCGGTCGTCATCGTTCCCGGCCTGCGGCGCATGGCCCCGATCCAGATCGGGCAGGACCGCATAATTGACCATCGTCGATATTCCAATGGCATGGTCCGACCAGTGGGTTGCCAGGAAGATTCAATTATCGCTGTCCGATTTTAAAGCTTAAGTAGGTTAAACTAGATATCCACATCTACCTGCGTATGTCGTAGGCGAACGCAGCCATCACACTGACCTTAGGGCGCCTGCACGCTGCTGGTCCCGTAATGGTCCGACTCGCGGCGATGTGAGCCATCGCCGCTTAACTTTGGAATGGGGATTCCGGCATTACTGATGCTGCCTGAGGAGGGGAGTGAAGTCGGCCATACGGATGCGGCGGAGGAGTAGCGTCGCATGGCGCCCTTGAGAAATCCATATGGCAGGGCGGATCGAAGACCTTCCCGGGAGCGGAGTGGGGCTCAGGAGGACCGGAAGGTCACCGCCCTTGGAAGGAACCATAAGGTATGAAGGCGATACACCTTGTAAGCGCCTTCATGGGCTGCGGTGGTGACCATGCTTATTGTTGGGGTCGGATGTGCGCCTGATCTGATAACGATGCAGGCGGCCGAGATCATATGGAACGCGAAGAGGGTCGCCGGCTCCGAGCAGGCGCTCACGCTTGCAGAGGAATACATTCAGGAGACAAGCTTCGTCTACGTTCTGAAGGACTATTTCAAACTGGAGGAATTCCCTTCCGACACGGTGATCCTCACCACCGGAGACCCGATGCTGGCCGGCCTGCATGCCGAGGGCGCTGATTACGTCCCGGGAATATCGTCGATGCAGGTCGCCCTGGCCCGGCTGCATGTTCCGCTGCATACTGTCAGCGTGGTCCTCGCCCACGGGAAGGACCATACGTCCCGTTCGATCGATGATGCGGTCGAGGAGGTCGGGCGCGGTCGCAACGTGTTCGTCGCCACCGACCCGAAATTCGACGTGAAAGCGCTAGCAGACGCCTTGCTGTCCAAGGAATTGGAGTGCAAGATGGTGGTCTGCCAGGACCTGGGGTATGAGGAGGAGAGGTTCATCCACGGCACGTCAAGGTCTCCTCCGGAGCCCACATCGGACCTCTTCGCCGTCATGCTCGGCCACTGGTGACCGCCCGATGGCGTCCCGGGGTCCATGGCTCCACCCTCCTCGCCGAGCACGCAGATCATGGCCACTGATGTTGATAAATAGCATAGAGCCTCATTTCTCGAACGGAGCAATTTTATAATGTTTAGGCCAGGTTGGCTAAGGGGGGATGGCGTCACCATCGCCGCTTGCTTGATCATGATGGCGGTGATATTCTTCCTAGATCTGGCGCTACCAATAGGCATCGTCGGAAGCATGCTCTACATTCTTCCGGTCACCTTCGCCTCAAGGGTCAAGAAGCTTCGCCATCTCTACCTGATAGCCTTGATAGCCACGGTCCTCACGTTCGCGGCCGTGGCCCCGAAGACGCCGCAAGAGGTGTTTCTGGTGGCGTTCAACCGCCCAATATGCGCCGGCATCATCTGGCTCGTCGCTTTCATGGGAGCGCAAAGGCGGAAGGGCGAGATGGCAAGGGAGGAATTGGTCGAGAGGCTCGAGCATACGACCGATGAGCTCGGGCATATGAACGAGGACCTGCAGCAGTTCGCATATGTCGCCAGCCACGATCTTCGCGAACCGCTGCGCATGGTGTCGGGCTACATCGCCCTGCTGGAGAAGAGATACTCTGACAAGCTTGACGATCGCGGAAAGGAGTACATGCGTTTCGCGATGGACGGCGCGGTGCGCATGGACACGCTGATAGTTGACCTGCTGACGTACTCCCGGGCAGGAACGGCCCCGATTGTCCTGCAGCGTGTGGACCTGATGGATGTGATGGAAAAGGTCAGGACGAACCTCGGCGCGGCCATCGAGGAGTCGAACGCTCGGATAGAGATCGGACCCCTGCCTACCGTGGCAGCGGACATGACGCAGATGATCCAGCTTTTCCAGAACCTCATCAGCAATTCCCTCAAGTATCGTGGAGAGAACGATCCTATCGTCCGGGTGAGCGCCGTCGAGCGTTCCAACGAGTGGGAGGTGGCCGTCCGCGACAACGGCATAGGCATACCTCCAGATCAGCAGAAGCGGCTGTTCCAGATGTTCTCCCGCCTTCACACCAGGACGGAGTACGAAGGGACCGGCATCGGTCTCGCGTTGGCCAAGAGGATAGTGGAGCGGCACGGCGGCCGCATCTGGGTGGAATCGGACGGCGTTCACGGGAGCACGTTCCGGTTCACCATCTCCAAGAACCTCGGACCCGTGGAGGACGAGGGTGCCAGGGAGGAAAAGTCCTCGCCACAATGATTTATATCGGCTTGGTCATTCCTCCCACTGTTGGATATATGCTCCAAGTATGGCCGTCGCGGCAGCCATGTCCTTACGCCGCATCTGTCCATGCCCGGCGCACATATCGGGAGTGAAGCATGCAACGTCCCAGGGTCGTCATCGCGGGTGAGCGCAGCGGGGCGGGAAAATCGACCATCACCGTCGGAATCCTGCTCGCGCTGAAGAAGAGGGGACTCGATCCCCAGCCGTTCAAGGCAGGGCCTGACTTCCTCGACCCGATGCACCATTCCATCCTCCTTGACAGGAAGTCCCGAAATCTGGATACATGGATGTTCCCTTGCGCGGTGCCGGAACTGTTCTCCCGCGCTTCGGAGGGGGCGGGCATCTCTGTCATAGAAGGCGTGATGGGCCTGTACGACGGCTTCGACGGTCGCAGCGAGGAGGGCTCCACGGCGCATCTGTCCAAGATGCTGAAGGCACCCGTAATCCTGGTCCTGGACGCCTCCGCATCGGCGAGGAGCGCGGGCGCGGTCGCATTGGGATTCAAGAACTACGACCCTGATGTGGACGTCAGGGCCGTCATCTTCAACAACGTCGGAGGGAAGCGCCATCTCGACATCCTCCGCGATTCGCTGAGGGGGGTCGAATGCCTTGGAGGGATACCTCGAAATGCGGACATAAAGCTGCAGAGCCGCCACCTGGGCCTGGTGCCTGCCGAGGAGGATTTCGACGGCGAGCGATACGAGGGCATCAGGGAACTCATCGAGAGCAATCTTGACATGGAACGCTTGATCGAGATCGCCAGGTCCGCGCCCGACATCACCCTTCCGGACGTCAGGTCAGCACCCGGGCCCACGATCGCCCGCATCGGCGTGGCCAGGGATGAAGCGTTCAACTTCTACTATGAGGACAACCTGCAGTACCTGCGAGACGCCGGTGCGGAACTGGTCTTCTTCTCTCCCATCAGAGGCGAGGTTCCGGACGTCGACGGCCTATACTTCGGGGGCGGATATCCAGAGCTCTTCGCCGAACAGCTCTCTTCCAACGAGAACACCAGGGCCGAGGTCAAGCGGCTCTCCGACGCCGGCATGCCCATCTACGCGGAATGCGGCGGCCTGATGTACATGTGCCGCGGCCTAATCACTCTCGATGGAACAAGGCATGAGATGACAGGGGTGTTCGACGCCGAGGTCCGCATGACCGAGAGGCTGCAGGCCCTGGGATACGTGGAGGCGAAGGTAGTGAGGGACAACGTGCTGTCGAAGGCTGGAGGAACGGCGAGAGGGCACGTGTTCCACTACTCTCATGTCATACGCATGGGTGATGAGCGCTTCGCGTACGACCTCGACAAGGAGAAAGGGATCGCGGGACCTGCGGACGCGTTCGTCCGTAACAGGACGCTCGCCTCATACACCCATCTGCACTTCGGTTCCTGTCCCGAATGGGCGCGGAACTTCGTGGTGGCCTGCAAAGAATATTCCGAAAACCCACAATCTCCCTGAACGCTGTAGGTTGGCCTCAATGTGCCCGAAAGGGATGGTCTTGGACATGTTTCCTTTTCAAGCGAAGCATGCCGGGACGGTTCAGATGGAGCGCAATAATTCCAGAAGCGACCATCAGGATCGATGGAGGGTCGGCTTTATTGATCGACCTGAGTCATTCGTCATCGCCGCCCGTCGTCTCCATCCAGCATGTCCAACGCTTCATCGATCGTCAGGGGCAGCGGGCCCTTGCGGCCCGTGCGCTCCATCCATCGCTCCATGAGGCGCGGTACCGACGGCAGCTCCAGTCGCGCCTCCGCAAGAATTTCCGGCCGCTCCACCAGTCCGCGGAAGTCGCCATCGTACAGGACGGTTCTCTTGAGGACGATGACGCGATCGGTCAGCTCGAACGCCACCGAGAGGTCGTGCGTGGCGATGACCATCGTCTTGTCCCTGAGCGGCATAAGGACGTTCACCAGGTCTCGCCTCCCCTGCGGATCGAGGTTGGCCGTCGGCTCATCGAGAAGCAGTATGGGCGGACGCATTGCCAGAACGCCGGCGATGGCCACCCTCTTCTTCTCTCCGAAGCTTAGATGATGCGGGGCGCGGTCTTCATATCCCTTTATGCCGGCGGCCTCCATCGCCTCTTCCACACGTCGCTTGACCTCGTCGGCCGAGAGCTTCAGGTTGTTCGGACCGAACGCCACATCGTCCCAGACCCGGGGCATGAACACCTGGTCGTCCGGGTCCTGGAACAGGAATCCGACACTCAGACGGGCCTTCTCAGCGACCTTTCTGGTGACCTTCTCCCCCATGATCTCCAGCTCCCCTTCGGTGGGCATGTACAGGGCGGACATGATGTGAAGAAGGGTGCTCTTGCCTGCACCGTTGGGTCCCACTAGGGCGACCTTCTCCCCCTTCTTTATCTGGAGATCGATCCCGCGAAGTGCCCGGTGCCCATCCTCGTAGGTATATCCTACGCCGCTCAGACCAATAGCGTCCAATTTATCAAGCCAACCTGAGTTAGAACGGAGAGACTACCGACCAAGAAGAAGATTGCGGCCAGAGCGGCATCCCGACCCTTCACCTTCATCCACTCGCCTGTCCGAACCTCACCGGTGTATCCCCTGGACAGAAGCGCGTCATACATGTTCACGGCCCGCTTGTGGGAGCGTACGAAGATCATGCCGATGGTGTACGAGAGGGTCCTGAACACTTCCCTGGACAGGAGACTTCCACGTCCAGTATGGCCTCTGGCGATTCGGGCCATCTTCATTCGCTCCATCTCGTCAAGAAGAACGAAGATGAAGCGATATGTGAACATTATCAGAGATATCAGCAGCCTGGGCATGCGATACCAGCTCAGTGTCTTGATGACATCGAACAACGGGGTGGTGGTGACCATCGCGGTCAGGATGAGCACCGAGGCGAGTATGCGGAACGCCATCGTGAGGGCAGGTATCGGTCCCGAGGTGAGGAAGAGGGCGATCGGGGGCGCTATGATGAACGGCAGTGCGATGGCCAGACCCTTCCAGACATGCCGCAGCGGCACCCTTGAAGACAGCAACAATATGATGGAGAAGGCGAGCACGATCACGACCGCTTCGAGCGACCGAAGGAGCGCCGTAACCACCACGAGCGATACGACGCAGGCAAGCTTGACCCTTGGGTCGAACCCGAACAATGTGGAAGTGCGGGAGTATCGGTCGATCTCGTAATGCCTCAAACCTCAACCTCTATGGGAAATGGATGGAAGGGGTTTCATCGGTCGCTCTTCCGGGTCTTTACCGCCCTGAGGTACAGGAAGAGTATGGTGAAGGTCGCAGCGAAACCGACCAGGCCCATGATCAGGCCGGTGAAGTAATCGCTTCCGTAATCGAAGGGAGCTTGGTAAGCGGGCTCCCCTTCCTCCCAGCCTCCTTCTTCAAGGGTCACCTCGAGACCATCGCCGAGGTCTGCGGAGAGCGCGTAGTATCCCACCAGCCCCACCGCGAAGGCTATCAGGATGGCGACGGACGCTACCAGGTACCTACGCTCCATGTTCGACCACCTCCTTGTCGGTTCTCACCTGGGACATCCTCAGTGTCTCTGGGGCCACCTTGCCCAGGAACAACACCACTCCGCCGGTGATCACGCCCTCACCGATCCCGATGATGGCATGCCATCCTGCCATGGCAGGGAGGGCGATCGCCATCTCGATGCCGTATGCACCGCCGGAGATGCTGTAGCTCAGGCCGAGCTGGAGTCCGCAGATGACGGAGGAGATGAACACCGCGGACCATGCCGAGACTGGCACCGCCAGCTTGTTCCCCTTGAACACTGCCATTATCGCATAGGCTACCAAGGGGGCGATGACGGCCATGTTGAGCAGGTTCAGTCCAAGCGCGGTGATTCCGCCGTCGCCGAACAATAATGCCTGTATCACCAAAACGGTGGTCATGACGACCATGCCTGCAGGCAACCCTACCAGGATGACCGCCAGCGCCGCCCCGATCAAGTGCCCGGAGACCCCGCCACCGACCGGGAAGTTCAACATCTGGGCAACGAACAGGCCTGCTGCCAGCAAAGCGATCAGGGGTACCGATCTTTCATCGATCGTCTTGTTGAGCCTCCAGAACGCCCAGCCAATTGCCGGCAGGGCCAGCACCCATCCGGCCATGAGCACTGCTGGGTCCATCACTCCATCAGGAATATGCGTAATTATCGCCCCCAAAGTGTTACGATAATATTTTTCGTGTTACTCCATTGTCAGCTTCGTATAAAAAATTGTTTCATATGCATGATGTATCGGCATGGCCGACGAGGACCGTTCCGTCCCTCAAGTCGATCGATGACCATCTCTGAGGAGCTCAGCCGAACCAATATGACAACGTGTTACGATAGGTTGAATTAGTAATACGATGATTAATGATCCATAGGCGGCGGGCCCCTTGCACGGGTCCCTCCAAGAGATCGTCAGGATCCGATACCTCCTTACCCGCCGTCATTCTCCCCATCACTCCAACGGTCCTTGGGCCACTTCATCGCGGCAGTATCCGCAGCTAGTGGGAGCCAATGTTTATCGCCGCAAGGGTGGGTCCAAGGTCGCATCGTTCAGCGTGGCGCCGTTGACCTATTTAAGGATGGGGTGGGGCGGGACAAGGGTGAATATAGGGCGATCGCCTTTCGTCAGTCCATGAAGGTCATAGCGTTCAACGGAAGCCCGAGACCGAACGGGAACACCCATAGGGCGTTGAGGATGGTGCTCGATGAACTCGAGAAGGAAGGCATCGAGACCGAACTGGTCGAGATGGGTGCGGAACCTGTCGCTCCCTGTGAGGCGTGCGGCATCTGCCGGCAGAAGAAGGATGGGAAGTGCAAGATCACGGATGACCGCGTGAACGAGTATGTGACGAAGATCGCCATGGCAGACGGCATCATCATAGGCTCCCCGGTCTACTACGGGACCATGAGCGCCCAGACCAAGGCGTTCGTCGATCGAGTAGGCTTCGTATGCGGCGCCAATGGCATTCTGAAGCGAAAGGTCGGGGCGGCGGTCGCAGTGAACCGCAGGGCGGGTGCACTCGCCACCTTCCAGGAGATCAACAACTTCTTCCTCATCGCCGAGATGATGGTCGTCGGCTCATCATACTGGAACGTACTGTTCGGACTTGAGCAGGGTGACGTGGAATCGGACGAGGAAGGGAAGCGCATCATGAGGGACCTGGGCCGGAACATGGCCTGGCTATTGAAGAGGATCGTCTGATCCTCCCTTCTCTTTCACGGACGCGCGAAGCTCTGAGATGGAGCTGACGTTCAACGTCCGTTCTTCGATCCGGTCTGGTGAACGAGCCTCTTGCCGACCCAGACGATGTGTGGACCGTCAGGCCAGCCAACGGAGGTTGCAGTGAAAGGGAGGGAACGGGATAGTTGCGCCTGCCGACATGTTGGCCTCCGATGCAACCTGGCCATGGTTGGCCAAGCTTCTTAACGCATCATGCCATACGACGGCGTCATGGAGTTCGCGTCGGCAACACAAAGGGCGATGGCGTTACCCATCTTCGCCACCCTCACCTTCGCCGCTGCAGTCATGGCCGTCATGGTCAGCTACTTCATCGATCGGAGCGACCTCATCTACTCCATCTCCCTGCCCATGTCCTATCTCCTCATCGGCAGCCTGGTGAAGTATGGGGACCAGGCGTTCGATTCAGGCACGTACTGCCAGAGAACGGCTTTGCTTCTGGCATTGCCCACCGGTCTATGGCTCGGCTCCCTCGTTATGCTGGATGAAGGGACGGCGGTGATATTCATCGGCCTGCTGCTCTCCCTCCTTGTCGCGGGGAAGTATGATAACACCGCCTTCCGCATCGCGTTCACGGCGGCGATGATACTGTCTCTTTCCGCCATCCTGATGATGCACGGTGACATCAGCCTGACAAGCATAGCCGCGGTGTTCGTCCTGTCCCTGATCGATGAGATGGTGGACGCCTATCCTGCCGATGACGACCTCTCGTTCAAGGCCCAGATCATGCGCCAGCGCCCCTTCTTGAAGATAGGGGTCCTCATTCTCTGCTTGACCGGGGCTTTGCCATCATTCATGTATCTGTTCGCTTTCCTCTCGTTCGACTTTGGATATTCCATGATCGATGTCGCAAGCACTTCGGGGTGTGGAAATGGAAGAGTATGATGCAGTGGTCGTGGGCGGAGGTTGCGCAGGCACATCAGCCGCTTTCTTCCTCAAGGAGTACCGTCCCGATATGAACGTCCTTCTCATCGACCGCCTTGATGGAAAGAGGTTCGACTTCTATCATCGCATGTGCGGAGAGGCTGTATCCGAGGATGCCTTCCGTGAATTGAGGCCACTGAGGGCCGAGCACGTGGTCCACGACATCAACTTCGTCGAGGAGAGGTGGCCAGGCGGAGTGGTGATGGGCATCCGTCATAGAGGGTACATAGTCGACCGACCTCGCCTGCTGCGGTCCATCCAGGACAGGTTCCTTTCTCGGGGCGGGGTCCTGGAAAGGGATGCCGCGCTCTCGGTGCGCAGGGAGAACGGCAGGTATCTGATCGGATGCTCTTCAGGGCGTACGATCGCATCTCGCTTCCTCATCGGTGCGGACGGCGTGAACTCCCGCGTTCGCCGGGACGTCTTCGGGACCGAGCCGCCCATGGTGATCTGGACGGAGCAATACATCGTGGAAAAGGACGTGCCGGGCAACAAGATAGTATTCATCCAGGGAGAGCGGTACAACGGCGGATACCGGTGGGAGTTCCCTGCCGGCAAGCACGCTCGCATCGGCTTCCCGCGCGGGACGGACATCGTTCAAGAGGAGATTGTCGAGAAGCACCGCCGGGCCATCCCCACCGGTGGCCTGGAACGCATCGCGGAAGGCCGATGTTATCTCGTGGGGGATGCCGCGGCGATGCCCAATCCCCTGACCTTTGGAGGCATACGCACCGCCATGCTCTCCGGCCGCAAGGCCGCGGAAGCCATCCTATGGGACGACCCTGGCATGTACGAGGGATGGTGGCGCTCATCCATGTTCAGCCACCCCTGCTTCATGCAGGCGTTCAACCGCTTCGCCGGACTGAGCGACGCGGCATATGCCGAATCGGCGCGCGTCTTCGGCAATGGCAACCTCCCCCTTTCATTTCTTAAGGCCATGTTCCTTTACCCGCAATATCGCGACCTGTATCTGGCCTATGTACGTTCTGCAATAGTGGGTTGGTGATGATGTTCAAGGAATGTGAAGTACTGGTTGTAGGGGCTGGGCCGGCAGGCAGCGCCGCCGCGACCGCCGCCGCGGAGGGGGGCGCCGAGACCCTGCTCATCGACCGCAAGAAGGAGATCGGCACCCCGGTGCAGTGCGGGGAGGTGGTAGGAGAGACGCTGCTGAAGAAGCTCAACCTGAAGCTGCCACCTGGTGCCCAGGCCGCCAAGCTCGACCACACAAGGTTCATGCTCGACCGCCGAGTACAGCTGACCAGCCGTGAGCCATATTGGAAGGCCGTCACGCTCGAGAGGAAGATATTCGACAAGGCACTGGCGGCCAAGGCCGCGGAGGCGGGCGCGATGGTGCATGCCGACGCCCGACTGACCGATATCGAGATGGAGGACGGGAATGTCGTCGAGGCGACCATCGTCTGCCAGGGAGTGGAGGAAAAGGTCCATCCGAAGGTCGTAATCGCCGCCGACGGGGTGCACAGCACCCTCTCCCGCCTGATGAAGGTGGAGCTCTTCACCGAGAAGGCGTTGGCCAAGGGGATCGAGTATGAGATGGTGTCCAGCCGCAAGTTGCCGATGGGAATGCAGATCTTCCTGGAGCCTGAGGTAGGTCTTGGATATGGCTGGATAATCCCCAAGGGCCCGCGTCGCGCCAACGTGGGATTGGCGGCAATAGGGATGCAGGGAAACCGAAGGGACCGCCTGAACGATTGGCTCACCACCAACCCTCTGCTCATGGACCTTTTCGACGTTGACAAGGTGATCGAGGTCAAGACGGGAGACGCCCCGCTGCCCGGTTTCCTGGGCGGACCGCGCCGTGGCAACGTGCTGTTCGCCGGCGACGCCGCCGGCCAGACGCTGGCGTTCGTGGGAGAGGGCATCATACCATCATATGCGTGCGGCCAGGGGGCCGGAACCGTCGCTGCGGCGGCGGTCCGCCTGGACGACATGTCACGGCTCGACTGCTACGAGAGGGCGATAGAGGACCTCATGGGGAACGAGCTTGAAGAGGGCGGTGAGCTGAAGGACAGCATACTCGATGTCTGGATGGACGAGAGCATTCCGGCCGGCGACCGGACGGTGCTGTGCGGCCTGCTGATGTCAGAGGTCATGTTCCCCGAGGAGCTCGAGGAGGCGAGGACGATGCTCTCCATGTCACGACGGGCGATGATAGGCGCGATGAAGGAAGCCCTGGCGAAACGGAGGGCAAGAGCGACCGTATCGGCCCTCAACATGAGGTAAAATATAACCGCCCATGAGACGTTTCCGCCTGCATGAGAAAGGAGAGCGATCCGAGGGAGCACTTGGGTCTGGTGCAGGTTTACACCGGAAACGGCAAGGGAAAGACCACAGCCGCCCTGGGACTGGCATTGCGGGCCATGGGCAACGGCCTCAAGGTTGCCATGGTCCAGTTCATGAAGTCCGATCAATACTACGGTGAATATCGCATATCGCAGATGCTGCCCGACCTCACCCTGCTGCCGATGGGGCGCAGCTGCCTTGTCTACGAGGGGAAGGCGAAGCAGGAGGACTACGATGCTGCCGCAGACGCTCTGGAGAAGGCGAAGGAGCTTCTTCACTCAGGGAAATATGACATGGTCATCATGGACGAGGTCAACGTCGCGGTCCACATGGGCCTGGTGGATGTCGACAAGGTCGTCGATGTGATCAAGGGCCGCCCTCCACGGGTGGAGCTGGTCCTGACCGGGCGATACGCGCCCCAGGAAGTGCTGGACCTGGCCGATCTTGTGACGGAGATGAGGATGATCAAGCATCCCTATGAGAAAGGGATCAAGGCAAGGGATGGCATCGAACGGTGATGATGACCGTTCTGACGGGAATGGGAGGGTGCCACGTCCACTCATCCAGTGATCCCACCTTACGCCTGAAGGCGCCGTGCCCTCGATGAGATGGAGGCACGGCTCTTTCCCCTAATCCTTCTCTCCTTCCGTCGAGGTCCTGAACGCACATGGGCCCGTAAGCTCCGCCAGTTATTAACGGAAGTTCCATTAGAGCCTCGATATTATTAACATTCATGTAAATATTTAATAACCCCTTCCAAGATTCATTCCCTCACATGGAATCCCTCGAGATGCTCGCCATCTACTCCGTACTCATCATAGCGGTATCGCTGGTGGGAGGTTCACTCCCCCTGCTCTACAACTGGTCGTCCAAGCAGCTGCACCTGTTCACCGGACTCAGCGCGGGCTTCTTCATCGCCGCCGCGTTCCTCATCCTCATACCGGAGGCGGTGGAGAACTCGGACCCGCACGATGCGCTCCTACTGGTCGTGGTCGGACTGGTGGCGGTCCTTTTCATCGAGCGCGTCATATTGACGCGTCATCACACGCATCATCATGAGCATGAGCATCTGGACGATGGATGCGAACATGTACATGCCCTGACATCGACGGCGGCGTTCGTCGGCCTGGCGGTCCACGGCATCATGGACGGCTTCGCACTGGGGGTGGCGTCCATGGTCGAGGAGGAGGTGGGCGCGGCGCTGTTCACCGCGATAATAGCGCACAAGGGCATAGAGGTCCTGGCACTGGCAACGACGTTCCGGCTCGCCGAGTTCTCGATAAGGCGATCCATGTTCCTCGTGGCCGCATTCTCCCTCCTGGTTCCCGTGGCGGCCTTCGCGGCGGTGCCGCTCATCGACTTCATGGAGGGGATAGAGGTCGGCTTCCCCCTGGCGCTGGCGGCAGGCACGTTCCTGTACGTGGGGATATGCGATCTGCTTCCGGAGGCGTTCCACCTTGAGAAGAGAGGGTACCGTGCCTTCCTCATGGTCGTGCTGGGCATCGTCTTCATGTACATCATCACATTGATGACGGGCCATTCGCACTAACCAAACCATAATTATCCCCGCCCTGCCAATTGTATGGGCATGAGGTCGTCGCTCCAGATGGGCAGGGTGAAGGGGATACCCATCAAGATACACATCTCCTTCCTCTTCATCCTCCCTTTCTTCGCGCTGGTCTTCGGGTTCACCTTCGTCCCCGATCTGTTCGGCTTCCGTCTTGGTTTCGGCGACCTCCCTCTGGATTGGCCAGGGAAGCTGGGCCTGGGCCTCATCGCCGCCGTTCTGTTCTTCTCCGCCGTGCTCCTTCATGAGCTGGCCCATTCTATCGTAGCCCTTCGCCGCGGTTATCAGATCTCAGGAATCACCCTGTTCATCTTCGGCGGGGTGTCGGAGATCGAGAAGCAGCCCAAGGAGGCGTTGGGGGAAGGGTTCATGGCCTTCGTGGGGCCAGCGACCAGCTTCGTGATCGGTGTTGTCCTCCTCCCCTTCTGGCTGCTGCTGCGAGAGGAGACGGGGCTCGTCAGCGTGATAGTGGCCACCATGTTCAGCATGATGAGCTTCTACAACATCCTGCTGGCAGGGTTCAACATCATCCCGGCGTTCCCGATGGATGGGGGCCGGGTTCTGCGTTCGGCCTTGGCCAAGCGCATGGGGTTCATACCTGCCACCAGGATCGCGGTGGCGGTCGGCAAGGCGATAGCGGTCGCCATGGCCATCTTCGGATTCTTCTTCAACATCTGGTTGATCCTCATCGCCCTCTTCATATACTTCGGGGCGAAGGAGGAGGAGCGGAGCACGCTGGTCGGAAAGGCGTTGGAAGGCGTCACGGTGGGCAACATCATGACGCGTGAACTGAGCGTCGTGACGCCCAACATGACGGTGAGGGAGCTGCTGGACAAGATAATGCGGGAGAAGCACATGGGATATCCCGTCATGGACGGCGACCGTGTGGTGGGGATCGTCACCCTTCAGGATGCCCAGGGCGTTCCCGCCTCGCACCACTATGATACGGAGATCCGCAGCATCATGAGCCGCAACATCATCGCGGTATCCCCGGACACCCCGGCGGAGGACGCCATCCAGATGATAGCAAGGCAGCAGGTGGGACGACTTCTTGTCATGGAAGGGGAACGGCTGGTGGGCATCGTCTCGCGTTCGGACCTGATCCGCACACTTGAGATACGCTCGATGGAGCAGGGCATAGCGACGGGCCGGGGCTGACTTTATCAATCATTGCGCCATAATGGGACGCGCTATGAGGTATGGCGTGGTCATTCATGGCCCAGAGGTCATCGATTCCGGGGTCGCGGCGAAGGTGCTCGATAGGCTAGGCGCCTTGGGAGAGGTGGAGGCGACGATAGGTGGCGCCATGGGCTTCGCTGCCCTGATCGACGCTGGTCTGCAGGACCGGGTGATCGTCAAGGGTCGTCAACTCGTGTCGGAAGCGATAGTGGAGATGGACCGACGCAGCGACGAGGTCATATTGTTGAACTCCTCCAAGACGCCCGCATCGGGACAGGCTTTCGGCCAGATGGTGGTATCCCGCGTCATCCAGCGTCTCAAGGTCCCACTTGTGCAGATCGACGACGGCTTCTACATCGGGTGGAAACCGCCGATGAGTCCGGCCACCGCATCCCTCATCCGTTCGATGGGCTTGAGGGAGGCGCCGCCCTCCATCATTCCGACGCCTTCCCCGAACCGGCGCGTGATATCCGGCGTGGAGATCGGGGAGAACGTGTGGATAAACGGCATAGTGGTCGGGAAGGCGATCGACGAGGTCGTGGAAGTGCGATTGGTCAAGGGCGAGCTGGTCTTCACCGGTCTGGAACCGAAGGAGCATGGCATATCCAAACTATCGATCACGGACCTCAGCAAGGCGATAATCCGGTCCGGTTCGGTGCGTAGGACCATAGGTGGCGATCGACGTCTTCACGTGGCCGGCGATAGGGTCATACTAATCGATCATCGCGCCGAGGACGCCCTGTTCCGTGGACAGGACATAAAGGCCGCGGTATCGGTGGGAGATGACACAACATGCATCGCGACCTCGCTGCTTGCAAGATTGAACGTACCGGTGATAGGCATCGTGGACGGTGACGAGGACGGTATCTGTATGGACCGGAGGGCCGCTGAAGGATCGGTTCGGATCGTTCTACGTCCAAGCAACGACGATCAGGTCGGCGCCCTGGTCCGTGAGAGGATATTCCACGGCAAGGATGAGATCGAGTACCCGGGAACGATAGGTGAGCTGATAGAGAAGATCAAGCATCTCGCTGGTGATAGGTTGCGCGGTGTCGTTCGCTGATATCGAAACGGATCATCGCTTATGTATCGACCTTCGAGGATGTGCGAGGGTGACACGACTCGCTTCCACGACATCTTCGAAGCGTATGTTTTTCTATGAACGCTCGCGCCATGGTCCTGGGTCTGTGCAAGATGCATCTAGTTCATTTCACAATGTCCCTCGCGCTCAACCCCGTGTCAATGAACGGTCAGTGCGAGAACGCTTCGATAATCGACCCAAGTAGTATCGGGTCATAGCCCTTCATATTGTCCAGATGGAACGATATGACTATGCCACATGCAGACAGTAGCCTTGGGAGGAGGTGGCAACGGGAAGCTGTATCGGCAAATGGTGCAGAACGTGGTGTCCATTGCCACATGGCAATGGCACCGTGGGCATTCTTTGAGCAGCTGAGCGCCGCAGTTGGGGCAGACGATCTGCATCCAGTCCACTCGGCCCTCGCATCGGGCGCAATGCCTCGTCACTTCACCCTTCAGCCAGGCTGGCGGCCTAGCTCGATACATGACCGCGGTGTGCCCTTCCGTACCCATCGCTCACCTTTCAGACGTTTCTCTCTTCAATAGGTATAGCGGGAGCTCGAAGCCGCTGACCGGGCCGACCTCTACCGACCAGCGCGTGACGCGCTCGATACTGCTCTTCAGGTCTCTAGCCAGACCGGGGATGATGATCCTTCGCGATCTTGAACGGGTCGATATGCCGCTTTCGGTCATGGCCTTCATGACCGCCATCGGGGTGAACGCTCCTGCCGCTACGGCGTTGTCGGTCGTTAGACCGTTGGTGTCGACGACGATAAGAAATGCAGGCACGCGAGCGGCGTCGAAGATCATCCTCAATATGCGATGAGTGACGATGGAATTGCCAGTGAGCAATACCGGAGAGCTCTCGTCCGGGGAATTGAACTCAATGAGCTTCTCGGGAACCTTCTGTTGCATCGGATCGCTTTCAGGAAGGTGGATGTCCAGAGATAGCACGGCGTCCATCGCTAACGCCAGGCGTGGGTCCATTACCTCGCATTCACGCGCTCTCGCCTCACCATCTAGCAGCATCTGCGCGAACTCGTCCCAATCACCAGCACCGCAGGCGGTCCTCTCACCTTCTGGCAAATATTTCTTTATGTCCTTTGCCTCCAGTCGATACAGGTCGATCTCCTCGATCGTCATGATATCCCCCATTCTCCCATCATGCTTCGTCGATCATACTCCTCCTCATTGCCGTTCAGCCTTCGCTATGCCATCGATTATCGAACCGTCAGCGTTGTAATACTTCCTCTTGAAGTACAGCGCCAGATTGACTAATGATATGAGCACGGGCACCTCTACCAGGGGGCCGATGACCGCGGCCAGGGCAACACCTGAACCTATGCCGAACACACCGACGGCGATGGCGATCGCCAACTCGAAGTTGTTGCTCGCGGCGGTGAAGGACTGTGCCGCGGCATGCGGGTAATCGAGTTTCAGCCATATCGATACCCCAAATGACAGAAGGAACATGATCAGGAAATAGGCCAGTAAGGGTATTGCGATGCGAACGACGTCCACCGGGAGCCTCAGGATGTTCCCTCCTTGCAGGGAAAACATGACGACGATGGTGAAGAGCAGTGCTAGAAGCGATAGCTTGGAAAGCCTAGGCATGAAATGATTATCATACCAATCGGCCCCCTTTCGCGGTAAGAGCGTATACCGCGTGACGATCCCGGCAAGGAACGGAATGCCCAGGTAGAAAAGAACGCTCGCTGCGACCGATGCTACGGAAATGTTCACCACCACACCCGAGCCTGGCGAGACGACGTCAGACAGCACGGCGATGAGGAAGTAAGCGTAGAACGAGTATAGTGCTATCTGGAAGAGCGAGTTCAACGCGACAAGTACGGCGGCATATCCACTATCACCATCCGCCAGCTGGTTCCACACCAGAACCATGGCGATGCATCTTGCCACACCGGTAAGGATCAGGCCTATGCGATACTCTGGCAGGTCAGGAAGGAAGATCCAAGCTAGCACGAACATGAGCAACGGTCCGACCACATAGTTCAAGGCGAGTGATGTCGTGAACATGGCCTTAGACCCAGGCATCACGGTCAACTTCCGTAGTTCCTCATACCGTACCTTGGCCAATGGTGGATACATCATTAGGATGAGGCCGATGGCGATAGGTATCGACGTAGTGCCGACGCTGAAAGAATTGATGACGTCAGCAACACCTGGTAAGAACGCTCCCAGGGCGATGCCGATCCCCATAGCGGAGAATATCCATATGGTCAGGTAGCGATTCAAGAATGATAGTCTCTTAGTCTCCGACCCTGACGGCGGGCAGTATTCTCCAGCAATTTCGCTCATGCTTTGCTCTCTTATGATTTCAAATATTCTTGAAATGAAAAAGCTCATATAAAATGATACCTACCCATTGTTATTTTGGCGCATGAGCGCTTACTGCGTCGATTCGCGATCGACCTGTAAGGCTAGCAAGACCAACGATCAGGTGCTGATACTTAGGTATGGCTATGAGAATCACTTCGGTCCCATGACACCATATCGAAACCATGGTGTCGTGCCCGAACCCGATGTCTCAAAAGCCTCCAACGACGTTCTGTCGATCGGATGAGTAAAGGATGTTGGTTGAGTGGAGGGAAATTATAATTGGCCTCCATCACTTTGCTTATGCAAGATGAACGAAGGGAACGATATCGCTAAGCGATCTCGTGAGCAGGATTGCTCCGATTTCAGGGATCTCCCTGATGAGGTAGAGGAAACGTTACGGGAGCGAGGTGGCCTGGATGCGATACGTTCCGCTGTGCCCGATAGGCAAGAGCTTGAGGGTGAAGCCAGGATCTTCCAAGCACTTGCTGAGCCTATTCGACTTCAGATCGTACATACACTGTCCGTATGCGACCTATGCCCTTGCGTTTTGACCGAGATCACAGGTCTATCCGATTCCAGATTGTCATATCATCTCAATGTTCTAGAGCAGGCAGGATTGATAAGGTCTGTACCCCAGAAAAGGTGGCGGATCTATGTCCTCACGCCGCTAGGTCGCACATACTTCGATGCGAAGCCATCCAACAGAATGAAGTGACCATTCCCTTAGCTGCTACCATTTTTGCGTGTAAATCAACTTCCTCCTGCCCCCGTATTGAAATAAGTGTGTGTTTTTCATAAGATACGATGTGCGAGTCGACCGTTCTCATGAAGTCGGAGACAGGAATAACCACGGTCATGCCTGAAGCCATCTCGGTGCGCGTCGAGGGAGACAAGATCAGATGTGTGGACATCATCGGCCGAGAGACGACCGTTGATAGTGCCAGGATCTCGGAGATAGACCTGCTGCGACATCGCATCATTCTGGAGAGGTTCTGAATGGCCATCAAGATCGCCGTATCCGGCAAGGGCGGCGTGGGCAAGACCACGGTCGCCGCATCGCTTGCACTGCAGTATGCCAGAGAGGGTATGGACGTGGTGGCGGTGGACGCCGATCCAGCGTCCTCGTTGCCAGTGGCGCTGGGGGTGCCGGAGGAGGTGCGCAACGGCATAACGCCGCTGTCCGATATGCTGGACCTCATAGAGGAGCGGACGGGCGTCAGGCCGGGGGAGGGCTATGGCGGCATGTTCTCACTGAACCCCAAGGTGGACGATCTCGTGGACAGGTTCGCGGTCCAGGGGATGGAAGGCGTCAAGGTGATGGTCCTGGGTACGATAAAGGCCCCGGGATCGGGATGCTTCTGCCCGGAGAGCGCTCTGCTGAAGAACCTCATGAACCACCTTGTGCTGGACAGGGAACACGTGGTGATACTGGACATGGAGGCGGGCCTGGAGCATCTGGGCCGTTCTACCGTGCGTGATGTCGATGTGCTGCTGGTCATAGTCGAACCGGGCCGACGCTCGGTGGAAACGGCGGTCAGGATAGCCGACATGGCCAGCTCACTGGGCGTCGGCAGCGTGCTGGCCGTCCTGAACAAGGTTCACGACGATGCCCAGCAGCAAGAGCTTCGCTCCCTCGTCGAGAAGGAAGGTCTCCAGGTTGCGGCCGTCATCCGTCATGATGGAGGTCTGGTGGCGGCGGACCTGGCCGGCAGGCCGGTCGGGCTCTCTTCGGTCGGAGAGCAGGCCATATCGGCTCTGAAGGAGAGGATCTACGGCGCTGTGATCAAAGGACGGGAATGATGAAGCATCTCACTGCTATTATTATATGAGTTGTCCTAGGTATGTTCGCCCATGGCGGACGATTATCCCGAGATCTTGTCTGTGGAGTGTTTGAGGAGGCCTGCCAAGCAAGCTCTCACCCCGGAGGAGATGGACCAGAAGGTCGAGGAGAGAACGCTGGACCGCACCTCGCAGATGGTGCTTCGAAAGGCCATGGAGGAGGGCACCGACACCGTATGGGATCGCCTGGAGAGGCAGACCCCTCATTGCAAGTTCTGCTCGGAAGGCGTCTCCTGCCAGCGCTGCGCCATGGGCCCCTGCCGCATCATGGGCGGAGACCGCACCAGGGGGGTGTGCGGCAACGACGCCAACCTCATCGTGGCCAGGAATCTGCTCGACTGGGTCGCCATGGGGGCGGCCGCGCACTCCGACCATGGAAGGGATGTGGTGGAGGCGCTGCTGAAGGGCGTAACAGGCAGTGCGCCGGAATATACGGTGACCGATGTCGAAAAGCTGAACGATCTGGCGAAGGAGTATGGGATCGATACCGAAGGAACGACCCAGCAGATCGCGGAGAGACTTGCCCTCGCCATGCTTGACGAGTTCGGCACCACGCGCGGCGAGCTTCAGATGATCAAGCGCGTACCGGCCGCCAGCCTGGAGGTGATGAGGAAGGCCGACATCCTGCCTCGCGGCATCGACCGCGAGGTGGTCGAGGCGATGCACCGGATCCATATGGGGGTCGGGAACGATCCCTTCGGCGTGGTCATGCATGGCTTCCGGACCTCCATGTCGGACGGCTGGGGAGGCTCGATGCAAGCGATGGAGATATCCGATGTGCTGTTCGGCACGCCGGAGATCAAGACCTCGCGGGTCAACCTCGGCGTCCTGAAGAAGGACCATGTGAACGTGGCGCTGCATGGACATAACCCTGTCCTCTCCGAGATGATCGTCAGAGCGGCGGCGGACCATGACATCGTGGCCAGGGCCAAGAAGGTGGGCGCGGCCGGCGTGAACCTGGTGGGGTTGTGCTGCACCGGGAACGAACTGCTCATGAGAAAGGGAGTTCCACAGGCCGGCAATCACCTTGACCAGGAGCTCACCATAATAACCGGGGCGCTGGAGGCGATGATAGTCGACTATCAGTGCATATTCCCATCCCTGCCGTTCACCGCGGCCTGCTATCACACCAAGGTGTTCTCCACCTCTCCCAAGGCCACCATGTCCGGGGCCGAGTATATCGAGGTCACCCCGGAGAACGCCTATCAGCAGTCCAAGCGCATGCTCGAGATGGCCATCGACAACTATCCCAACCGCATCCCGGAGAAGGTACAGATCCCCGATGACCCGATGGAGGCGATGGTAGGCTTCTCGGTCGAGGCCATCAAGAAGGCGCTCGGGGGGAGCCTGAAGCCATTGCTGGACGTCATCGTGGAAGGGAAGATCAGAGGGGCGGTGGGCATCGTAGGATGCAACAATCCCCACATACGCCACGACCAGGGGCATGTGGCCTTGGCAAAGGCCTTGATAAAGAGGGACATCCTGGTGGTGGAGACGGGATGCGCATCCATCGCGTCCGGCAAGGCCGGCCTCCTGCTGCCCTCCGCGATCGATCAAGCGGGAAAGGGGCTGAAGGAAGTGTGCGGGTCGCTCGGCATACCTCCGGTGCTGCATATGGGGTCATGCGTCGACAACACCAGGATACTGAACCTGGTGGCAGAGCTGGCCAATCTGGCGGGAGTGCGGATCGATCAGCTCCCTGTCGCCGGCGCCGCGCCCGAGTGGTACTCTCCCAAGGCGGTCTCGATCGCCGAGTACTTCGTCGGCACGGGCGTCAGCACGCTGCTGGGAGTGATGCCGCGCATCGGCGGGAGCCCATATGTCACCAAGCTGCTCACCGACGACATCGAGCACCTGATCAATGCCAAGTTCTGGGTGGAGCCGGACCCGCGGAAGGCGTGTGCGATCCTCTTCGACCACATCGAGCAGAAACGCCAGGCGCTGGGCATGTAAGCATCGATGCCCCAAACCCTTCCCTTTTCATCATTTTCCAGATCGCGCTTGGACTCATGCCGTGGTGATGTCGGCGCGCCGTCGATGCGGCCGGTTCGGTGTCCAATGCCGTCGGTTATGAAAAATATGGAAGGGATTTAGGCGCCCGTCCCTGTGGCCAGGGAGGCGGACAGGCCGGACATGTCAACGTTCAGCTGGATCACGTCGGCTACCCTCTGCACGTAGTTCGTCGGCAGGTTGATTCGGGCCGCCTTCAGTATCGGCTTCTTGACGTTGAGCTCGTCCACCACGTCCTTCTTGAGGTCGATGATCAAGCTGGATATCGTCCAGTTGCTCGTGTCGATCCACGCGCCCTTGAGATGGCCGATGATGCGGCCGTCTCTGGTGATGACATCCCTCTCCTCGATCTCCCCTACTTCCAGGGGGCGGCTCTGGGTGGTAGTTTCCTGCATCATTATCCCTCTGGATAAAAAGACACAATCCGGCCATTATAACCTTATCGTTATGCCTCCTTGTTCAATATCCTGACCAGTATGTCCCGGTCCTCCTTGTCCAGGGCCCTGACGGCGAACAGAAGGGCGAAGTAGACCACGGCTCCCAGTCCGATCGAGGGGAACAGGCCCAGGTCAGGGAATATCAATAACACCAGCGCCATGCCTGAAGCCGCCACGAGCGGCTTGAGCAGGATGTCCGTCAAGTTCACCTTGAACACCCTGGTGCTCATGAAGTACAGTGCGGTCGCCGTGATGCTGAAGAAGGCGGCAGTGAACGCTATGGCCGCGCCGACCTCGCTGAAAAGCGGTATCAGGGCAAGGCACAGCAGCACGTTCACCAGCGCGCCGGCGCCGGCCGCCAGGGTGTTCAAACGGATCAGGGATGCCGAGGCAAGCACGCTTCCTATGCCCACTCCGAAGAACGATAATGCCACCGATATGATCAGGACGCGGAACACGGCAGCCGATGGGATGAACATTTCTGGATAGAATAGGAGGATGATGTCCTGGGCGAGGAACATGCCGCCGACCGTGATCGGCAGGCCCAGGGCGAACATGTATTTCATGGTCTTCTGCTGCGTCAGCTTGGCAAGGTCGGTCGATGTATGATACAGCCGGGAGATAACGGGCAATAGGGCGTTCATGAGCACCGTGGGTACGGAGACCAGCACCACCACCATGTTGAACGCCAGATTATAGTAGCCGGTCGCCTCGCTCGCCTCCTGCACGGTCCCTCCAACGCGAAGGATGATCTGCCACACGAGAACGGCGTTGAGGGAGTACAGCGAGGTCTGAAGGAGGCCTGCCGTCGCATACGGCGTCGCACGCTTGAACTGGCTTATCGCCCCCCTGATGTCGACCCTCCTTGCGGGGACGCATACATATCGCGTTGTCACCAGGTAGCTCAGGACCACGTTGAGGATGCTGCCTACCAGGACTACCATCACGATGACCTCCAGTCCGAAGCCTAGCAACAGCATCACGATGGCCATCGAGACGGTGAATAGCCTCTCCACCAGGTTTGTGTACATGACGTAATGCATGCTCTCGAAGGCGGTCAGGATCGAATTGAACGTCATCGTGATCCAGTTGAACGCCGTGGACAGGCCGATTATCAGTATGGCGAACGTGACGGTCTCCGGCGGCCTGTCGATGGCGACTATCGCCACCATCACCAACAATGACGCAGCTCCCAGCACCCCTCGCAGGAAGATGGTGTTGGTGAGATGCTGAGAAGCCTTCCGATGATCGGGCGCCACCTCGACCACCATCTGGAACCCCAGGCCGAAGTCGGCCAGGATGAACACGAGGGCGGAGAGGGAGAACGCATAGGTGTATGTCCCATATTGATCCGGCAGATGCGAGGCAAGAAATATCGAGAGGATGAAGGTGGAGATCTGGCCCGCAACCTGGACCGTGCCCAGGGCTAGGCTGTTCCTTGCAACGTTACGTACCAACCCCATGCTTCCCCTGCCCCGTCGAAACGGAACTATTCGAGCTGGGCTTATTTAATGACCTATGTGTCTCAACGCTTGAAGATGATGGTCAGCACGGCTATGATTAGGAACGTCGCACCCGTCAGAAATGGATCCTTCGTCATGAACCAGACCACCAGGGCCAGGATGCCCGGGATGGCTATGAAGAGCACTACCTTTACGAGCAGGATGAGCAAGATTATGCCAACGACCAGCATTGCCAAGGTGGCGAGGAGCGACAATCCTCCGTCCAGTATCAGCATGTTCTTCACGTTTCGAGGGCGGGCGCCCTTGCTAGGTCCCCATCATGCTGCGAAAGTACTTCAGGGTTGCCCTAAGACCTTCGTCCAATGAGACCCTCGGCTCCCATCCGAGCCGTTGCCGCGCGAGCGTTATGTCCGGGTTTCGCCGATATGGGTCATCGATCGGCATCGGACGATGCACCAAGGCTGACCGGCCCCCGGCAAGGGCATTGATCCTCTCGGCCAGCTCCATTATGCTCGTCTCCACCTGGTTGCCAAGGTTGACCGGGCCGCGCAAGTTAGAATGCATGAGGCGGACAAGGCCGTCCACCATGTCGCTGACATAGCAGAAGGAGCGCGTCTGGCTGCCATCGCCGTTGATCGTGATGTCATCGCCTCGCAGGGCGTTCACGATGAAATTGGATACGACCCTGCCGTCGTCAGCGGACATGTGGGGGCCGTATGTGTTGAAGATGCGAGCTATGCGCACATTGGTTCCCCGCTGCCTCTCATGGGCAACGAGAAGCGTCTCGGCAAGTCGTTTCGACTCATCATAGCAGGCGCGAGGGCCAATGGGGTTCACGTGCCCCCAATAGTCCTCTTTCTGGGGATGCACCTTGGGATCGCCATATATCTCCGATGTGGAGGCCTGCAGCAGTGTCGCGCCGTAGCGCTCTGCCAGTTCCAGCATGTTCATGACCCCCACGGTGGAGGTCATGATCGTGTGGATGGGGTCCCTTTGATAGTGGACGGGAGAGGCGGGACATGCCAGATTGTATATGCGGTCGACCGCGAGGTCCCTTGGCGTTATGATGTCGTGGCGTACCAGCTCGAACCGCGGGGAGGACATGATGGCTGCAAGGTTGCTCTCCGAGCCGGTCTCCATATTGTCCCAACAATAGACCATGTGGCCCTCGGTGACCAGTCGAGCGCACAAGTGGGAGCCTATGAATCCAGCGCCACCCGTTACCAGCACCCTGTCCATGAACACTGCAACGCTGGACAGGTATAAAACCCTCAATGGCCAGCATCATATTATGTCCAATAACGTATTTATCGACCCGCACCCCTTCTGGCCATTCATGAAGGTCCTCATCACCGGTGGGTCGGGTCAGTTGGCATCCTACCTCTTCGAGGAGATGTCATCGGAGCATGAAGTCTCGGGCGTCGACATCCGACCGCCGGTCCATGAACCGGCGATGGGCAGGGTCGCCATGGGCGACATCAGGGACGTCGAGGCCATGACCTCCGCGATGGAGGGGTGCGATGCCGTGGTGCATACCGCTGCCCAGGTCTCGGTGCAGCGTTCCACGGAGGACCCCTCTGGCGATGCCGACACCAACGTCATGGGGACCATCGGAGTCCTGCGGGCCGCCGTGGCTGCCGGTGTCAGGAAGGTCGTATACATCTCCAGCGCGGCCGTGTACGGCGATCCGCAGCGAGTGCCCGTGGACGAGGAGCATCCATTGGCTCCAAAATCCTTCTACGGTGCCAGCAAACTGTGCGGCGAGCATTATGTGAGAGCGTTCGGCAGCACCTTCGGCCTGGAATGGGTCGTCATCAGACCGTTCAACTTCTATTCCCCCCGGGCGGACCCATCCTCTCCCTACTCGGGCGTGATCACGAAGTTCGCACAGGCGGTCAGGGAGGATCGGCCTCTTCGGATCGAAGGCGACGGGCTCCAGACCCGTGATTTCCTTCACGCCCGGGACGTGGCAAGAATGGTGACCATGGCCGTGGAGTCGGACCTATCAGGCGAGACGCTCAACTGCGGCTCAGGGAAGGGGACCAGCATAATTAAGTTGGCCAGCACCTTCTCGGATATATTCCCCGAAAAGGTGAGGGTGGAGCATGTGCCCCCCCGTACCTCCGACATAAGGGACTCGGTGGCGGACATTTCAAGGGCCAGGCAGGTCCTGGGCTTCGAGACCAGGACCGGGCTGGAAGAAGGTCTTCGTGATTTTTTTCAATGATCACTGACTGGCCGAACCATCTGACATGAACAGGCTCATGTCGATGTTGTAGTTATAGTCCTCAGTGGTGCCGTCGATCATGTCTATGGTGGCCTTGATACAGTTCTTCTCGAAGGTGATCCTGGCGTTCTTCACCTTCGCCTTGTAGAGGTTGACCCTCTTGCCCGCCCTCGTTAGCTTCCTCTCCTCGCAGTACAGGAGACCGGCGCTGACAAGCAGGTTGATCTTCCGGTAGCAGGCTGCGATAGGTATGCCTAGCTTCTCGGACAGTTCGAAAGCGCTCTTGGCCCTGCCCATGGTGGCTAACAGTATCTTTGCCGAGTATTCTTCCGTTAGTAACCTTGACGTTTCCAGAGCATGCATGGTATTGCACCCTGTGAGGGTCGCGACCCTTATGCAGATTATATAATGAATCTCGATTGATTATCATTCTTGAATGTTAGGATTCTACACATGCCAGATGGGTTTTTCGTAGAGATTCTCGGTAATAAATAGAATTATTGATAATAAGATTCACCTGGTTCCGGCCAGTCGTTCATCGCGATCCCCATAGGAATGCGAGGAGCTACCGGGATGGAGGCCCTTGCATGATCCCTTACAGGTACGGTAAGAAGGGCAGGAAGGAGAAAGTAGTGATGAAGTGATGAGCGAGCCGCTCCATCATCCTCACTATCCTAACGTTCACCTATCTCTTGTAAGAGGCCAGGAATATCGCCGCGAACACCATAAGCGCTCCCGCGATGGTAAGGGCGGTCATGGGCTCCCCTAGTATCACCAGCCCCAATATGACCGCGAACACCGACTCGGACAGCAGGATGGTGGCCGAGGTCACGAAGGTGAGAGACTGAAGGCCCTTTGCCCATAGCAGCGTCGGCACCGAAGTACACAGCGCTCCAACGAACAGGACCGCGGGTGCAGCCTCCCAGGAAGCCGTACCTATCTCGCCGTCCATCACCGCCAGGGGCAACAGGAACAGCGGAGCCAGCAGGTGAAAGCCGGTGACCCATTCCTCGAACCCCATCTTCCTCGTGGCAAGTCTGTTTATCGGGTAGGACAGGGCGATGCACAACGATGCTCCCGTCAAGAGGACATTTCCCAGTATCTCGCCCGAGGTTAGGGATGACAGGTCCCATCCGGTGGATATGGTGAAGACACCGAGCAAACCGATGACCACTCCCATCGTTCTCCGCCAGCCAAGCCGCTCCTTGAAAACCACGGCGGAGATCGGCGCAACGAAGATGATGTTGCTTCCGATGATGAGGCCGCCGACCGAGGCAGTGGTCATCGTGAGTCCGATGTATTGAAAGGCGATCAGGCCAGCGGTGGACACGGCGGCCGCCCACACCTCCCAATGAAGGAACGTGCGGAGGGGAAAGCGTCCGACCCATTGCATGTACGTAAGGGCTACCAGGCCTCCGATGGCAGTGGTCATCGCGCCGAAGAACAATGGGTCGATGTCCTTCATCCCCAACTTTATGACCACATACTGGGAACCGAAGAGGAGGGCGGCCATGATCGATAGGACCACGGCTGATCGCTCGTTCCGCTCCCCCTCGCTCGATACCCCGAACATCCCAACCTCACCGATGACCCTTGTTGAAGCCATTCCATGCACTTAGGCTTTCTCGCTACCGCCCAAGTATGTATAGGCACGCCGTTCAGGGGGCGAGGCCGTCGAGACTAATAAAGAAGACGAGAGGCCGTGCAGGTGAGATGGACCGCATCCCGGACGAGGCGGGCGGCGCCGATCCCCTTCAACCTCGTCCAGACATGAGTCTCCGATAAGATATTGTAGAAATGAGCCACATGATGTATCACTGCGATGTTCGGCCGCATCCTGTTCCCTCTCGATTTCTCCGACCGTTCCCTCCGGTTGTTCGACCGCCTGCTCGAGATGCCGGACCTCACCTCCATGGAGATGATCCTCATGTTCGTCTCCAGCCCAGATGAGCGATTGACGGAAGATCGCAGGTCGACCCTGGACGAAATGCATCGCAGGCTGGATGAGGTGGGTATCACATCAAGGGAGATCGTAGTGTTCGGCGACCCCGCCGCCGAGATATTGAACGCAGCGGGGCGGGAGAATGCGGACCTCATCGCCATGGCCTCGAGCGGGAAGGGCAGGGCATGGGAACTGTTCATCGGTTCCACTTCCTGGAAGGTGCTCCGCTCCACCGACCGCCCTGTCTTGATAGGCGGGTCCATGGATGTTAGCGACCGCCCGATCCTCAGCAATGCCCTGGTGGCCCTTGACCTGTCGTCCTGCCGGGAGATCGTCGACCGCGTGCTTCCAGCCCTGATAGGTCTTGGTCTTCAGAAGGCGGTGCTCCTTCATGTCATCCCCTCGACCCACTACTCGCTCGACGATGATGACCGATTCACACAGGTGGCCGACATGCTTGACGATATCCGGCTCAGGTTGTCCAGCGGAGGATGCGACTTGTCCTACCATGTCCATTTCGGAACCGTGTCCTATAACATCCTGGAGGCGGCGCGGGAGCTGGACTCGTCCATCATGGTGATGGGCATCCGCCGCCGGTCCCTCCTTCGAGAGGTGGCGCTCGGCGGTAACTCCGAAGACGTGATAAGGAGGTCTCCCATTCCTCTTCTGGTGGTGCCGTGCGAAAGATGATCTTTGGCTTCCTCCCCTCCTTCCTGCTGGCGGCGGCCTTTTGCTCCTTCATCCCATACCACCCGGACGGGAACATCTACTGGCCGGTGGCGGGTGTGTGGGCCCTCGCCTTGGCCATAACCGCGTACAGGCACCTGACGACCACTCCCCTCATGGCCTCCACCCTCGCCATCCTGCTCCTTGCCCCTAATCTTGCCGGCGCATCTCTCGCTCCAGATGTCCAGTTCATCCTGTTGCCCGTGGTGGCGTTCCTGCTATCCTACCTGACGTTGATCACCATGGACATAGGGGCCGAGGACCTCATCCCTGCAATGTCCTTCCTGCTTGCGAACGCGTTCATAGGCCTCAGCGCCCTGGCCTTCTACTACGTCGACCGGATCGTCGGGACGTCCTTCATCCCTACCAACGAGACGTTCATGCTCCATCTGTCCTCTGGACTGATCGGCATAGGCTTGACGGCCTTGATATTCCACCTGGCTTCCATCCATGAGGTGAAGGCATGATGTCCGACGAGCGCAAGGAGTTGATAAGCACGCGGCTGGGCCTCTACGCCCTGGCCCTGATCCTTGTCGCATCGGTCCTGGTCTGGGAGCCGTACCCTGCACTGACCTCCCTCCTATGCATGGCCATGGTGGCGCTGCCGCGCCAGGCCCGTCTTCGCCTCTGCATGCCACTTCCATGGATCATGGCGGCCCTGACCGCGATCGTGACCGTCCTCCATTCCATGGGCATACTTATCGGCGCATACGACGTCATTTGGTGGTGGGACATGCTCACCCATATGATGGCCACCTCCGTCATCGCGGTGGCGGCCAACCTCGTCATCGTGGTGCGAGGGAGGAGGGCGGTTCCCCGCCAGCTCCCGGTGAGATATGTGCCGCTCATCTCCCTCGGAATGGTGATAGTCCTGGGCATGGTGTGGGAGGTGGCCGAGTTCGCTGCCGATGTGTTCCTCGGTCAGTTGACCCAATACTCCCTCCATGACACCGCTGTCGACCTGTCGGTCGATATTCTCGGCGGGGCGTTGGTGACCATACTGATCCCTCCATACCTGGACCGTCTGGAGGAGGACTATGGCATATGCGATGTCACCCTTGCCTCTCCATGAGCGAACGCATGTGGTCCCGGAGCGGTGGGCCAAGGTCAGGATCTCCGAGGGCCAGTTCCATCGTGGTCTTCAGCCATCCGAGCTTGTCACCGATGTCATACCGTCGTCCATCGAACTGCAGCCCATAGACCTTCTCCTCCTTGCTCAGCAACCGCAGGGCATCGGTCAGTTGCACCTCCCCTCCCCGTCCCGGAGGCGTTCGTTCGATACAATCGAAGATGAGCGGCGATAGGACATATGTCCCCGTGATGCCCAGGTTCGACGGCGCTTCCTCGGGGGACGGCTTCTCCACCAGATCGTCGATGTCATAGAGGCGGTCGGAGACCTGAGTCCCCTTGATGATGCCGTAGTCCCCGACCTTCTCACGGGCGACAGGCTCCACGGCGATCACCGACCCACCCATCCTCGCCTGGACGTCCATGAGCTGCTTGACCACCGGAACCGCGGACAGGTTGATGGTGTCACCTAGCATGACGGCGAACGGCTCGTTGCCGACGTGCTGCCTCGCCAGCAGGACGGCGTCCCCGAGGCCGCGCGGCACCTTCTGCCTCACATAATGTATGGTGGCCATGTTGGCGATCCGCATTATCTCGTCCAGTTCCTTCTGGCGCCCGTTGTTGTCAAGGACGCTCTCCAGTTCAAGGGAACGGTCGAAGTGGTCCTCGATCGATCGCTTCCCCCGGCCGGTGATGATCAGGATGTCCGTGATGCCGGCCGCCACCGCCTCCTCCACGACATATTGGATGGTGGGCTTGTGCACCACCGGGAGCATCTCCTTCGGCATGTCCTTCGTCAAGGGGAGGAACCGCACCCCCTTTCCGGCCGCTGGGATGATCGCTTTCATATTCTCACCAGCATATTCCCTCGTAGTTAGACGTCCTCGTGACGCCTCGCCCGTCCACCACGAGCATGTCGCCGTACAGCTCGGGCGGTGCGAACTCCGGCCACTCGGTCACGATGACGGCGGCATCCGCACCTTCCAGACATTCCTTCGCCGATGAGCAGTACGTCACCTCGGGATGCACATTGCGGAAGTTGTCCATCGCCTTCGGGTCGTATGCACGCACTTGGGCGCCTCTCTCCAGCAGGCCGGCCACGATCTTGAGGGAACTTGCCTCCCTGATATCGTCGGTGAAGGGCTTGAACGCCAGGCCTAGCACCGCCACGGTTCGCCCCTGGACGTCCATTCGCCGGTCGAGCAGTTCCAGCAGCCTCAACGGCTGTCTCGCGTTGACCTCGAGCGCGGCCTTCATCACGCTCGGGCGGATCCCCCTTCGCTCCGCCTCGGCGACAAGGCCGGACACATCCTTGGGGAAGCAGGAACCGCCGAAGCCGCAACCGGCTCGAAGGAACTGCTTGCCGATCCTTGGGTCCAGCCCCATCCCCTCGGCGACCTGGCGCATATCGATCCCCATGTCCTTGCAGATGTTCCCAACCTCGTTGACGAAGGATATCTTGGTCGCCAGGAAGGAATTGGACGCGACCTTGATCATCTCGGCGGTGGCGGTCGGGACCTCCACCACGGGGCAGTCGAACGACGAGTACAGGGACCGCACCACCTCGGCGGCCTTCGCGTCGGAAGCGCCGATGACCACCCTGTCCGGATGCATGAAATCCTCGATGGCCATGCCTTCCTTCAAGAACTCGGGGTTGGAAGCTATTCCCAGCCCATCTCCGATCCTCTTGCCGGACGCCTTCTCGACGATCGGGCCGACCACGGTGTCCGTGGTGGTGGGGGTGACGGTGGACTTCACCACCACGACGTGATATCCCTCCTTGGACGCCAGCGCTCTTCCGATGTCCTCGGCCGCTCCCTTGACATACTCGAGATCGAGGGACCCATCCTCCCTGGATGGGGTCCCCACGGCTATGAACGTGACATCCGTCGCTGCGACCTCGCCCATGTCCATGGTCGCGCGGAAGCGCCCGGAGCGCAGGTTGCGTTCCAACAACCCGTCTATGCCTGGCTCGTAGATCGGCGCACGGCCTTCCATGATGCTCTTCACCTTGGCCGGGACGACGTCGATGCATACCACTTCGTTCCCAAGTTCAGCAAGGCAGAGGCCGGTCACCAGGCCGACATAGCCCGTCCCCACGATCGATACCTTCACTCAATCATCCCTGGGCGGCTCCATGCTCTGAGCGCAATTAAACATTTTCGAGCAATTTTCTGCATAAATATTAAAATCGGTTGGGCATCATGGCGTGGGGGTTCATGCTCGATCGGCTGAGAAGATTGACATCGGTGGAGGGGATGGGCGGACCTGTCCTGATAATGTTCATCGCCACGGTCGGCGGTGGAGCATGCAACTTCTTCTACCAGCTGATGATGCAGAATCTTGCGGCCACCGAGCTCGCCGAGATAAACACGTTCCTGGCCATCATCATCATAGCCGGAGTGCCTTCCACGGCCATCAGCAACGTTCTCGTGCGCTATACCGCCAAGTACAACGCCCAGGGCCGCGACGGGTCCATAGCCTGGCTCATGCGCAGAACCCTGCTGCTGGCCCTTGGCCTGGGCGGTTTGGCCGCCATAGGCATCGTGGCGATCCTCAATGCTCCCGAGGTCCGCTCATCGCTCAATCTCACCTCATCGGCCGCCATCGCGCTCGTCGGCGTCGGCGTCCTTCTGTCCCTGGTGCTTCCGGTAGGCTCCGGTCCGTTGCAGGGGCTGCAGCGCTTCACCGCGTTCGGCATCAGTTACGGAGGCAACTACCTGATCAAGCTGGGCCTCGGGGTCGGATTGGTCGTGATGGGCCTTGGCGTCGCGGGAGCGGTCGGGGGCGTGGTGGTGGGCATCGCCTTCGGAGTGGCTTTCTCCATGCTGGCCATGCGGAAGCACCTGATCATGAAGGGCGAGAGGGCGGAGAGCGGGGAGGTGTGGCGATTCACCATACCCACCACCATCGCCGCCCTGGGATTCACCGTGCTCACCAACGTGGACATCATCATAGCGGCCTTGCTGATGGAGAAGGACCCCGCCAACGTCTATACCGCCGCAACGAGGCTGGCGAGCATCATACTGTACCTTCCGGGGGCCATAGCGTCGGTGATGTTCCCCAAGATCGCCAAGCTGTACGCCCAGCGAAAGAGCACGTGGAGGATGCTCAAGACATCCATCCTGGCGACCGTCACGCTCTCCGGCGTCGTTGCCCTGGCGTTCATATTCTTCCCCGACCTCGTCCTGAACATCCTGGTCCCCAACAATCCATACCTGCCTCTAGTGGCCCGTCCCATGCAGGTCCTCGCGATAGCAATGACCTTGCTGGGCCTGGCAAACGTCTTCATGCTGTACGGTCTGGCCACCGACAGCCACGCATATGTCGTGATCCTGTTGACGGCCGTCTTCGTGCTCTTCGCGCTCGTGGGCGGCGTCATCTCCACTGGCACATTGTTCACCCCACAGCTGCTCGCCGAGGTCATGGCCATCACCGGCGGTTTCATCATAGCGCTTTCCTCCCTCTACCTGTTCGTGATCGAGCGAGAGAGGAGATGTCTGGTGGGATGAGCGTCGCGCTCGGGCCGATAAGAAACCATATCAATCCTGGAGATCAATCCTAACTCCATGACCTTCAGGAGCGAGCTCACTTGGGAGAGGATGAGGGCGGAAGGACGGGAGGAGGAATACCACTCGTCATACGAGCAGGCGGCCGACGAACTTCTGACAACGGTCAAGGGCGCTCCTATCGTATACCCCAACCATATCGACGGCGCTCCCAGCCTGGCCCGCGACACATTCGACGATCGCAGTCCATCTCACCCGGACATCCTGGTAGGAAGGTTCCAACGCTCGACCTCGGACGAGGTCTCCCGTGCCGTGAGCTCGGCGAGGCAAGCGTTCCTGGAGTGGTCGCGAACGGATTGGGGCGACCGCGTGAAGATCTTCGAGAAGGCGGCGGAACTGATGCGGGAGGAGAAGTTCCAGCTGGCGGCCGCCATCACGCTTGACAACGGGAAGACGAGGCACGAGGCGGTGGCCGATGTAGATGAGGCGATAGACTTCCTCACATATTATTCAGAGGAGATGAGGAGGACCGATGGCTTCCAGCGTACTTCCGATCCCGCCTATCCGGAGGAAGAGATCTCGATCACGCTTCGACCATATGGGGTATGGGCGGTCATCTGCCCTTTCAACTTCCCCCTAGCCATAAGCACCGGGATGACGGTCGGCGCGCTCATCACGGGCAACACGGTGGTCGTGAAGCCCTCGTCCGCAGCGCCCTTGCCGGTGCACATGCTCTACGAGATACTGGACCGTGCTGGCCTCCCTCCCGGGGCGCTGAACCTCGTCGCCGGGGGCGGCAACGAGACGGGAGAGGCGCTGCTGGGAAGCGCGGTCGACGGCGTCGCCTTCACAGGGTCCCTGGACGTGGGGAGGAGGATCATGCGGTCGGCGGCCTCCGATGGACGAAGGGTCATAGCGGAGCTGGGGTCGAAGAACCCCGTCATCGTGAGCGGGGAGGCCGATCTGGATGCGGCGGCCGATGGCGTGGCCGCATCGGCGTTCCTGTTCTCGGGGCAGAAGTGCTCCGCATGCTCCCGTGTATACGTGCACGAATCCGTCTACGGGTCGTTCATGTCCAAGCTCATCGAGAGGGCATCAAGGATGGTGGTGGGCGACCCGTTCGAGCGGGAGGTCGACATAGGGCCCGTGATAACGAGGAACGCCATGGACAACTATCTCAGGTGGATCGAGATGGCCCGCCGGGATGGAAAGCTGACGATATGCGGGGAGGCCTCCAGCCCTGCACGCGGCGACGGCCTGTTCGCACGCCCGGCCATCGTGGAGTCGCTGCCGGAGGAGCATGAGCTGATGCGCCGCGAACTCTTCGTGCCGATCCTTTGCGCGCAGAGCTATCGCACATTGCAGGACGCGGTCGTGAGATGCAACGCCTCGGAGTACGGCCTCACCGCCGGTCTCTTCTCAAGGAACGAGACGGAAATACGCTACTTCCTCGAGACGATCGAATCCGGCGTGGTCTACGTGAACAGGCGGCGAGGTGCCACGACAGGGGCGATGGTCGGCTCCCAGGCCTTCGCCGGATGGAAGGCGTCAGGCTCGACCGGCATGGGGACCGGCTCCCGCTATTACCTGCCCCAGTTCATGCGCGAACAGTCTCGAACGGTCATCCGGAACTGACATCAGCGTCCCCAGGCCTCGCGCCGTAGAGCTGGAGAATACGCTAGACCTCATCCGAAGGGAGCCGAATCCTCAAAAACCTCATATGGACGCAGCATCGTTGTAACGTTCAATGCTGGGTCTGGAGGACATAATAGGCCTTGAAGTGGTCAGCTCGGACGCCAGGGTGGTGGGGACGGTGGAGGGGGTAGGCATCGACGTGAAGGACTGGCGCATCAAGGCCCTCCGCGTCGGGCTCCGCCGGGGACTGGAGGAGCAACTGGGGGTAAGGCGCCACATGTTCTCCGTGGAGAAGATCATGATGTCCACCGAATTCGTCGATATGGTCTCCGACACGGTCATCATGCACACGCCCGTCTCCTCCGTCAGCGAGACGGTCCGGCAAGACGATAGCTCCCTGATCCCGGTGGGAGGCCTCCTGGGCATGAGGGTGATATGCCGCAATGCCCGCAGCCTCGGGACGGTCGACAACATCCTCTTCGACCCCCAGGGGGATTGGCCGATCCGGTTTCTCCAGGTGAAGCTGGACCGCGAGGCGGTGTCAGCGCTCGATCTGCAGCAGAGCCTCCTCAACGCTCCCCTTGTGCCGGTGCGCACCGTGGACATCCGAGCGATGGGGGACATGATCATGCTGGACATCAACCTGGAGGACCTGAGGCGGCAGATCGCCAGTGCGCCGGCGGAGGGCGCGACCGATAATCATCCTTAAAGCCCTCCTTCCCGTTGTACTGCCATCTTGGTGAACGGATGATCGAGACACGAGGGCTCACACGAAAATTTGGAACCATCACCGCCGTCGACGATCTGAACTTGAAGATACGAGATGGCGAGGTCTTCGGTTTCATTGGCCCGAACGGCGCGGGAAAGACCACCACCGTCAGGATGCTATGTTGCCTTATCGCCCCCACGTCCGGCTCGGCGCACATCCACGGCTTGGACATCTCGAAGCCGGAGGAGGCGCTGATGATACGGGGCAAGATAGGGCTGCTGCCCGAGATGCCTGGCCTGTACGAGTCGTTGTCGGCGTACCGCAACCTGGACTTCTACGCCCAGCTGTACGACGTGCCGAAAGGAGTAAGGGAGGAGCGCATACAGAAGCTGCTTCAAACACTGGGCATGTGGGAGCGAAGGGACGATCCGGTGGGCAAGTTCTCAAAGGGGATGAAGCAGAAGATCGCCATGGCCCGAGCCCTTGTCCATGAGCCCGACTATCTCTTCCTGGACGAGCCCACCTCCGGTCTGGATCCCGAAGCATCCCTCACAGTACGCAATTACCTGCTGGACCTAAAGAAGGAAGGGCGCACCATATTCATCAATACACATAACCTGGATGACGCCGCCCGTCTGTGCGACCGCGTCGGCGTGATGAGCACTAGACTGCTCGCCGTCGGCACCCCGGACGAACTTTCGGGAATGTTCTGGGGAAACACCACCGTGGTGAGGCTCCGCCACATCGCTCCAGGTATGATAGATGCCGTGAGCTCTCTCCCTGGCGTCACCGGCGTGAAGCAGGAAGGGTCGGCGATGCTGGTCGATGTCGGATACCCCGAAGACGTCAACCCTCTGATCACGAAGACCCTGGTCAACATGGGCGGCGAGGTGTTGTCCATGGGCGAGCTGAAGCGCGGGCTTGAGGATGTATACATCAAGCTGCTGGGGGAAAGGAGATGAGACTGGACCGCATCTGGACCGTGGCCAGGAAGGACATGTCCGAGTTCCGCACCAATAAATACATCATCTACTCGCTGGTGCTGATGCCCATCTTGATCGCAGTGGTCCTCCCAACGATCTATCTCGCACCCTTCACAATGTTCGCCCAGCCGAACGAGCCGTTCGATATCAACATCCCTGACACCGACATCAGGATAGGGGAGACCTTCAACGAAGGCACGTTTGCCAATGTCACGTTCATCAACTGCAACCTCGAGAACGTCGTGGCCGAGAACTGCCGCTTCGAATCATGCGAGATCCGGTCAAGCCTTGTTCGATCGTCGCATGTGGCGAACACCACCGTGATCAACGGGGCGGTCATGCGTTCCAACGTTCTGAACGTCACGTTCGACGGTTCGGTGGGATCGGACACCCGCATCCTGGGTGAGGACACGGAGCAGGAAGGGTTCCTGTTCCAGTTCATAGGCTTCCTGATGCTGTTCTTCATCCTCATCCCGGCCATCGTACCGACGGTCATCGCGTCCTACACCTTCGTTGGCGAGAAGCTTAACCGCAGCCTGGAGCCTCTTCTGGCAACGCCGACCACGGACGCCGAGCTGCTGGCAGGAAAGAGCCTCTCGATATTCCTGCCCACCATGCTGGTCACGTGGCTCTCGTTCATACCGTTCGTCCTGCTGGTGAACTTCCTTGCCACGCCCATCATAGGCCATGCGCCCCTGCCCGACCTGACATGGCTCATCGGGGTGTTCGTCCTGGCCCCGCTGTTCTGCGTCATGTCCATCGCCCTGAACGTGATCGTATCGTCACGCGTCAGCGACGTGCGGGCCTCCCAGCAGATCGGTTCATTGGTCGTCCTGCCGGTGGTGGCGCTGTTCGTTATCTCCCTGTCCGGACTGTTCACCCTCGGACCGCTCGTCATGCTGGCCATCAGCGGGGCGATCGGTCTGGTGGACGTGGGGATCGCCTACCTGACGCTGAAGACCTTCCAGAGGGAGGAGATCCTCGTACGATGGAAGTGAGGGCATGGAAGAACGGCGGGAGATGACATACCTGCGGCTCCTCGATGAGGTCGCCGTACTGTACAAGGAGGAGCGATACCAGGAGGCCGTACGCCTCCTCAACCTCCATGGGCACAAGGTGGGAGGCAACGTGGCGCAGATCTACGATCGCCTATGTTCATTGACGAGCCGCATGGGACAGTTCAATCTCGCGCTCGCCATCATGCAGGAGGCCGTGGACAAGGGGCTCTGGCTCTCGCCGGACCGCCTTCGTTCGGATCCCGATCTGGAGCCTCTGCATCGCTTCGATGCGTTCGAGGATGTCTTGAACACCTGCGCCCAGAGGGAGGAGGAGGCGAGGCAGAGCGCCGCCCCCCGGCTTAGGATGCTGTCCGAGGGCAGCAACGACTTCCTGCTCCTCGTACTTCATGGCGAGCTGGGCAGCAACGACATCAGCGAGATGTACTGGAGATTCGCCGCGGACATGGGCGGCGTGGCCGCTCTGGCGCAATCGTCGGTGGAAAGCTTCTCCGACGCGTTCATCTGGGATGACGTGGAGAAGGGCGCCGCCGAGCTGGAAGGCCACCTCCGTCCCCTTCAGGAAAGGTTCTCCGTCCCGCCGGAGCGTACAGTCCTCGCGGGCTTCTCCTCCGGCTGCGACGTGATAATGAGGGCGATCCTGGAAGGGAGGGTGAAGGCATCCACGCTCCTCTTGATCTCTCCAAGACTGCCAGTCCTAGACGGGACGGCCTTCCGCCCTGAGACGTTGAAGGGGGTAAGGGTCCGCATCGTCGTCGGCGAGCGCGACGAGGAGTGCCTTGAGCGCTTGGCCCGCCTCGGCTCCCTGCTGGACGATGCCGGCGTGGATAACGAGATACGCGTCGTCGAAGGTATGGGACATGGTTGCCCCGATGACCTTCCCGACGATCTCGCCGCGGCGCTGGAAGAGGTCTGAGGGCTGCCTACTCCCTCTTCCAACCGGAGATGGCGATCGTTATGACGGTCACCACCGCGAGCATCGCCAGGACGATCAGGAAGTTGTCCATTGCGCCTGCGGCGTTCCCATACACCATGGCGTCCCTTAGCCCGTTGTTCACGTATGTCAGCGGCAGCACCTGCGCGAAGGACTGCAGGTAGCTGGGCATGCTCTCCAGGGGGAAGAACGAGCCGGCCAGGAACATCATCGGGAAGGTGATGGCTCCGGCGGCGGTGGCCGCCACCTCCTCGTCCCTGACGAACTGGGATATGATCATCCCGATCGCGGTGAACAGGCCCGTGGCCGCCATGATCATTGCGATGGACACGGCGTCAAGGGACATTCGCACATCGTAGAGCAGTATGCCTGTTATCATGATCGCCGCCACCGATATGGCCACCATCACCAGCATCCAGAGCATCATGCCCAACAGCCATTCAGCGTTGTTTATGGGCGTCGTGGCAAGCTTCCTGAATATGCCGGTGTTGCGGTACCTGGTCTGGTAGCCCACGATGGATTGCACCGCAATCATCATGACCATGAGGCCGATGGTGCCCGGGAGGAAGAAGTCGATGTAGGAGAGGTCCTTGCCGATTATGCTCCCCTGGCTCACGCTCACTATCTTCTTACCGCCCGTCGCGTTGATGTTGACCTCCTGCGCCACCGCGTTGACGGCCGTAAATACGGCGGTCGAAGCGCCTGATGTGGTGTCCTGGCGCAATATCAGCTCGGTGGAGGATCCAGAGATTATCGCATCCTCGAAGCCCTCCGGTATGATCAGCATGTTCGCGATCGAGTTGCGCTCTATGAAGGCGTCGACATCCTCATCCGCAGGGACCATATGGATGTTCAAGACCCCCGTGGCCTCCAGGCCCTTGATGAACTCGCTGGAGGCAATGGTGTCATCGCGGTCCTGTAGGTACAGATCGAACGATGAGGCTCCGGTTCCAGCGAAGATGGCGCCGAATATCAGGATGAGCATCACCGGGAAGGCGATGGTCCAGAACACCGAGCCAGGGCTGCGGAAGAACTGCTTGGCCAGGCCGGCGAAGACCGTTTTGACGCGATTAACCACTGACATCACCTTCCTCGATCCTTCTACCGGTGAGCTTGAGGAAGACATCCTCCAGCGATGGTCGTTTCAGCATGATCTCATCGTATGGGACATTGTCGCGCTCGAGGGCCGACACGATGCGGACCAGATCGCCCTTGTCCGCTATGGATACCGACACGTCACCGTCGTTCTGCCGCGGCATCATGTCCTGGAGGGAACGCATGGCCGCATCGCCGCCTCCGCGAACTATGCACGATCTGCCGCCGCCGTGCTGCTCCACGACCTCCCTCGGGCTCCCCATCGCGATGAACTTTCCCCCGTTCATGATGGCTAGCCTGTCCGAGAGGACCTCGGCCTCCTCCATGTAGTGGGTCGTGAGTATGATGGTCCTTCCCTTGGCCCGCAAACCCTTGATCACATCCCAGACCTCCCTCCGGGCCTTGGGGTCAAGGCCGGTGGTCGGCTCGTCCAGGAAGACTATCTTGGGGTCGTTCACCATGGCTATCGCGATGCCGACCCTCTGTTTCAGCCCGCCGGACAGGTTCTTGAAGTAAGTGTCCCTCTTGTGCTCCAGGTCCACAAGGGCGATGAGCTCGTCGATGTCCACTCTCCGGTCGAACATGTTCGCGAAGAAGGCGATGTTCTCCCTTGTAGTGAGCAGTTCGAAGGCGTTGAACTGCTGGGGCAGCACTCCGATCTCCTTCTTGATCTCCTTGCTCCCGTTGCCAAGGTCATGCCCCAGGATGTTGACCTCCCCGCTCGTGGCCTTTCTAATGCATTCCAGGATCTCCACGGTGGTGGTCTTCCCGGCTCCGTTCGGGCCTAGGATGGAGAACACCTCCCCGCTCCTTACGTCCAGATCGATACCGTCGACCGCGCGGAGGTCCCCGTATCGCTTGACGAGCCCTCTAACAGTGATAACATCGCTCATAATGAAGTGACCGTGTCGGTACCATCCGCACCATACTTAACCATTTTTCCATCGAGTAGAATCGTTCCGATTTCAGATGCTGGCCCTCGATATATTGGGCAACGACACGGTATCGTTCGCAATGATGATTTATCCTGATGACATTGCAGGGGCATGACCGCCGACCGCTATGTCCGCCAGACGATCATCCCAGGGATGGGGGAGGAAGGGCAGAGGAAGCTTTCAGGCGCCACGGTGGGAGTGATGGGCGTGGGTGGCCTGGGCAGCCCCGTCTCGATGTATCTCGCCGCTGCGGGGGTAGGGCGCCTGGTGCTCGCCGACCCTCAAGTGCCGGAGGAGAGCAACCTGAACCGCCAGGTGTTGCACTGGACCGAAGACGTCGGAAGAAGGAGCAAGGTGGAGTCGGCGGCCGCCAAGCTCACCGCGCTGAACCCCGGCGTAGAAGTGGTGACAGAGGCGGTCAAGGTGTCGCCCGAGAACATAGCGACCGTGTTCGAGGGATGCGACATGATCATGGATTGCCTGGACAGCGTGTCCGCCAGGCTGGATCTGAACGATCATGCCCTGAGGACCGGGACGACGGTCGTCCATGCCGCCGTGGAAGGGTGGCATGGGCAGGTTACGGTGTTGAGGCCAGGTAGAACGCCGTGCCTTGCCTGCCTTTATCCGCGCGTTCCGCCTAACGACAGGCTCATACCGATAATCGGCGTCACGGCCGGCACTTTCGGTTGCATTCAGGCCGGAGAGGCCATCAAGCTCATCACCGGCATCGGCCAGCCCCTTGAATCAAGGATGTTGATAGGCGACCTGAGCTCTCAATACTGGGATGTGGTGGACATCGGCCGCGCAAGGGAGTGCCCGGCCTGTTCCCGCCTAGGTCATTCGGGCCGGTAATCTAGGATCTTCTGAAGGGTCGTTATGCCTTCACGAGTGTACTCCAACGCCGCCGCCAGGACGTCGGCCCCGAGCGATGTCACCTCATAGATATGCTTGCGTCCCTCGACATGCTGGGAGAGGAGCCCGTTGTCCTCCAGCTCCTGCAGCGTGGGGTAGATGGAGCCAGGGCTTGGCCTCCAATCGGAACAGGTCAGCCTCTCGATCTCCTTCATGATGGCATATCCGTGCATGGGCTTCGTCGCCACCAGCCGAAGGATGGCGAGCTTGAGGAAGCCTGACCTGAAGGCCCTGGCGAAGAATATCTCCCTGACGGTATGGTCGACATGATCTGAAGGCAAGCCATTACCTCACAGGAAATATATGCGGACGCCCTTGGCGGCGCAGAGGTCTGCCACGGTCTCCAGGCGATCCACCACCCCGCCGTAGCGGCGCGCTGGACCCTTGCCCTCCTCGGGCAACTTCTCCCTCAAGACCTTGCACTCCTCGGACAGACGCCTGGCTTCCTCGGGGCTTAGCTTCTTCCCGCTCTTGGCCAATTCCGGAACCGATGCCACGATCTCGCAATCGTATTTCTTAGCGATGTCGGGAAGCTGAGAATTCTCTGGCCCGAAGTTGCCGATGCATCCGCGGCCCTTGTCCCAGGACATGACGCACCTGGCGCAGATCTCATTGGTCTCGTCCAGGGGTATGGTGTTCCACTCGCTCATCAGGTTGTCCTCTCCCGCCTTCTTCATCACGGCCTCCGCTTCTTCGGGCGGAAGCTGGGAGAGGTCGATCCAGCCGCTGTACTCCTTGCGGGCCACGTCCTTCAATCTTGCGGAGTCGGCCTCGTTCTTCACCTTGCTAAGGAGGAAGCTCTCACCTTCGCCATCGATGCGGTTCCTCTTCAGGAACGCTTCCCATTCGCCTCCAAGCAGACGCCTGGCCTCGGCGGTGGGCACGACCTCATCATAATCGGCGATAGCCTCGTAACCGGATACATCATCGAGGCGCGCCTTCAGTATGGTCAACTTTCCTTTCTTGCATAATGACTCGTCGCTGTCGAGCTCACAGATCGCGATGCTAATACCCATTGATCGAGTGCCCCCTTGTGTTGGCGTCAAGCTCCAAGTAAGTATATCTGTCTTTCCTAGAACGCTCCATCCCCGTACGCTCGATGTTCCAGTTCATGCTGGCTACAGCGTGTCAAGCCACTCCTTGCGATGTGAGAGCATCTCTGCCACATAGTATCCTCCGCGCAGTGCCACTGCAACGAGGAGCAGCAGCACGATGCTCGTGTACCGGACCCCCAGGTCCAGCTCCCCGCTTGTTAGGGCGATGTCTCCGCCCTTTACGATGGTCCACAGCCAAACGCCTGCGGCGGCCATGCTGATGACTCCGAAGGTCATGCGGGACAACGAGCCCTTGGGATAGAATCCCCGGAAGAACGATAGGGCCGCCACCACTTCGCCCAGGATCGCCACCTGCATCACCAGCGATCGAAGGCCAAGCGATTCTATCAGTTCCTCGACGCCGGCGCGCTCCATGACGGTGATCATGCCCAACACTATCAGGATGGGTACGACAACGTACTTGATCACGCCGCCCACCGCGGCAAGCGCACCCTTCTTCCAGCTGCCGTGGGAGATGGAGAAATCGTTCATGGCCATCCCTCCATTCCCTCCCAGTCGATGGTCCGTTCGAGTTGCGCCTCAAGTCCTTCTACCATGATGCCGATCTCCAGGGTCAGCACCTGCGGGTCCCTCAGCGATTCGACGGCATCTGCCGGAACGTTCACACGTATGGTCCCCTCGTTGCCGGGGCCGACGACCAATGAGGTCCCTCCATCCCCTAGCACCCCGCCCGCTCCCTTGAGGGTCAGGGCAAGGTCCGTCGACAGGCCATGGAGCACGGACGATGCGCCAAAGCTATAATGCAAGATCACATCGACGGAGCTGTCAACGATCTCATACCCTTCGAGCTCGATGCCAAGGTCGCTCACCAACGGCTCCCATTCGACCGTCCGCTTGATGCCGACGTTGGCATCGATGAGGCCGAGCGCGTACGACCCCTCCACCCTGATGTCGAACTCCAGCTCGCTCCGTTCAAACACCAGGGCGGCGAGCTTATCCTTATCAACCTCCTTCAGATCGAAGGATAGAACTGGATGGAGCTCGTTGACCTTTCCTGCCTGGACATGCATGGCACCAGAGATGCCTTCTGCCAGCACCTCACCGCCCCTGCTCAGCTTGATCGATGCACGGACGTCATCGATGTCGAAGTAGCCGCCGTTGTACACCTCCAGGGGAAGGCTCATGGTGAGCACACCATCCTGGAAAGATGTATCGGTCGAACCATCATCTCCCGGGTTTATCTGCAAACCTCCTGAGGCCAGAGGCATGACGCTCAGCACGAGGATGGCTGCGACGAACAGGTCCACCGCTATCGCGGCGGAGGTGAAGGCGAGGGGTCCCCAACGCATGACACCCCATTGCATTATTGCTCTATTTTAATTGAGGTCGAGAGTTCCAAATAAAAAACCTAAACACCTCTGGGGCAGGGAAAGGAGCGATGTCACGTTGCCCGGCAGCTCATGTTTAATGCTCCAACACATCCCTGTCCACCGCAAGCATGCGATCGGGACCCATGGTCGGGACCATGTCGGAACATGTAAGACGTCGCTATGATGGCGAGCGTAAGGGCGGACCGCGTTGGACATCGGAGCCGTCGCACAGTTCCGAACGATAAAATATCTCTATCTGGTCAGGAATGTTGTGCCGATGAGCGACATCCGTGTGAGAAGACGCCGCCGCCTGCGAGAGAAGGAGGTAAGGGCCCTGGCCGAGGAGTTGGAGACCACCCTGGGGGTGGAACCCATAGGGCCAGGGATGCCAGTGGACCGGGCGGAGAGCACCGATTTCGACATACTGTTCATCAATAATGTCGCGGAAGGGCTCGTTTACAAGGACAAGATATTCCTCACCGTGCGTGGGCTGCTGCGCTGCCGGCCGGAGAAGGCGGCGGTCACGGTGGACATGGGAGCGGTACCTTTCGTCACCAAGGGCGCAGATGTGATGGGCCCGGGAATAGTGGATGCGGACCCCGACATCCAGCCTGGAGACATGGTCTGGGTCAAGGATATCAAGAACGGGGTGCCCCTGGCGGTCGGCGAGGCGTTGATCCCCGGCCTGCAGATGAGGGAGCGGTCGCCAGGCAAGGCGATAAAGAGCATACACCACGTGACGGACAAGCTGTGGAAGCTGGATGAGGAGTGAAGAGACGGCCTCCAGAGTGAAATATGTAACTTGTCGAATGTAAAAGCTAAATATGCACTATCATATTCACACGTCGAGGGATGCAGTTTGGCCTTATTGAGCAGGAAGCCTTTCGGCAAGATCAGGGATGAAGTGCCCACGGTTGAATCCGACCAGTTTATCGACCTCGGAGCGATGTCGTTCGAGGGGGAGGCTTCCTCTGGCGGAAAGGGAAATATCAAGGTCGCGGAGGTCTACCGCTACGAGGATCTCGCGGACATCACCCAGCCCGTGTATGAGGGTTCAGTGATGCTGATCGATTATTCTCACATCGCCAACGATACCGAGTCCTTGCGCCGGATCACCTCTGAGCTCAAGTCAGTGGCGCGTGACACCAACGGCGACGTGGCGGCCATCGGCGGCAACTTCATCGTCATTGCCCCCAACGGCATGCGCATCGATCGCCAGAAGATTCGCGGCGGCTTCCGCTGAGCCCGGTTCGTCGGCAGGAATATATAGCAAACACGTAATATTTAGCTCGTGCCAGGCTATAAGGTCATCCACGACAGCGTACACGGCACGGTCAAGGTAGACGGCGTTTTCCTTGAACTGTTGGAACGCCCCGAGATGCAGAGGCTGCATGGTATTCACCAGCTAGGCCTGGCACACCTCGTTTTCCCGGGTGCCAACCACACCCGTCTGGAGCATTCCCTGGGCACGTATCACATCGCATCGAAGCTGTGCTCCTCGCTGGAGATCGACCCCCTCGACCAAATGGAGGTCAGGGCCGCCGCGATGCTGCATGACATAGGACACACTCCCTTCTCCCACACTCTCGAGGAAGTTATCCATCACCGCCTTGGCAAGGACCACATGGACATCTCCCGGGACATCATCGTCGGCGATTACATGCCGTACAAGGACCGCGATACCGAAGTGGTGGGCAGCATACCCCCGCTGCCCGACGTCCTGAGGGGTGCCGGCCTGGACCCGGAAAGGGTCGCCGATCTGGTGACGTCGGCGCGCCGGCAGGAGGTGGGCCAAAGCATCCTGATGGTCGACGGCGAACAGGCCCATTTTGGTCAGAACAACTTCCTCAAACAGATCATATCAGGACCGCTGGACGTGGACCAGATGGACTATCTGCTGAGGGACGCGTACTACACCGGCGTGGCCCATGGGACGATCGACGTCGACAGGCTGTTCCAGACCCTCATGGTGCACCATGGCAACCTGGTGGTGGACAAGAGCGGCCTCGTGGCGGTCGAGGGCCTCATGGTCGCCCGCTCCCTGATGTACACCTCGGTTTACTTCCACAAGACGGTGCGAATAGCGGAGATGATGATGTGCAAGGCCGTCGAGGCCGCCCCCCAGGAGATCCTGGAGGACCTGTTCCTCGATACCGATTGCTCACTCTCATCCAAACTGGCCGCGGCAGGCGGCGCATCGTCTCGGCTCATGACCATGCTTCGCTATCGCCGGCTGTACAAGAAGGCGTACACGTTGCCCATAATGGCCATGACCGACGAACAGTCGCAGGCGTTGATCCCCCTGGTGAACTATGAAAGGCGGAAGGCCAAGGAGCGAGAGATCGCCGACCGGGCAGGGGTCAGCGTCGATGACGTGGTCCTTGACGTGCCGGAGAAGGCGCTACTGCTGTCGGAGCCACGCATAGGCAAGACCGACGTGGGCATACTGGACGGTGGCCGCGTCAGGCCATTGTCCCGATACAGCCCGCTGGCCAAGGCCATCCAGTCGCGCGGAGTGCATGACTGGGCGGTCATGGTATCGGCGCCCGCCGAGTGCCGGGAGAGCGTCAGGAAGGTGGCGGTGAAGGTTCTCTTCTCCTAACCCTTCATGACGCCAAGCGGCGTGAGCTTGGCGACCCTTCGCGACAGTCCAGCTCCGACCACGACCGATATCACCTGCTCGATGCTCTTGTATGCTTCAGGCGCCTCTTCCAGAACGCCATCCTTGGTCGCGGACTTGAGGTAGATGCCTTTCCTGTCGAGATCCTCCCTGATGCCCTGCACCGTGAAGGTTCGCAGCGCCTGGGAGCGAGACATCACACGTCCGGCACCGTGGCAGGTGGAGCCGAATGCATCCTTCATCACTCTCTCCTCTCCCACCAGCACGTAGGACCCGGCGCCCATGTTGCCCGGGACCAGCGCAGGCTGGCCGACGCTCCGGTACTGCTCTGGTACGTCCGGATGTCCCTTGGGGAAGGCCCTGGTGGCCCCCTTGCGATGCACGTACACCTCGTGGCGGCGGCCGTCCACCTCATGCTCCTCCACCTTCGCGATGTTGTGCGCGACATCGTACACCTGATGCAGCCCCAGCTTCTCGGCGTCGGTGCGGAACTCCTCTTCGAACGACTGTCTTATCCAATGCAGGATCATCTGCCGGTTGGCCCATGCGTAGTTGGCCCCGCACGACATCGCCGCGAAGTAATCCTGGCCCTCTCGAGATCCGACGGGGGCGCAGGCCAGCTGGCGATCTGGCAGCTGGATCCCGGTCTTTCGCACCGAGCGCTCCATCACCTGAAGGTAGTCCGTGGCGATCTGATGACCGGCGCCCCTGGAGCCGCAATGCACAGTGACGGTGACCTGCCCCTCCCGCAGCCCGAACGCCTTGGCGGCCTCCTCGTCGAAGACCTTCTCCACCACGTCGACCTCAAGGAAGTGGTTGCCGCTCCCGAGCGAACCTATCTGCGGGATACCTCTCTGCTTGGCCTTGTCGCTCACCTTGGACGGGTCGGCGCCGGTCATCCGGCCCCCTTCCTCGGTGGCCTTCAGGTCTTCCTTCCAGCCGTATCCGTTCTCGACCGCCCATTCCGCGCCGTACTTGAGAACGTCATCGAAGCCGCTGCCGGAGAACTTTATGACACCCTTGGAGCCGACCCCGGCGGGCACGTTCTTGAACAGGCGGTTTATCAACTCCTTGATGCGAGGCCGCACATCGTCGACCTCCAGGTCCGTGCGGACGAGCCTGACCCCGCAGTTGATGTCGAAGCCGATGCCGCCGGGAGATATCACTCCCTCCTTGGCATCCATGGCCGCCACGCCGCCGATCGGGAAGCCATATCCCCAATGGATGTCGGGCATGGCCAGTGATGGTCCGACTATTCCAGGCAGGGTCGCCACATTGGCTGCCTGCTCCGGGGCGTTGTCTTCCCTGATGGAGGGCAGCATGTCCTCTGAGGCGAAGATGATCGCGTCGGTCCTCATTCCGTCCTTATAGTTCCTTGGTATCCGCCAACGATGATCGTCCACCTTTTCCAGAGGTCCAGTGTATGCCATGTGAATCGAGCTGATTATGATGGCACCTTGATTTAAGATTACTGAGAGGTCACGGCGGGAATCGCTCAGGAACGTCCGAATATGGCAACGCTTAATATCCCACCCGCTCCAAATCAATTATGAGAACACTTGACGGACACCGTTCACAGCCTCCAATCATCCTTCGTCGGAGAAGTGAAGAGCTATCATCCAGGCGATGAGCACCGAATAGTGGAATTTCTCGATGCCCATACAGTTTGGCCCGCGGCATCCGTGGACGTCCCCAAGGTCGATCACTGGAGATGGAAGTTCCTATCCAATCCCGCTGGCCCGGTGATCGTCTGCATGATCGAGATCGGGGACGAGATGGTCTCCTATTGCGCCAGCCTGCCGGTCCGCATGAACGTCGGCGGCTGGGAGGTTCTTGCCACTCAAGGAGTGGACCTTTGCACACATCCAGATCATAGGGGGAAGGGCTTGATGAGCGGTCTGCTGGACCACCGCGACCGACTGAAGGCGGACCACGGAGTGGCCTTCGACTTCGGCTTTCCCAACCATGGCTCCTATCGCGTTAGCATGAAGCGGCAAGGCTTCCGTGAGGTCGACATGACGATGATGCAGCATCGCTTCATCATCGATCGGGAAAGATACTTCCAAAAGGTCAGCATGGGCTCGTTGAAGAGGCTCGGATACGTCTCCTATGTGGCGCTGCAGCGAACCATCCACCGTTCCGGTGAGACCGGCCTTCACGTCGATGACGTGAAACGGTTCTCCGATGATGATGACAGGTTATACCGCAAGGCTGCCACCGACTTCGATCTCATCGCCGTCCGAGACCATCGCTACCTCAACTGGAGGTTCTGCGATCCAAGAGGAGGCGCCTACATCGTCAGGGGGGCGCGCGAGAACGAGGAGCTGCTAGGGTATGCGGTCCTGAAGCCGGAGGGCGATGGGGAGATGATGATCGTGGACATGCTTGCCGATCCAGGACGCCCGGACGTCATCCCGTTCTTGCTGCAGGACGCCCTGGAGCAGGGTCAGCGACATGGTTCGGAATCCCTGACCTGCTGTCTGCCAAAGGGGCATAGGTACGAGCGTAATCTCCGCGAATCAGGCTTCGTCGCCGAGGTGCGCATGACCGGGGATGAGCCTATGCGCATGATATGGTTCCCCCGTGGCGATCACGATCTTGACACGCTGTCATCGCCATCTCCTGCATGTCATATCATGCTCGGGGACACGGATTGGGTGTAGAAATAACATCTATTATCAAATATCATAATTATGATAATTTAAGGTGGTAGATTTATCTAATCTTATAGGATTTTGAACGATCGGATCATGGAAAGCCTCATCTACACGCTCTTGCTGTTGGCGCTGGCGGCCTTCTCGTTCTTACTGGGTTTACACATAATGCTCAAGAACCCTTATCACAGGCCAGGGCAGGCTTTCTTCATCCTCATGATCATCATAGCCATACGCTGCCTGTTGACCACATACTTCCTGCATTCCACGGAACCGGAGGCGGCATTGATGCGGGGCAAGGCCGTCATGGCAGCCACGGTCCTCTTCTATGGTTCGACCTGCTATCTGGCATCCTTCTTGCCGTACTCTCGATATAGGGGCGGTCTTGCCAGATACTCCGCTCACTATTGGGCGGGGATAGCGATACTTGCGACCGTCTCCGCCATCGCGCTCGACAGTGTCGTCGACACTCCATGGGGATACATGATCGAAAAAGCGCCCTCAGCGCTCGTTGGATACGGGACATCCCTGGCCCTCGCCACACTGGCATCGTTCATCGCGGTCACCGCGAGGCAGGGCTCGAAGGACGCATCCTTTCGAAGCAACGTCCTCCTCCTTGCTGCCGCTCCCTTCCTTCCGTTCGTTGCCGCCGCTCCCTTCATGGCCTTCGGCATGCCGATATTGCTATCTCCCGGACTGTTCGCCGCCGCCCTGATATATGCTCACCTGGTGGAGAAGCACAAGATAATGTCCATCCCATCATCGAGCCGTGCTCCTAGGACAAGGAGGGCCGCAAGTGGGGGCTCCATCCTCATGGAAGGCATCGACATGCGTTACGCCTACCGGACCTTCCTTAACGACGTCTCGGCCGGATATTCGGGACTGATCATCTGCAGGCGCTATCCGGATCGCGTGCGCAAGGAGCTGAGCCCCCTGGACGTGCCGATGATCTGGCTGTCATCCCAGCCGGGGCAGGACCATGTCGATCCGACCTCCCTCAACATCCTCCTGCACACTGTCACCAGATTCATCGAAAGGTCGGCTCCTGCCGTGATCCTCATCGAAGGCGTCGAATGTCTGATAACCCAGAACTCCGTGGGCGAGGTGCTACGCACCTTGTATTCCATGCGAGACTCGGCGATCGTGACAGGATCCAAGCTCATAATCCTGCTCGATCCAGAGATATTGCATGAGAAGGATCTTGCCATGATGGAGAAGGAGTTCACCGTCCAATATGCGACCGCATGAAGCGCTTCGCAGCTTTTTCACAAGGGATCGGACAGAAGTAAGGGGCCGGGTCCGAGATTTGAACCCGAGTCGAGGGATCCACAGTCCCTCAGGATAACCAAGCTACCCCAACCCGGCCATGACGGGTTCACCTCAACGCGTTGAGGTACATAAAATTTTCTTCCAGCTTCCTATTTCCAGCGCAACTTAGCAAGAACTCTTCTCGAGATATAGACACTGGTCAAATAAAAGACACCCTGCGCGTGGAATGTTCGCCACCATACATAACGGTTAAGTGGACGACCGGATTAGGACCACCGATCTGTATGAAGAGGGACATCCTATCGATGCTGGACCTGCCCGATCTAGAGGAGATCCTGGATCGGGCCGTAGAGCTGAAGAACGGTCAGACCACTGGCAGGGAGATGGGCGGTAAGAGCCTTGCCATGATCTTCGAGAAGTCCAGCACGCGTACGAGAGTGTCCTTCGAGGTGGCCATGACGCAGATGGGAGGCCACGCCATATTCCTCAGTCAGAACGATACCCAGCTGGGAAGGGGGGAGACCATCGCCGACACCGCCAGGGTGCTGAGCCGTTACGTTGACGTCATCATGTATCGGGCGTACAGGCACGTCGACATGGTCAACCTTGCGAAACATGCCACGGTACCTGTCATCAACGCGCTGGATGACAAGGAGCATCCATGCCAGATAACCGCCGATCTGCTTACCATCAAGGAGCACAAGGGGCGTTTGAAAGGTCTGAAGCTCGCATATGTCGGCGATGGCAACAATGTGGCCAACTCCCTCCTGCTGGGAGGGGCCCTCGTGGGAATGGATGTCGCAATTGGCTGCCCTGACGGTTATTGCCCCGATCCCGACATAGCCGCCAAGGCTGCCTCCATCGCCAAGGAGAACGGGGCGGTCTCGGAGGTCATCCGCGATCCATTCGAGGCGGTCAAGGGCGCCGACATCGTCTACACCGACACCTGGGTGTCGATGGGCGATGAGGAGGAGATGGCCCAGAGGAAGAAGGCCATGATGCCCTATCAGGTCAATGAGGCGCTCATGTCCGCCGCCAAGCCTGATGCGATCTTCATGCACTGCCTCCCCGCGCACCGCGGGAACGAGGTGACGGACGAGGTGATGGACGGCAAGCACAGCGTGGTCTTCGATCAGGCGGAGAACCGTCTCCATGCCCAGAAGGCCATATTGATCGCCGTCCTCAACGGCTGACCTGCTCTCTGACGATGCCGTCGGCGATACGGAGGAACTCTTCCTCCGTCCCTTCCGGTATGGAAGCGCCGGCGGCCACATCGTGCCCGCCTCCCGCGCCCCCCACGGCCTCGGCGGCCTTGCGCATGACGGTCGATAGGTCCAGCCCGCGTCCGACCAGGCCCATGGTGCCTCTCGCGGATATCTTTACGGTTGACGTGCCGTCGGTGGCGTTCGCCAGACCTAGGAGCGGACGGTCGGCGGGCACGGAATCCCCTATCAGCATCCCCGCGACGATGCCCACGATCGTGTCCTCGATGCGGTCTCCGCCGTGGAAATAACGCAGGCAGGGCAGCTCTTCACACTCCTTGATGCCGAACTCCCCTCCTTCCTGTACCAGGGCGACCGCCTCCCGCAGGGCGTTGCGGTGTCTGGTCTGTAGCTGAAGGGCCTCGGACAGCCCCTCTCCTCTATCCCCAAGGCATATGGTCATTCCGATCTCGGGGCGGCCGTGCCGCCCGCAGGCGTTCAGAAGGGTGGCCATCTCCTTCGCGTCAAGGAGCGCTCTTGCGTTCGGCATCGCTTCGCCGTCGCCATCGCAATTAACGCCTGGTCCGGCCAGCCAGCCATCGGGGGCGTCCACCAATCGGGGATCGAGGACATACGCCTCCCCGATGAGGCGGCGGATGGCCCTGACGCCATGGCCTGCATCGAGGAGGCAGGTGCAAAGGGCGGATGCCAGCACTGTCCTCTCCTCCGGGCGGAGGGATGCCCAGCTTCTCCATCCTGAGCCGTCCCGGGGCTCGATCCCCAGGCCTGCCAGGAAGGAGGATATCAGTTTACGGTCTCCATTCTCGAACTCATCAGCACGCTGGAAGGACGCCTGATATGTCTGCCTTATCACAGGAAGCAGTGCTGGATCGTTCGCGTATGCGAGATATGAGTGAAGCGGCCTGGTCTGCCGGCCGAACAGCCGCAGGTCGATGAGCGGCTTCACCCTGCCGGCTTCGACAGCGTCCTGAAGGATCTTGCGATTATATCCGACCAGCCGCCCGCTGTCATGGTCCTGGAGATCTCCCACCGCCCCGACGACGGCCAGTGAAGCCAGGTCCTTGTTGTTGGAGCCCATGTTCCTGGCCACGGCATAGGTCGACCCTGCGCCCGAGATCTCTTTCGAGCCGTCGAGTCCGTAAAGGTGCGGGTTCACATGGTCCGAACCGAACGAGAACAGGTCCATCCTTGCCCGGCTTGAGCGGTCGGCCCGGTGATGATCGGTCACGACCACCTTCATGGGATCCAACTTCGAGAAGGAACCGCTGCCGAGGTCCACCAGCCAAACGATGTCGGAGGGGTCGTCGTTCACACGGCGGACCTCCTCATCGTCGACCTTCTTGACGAAACGTACGCTGTGGTGCACTCCCGACCTCGATAGGGCGGCCGATGCGATGGATGCCGCGGTTATGCCGTCAGCATCGATATGTGCCACGACCGTCACGCTCTTCGCCTGACAAAGCGTGGACGCGGCCTTAGCGGCTGCTCTCTCGAAGCCGGCTTCGTTGCGGTCGCTCATCCGTCCTCCACATCCAGGGTGCGTAACTTCAGCTCTTCATATATACGCTGGGCTATCGGCACGAGGTTCTCAGTATCTTCCTGATTATATCTCTTCAAGAGCTTGAGGGCGTTCTTGCTGCCGCTTCTCTTCCATGCTCTCCAGAGATACACCGCTTCCTCCCCGGTGACGTACTCCACTTCCCTTGGCCTGGCGATGCCCATCTCCCTTTCTATCCTCTTCAGCCCTCCGGTGAGGCCTACCCGCCGACAGGCATGCCTCAGGTCATAATGTGGCAGTCTCGGCACTGCCATGGGATAGTGATAGTGCAAGATGGGCAGGTCGAAGGAGGATCCATTGAACGTCACCAGCATCTTCGCGCCCTCCAGGGCGCTGGATAGGCTCGAGGCATCAAGGTCCTCCCCCTTCACGAGGGTGGTGGTCCTCCCCCTGAGATGGACGCTCACCATGGTCACGTTGGCATGGGCATACTGACCATCCGTCTCGATGTCCAGATAGGCGCAGTCGTCCTTGAACCGGTCGAACATGCGCCAATGCTCGGTCGAGGGGAGCATCTGGCAGAAATATTCGGTGATGCGCCGGTCCAGGAATCTCTCGGCCTGCCCCAACTGCCTGTCCATCTTCTCCTTTCTCGTTTGAGATAGCCCTTCTATGCGATCGGCAGAGATGAAATCGCTCCAATCCTCTATCCCACACCGCCATAGGCGTGACTCGGTCTTGCAACCGATGGAAGGGAGGATGAGAAAGGTCCGACGGATCATATCATCCCATACGGATCGGTCCATGAAGTCATTTTCGGAGGGAGGCTCGAAAGTTGCTTCAACGAAGATACATCATCTTCAAGAAGATACTAATAGCGTCCCTTTTTTCAACATGGAGAAGCCGCCCTAGGCGGCCGGATCGGATCGCATGGAAGAGATCGAACTGATGCCCGGGATCAGGATAACCTCGCATAGGTGTCTATGGATGCCAGAGGATGCTGCGGTGGTCGTCGCGGATCTCCATATCGGTTATGAAAGCGCCCTTGAGTATGATGGCATTCACATACCCCGCATACAGACCGCTGCCGTCGAGGAGATGCTGAACAGGATCGTCGACCTGTATGACCCTGACAGGCTGGTGGTCGCTGGAGACATAAAACATGAGTTCAGCCGAAATCTCGGTCAGGAGTTCAAGGATGTAAGAAGTGTCCTGAACGGTCTCTCGGACCGCACCGAGGTCGTCCTGGTGAAGGGGAATCATGACAACTACCTGGAGAACATAGTCTCTAGGATCGAGATGCCCGTGGTGGACAGTCTTCTCCAAGGAGGGGTCACGATCGTTCACGGCCATTTCGATTGCGCCCAACGGCCGCTGGTAATGGGGCATGAGCACCCATCCATAAAGCTTGTCGACCGGGTGGGCGCCTATCTCAAGCTCCCATGCTTCGTGCATTTCAAGAAGGAGGGGATCATCGTCCTACCAGCCTTCAGTCCTCTTGCCAGCGGGACCGACCTTACGGCATCATCGACCGATCGCCTCTCCCCGATACTCCGTTGTGCGGATATCGGTGCCGCGGACATCTACGCTTGCACCGACATAGGCCTGCTCCCCCTGGGATGCCTATCTGGGCTTGAAGGCCTCCGCCTATGATGGAATATAAATCATACGAATCACCTCAAACAATTGATGAAATCAGCATTTTTTAAAATCACAATGCCCTCGTTGCGGCCATGCAACAATGTAACAATTGTTGTTCTCAGAATCGCTAGTCAGATGTTAGAAAACAACTAGGACGGCCCTCGTGGATGTATCATCCATCCATAAAAGGGTTTATTATTATGCAACCTGATGCAATTTCGAAACTCCTTAACCGAGTAGAATAACTACGGAGGGAATCAGAGCATGAGCAATGAGATACTCGAAAAGCTAGCAGATGTTGTTATTAGGGGAAAGATCAAGGAGGCCAAACCTCTCACCGAGGAAGCACTCGCTGCTGGCATCGACGCTAAGACCATCATCTTTGATAGCCTCAGCAAGGCCATGGCTGTCGTAGGCGAGAAGTACGAGAACAAGCAGTACTTCCTGCCCCAGGTCCTTCTGTCCGCTCAGACCATGTACCAGTCTCTTGACGTTGCCTTGCCTAAGCTCGTCGTTGATGCAAACGCCGTTCCTGGTAAGATCGTCCTCGCTGTCGTCGAGGGTGACGTGCACGACATCGGAAAGAACATCGTCAAGGCCATGCTGACCGGAGCTGGACTCACCATCTTCGACCTCGGCCGCGATGTGCCCGTGAAGAACATTGTTGAGAAGGCTAAGGCCGAGGAGGCCCAGGTTGTTGCTGCCTCTACCCTCATGACCCCCACCCTGGCGGCCATGAAGGAGATCGAGCGCATGCTCGCCGAGGAGAACCTGAAGGGCAAGATGAAGACCATCATCGGTGGCGGTGCTACCTCCAAGGAGTTCGCCGCTCAGATCGGTGCCGATGGATGGGCTTACGACGCTGTCGAGGCCGTCCAGGTCGTCCAGAACCTTCTGAAGTAAACATAACCACACAAACCACGGAGGGACCACGTCCCTCCTTTCAACCTACTTTTCCGATCGATTCCTATCGTCGCAGCCGAGCGAGTGATAGATTATAGAAGCTATGGGCACCCATCGTCCTCCCATGGTCTGGCGAATGCATGATCCGAGGGAGGATGCAAGTTCATGCGGTATCGATATCGAGGTCGAAGGATCCCCTGGGATCATAGAGATCGATATCACGAACCCTGATCGTCCATTGTTTCCTCGCAATGGGTATACCAAGGCAGACCTGGTCGATTATTACAGGCGCATAGCTCCGTTCATGCTTCCATTCATCAAGGAGAGGCCGGTGTCTATGGTACGGCATCCAAATGGCATCGATGCCCCTGGCTTCATACAGAAGAACGTACCCCGAGGGGCGCCTTCCTGGTTACGAACCGAGAACATGCCCAAGCAGGGCGGATATGTGAGGCACATGGTGTGTGAGAAGACCGCGGACCTCGTCTATCTAGCCAACCTCGACTGCATCACCCCTCACGTATGGTTGAGCCGCGTGGACCGTCCGGAATGTCCGGATCGCATGATTCTCGATCTCGACCCTGGCGATGATGACTTCGAGGTGGTGAAGGAGGCCGCCCTTCTGGCGCGGGAGCTCCTTTCCGACGATGGGCTGAAAGGTTTCGTCATGACGACGGGGTCCAGAGGAATGCATGTCGTGGTACCGCTCGATCGCACCGCTGACTTCGATGCCGTCAGGTCCTATGCCATGGGCATAGCGGATGAGATGGTCCAGATGGATGACAGGCTGACGATGGAACGCTCTGTTACGGAGAGGGAAGGCCGTCTGCTTGTGGACGTGTTCCGCAACGCCTATGCCCAGACCGGGGTGGCCCCGTATGCTGTCAGGGCAAGGGACGGCGCTCCGGTGGCAGCGCCCTTGCGGTGGGAGGAACTGGACGATCCTGACCTGGGTCCACGGAGCTTCAACATACGAAACGTATGGGAAAAGGCCTCGAAGGACCCATGGAGCGATATCGACTTCCGGGGCGGCCGGTTGCCGGAGCAATGATGCTTCAAGGCCATCATATCGCTTCTCCCAGATGTACTCAAGGGGGTGATGTCCTTGACCTCCTTACATCCATGAAAAGATACATATCGCTCGCATTTTGAAAGCGAACATGAACATGAGCCAGACTGTTCCCGATACCAACGATTGTTCACCAAAATTGACGAAAACTAATTATATAGTTATTCCAATTGCCAACTAAATCGTTTGGATAAGGAGGTAATTCTACGACCCCGAAAGAGAGGTTCATTGCAGCACTTAAGCGTGAGGAGCTGGACAGGCCCGCAGTCGGATGCGTCACCCAATCCGTAACCGTTGACCAGATGGAAGCTGTTGGTGCTTTCTGGCCCGAGGCACACACCGACGCCAAGCAGATGGCTGAGCTCGGAGCTGCTGGCTACAAGGTCTTTGGATTCGAGAACGCCAGGATCCCGTTCTGCCTGACCGTCGAGGCTGAGGCCTTTGGCTGCCTCGTGGACCTGGGCAAGGTAGACCGCACCCCCATGGTTAAGAAGCACATCTACACCGCTGAGGACACCCCCGTCTACCCCGAGGACTTCCTTGAGAAGGGCAGGGTCAAGACGGTCATCGAGGCCACCAAGCTGCTGAAGCAGCAGTATGGCGACGAGCTCCCGATCGTCGTGGGCACCACCGGTCCCCTGACCATCGCTGGCCACCTGGTCGGCACCGAGAACCTGTTGCTCATGATGATCACCGATCCCGATGCCGTTCACAAGTTCATCAAGGTGGCCGCTGAGATGGAGAAGAAGTACCTGCAGGCCCTTGTCGCCGCTGGTGCTGACGTCATCGCCATGAGCGACCCCTCCGCCTCCACCGACATGCTGTCCGGTGAGATGTTCGACGAGTTCGCCAAGCCGTACACCAAGACCGCGTGGGAGGGTGCCGAGGGCGCTCTCAAGATCCTGCACATCTGCGGAGACACCACCATTCTCCTGGACCACATGATCGACACTGGTGCAGATGCGCTCTCGATCGAGGAGAAGGTAAACCCCCACAGGGCCGTCGAGCTCGTCGCTGGCCGTGCCGCCCTTGTCGGTAACATGGGTGTCGTCCGCCCGCTGCTTCAGGGAACTCCCGAGGAGTGCCGCGAGCACGCCCTGGACATCAAGAACGCCGGCTTCAACGTCGTCGCTCCTGGCTGCGGTCTCGCCGCTCGTGTTCCCAAGGCGAACATCGAGGCGATGGTCAAGGCCATCAAGGGATAAACTGCCTTGCAGTTTTCCGAAACCCCTTATTCCTTTCTTATTTTCATTTCACTGTTGCGAGTCAGCTCGTCATTTGTTCGCCGCATTGGATTCTTGACGAGACGCTACGTATATATAGCGGCAAATGGAAGCGATGCATGGTCGAACTATGCCGTAACTCTCCATCCTCATGGGGGAACTCAACTTGCTAGGCGCATGGTGTTATCCAGATTTTCCTCGGTTCCGCGATGATGATGGTATGGCAGTGATCCGGAACGGGCATGTAAGCGCCTGGACCGCCGAAGTGATGACCTCGATGTGGTCGCGATGCTGCCGAGAGAACCCCGATGTTCGATCGACCGATCGCAACGAAATGTCCATTATGCCATCTGGCTTGTTCGTGTTATTCTTTTTATAGCTCCGTTCTGATTTCTGGCCGGAGAGACCAATGGGCTACGGTGTTGCACTCGACGTAGGAACAAGTGGCTATAGGACCCACCTTGTGGACCTGTCAAAAAACGGCAAGATAGTCTCGACGGCGATCACCATGAGACACCCCCTTCCAGGGGCAAACATCATGGACCATCTGCATTTCTGGCTGGAGAACGGGGCAGAGGTGGGTCACAGCATCATAATGAACACCGTGAGCCGTCTCATAGAGCTTCACGGCGTACCGCTCAAGGAGATCGAGCGTATAGCGGTCTGCGGCAATCCCGCCCAGGTGTCGATGTTCGAGAACATCGAGATCAGGGACCTGGCATATGCCGGACAGTCGCTGTTGAAACGCCTCCAGGTGAAGATTCCTGAGCGCCGTGGTCACGTGACGACGGCCGGCGATCTCGGCCTTACATCTGTGAGGTCCGAGGTTGAAGTGGTCATACCTCCCGCGATCCGACATGAGATCGGGGCGGACGCCCTGGCCATGATCATGAAGTCCGGCCTACTGGAAAAGAAGGAGACCTGCATAGTCACCGATTATGGCACGAACGCCGAGATGGGGCTGTTCCATGACGGGGAGCTGTATAGCGGCTCCGCCGCGGCGGGTCCCGCCATGGAGGGGCAGGCCATCGACCATGGGATGCTCGCAGCCCCGTTCGCCATATCCGACCTCAACATCGGCGAGGACGATCTCTGGAAAAACGTCGTGCTGGATCCAAACCTGCATCCCGTTGTGGGCAGCCTGACCGACCCGGCGAACGGGACGTCGAAGCGGATGGCAGACATCAGGGCACGCGGCATCACAGGCACCGGAGTAGTTGCGGCAGTGGCGGTGGGTCTCGAATCCGGTCTCATCTCGCTGCCGGGCATCAGGACGCCCGACCATCTACTGCACTTCCAGGATGGCATAACCTTCTCCGAGACCGACCTGGCGGAGGCCGGAAAGGCCATGGGCGCCATACGGGCAGGCCACCGCACGCTCATCGAAGAGGTCGGTATCAAGGACAACGATGTCAAGACCATGTACCTGGCGGGAGCCTCTGGCACATATGTCGATCCGCTCAAGGCGCAGAGGGTGGGGATGGTGCCTCGGGTCATAGACGCCACGGTCCAGGTGGGAAACACTTCGCTTATGATGGCATATGATCTAGTCAGGGACGACTCTGCTCTCGACGAGATGCAGAAGGTCGCCGACTCCATCGCGTCGAAGCACATCATGTTCGCCACCAGCAAGATCTTCGAGGACATGTATGTCAACGAGATCGCGTTCTGGGCGGAAGGGATGCCTGAGGAGATGTATAACGAGGTGCTCAAGAGCAACGGCCTCCAGCCTCTGCCGCCGATAGTCCGCCCCAAGGAGATGAAGCGTCTGGTGGTATCCGACATCCCCGTGATAGGCGACCATGGGCTGCACATCCTCGACAATGTCGGCGTATACCTCACTGGCGGCTTCGAGGGCTGCATTGGCTGCAAGATGTGCGAAGAGGAGTGTCCGGAGAGGGCGCTGCAGGTGCTCGAGGGCGGCCCCCACGACTTCACCATCAGGATCGCCACCGAGCACTGCCTTGGAACGGCCTGCAAGCACTGCGAGTCGGTCTGCCCTCAAAAGGTGTACCGATTCGGCGACCTCAAGGTCACCCAGCGCGCTTGAGCTGGACCCTCATAAACCCCCTTTATCCATTCTATTTTATTTCTATTCCGTCCTATGCGCCCCCGCATCCATTCCTTCGATGCCCTTCATCGATCCCAACGTTCCCACAATACCAAAATTCGACAACGATTAATACATAAAATGGTATTTCTCTGAAACATTGTCCCAATTATGAGCCGACAATCTGCTGGAAATGGAACAATGTTGCAAAGGTGACGAATGGACCCAACCGACATCTCTATCTTGAAATGCCTACGGGAAAATTCCCGGGACAGTCTCGGCAAAATATCTGAGGAGCTTAACATATCAAAGGCAACGGTATCTCGCCGACTCTCCAAGATGGAGGAGGAAGGAATAATCTCTGGCTATTCTATGGAGACCAACCCGGCCAAGCTTGGGTTGATGAAGGCACTGGTCGGCCTGCAGGTCACTGGCACCGCCGTCAACAATGTGGTGGAGGAGCTGAAGAAGTATCCAGAAGTGGAGTCGGTGATGAGGACGTTCGGCGACCACAGCCTGGTCTTGAACATCTACACCACTAGCGTCGATTCCCTCTATGAACTGATTCAGACGCACATACTCAAGATACCTAACATCAACAATGTCGAGGTCGACATCATCATAGACAGCGTGACTATCAACCCCAACGCTGAACTGGACCTCTACCAGAAGAAGATGGGGAACCTGCGCTGATCAATCCTTCACCAGGCAAACCCAGCGATCGTAGAAGGGGTCACGCTCGTTCTCGAACATCTCCACGTTCTTCTCATTTTCCAGGGCCCACGTCCGAACCATGTTCGCCTCCTTCTCCGTCTCCACGGTTATCAACGTCTCCCTGGTCATGGAGAACAGCTCTTCCAGGATGGCTCTCCACATCATGGCGGTCTGATCGATTATGGAACCAGCCATCAGAGCGAGCCCAAGAGGCACCTGTCTAGCATAATGGGATAGCAAGGTGGCATCGATGCACATGGTCCTTTCGGGGATCAGGCGACCCTCGTGCAGGCCGCGAGCAATGAGGCCAGCGTCATTGTCGAAGGCCAGAGGGATGATGCCTTGGTTCCTGAGGGCGAGGGACCCCATGCCCGAGCCGCACCCGCAGTCCATGCACTCCTCTCCTCGTCGGCCCTTCCATACCGAAGCTATGAGCTCCTCGACCTTGGCTGTACGGTCCGGGGACAGGTCCTCCATGGCCATCAGTGTATTGTTGAGGATATGGAGCGAGTAGTACTCCCGCATTGCCAGCATGAACTCGTCCTGGGTGGTATGAACGACATCTCCCCCCAGTTCTTCGAACCTCTCGATGACCTCGATGATCGGGGGGCGAAGCAGGAACGAAGCGGCATTCCACGCCTCGCCGTCGCGCACCGCCAACGCAAGGGGCCAGTCTTCCTCGTCTACGACCAATCGAGCCTCCTGGGCGGGCAGGGTGAGGATTATCCCGGTGAACGACTCGTCGACCAGCGCATCGAAGGACGGTTCGATGAACCTGGCGCTCATGCCCATGATCTCACTTGTTCTCATCAGCGAAAACCGTCCCGTCAATGTATCCCAGGTATATGTCCGCTTCGTGAGATTTAATAGGGGAGGAGATTATGGCGAGGGCATGAAGCTCGGAAGCACTCCCAAGAAATTCACCTCTGACGGGCATCGATCGGTCGAGCCTGCCGAGACCCTTGCCAGGATTGAGCCCCTGATGGGCGTTGCGGGAGTGACCAGGGTTGCGGACATCACGGATCTCGACCGTGTGGGAATTCCGGTCTTCTCGGCCATCCGCCCTACCGCCAAGAGCGGCGCCATCTCGGTGTACAATGGGAAGGGGCTGACCAAGGAGGAGGCGAAGGTCTCCGCCATCATGGAGGCCCTGGAGAGGTATAGCGCGGAGGTCCGGGACGACTTCATCATCAGGCAGGGCGTCGAGGAGTTCATGGCCTCCCACGTCGCCGTTCACCCGATGGACCTGATCCTCTCGCAGCATGCGGCGTTCTACGTCATGCGCCAGTCCGTGGCATGGGTGAAGGGATGGGAGCTGAACGGCAATGAGGAGACCTGGGTGCCGGCCAGTGCTGTGTTCCATCCATATGTGTCCAAGATGGATTTCCCTCTCTTCAGAACGTCGACGAACGGTCTGGCCAGCGGCAACAATGTGGAGGAGGCGGTGTTGCACGGCCTATATGAGGTGGTGGAGCGCAATGATTGGTCCTTCGCGGAGGGAAGGCGCAGGATAACCGGCGACATAGAGGTGCCGTCGTCCGGGCCGGTGAAGGAACTGGTCGAGCGATTCACGAGCAATGGCATCGATGTGCACCTCAAGGACCTGACGACCGAGATAGGGATCCCGACCATCGCCGCAGCCGTCGATGACACCGTAATGCAGGACCCCGCACTTCTGAACCTGGGCATCGGCACCCATCTCGATCCCGAGGTGGCCGCCACCAAGGCGTTGCTGGAGGTGGCCCAGAGCCGTCTCACGCAGATCCATGGTGCAAGGGAGGATGCCGTGTATGCGATAGGCAACCGGAAGTTGGGCTATGAGCGAATGAAGAGGATAAACAAGATGTGGCTCACCCCCTCGGGAAACAAGCGCTCCCTTGACGATCTCCCCCGCATGGGGACGGACGATATCTTCGATGACCTGCAGATAGTCAGAGCCAAGATCAATGCGCAGGGAATGAACCGCACCGTGGTCGTGGACCTCACCCGGAAGGAGCTGGGCATTCCAGTGGTTCGCGTGATCGTGCCTGGGATGGAAGTATTCGCCATCGACGAGGATCGCGTCGGCGCACGCCTGATGGGTGGTTTCCGCTGAAGCCGGTGATCTTCCTTGGCCCCAGCCTCCCTCATGAGGAGGCTAGGCGTATCCTCGATGCGGACTACCGCCCTCCGGTGAAGCGAGGGGATCTTCTAGAACTCCCCGAAGGAGTGGAGGTGGTAGGGATAATAGATGGCGTACTGCTCAGCGATGCCGCGGTCGGCCATAGGGAGATACTTCAGCTGATGCAGCGAGGTACAAGGGTCATCGGCGGCGGTTCGATGGGAGCGCTCCGCGCGGCCGAGCTGGACAGCCTTGGCATGATAGGAGTGGGACGGATCTACGAGGAATATTCCTCTGGGCGCATCGAGGGCGACGATGAGGTGGTGCTAATGTTCGATCCGTTCACCCTTGCCGCCCTCTCAGAGCCGTTGGTCAACCTGCGGCTCAATGTGGAGGAGGCGGTCAAAGATAGAGTCATATCAGAATCAGATGCAATGATTATTATTGAGCAACTGAAATCAACGTTTTACCCCAAGAGATCCTATGAAATGCTATTGGCCATATCTAGAAAAGTTTTGCAACAGACAACGATGAAAAAATTCGAATCCTATATTAAATCTAAGAATCGAAATTTTAAACGAATCGACGCTATTTCTGTCATTAAAGCTGTTAAATCGGCTCAAAAAAATTGAGAAAAATTAACTGCCGTTAAGTTTTTCAAAAAATGACTGGCTCCCTTCAAAAAATCACGATTGTTTATCTTGGATGGTTAATCCATCCATCACTAGTCTTATATGCATCTCTATACTTACAAGCCAACGCAAGGGGATTCGATTTTCATCAGTGAGGAAAAAACCGACCTGATGATAATCTATAAACGTCTTAATCGCGCGGGGGGAACTCCGGGCGATTGAAGGAAGATGAAAAAGGAGGTAGAAATTTGGCGAAATACAAGGACAAAATAGACTTGTATGACGACAAGGGCAAACTCATCGAGAAGGATGTGCCCCTCGATGCGATCAACCCTCTGTACAACCCTGCGATCCAGAGAATCGCATCTCTTGCCAAGAGGACCATCGCGGTAGACCTTGCCGGAATTGAGAAGGGTCTCAAGACCGGACGTGTCGCCGGCGGATACATCAAGGGCAAGGAGATCGACGCAGAGGTAGTGGCCAACGCTGACAAGATCGCCAAGAGGGTCAAGGACATCCTCAAGGTCGACAAGGACGACGACACCGATGTGCACCCCATCCTTGGCGGAAAGAGGCTGGTTGTCCAGGTTCCGACCCGCAGGGTAGAGACCGGTGTCGAGTACACGACCGGTTTCACTGCAGCCGCTGCAGCGGTCACGCAGGCCATCATCGATGAGTTCGGAATTGACATGTTCCACGCGAACATGGTTAAGACCGCCGTGTGGGGCAGATACCCCCAGACCATCAACTTCCTGGGCTCCAACGTCAAGTCCATCCTCGAGGTTCCCCAGAACAACGAGGGTGCTGGCTACGCTCTCAGGAACATCATGGCCAACCACGTGGTTGCTCTTGCCAGCAAGAACTCTCTGAATGCTGCGGCGATCTCTTCGATCTTCGAGCAGACCGCCATGTTCGAGCTCGGTGACGCTATCGGTCCCTTCGAGAGGTACCACCTCTTGGGCTTGGCTTACCAGGGCCTGAACGCGAACAACCTGACCGTTGACCTTGTGAAGGAATGCGGCAAGAACGGTACCGTCGGCGATGTCGTCGGCGCCATCGTCGGCCGCGCTATCGAGGACAAGGTCATCAAGGTGAAGGAGAAGCTGCCCTCTGGGTACAAGGTGTACACCACCAACGACTTCCCCCTGTGGAACGCCTACGCGGCCACTGGTATGCTAGCCGCTGTCATGGTGAACATCGGTGCTGCTAGGGCATCTCAGGCTGTACCTGCGACCATTCTGTACTACAACGACCTGCTCGAGCACGAGACTGGACTTCCCAGCGTTGACTTTGGGCGTGCGATGGGTGTTTCCGTCGGTATGTCCTTCTTCTCGCACTCCATCTATGGTGGTGGCGGTCCCGGTCTGTTCCACGGCAACCACGTCGTTACCAGGCACAGCAAGGGCTTCGTGATCCCATGTATCGCCGCTGCTTGCAGCCTCGATGCCGGAACCCAGTACTTCTCTCCTGAGGCCACTTCGACCCTGATCAAGGACGTCTATGGTGACATCCCTGAGTTCAAGGCCCCGTTGAAGGCTGTCGGGAAGGAGGCCAAGAAGCTGAAGTAAGCGGTTACGGTGGCTTGATGACGAGTACTGACGCTGAATCGATACCTCTCCCCGAGGTTCTCATATTCCCACACCGTCTCCTTTCCGCGGAAACCACGGAAAAGCTCCTTAACAGGCTCTATGAGGTTCCGCATGTCCGTCAGATCAATCTATCTGGCGAATCCCTCCCGACGAAGGTCACCTATGGTCCTCACATCGGGTTACCCGTGGACCACCCCGAACGCCGGGTGATCAAGGTCAAGGGAAAGGAAGTCGAACTGCAGCTCCAGGTGGGAAGGGTGTTCGTCGAGATAGACGACATCGATCATCTGCAGGGTGCACTAGACGAGATCGAGAAGGTTTGCCAGGAGATCCTGACCTTTGGATTCAACCTGGAAGTGGGGCGGTACTCGAAATACAGGCCGACAGTGACCGATTACAAAAAGGGTAAAAGGTGTTAACATGGCATACAAGAGACAGTTCTATCCCGGTGAGAGCCAGGTGGCCAAGAACAGGCGCCGCTACATGGACCCCTCCGAGAAGCTGAAGAAGCTTCGCGATGTGGCCATGGACGACGTCATCAGGATCCTTGGACACAGGGCTCCTGGAGAAGATTACAAGAGCATCCACCCCCCACTCGCTGAGGGGAGCGAGCCCGAAGACCTGATCAGGCAGCTTGTCACCCCCATCGAGGGTGCCAAGGCTGGAGACAGGATCAGGTACGTCCAGTTCACCGACTCGGTGTACTTCGCCCCGATGGTTCCATACCTGAGGGCCTGGATGTACATGACCCGCATTCGCGGCTTCGACACTGGTACTCTTTCTGGAAGGCAGATCATTGAGATGAGGGAGCGTGACCTCGAGAAGGTCTCCAAGGAACTCATCGACAACGAGACGTTCGACCCCGCCAAGACCGGTATCCGTGGCGCCACTGTGCACGGCCACGCTTGCAGGCTTGACGAGAACGGTCTGATGTTCGATGCCTGGCAGAGGTACCGCTGGAACGCCAAGACCGGAGAGGTAGAGTACGTCAAGGACCAGGTGGCTCTACCATTGGACAAGCCCATCTCCGTTGGCAAGCCCCTGCCCGAAGCTGACCTGAAGAATATGACCACCATCTTCAGGGCCGATGGCGTGGACATGAGGGACGACCCCGAGGTCATGGCCATCAACCTGAGGATCCACAGGCTGAGGACCCTTTGCGGTTACCAGGCCTACGCTCTGAAGGGGGAGTAAATAAATGGCTAAGTCTAAGGAGAAGCTCTTCATCGAAGCGATGAAGAAGAAGTTCGAAGAGGACCCGACCGAGGTCAACACTCACTACTACACATTTGGTGGCTGGAAGCAGTCCAAGAGGAAGAGGGAGTGGGTAGAGCAGGCCAACCAGATCGCCAAGAAGCGTGGCATCCCGATGATGAACCAGGACATTGGCGTTCCCCTTGGCCAGCGTGTCCTCATGCCCTACAGGCTGTCCCACACCGACATCTACGCCGAGGCTGACGACCTGCACTTCATGAACAACGCCGCCATGCAGCAGGCGTGGGATGACATCCGCAGGACCGTCATCGTGGGTCTCGACACCGCTCACAGCGTCATCGAGAAGAGACTGGGCAAGGAAGTTACCCCTGAGACCATCAACCTGTACCTCGAGACCGTCAACCATGCCATGCCCGGCGGTGCGGTCGTCCAGGAGCACATGGCTGAGGTCAGCCCCGCTCTGGCCGAGGACTGCTATGTGAAGGTCTTCAGCGGTGACGACGAGCTCATCAGCCAGATCGACAAGCGCTTCGTGATCGACATCAACAAGGAGTTCCCCAAGGACCAGGCCAAGCAGCTGAAGGACGCCATCGGCAAGTCCGTGTACCAGGTCGTCCGCGCCCCGACCCTTGTCGGCCGCGTCTGCGACGGAGGTACCATCTCCCGCTGGTCTGCCATGCAGATCTCGATGTCCTTCATCAGCGCCTACAGGCTTGCTGCCGGTGAGGCTGCCATCGCAGACTTCGCCTATGCTGCCAAGCACGCCTCGGTCGTGAACATGGGTACCATGATGCCGGCCCGCAGGGCCCGTGGCCCCAACGAGCCCGGTGGAATTCCCTTCGGGTTCCTGGCCGACATGGTCCAGTCCACCCGCGTCTACCCTGACGACCCCGCCAGGGCTGCGCTCGAGACCGTCGCTCTCGGTGCCGTCATCTACGACCAGATCTACCTTGGTTCCTACATGTCCGGCGGTGTCGGATTCACCCAGTACGCTACTGCGGCCTACACCGACGACATCCTGGAGGACTACGTCTACTGGGCTCTTGACCTGATCAAGACCAAGTACGGCGGCCTGTGCAACAGCAACCCCTCCATGGACCTGATGGAGAAGCTCGGTACCGAGGTCAACTCCTACGCTCTGGAGATGTACGAGAGGTACCCCGCCGCGATGGAAGCCCACTTCGGCGGTTCCCAGCGTGCCACCGTAGCCGCTGCTGCCACTGGTATCGCATGTGCGATGGCGACCGGCAACGCCGACTTCGGTGTGAACGGCTGGTACCTGTCCATGCTCCAGCACAAGGAGAGGCACGGACGTCTCGGCTTCTACGGCTACGACCTGCAGGACCAGTGCGGTTCCGCGAACTCGTTCTCCTACAGGAGCGACGAGGGTCTGGCCTTCGAGATGAGGGGTCCGAACTACCCGAACTACGCCATGAACGTCGGTCACCTGAGCGGCTACGCCGGTATCGCAATGGCGCCTCACGCAGCTCGCGGCGATGCCTTTGCCTGCAACCCCCTCATCAAGGTTGCCTTCGCCGACAAGAGCCTGCCGTTCGACTTCGCGAACATCACGAAGGAGTTCGGCCGTGGCGCCCTCAGGGAGTTCATGCCTGCGGGTGAGAGGACCATCATCATCCCCGCCAAGTGATCGCGATGAAAGTTGGAGACCTTGCCAAGTATCGCAACACCGGATCGGTGGGAAAGATAGAGGACATCAAGGAAGAGGAAGGAAGGACCTGGGCACTCCTGGACACCACCAACCTCTACTACGATGTCTCGACCCTTGTTCCTGCCAAGCCGGAGGAGTACCGCAAGGAATCCACACGCGACAGGAGCCTGGAGGACCAACTGGAGGAGGTCAACCGTCTGCGCGAGCAGATAGAAGACATCCAGGCGAAAGCCTCCCAGATAACTCCTTCAGGCGGGGGATGAAGCAGTCCCAAGCGAACCAAACCCCTTCCCTTCACCTTTTTACGTTTCTTCGTTGACTCGGATCATCACGATGTTCCATTCATAGATCAAGTGGAGAGCTAACGCTGTCCTCAAAAAATAAACATCAAAATGAGGGAAAGATTTCAGAGTTCGACGCCATCAGGGGCGTTGAACCCTACGAGGATCGAGGCAAGTCTTGGATTGTCCTCGTGACCGTGCATCTGCCTTAGCATCATGTCCGCCGGGGCTGAGGGGGAACATGATACCACATCAAGCATGCCGAACTCCTCCACCTCAGGGAACGACACCGGAGGCATGACGAAGTATTCCTTCCGTTGCCCCTTCCTCTCAGGGTACATGACGAACTCTTCAGACAGCCATATGATATCTTCCTTGACATTGGCAAGGAACTCCTTCTTGAAGTGAGGCAAGACCTCCTCACCTAGAACCACGCCGTCGTCGGAGATCAACATCACGGTGGGTTCAGGTGGTGGGCGGAACGAAGCCCTCTTGATGATGCATATGATATACTGCCTCTTCAGACACTCGATGACGCCCTCGTTGATCACCTTGATGCCTAGAGCAGCGGTTATGTTGCTCTCTATCTCGAGTATCTTCTCTCGGCATTCGACATTTAAAGGGAACGCGTGCACCACTCCCCTCATCTCCTTGATCCGTGAAATGATGTCCGCTAGGTTCACCATATGCCATCTCGAACGGTCTTTGGATTCTTAAAGGATGCTGCAGGTTCTAGACAAAAGGAGAGTGAACCATCAACGACCTGACCCATGGGGTCGAGGTCAAGGCTTCTTCACCACCCCTATTGCATTCATCAATTCAATTGCATTAGCGCGAATGCCCACAGCGTCGATCCGGGCGTTCCCTTCCGGTTCCTCTGGATCCCATTGTGAGGATGTTCTTCGCGGCGCTGCATCCCCGCCCAATTCTCATGAGCTCAGGATGGGGACCACCTGAGAGATATCGTTAATATATGTGACATGGAGTTTTCACGCTATGAGCTTAACTCTGCTGGCCAAGCAGCAACCGGCAGCGATAAATGCGCTGTACAAATTGAAGAACGAGATATTTCGTGACGGGGCTCTAAGCTCGAAGGAGAAGGCCCTCATGGCCGTAGGCATCTCGTGCCTGATGCGATGCGATACCTGTCTCGAGACATGGGCGGAACGGGCCAAGGAGCTTGGAGCCACGGTGGATGAGCTGAGGGAGTCCATGCTCGTAGCCATGTATCTGGCCGGGCCCGCCACCGTGGTCTGGTCTGAAAAGGTGGATGCGATCCTGGGAGGGCCGCTAGAGGCTGACTAATCCTCGAACGTCATGCAAACACGCCTCTTCAAGCCGAATCCCGCGGCGACCTCAGCGGCCTTTATCAACGCTGAAGGCACCGGACAGGCCGAATGCGGGAGGACCTTCCCGCAGCACTCATAGATGGGATTTTCGGAGAAGGGCATCTTCATGACGTCAAATGGTGTCATCTCTCGAGGGATGTTATCCTGGATCTTACTTGCGTGCGGGCACTCGCTCTCGATCTCGTACAATATGTTACCCTCATCATCGCTGAAGGCCCGAACGGTGGTGTGGAAGCGGCAGACGCCTGCGTCCACGCAGAGGCGGGTCTTTCTCGCGTTCTCCTCGCTGGATGCCATGGGTGTGAAGATGCTAGCGAACTCTTAACCCTTTCCAAGAGGGTCGGTGTGGTCGCCCATGCCTGGTCATCATCGTGGAAAGGCGCGTTCCTTCCGTGATTTGGAGATAAGCTCGAACATTCCACCCTTGGTTATGTCCACCACGCCGAAGACGGCGACGGCCTCCTTCTTTCGAATGATCGGGACCACGACGACTGGTACGCCGCGATAGACTCCCGATGGGGCTGTCCTGCGCACCACTGCATTGCGCTTCAGCGCCTCCTCCAGGACCGGGCCGGTGTACTTATCGTCGATGATCTCGCCGTCCTCACATCTGACGCCGTAGTTGTTGCGGCTCCTCATCGTTACGGGCATTCGGCCCACCAGCTCATGAACGGCCAGCGCGAGGCATTTCAGATCCTCCGCTCCCGTATCGGCGGAGATGAGACTTGTGGCACCATCCCTCCAACAGGGTTGCGTCGTGTCGCTGAGGGCGAGTGCCGCGGTCACAGCTCCCTTCTCCGCCGCTTCATAACTGTGGGCGGTACCCAGGATGATGGCGTCACCATCTTCAAGGGTGAAGAGTGACCTGAGAGGCTGGAAGGTCGCCTGGTCTGGAATGTTGGAATCATCCGGGAACAGCACATTTCCGTCCCTGACTATCAAGGTGGTGGCACCCATCGCCCCGGAGCGCACCGCCTCATCCCTTTGCTCATAGCCAGTGGCGATCCGGTCCGCCATCCCCTTCACCAATGCCGCGCAGTTCTTCGGCCCGATGGTCAATCCATCGATGTTGATGGGCGCGGCGAAGATTCCAGAGGATCTGAACATCTTTCGTCCCCGCTCGGTCAACACCGCACCTTTCTTAGTATTCTCCACCGAGCCCTCCCGGATCATCTTGTCCAGGATGGTACGCGTGCTCCCCTCGCCGATGTCAAGGATCTGTGATAGACCCTTTCTGCCGATCGGTCCCTGGGAATTGAGGACATCATACGTCTTCCAGACATGGAAAAGTGAGAACTTGGGAGTAGGTCCTCCACCGGTATATGATTGGAATCTGAGAGCCATTTAAACCTGGATGGTGCATCCATCCTATAAAGCTTGATATCGACACGTCGAACGAGGCAATGGTGTGATTGAAGAAGATCGGAAAGGGTTTGGAAGGGGTTTGGAAAAGGTTTACGGCGGAATCATAGCTTTGGGCTACTAAAGAGGTGCGAACTCCACCTACCTTCAGGCGGTCTTCTGGGACCCTTCGGTCCCCATGATCACCTCCCGGGGAAGCGTCTGCTCTGGCGGCGCCTCGGTCTTGATGAAGTCAGCATCGTCGCTGAACAGGTCCTCATCAGGTATCTTGCCACGGGTCGCCCGGATGATGATGCCCGCGATGAGGCCGCCGACAAGCGTGATGACCATGGTTCCAACGGCCGCTATGGCATTGGTAAAGGTCCCAGTGATCACCACGATGGACAGCGCACCTATCCACCCGGCCACGCCGTGCAGGTTGTGGACGCCCATCACGTCGAGGACGCCCAGGAACTTGCACAGCCTGGGCTGCAGGTAGATGAACGACAGCGCCGAAATGGCACCAGCCACCAGACCGACGACCAGCGCGCCCCATTGGTTCACCGACAGCAGGGGAGAGCCGATGGCGACTGGCCCTGCCAGCATCGCATAGGTGTAGATGAGCGGGTTGACCTTCTTCTGGACGATCTGGCAGATCAGGTACGTGGTTATGATCGAACCGAGACCTGCCATGTAGCAGGTGATCATACCCCAGGTGACCTGGTCAGAGGGCAGCAGGGCGGTCACGAAGGACGGCCACAGCATCCACAGAAGCATCGATGCCAGCCAAACGAACGACACGCTGTGCGTCGTGGTGTACATAGGTTCGTCGAACGCCCGCTTCTCCCGGACGGCCAACGCGACACCCAGACCGAAGTAGGCAGCGCACATGTGAACAAGCATCGATCCACCGGGATCGGTCGCATCCATGACCGTGAACAGGAAGTACTCCAGGGCCACGAACACGGGGGCGAACAGGACTCCCGCCAGGAGGTACTGCCACATCTTGATGGTTCCTAAGAACACACCTATGGCAATGACCACCGTGATGGCACAGATCACGCCCATGAGCATGAGGTCCTGGTTCCAGCTGGCGCGAGAGGCGGCCAACGAGGCCCTGAGGTTGAACATCGACCCACTCGAGGCCATCGAAAAGGGCCTGGGCCTGGGAATGGTGAGCATCAGCAAGCGGTTCAACGAGGGAAAGATCTTCCTGCCGCAGGTGCTGGCCGCCTCCAAGGCCATGGAGGAGGGGATGAAGGTCTTCGAGCCCTACCTGTCGGGAGATTGTATCCCCACCAAGGGCGTGGTGGTCATGGGGACGGTGCAGGGGGACATACACGAGATAGGGAAGCACGTGGTATGCGCCTTCCTCCGCGGCTCAGGATATACGGTCATCGATCTGGGGAAGGACGTCCCCCCGGAAGATTTCGTCCAGACCGCCAAGGAAAAGGGCGCCATCGTCATCGGCGCGTCGGCCCTCATGACCACCACGCTGGTGTGCCAGAAGAGGATCGTCGAGCGCCTGAAGGCGGAGAGGATGTTCGACGTTAAAACTATATTCGGGGGCGCGTGTTGCACCCCGAAATGGGTGGAAAGCTTTGGCGGCGATGCCCACTGCGCGTGCGGCGCAGAGGTGGTGGCCACCATAGAGCGGCTCCTCCGTTGAACACTGGAGGCTAAGCTTGGCACCGATCGAGAAAGCGCTTACCGTCTATGATACTTATCTTCGCTCCGAGAAGGGGCCTAATATGACCGAGAACGTCTGGGACAACAAGGTGGTCCCAGACGCGGCGCTGAGGATCAAGGAGAAGCACGAGATCGTCTTCGGCGAGGACCTCATCCCCACCGACCGGGACCTGATCGACCGGCTGTTCCGGGCCGGGGTGGACATGCTGGTGTCGACCGGCATTTTCAACGTGGACTCGGGAAAGGTCATCAACGTCACCGAGGACGAGGTGATGGCGGCCATCCGCAATGCGCCCAAGCGCATCCAGCTGGGCGCCAACAAGGACATGGTCCTGCTGGAGCCCCGCAAGGGCAACTCCCGGAGAAAACCGATCATCCAGGGAGGACCGACGGGCGCCACCGTCTCCGAGGACATCTTCGTGCCCATGTTCCAGAGCTATGCGCAGGAGCCGGTGGTGGACACCATCGTGAACGGCGTCATGGCCACCATCGACGGGATACCGTCGGCGACCAACACCCCCTTCGAGATCAAGGCCGCCCTGGCCGAGATACGGGCCGTCCGCGAGGCTTGCAGCCGGGCGGGCAGGCCCGACATCGCCATATAGGGACCTGAGACCCCGCTGTCCGCGGCGGGACGTCTCGCTAGCGACTCCAAGGGCGGGCTGCGCCCGTGCGACAGCCATGAGGTGTCCCAGCTCAACGAGCTCAAGATCGACAACGCGTCCCTCAGCATGATCGCCGGGTGGCTCCACAACGGCAACGTCATCATGGTGGAGCAGATGCCCATCTTCGGCGGCTACATCGGGGGGATCGAGGAGACGGCCATATGCGACGTCGCCACCACGTTGGCCTCGTTCACCCTGCTCAATGCCAGCTATCATCTGGACGGGCCGATCCACATCCGGTGGGGGACCACCACCTCCCGCGAGACCCTGCAGATAGCCGGGCACGTGGCGGCGGCCATCGATCACAACACCGACCTCCTGATCGCTAACCAATACTATCCCATCTCGGGGCCGTGCACCGAGATGTGCCTGACCGAGATCGCCACCCAGGCCATCCTGGACACCGCCAGCGGAAGGGAGCTCATGTCAGGCTGCGCATCGGCCAAGGGCGTGCTGGAGGACCACACCTCGGGCATGGATGCCCGCATGCTGGGCGAGGTCGCCCAGGCCGCCGCCGGCATGGACCTGGGAGAGGTGAACGACATCCTGCAGAGGCTGCTGAGACGCTATGAGCGCAGGTTCCTGACCGCTCCGGCCGGAAGGACGTTCCAGGAGTGCTACAACGTCCGGAGGGTGACCCCCACCAAGGAATATCTCAAGATCTACGAGACGGTGGTGGATATGCTGCGCAAGCAGGGCCTGGACATGCCTTGAGTGTGCCACCCTGCCCATCGGACCTCGACGACTGGACCCATCTATCGTTAATTCCCTGCCTAGGCCTCATGCGCATTCGACAAAGGGTTTAAACGGTGTATAGCTCTTTACCAGAATCATATGGCAGAGGGCGCAGAGGCATTCATAGTCATCAACAACGTCAGCAAGAAGTTTGGTGGCAATTATGTCCTGAGAGATATCAGTGCTACTATTCATCTTGGCGAGATCCTTGGACTCATCGGGAGGAGCGGCGCCGGGAAATCGGTCCTCATCAACATGCTGAGAGGGACCGAGGAATACCGGCCTGACGCTGGCTCAGTGATATATCGTTTCAACACATGCAACACTTGCGGTCATCTCGACCTTCCGTTCCCGGGAAGGAAATGCGGCAAGTGCGGCAAGGATATGGAGGTCCAAGAGATCGACTTCTGGGCCCTCGACAAGGATGACCCGCTGCGCGGTGCGATCCATCGCCGCATCGCCATCATGCTCCAGAGGACCTTTGCACTCTTCGGCGACATGTCCGTCATCGAGAACATCTTCGAAGCCCTCGGTCCGGACATGGACGACCATAGGAAGATAGATCGCTCCCTTGAACTTCTCAACATGGTAAACCTCCAGCATCGGGTGACCCACATCGCCCGCGACCTGTCGGGAGGCGAGAAGCAGAGGTGCGTCCTCGCACGCCAACTGGCCCGCAACCCCCTGCTATTCCTGGCGGACGAGCCGACGGGGACGCTGGACCCTCAAACCGCCGATATGGTCCATGAGACCTTGGTGAAGGCCGTCAGGGAAAGCGGCATGGCCATGGTCGTAACGTCGCACTGGCCCAAGGCCATCAACATGATGGCGGACCGCGCCATATGGCTCGAATCGGGGGAGATGATGAAGATCGGTCCTCCCGAGGAGGTTACAAAGGAGTTCATGGTGGGCTTCGAGCCCAACATCGAGAAAGAGGTGGACGTCGGGCAGCCATTGATACGGATCGAAAATGCCAAGAGATACTTCTACTCCTACGCGAGGGGCGTCGTCAAGGCGGTCGACGGAGTGACCTTCGATGTGAACGAGAAGGAGATAATCGGCCTGGTGGGCCTCAGCGGTGCCGGCAAGACAACGCTCTCGCGGCTCATCGCCGGTCTGAACGTCGTCTCCGATGGGAAGGTGTCCGTGAGGGTCGGGGATGATTGGGTCGACATGTCCGTCCCTGGGCCAGAGGGGAGGGGGAGGGCCACCCAGTACATCGGCATCTTGCATCAGGAGTTCACGCTCTATCCTTTCGATACCATCCTTCAGAACCTCACCGTATGCATTGGCATCAATCTTCCTGCCGAACTCGCCAAGATGAAGGCGATACAGACCCTCTTGGCCGTAGGCTTCACACGGACGCAGGTCGATCGCATATTGTACGCCTATCCTGACACGTTATCGGTGGGGGAGAAGCAAAGGGTCGCACTGGCCCAGGTGCTCATACGCGAGCCGAGACTGGTCATCCTCGACGAGCCCACCGGTACGATGGACCCGATCACCAAACTGTCGGTGGCCAAATCGGTCCTGACCGCACGAAAGGAACTGGGCGAGACCTTCCTCATCGTCTCGCACGACATGGATTTCGTCATCAATTGCTGCGACCGAGCCGTCTTCATGAAGGATGGCAAGGTGGTATCGATAGGCAAGCCGGAGGAGATCGTTGCCCACCTCACCGATAGAGAGGCCCGCATCATGCTAGAGGGCGGTGCTGAAGAATGAAGGCAAAGATCGGCCGACATCTCAGCTTCGTGGAATGCCGGGAGTCCCGAGGGCTCGGCGTGGGAGGCGGGCTGGCACAGAGGGCCACCATCTCCGAGAGCGGAAGGGACGTGGTGGCAGTGGCCATGGGCCCCGGCAAGCGCCACATCACGAAGCCGGTTTGTGAGATCACCTATGCGCTCCGTGAAGAAGGCATCGACACCAGCGTCATCGTGATCAATGCGGGCGCCGGCGTCCCCGCCGATGCGCCTGATATGAGCACGGGTTCCATATTCGGCCTTGACCAGTTGGAGGTCGACCGCATCCAGCAGTTCAAACTGGCATTGATCCATCTGGGCAATGTCAGGAACCACATCATCTACAAGGCCCGACTCATCCTTAGAAACGTGGACCTACCGGCCGTGGTGGTGTGTCAGGCACCGGTGGACTTCGAGGACTTCGCCCGCATCGGCGTGAAGACCCGGGTGGTCCGCCCCAGGGAGGAAGATGTCGCCACCAAGGGAGAGATAGTGGAGATAGTGACAGGTGTCATCCGAGGGGCGAACAGTCCCCAGCACAAGCTGGACGAGATAGTCTCCAAGGTGCGGAAGCATCTGTGATCAGGGCAGGATATCGAAGCCAACGAGATGGGTCCAGAGGTTCGGTCCTTCGAAGCCCAGCAGTGAGCGCATCCTGTCATCCGACAGGGTGGATACGCTGCCCGATGTGATCCTCGTTATTCCTTCCACTCCTTCCAGGTAAGGGAAGCCGATCTCGTCGATGAGGAAGTACGGCTCGCCCTGGACGGTCACATCGGAGTGGAGCACGAAATCCTCCGATAGGAAGTTCGCCGATGGATTCTCCTTCATGAACTTCTCCCTGAGGTGCGGGGGCACATACTCTCCGATAACCTGTCCGGAGGTATCCATCATGTATAACAGCCCCTCGTTGTCGACAATCATATGAGCATTGCCGATGACAAGCAGGCTCACCTCGCGGGAGAGGGCCGCCCAGACCCCTCCATTTCGAAACGGTATCAGGCCACCGCAGGCGCCGTTCCGTTCCGCTTGAAGCTCCAAACGGGTAAGCTCCTCCTTAAGCTCTGGCTCAAGGAACCTGACCCCTTCGACGCCAGGGATGCTTAGGACGACCTTCTCCACGTTGGCCAGAACAGTTTCCCGTTTCGATGACACGATTGATACATCGCTTAGTCTGGATTTTATATTTTCCACTCCCCGTTCAGCAATCCGGCGAAAGGCTATTAATTCGTTCACCCTATCACTGGATGACCAGATGTTGATCCGACTGAATGGTAGGGAGGTCGAAGTTGCGGACGGCACCGCCCTCGGCGATGCTATAAAGGGCGAGCCGTACATGGAGGGCACCCAAATAGCACTCACCCGCCCCGTGAGCTCCATACAGAAGGGGACGCAAGAGTTCGAGGTATCCACGCCTCATGGGTCCTTCGTGATCCGAACAGACGACTCTGAGAATGGCAAGAGGTTCCGTGAGCTTGTGAACGAGCTCGGCGGTGTCAACATTCGATGGAAATCGTCCAAGGTCATCGCTTACGGCTCTTTCCCGACGGACCTTGAAGTGTCTCGGGAAAGCCATGATTACTCGAGATATGACTGCTTCTTCGCCCTTGGAGGCTTTGACAATCGCTCCACGTACATCATGATCGCCCGCATCGACCAGAGCGGAAGCTACGGCGTCGCTGGCGATGGCGGGAAGTTCGGGAAGGTGACCCGTGGACGTTTCCTGCTGGACCGCCTGAGGGAGGGCGACCCGATCCTGAGCATTCGCCCCGTGGTTCTCGAACTGTCCGAGACGGACGCATTCGTCACCACCGACCTGTCCACAGTGCTTGAGGATGGCATGTCCGTCGAAACATATGTCGGCGTCGACCTGGACCGTGATTCCCCCGTAGGATGCGAACAGTTCCTGGTCGTGGCGGCCGAAGGAAGATTGCGCATCACCGAGCGCACCGAGACATACTCGGCGAACTCGCAAAGGATGGACGTCTCCCTCGTGCCGGAGAAGGTCGCGGTCCGTGAGGTAGGGGACGTCACCGTCCGGAATTCCGGGGCAGGTACGGGCCGCATATACTTCTATCGCGAGCGCCGGCAACAGTCGCCGAACCACACCCTCGTGGGCAAGGTGACCAATGGTCAAGAAATCGTTCGCATGGCCCCGCAGGGAACGGAGGTCACGCTGCGTCCAAACCCTCCCCGCATCATGACGATAGGCATGACCCAGGCGGAAGCCGCCGAGTTCCTCTCATCCATGGGTTTGGCCCAGAAGAGGACCGGCTCCCTTGACGATGACGCCATCGTCGTGGAGCAGGAGCCGGAGCTGACCATGGAGATAGTCGGCGGGAGCGAGGTTGAGACCCGCGGCATCCATCGCGACAAGGTGGTCCTATGGGAGCCTGATGATGAAGGGTCCCCGACGACGACACATTACATCCGGAAGATGACCGGTCTGGATCACAAGCCGATCGGTACGCTGAAGGTCTTCTTCACGTTCGAGGGTATGCCGATGATAACTTTCGTCGGCAATCCGGATCAGGCCGCCGTCCTCCTGCCGGAGAAAAGCTTCGCAGAAGAAGGCTCGTTCCGCGGGCAGGTGGCCGTCACCAACATGTCCCGCCCGAACCGCGGCTCCATCGGTGTCCGCCTAGAGGACAGCGATGAGTTCGGCCCCACCGGGGAAGAGGCGTACGGCACCAACGTGGCCGGCAGGATAGTCTCGGACCTCGAACTGATGATGAAGGACATCAAGGACGGAGACATAGTCTACATAGCGGAATTCCGAGGATCCCCTGGCCAGCCAGCACATGCGCCCAAGGTCCCCATGGGCCAAGAAGGCGCGGAGACGCCCAATGGTAACGGACCGGGCGATGGAAGCGAGGAGATCTTCGAACGCCCAGAAATAAAGGGGGGAAGACCACGAGCGAAGAGACCGAAACCAGAATGATCCTGATCGCCCCGAGCTCGGACCTCACACCGGATCAGCTGTCGCGGTTCATACATGGACTGGGCTACAAGATCACCATCAAGGAGACCTGCTACGGCGCCAACATCGAAGGGGACAATGAATTGATAAGGAAGGTCGTCTCCGAGGTGCGAAAGCTCGATCCGAATCGAATATTCACCAAGATGAGGGCATACCCCATCGGCGATGAGAGAAGATGCAGGGCGCATCATGGCTCCCGTCCCGGTTTCAATCAGATAGAGAAGGAGTGGATGGACCTTCCGCTCATAGAGGCGGGTCTGTGCGCCGTGGAGGGCGGGGAGAAATGTCCTGAGAAACCGCCGCGAAAGAAGCTCTCGGTGGAGAGCCTGATGAAGATAGCCGAGGAGATGAAAGAATGAAGATCTTTATCATTCCGCCCAACAGCCTCATCCTCTATGATCTTGTAGAGAGGTTCGGACATCAGCCGCTGAGCGTCATGGGGACGCTGAGAGAACGCGTGACCGGGAAGGAGATGGAGTCCCCGCCGTTGAACGTCACGCTGAAGGATGTGACCAAGGGGCTGAAGTATGCAGGCATCGAGGTGCCGTCCGGCGTCAGGGGTCGACTGGCCGTCTGGGGGCCGCTGCTGGACGAGGCCGAGGCCGCCATCATCATGCACAACACGCCGTTCACCTTCGGCTGCGTGGGCTGCCATCGCACCAACCTCATGCTCATGTACCTACTGCGCAAGAGGAACATCCCCGTTCTGGAAGTGGAGTATCCAGAGGATGAGGAGGAGGGGAAGATCATGGTCTCCAAGATCAAGACATTCTTGGAGGGTTTGAAATGACCATAAAGATCGCTCAGATATCCTGCGGCACGGAGTACAGCGGCATACAGTCGGAGATAGAGAACGCCGCTTCCACCGTGGGCGGCAAGATGGTCTATCCCGACGTAAGCTATGAGGAGATAGGCCGCGCGGTGGACGAGTTCGGTTTCGATCCCGCCTCCCCGCAGCTGAAGCTGATGATCGCTCGAGCAAAGGCCCTTGCGGACGGCCACTATGATGCCGATGCCGTCTTCATCGCGACCTGCTTCCGATGTGCCGAGGGTGCACTGGTGAGGAACGAGGTGCGAAGATACCTCCAGGAGCATACCAGGCTGCCCGTCGTGACATACTCGTTCACCGAGAGGCTGAAGGCCGCTCAGCTCTTGACCAGGATGGAGGCCCTGGTCACCATCGTGGCGAAGAAGGAGCTATTGGCCAGGGAGCGCCAGGTCGGATTGACCGCGGGGATCGACTCTGGCTCCTCGACGACGAAGGCGATGATCCTCCGCGATAACGAGATCATCGGCAAGGCATGGACGCCCACCGGCGAGGTCTTGGGCTCCGCGCAGGAGGTCCTGGATCAGGCGATGGCGGAGGCAGGAGTCAGGTTCAACGAGCTTGAAGGGATAGGCGTCACGGGCTACGGCCGCTTCCTTATCGGAAAGAAGCTTAACGCCAACCTCATCCAGGAGGAGCTGACCACCAACTCCAAGGGGGCGGTATGGCTAGCCGACCGCCAGAGGGGAGAGGCCACGATCATCGACATCGGGGGGATGGACAACAAGGCCATCACCGTGCGGGACGGCATACCTGACAACTTCACGATGGGAGGCATCTGCGCCGGTGCATCGGGTAGGTTCCTGGAGATGGTCTCCAAGCGTCTTCGCGTCGAGATTACCGAACTTGGCGCCCTTGCCGACAAGGGGGACTGGTCCAAGGTCAACATGAACTCCTACTGCTCCGTCTTCGGCATTCAGGACCTCGTCACCTCCCTTGCCGCGGGCCATACGATAGAGGACGTCGCCGCGGCGGCGTGCCACTCGGTCGCCGAGCAGGTGTACGAGCAACAGCTCCAGGAGATCGACGTTCGCCGCCCCATCATACAGGTCGGGGGCACGTCGCTCATCAGCGGTCTGGTCAAAGCGGTCGGTGACATGGTCGGCGACGAACCCATCGTTCCAATGAACTCACAATATATCGGCGCGGCGGGAGGAGCCCTATTGTCCTCCGGCTTCCTCGAGGGGCAGTGATGAGCGAACACGACGAATCTTTCGCATTTCAGAACTTCGACACCATCCTGAGGCAGGTGATGGCGGAACTTGGAGTATCCCGCATGGTCACCGATTACCGCATAATGGCCGATCCAGACGCACCGTACTTCCTCATATCCCTCCGCCTGGGAAAGGCAAGGTCGTCCGTGAAGATATCCGACATGGCCATGGTCGATCCCTCCCCTGCGGGGGCGAAGATAACGATCACCGATGAGATGTGGGCGCCTGCCCTCCTGACGCGCCTGTGGCAGGAATACGGTCGGGACGCCGTTGAACAGCTCACTCGCTTCGAGATAATCGTTCATGGCGCGTCCGCCGAGGACCTGGAGTCCATGGAGCTCGATCCCGGGGAGGAGCTGAAAAGCAAGGTCCTGGACGCCGTCTGGAGGATATTCCCGGAGGGTTTCAAGGTCCGTCACAATCTGGTCGACGACAAGGTCATGACGATCATCGGGACCGAGCACGACCTGCGTGATGAATGGATCAAGATCGCCGAGGACCTGCACGAGCGGATGCATCATGACGAGGAGGGCGACTGATGTACGAGGTCTTGTTGTTCGACGGCGGTGTGTACAAGATAAACGAGCTGTATGAGCTCATCGAGGACGTTGGAGGCTTCGTCATCCAGAAGACCCAGGTCCAGGTACAGATAACGGTCACGCTGGCGATACCGGAGGAGGAGAGGCCGGTGATAGAGGCGAAGACCGTGGAGCTGGGCGGAAAGCTGATGGACGTGCCGCTGGCCGGCACGGAGATCGCCGTCGTCGCCCCAACCCTCGGACGCCATCACATGCCTCATCCCACCTGCGACATCGCGGAGCAGCTGAGGCGCGCCGGGGCCATCACGGTGGTGATGGGTCTGGCCCGAGGAAAGGGCCGCCGGACGTCGCAGATCAGCGCCGAAGAGAAGGCGATCATAGAGGAGTACGACGCTGCCGTCTTCGTACTGGGCAATTTCAAGGATTGCATCTTGGAGCACAAGGTCAAGCTGTTCGAGGACCTGGAGGTCCCTGTCGTGGTGGTCTGCGGACCCGAGATAGGCTCATTGCCATCCTGCGAGGGAATGGTATGCGGCGTTGGGCGCAAGGTCGAGAGGATGCGTCGCGAGGAAGAGATCCACAAGCTCGAGGAGGTCGGTTCCCAGGTGGAGAATGTCGTCCGGCGGAAGAGGCAGGAACTGGACGAGGACCCGCTGTTCGTGCATCCGGCCGAGATAAAGGACCGCATCGCCGAGCTGGAGGCGGTTCAGCGCAGCCTGCGCCCCGCTCCCATCGTGCTTCACCTGGACGGGCTACGGGTCAAGATACCGTACGAGGAGTGGAAGGACCAGATCGCCGATGTGGAGGTCTACGGCCGCAGGCTCGGCGACATCGCCACTATAAGCAATTCGCGGCTCGGGGGCAGCACCCTCATCCGCATCAAGACCCGCGCCGAGGTCGAGTCAGGTTAAATGCCCCGCGGTGAGGATGTGAAGGGTGCGTACATCCTTCTGATGGTCCTCGATGAACCGCGCGACATCACCGTGGGTTCGCTAGGCCTATTGCATCTAGCGAAGGGGACATATGCTTACGTGGGCTCGGCGATGGGCGGACTGGAGCAGAGGGTGGCCAGGCATCTGAGGAAGGAGAAGAGGATCCATTGGCACATCGACCATCTGCTATCGACCTTGGATGATGCGGAGGCACTTCTCATCCCATCGATGGTCAACGTCGAGTGCGAGCTCGCATCGTTCATCTCGTCCGTCCCGGGGGCCTCACCCGTCCTAGGGTTCGGCTGTTCCGACTGCCGCTGCCGTTCCCACCTCTTCCTTCTTCCCGGACCAATGGCGGAATGTCTGCGCTCTTCGTTCCCTCCGGAAATGACGAGAAGGCCCCATGTACGAGATGGAAAGAAGTGAAGTAGCTTCCCTTGTCTGGGTAAACCAGTTATGTATATATACGGGCCAGTATCTATAAT
>FZPS01000151.1_pt256 | contig 111586 bp, 96 predicted proteins | sample 1817821 | NCBI WGS metagenome assembly FZPS01 (sample SAMEA104158645, study PRJEB21678) | metagenome | place: Germany | collected 2015-04-21
CCCCCTCCCCTGTCTCTACTTTCAATATGCCAGCATCCCCCACCCCAGGAGGAAGATACCCCGGGAAGACCGTATCCGGGAGAGCGAACCCACACACCAGCTCCCTCTTCAGACTCGCCCCAGACACTGGACCGTGGGAGGTATCGCCCCTGGGGGAGGGGCAGACGGGGAGGGGGCGCATGCCCCCTCCCCTGTCTCTACTTCCAATATGCCAGCATCCCCCACCCCAGGAGGAAGATACCCCGGGAAGACCGTATCCGGGAGAGCGAACCCACACACCGGCACCCTCTTCAGACTCGCCCCATTACACTGGACCGTGGGGGGTATCGCCCCTGGGGGAGGGGCAGACGGAATATGCCAGCATCCCCCACCCCAGGCAGAGTGGCACCAGAAAAGTTACAAAGGGCGCGGAGAGGGGCAGAAGAACACCCCTGAATGGAAGATAACAACGAGCAGTAGCGCCCTCAGGAGTACTTCCGCCAGAACATCGAGAGCTTCCTCGATTCAGCCCACCGCTCATCGAGCTGGTCGATGATCGTATCGATCCGATGCACCTGCTGCCGGGCCTTCTCGGCCATCCCGGGATCGTCCATCATCTCGACATACCCCATGATCGCCTGGAGCGGATTCCTGATATGATCGGCGAGCAGGGCGAACTGTTCCATGTTCCGCTCTATCTGGGCATACGCCCGGGACCTCAGGTCCTCAACCTCCTTCTGTGCGGTGATATCCCGGGTGACGGTTATGATCCGGGCGACCTCGCCGTGCTCGAAGATCGGGATCCGGATCTCCCGGAGGATTATGGTTCGATCGCCGATCTGGTACGATCGATCAGACGTCAGCGATCGCCCGGTCCGCATGACCCGCACATACTGTTGCCGTACGGTGGGCGAGAGGAACGGCAGGACGGAGAAGAGGTCCTTCCCGGCGACGCTCGTAGCGAGTTCAAACTCTTCGCACCAGGCGATGAAAGCATCGTTTGCAAGGAGTATGGTGAACTTGGTATCGATGACGGTGACGGCATCGGTGATGGCGTCGAGGACGATCTGGTAAAGATTCTCTGACTCCCGGAAGACATACTCAGACTGCCTCTGCTCAAGCGCGCCGGCGATGATATGGACGGCCACATGCAGGAGCGCGGTATCCTCATCCCTGAACCGGGCACCCCCGGTATCCTGCTCAAACCCGATAAACCCGACGACCCTTGCCTTCAGTCGGAGCGGGATCAGGAGAACCGCAGTGATATCGCGTCGCTCCAGGAACCTTCGTTCCTGACCGGAGAACTCCCCTCTCCCGGGTCTTCCATCCACGAGTACGGTCCTGCCCTCCAGGATCTCTTCGATCCACCAGGGGAGATCATCTCCACGGATCTTCTGGAACCCTCCGCGCCGGGGTCTCTTCCTGGCCATGCACCACTCGTGCGTTGTCCCAAGCAACGTCCGGGGATCGTTGAAGAGCGAGAGGTAGCCCCGGCATGCCCCGCATACCCGGGCGAGATCTCTGAGCGAATCGTCGATTGCCCGGTCTATCTCCTTTGCGTCCATAAACCGCTCTGGCATGGCGGCGACGACGGACCCGATGCCACGGCGTGCACCCCCTGGGGTAGCATCGAGGCAGGAGAGGAGGAGCCAGACGTCGGTGGTCTCGGGGTCATGGATGGTGCTGATCACGGCCCGGACATCGACGACCGATGCATCTCGCCGTCGGGCGGTGAGTGTCCCGCTCCACCGCCCGGCGGTGAAGGCACAGTTCACGCAGTCTGCCCACTCCTCCCGGGACACCCAGAGGAGGTCGGCGGACATTCCAATCAGGCCCTGCCGGCTGTAGCCCCATGTGGCAAGCAGCACCCTGTTGACATGCACGATGCACCCCCGTCGGTCGATGACGCAGGTTCCGGAGAGCGAGGCCTCCAGCACCTGCTCAAGCATCGCGGGGGCGATGCCCGGGTTACCTGCGATAGCGTCCTCTCGGCGCCGGCGACCCCATCGCTGCAGGGGCTCGACGACCGGAGAGGCGTCTTTTATATGCGGCTCCATTCCTCAAACGCCCCAGGGCGGCACACCGCCCCTCACTGCTCCAGATTCGGAGCATACCGCCACCCTCCAGATCTCAGTCCGGAGGGAAGCCGAATAGAATGATTGAGTAATCCATGTAGATATATAATATCCTTTCTATTGAGGTGCAATGCTCTCCGCCTCCTGATGAGGACGAAGACGGATGATCAGGCGCTCGCCTTCCGCATCCGGGAATAACTCCGGCACATCACCAGGATCGTGGTGCCTATCATCAGGAAGACGGCAAGCGAGACCCAGGATCCGGCCTCCGTGGGCATGAAACCTGTGATGTAGTCGATACCGAGGGCGATGGCAAAGCTCCCGATGACCCCACCGATCGTGATGCAGGAGAGGACCTCCGTCTCTGTCATACCGAGCACCCTCCCGACGATCGAGGCGATGATGCTCCCCGACCCATCGAAGGGTATGCTCACGAAAGCGATGAGGCCGAGGAAGTAGAACCGCTCAAGCCACGGCCTCTGATCCAGGTAGGTCCTGCTTGCCACCATGATGCGCTGGATACGGGGGCCGACATAGGGGATGCGCAGAACCAGCGGAAAGTTCCAGACCATGAAGAGCCCGCCGGCGAAGTCCAGAAACGCCAGGGTAACCGCAATCAGCCACCAGGGGATGCCGAGGAGGATGCTGGCCGGTATGATCGTCTCCCGGCCAAACGGCGGCACGATATAGGCGACCATCATGCAGAGGAGCAGGAGCCGCTGCTCTCCAGGAAGAATAAGCCCTGCTCCAGCAAACAGGATGCCACAGAGGAGGAATGGAACCGAGACCTTCAGCCAGCCCGGCCAACCCTCAGTCCCGCCGTCACCCCTGATGCGCACCGGCCGCATGACCCCCGTCGGAGCGGGCGGGCCCCCGGTTGGCGAGGATGAGCTCAACGATCTTCGATGAGCTGGCGACCAAATTGGGGTATCCGGGTATCCGGGTGACGTCCGCATCAAGCCCGCGATCCACGAGTTTCTGCCGGAGCACCCCAGGGTCGAAGTGCTGGTTGAACCCGAGCGTGATGATATCCGGCCTGATCTCCTCGATCGGTCTGAACATGTCGTGGAGGTCCCCGAGGAGCGCATGATCCACGGGCTTCAACGCCTCGACCATCCGGAGCCTCTGCTCCTCCGGGAGGATCGGTCTTGGTTTATGCCTCACATTCGCATCTCGCGCCACGATCACATAGAGCTCGTCGCCGAGCTCCCGGGACTTCTCCAGGTAGTAGAGGTGCCCGGGATGGAGGATATCAAACGTCCCCGTCGCGACCACGCGGATCATTCAACCACCTCGAGGTGCGTGGGGGTGCCATCCGCCCGGTAACACCGCCAGGCCCCCTCCCGGTAGGGGTACCCGATGATGATATGGTAGCGGCCCACCCGGGGGAAGAACCTGAGATCCGCCGGTGACGGGGAGAGGACACCGTTCGGATGGCTATGGGCGCTGCCGGCCTGGCGGATACCCAGCGGGAGCATATCGACGAAGAACGAGGCGCTCTCCCTCCCGACGATCGTGCCGGGCACCAGATCGAGTTCCCGGATGACACCACCCTGCTCCCGCAACACCGCAACAAACTCGTTTGGGTGGTGCTCGCGCCCGAGTTCAAAGAGCATGGCGAGCAGATCCCTGCTGATCCCACGTATAGCCATTCTACTGAATACTTGGGACGAGGTAAACATAAGTCCTCGCGTCCGGTACACACACGCCCTACAGCAACACCGTCGTCACCAACGGGATGGTGACCAGCGATCCGATCGTCGAAACGAAGACGAGCTGCGATGCGAGCCTGGCATCAGCGCCATACTGCTCTGCGAAGATGGCAGTGTTCGCAGCGGCGGGCATCGCGGCCATCGTGATCATGACGCCATCTACGAGGGGATCAGCAAATATCGCTGAGAAGAGGCAACAGTAGGCCACCGGGATCACAAGGAGGAGGACGGCGCTCGCCGCCCAGATCCGCCAATCCCTGACCATCTCCCGCACCGGGAATGTTGCGATCATCGCCCCGATGACGATCATAGCAAGCGGCGTGGTCACCCCGCCGAGGAGGCCGATCGCATCGATGAAGGGGGACGGTATCTCCACTGACCCGAGAAAGAGGAGGAACCCAGCGACGGAGGCTGCAATACCAGGGTTTGCGAGCAGACCGGGATCAAATCCCTCCCCCCTCCCCCTGGTGAGCATCGCTATACCGACCGAGAAGACGAGTAGGTTGAAGATGAGGTTGAATATGGCGACGTAGAAGAGCGATTCATCCCCGAAGAGCGCCTGGGCAACGGGGAATCCCATGAACCCCACGTTTCCAAAGACGATGGCGAACTCAAAGACCCCTCGCTCTGAGGAGGCCATCGGCATCGCTCTCGACGTGGCCCAGGCGACGGCGAACGAGAGGACGAAGAGCATCACCGTCGCGAAGAAGAGGATCTCGGCTCCAGCGAGGCGTGCAGCGGTGATAGGGACCTGCATGGAGGCGATGATCAGCGCCGGTATGGTGACGTTGACGAGGAGCCCGGAGAGCCCCCGGGTGGCCCGGGGGTCCATGATCCCGGTCGACACGGCGGCGTATCCGGCAGCGATCAGCAGCACCAGGATGAAGATCTGGTCGGCGGCGACCAGGAAATCAGCGGCCATACCGTTCATGGGTGGGGAAGCTCCCTCCTGTTTCATCAAGGTAGGTTCTGATGGCTCTTGGGTTCTTCTATGGATGAGGTTTTTCTACCGGCAGGGATCTATCCTGGAAGTATGCCCGAAAAACCGTTCTACCTTGCCACATCAGCGCTCATCCGGGATGGTTCAGGGAAGGTTCTCCTCCTGAAGCGTGCCGCCGATGACCCCATCAACCCGGAGAAGTGGGATCTCCCCGGAGGGACGCTCGATCCCGGTGAGACCTTTGATCGCGCCCTCCGGCGGGAGGCCCGGGAGGAGACCGGGATGCGGATCACCCTCCGGCACGTCGCGGGCGCCGGGGAGCTCGATCTCCCGACGAAGAGGATCGCCTACCTGATCATGATCTGTGATGCCGACGGGACCGAGGTCGACCTCAGCCCGGAACATGAGGACTACGCCTGGGTCGACCCCGGGGAGGCGATGGCGATGGACCTTTCAGAGCAGTTTCGGGGGTTGTTTCTGAGACGGGAAGATATCTTCCGGTGAGGAGGGCTCTCACACCTCTCCCTAAATCCTCCTTGCGATCGTCTCGATCGCCTCGATCAGGGTTTTTTGGTGCGGTTTGATGATTGCCACCGGGCAATCGACGATCTTTTCCACGATCTTGGCGAGGATGGGGGCGCAGATGATCCCGAGCGCCCCCTCCTTCTCGGCCCTCACAGCGGCGATGATACACTCATCGAGAGAATCCGCTGAGTAACCCCGGACCCGGTGCTTCTGGCCGTTGACCACGATATCGCGGTTATCCAGTTCGTCCAGCAGGAACCGCGCCGCGATGACGCCGATGAAACTCCTCTCCTGGGGTTCGAGGACGTTCACTATCTTTCTGACGGTGGAGAACCGTGGGTCAGTCTTCCCCGATGTGAGTTTGTAGAGGGTGGCGGGTGGGATTCCCGCCAGATCCGCGAGTTCCCGGATGGTCATGCCCTGGCGGTCAAGCTCCTCCTGGAGTGCCTCGGCAAACTCGACCTCAAAGATCCTTTGCGACAACATTACTCTACTTTAGGAGACTATTTGAGATATATTTTTCCAAGTATGGTCATATATTCGAGACATAAGACAAATATTATCAAGCCCCGCGATAACCCTCCCCCCATGAACCCCACATCCATCCGGGAGATCACGATCCTCCCTGGCCGGAGCCGGGGCGGCGAGCCAGAACGGTTCCGCGCGATCACCATCCGCCCGGGGGATACGATATCCATCGTAGGTCCCACCGGCTCCGGGAAGAGCGCTCTCATAAACGACATCGAGGTCTTCGCCCGGAACGATACGGCCACGGGCCGGACGATCCTCGTCAACGGCGATTATCCCCCTGAAGAGTTCGTCCGCGACCCGGCACACAAACCCGTCGCCCTGATCACTCAGAACACCCAGTGCCTCGCCGATCTCTCGGTCGAGGAGTTCCTCGCGATGCACATCCGGTCCCGAAAGATCGAGGACGAAGGGATCATCGGGCAGACGATCGATCTCGCAAACGAATTCACGGGTGAGGCGATCCGGCCGGGCACCCGGATGACCGCTCTCTCCGGTGGACAGACCCGCTCGCTCCTCGTGGCCGATGCGGTCATGATCGCTGCAGCCCCCATCCTCCTCCTCGATGAGGTGGAGAATGCCGGGATCTTCAAAGAGCGGGTGATCGAGGTCCTCCGGGCGGGCGGGAAGGCGGTCATCTTTGTCACGCACGACCCCCTCGTCTCCCTCCTCTCGGCCCGGCGGATCGTCATGCGCGATGGAGCGGTCGAGCAGATCATCGAGCCCAATGGCCGTGAAGACGCTGCCCTGAGGGAGGCCCGCCGCCTCGATGGCATCCTCCACCGTATGCGTGAGGAGATCCGGGCAGGAAACCTGATCACAGGATCGGCCGGAGCATGAGACTCGTCATCATCGCAGGCCCTCCCTCCGCCGGGAAGACCGCCGTCGTGCGGCAGACCGTCCGTGCCCTCCAGGATCGGCACAGGACCGCCTACCTGAAGATCGATGTCGTCCGGGCGTTTGAAGACGAGGAGCTCGCGGCCGAGTTCGGCATACCGGCGCGGAAGATCTGCTCAGGCGACCTCTGCCCTGACCACGCCGGGGTGATGGTGATGCGGGACGCCATCACCTGGGCCGAGGAGGAGAGTGCCGACCTCCTCCTTATCGAGAGCGCCGGGCTCTGCCTCCGCTGCTCTCCCTACACGACGCAGGGACTCGGGATCGCCGTCCTCTCCGCGGTCTCGGGGACGAACACACCCCTGAAGATGGCCGCTATGCTCGCGCTCGCCGATATGGCGGTCGTGACCCGGATCGATCTCGTCTCCCAGGCCGAGAAAGAGGTCTTCCGGGAACGGATCCGAGAGGTGAACCCGGATCTCGAGATCGTAGAGACGAATGCCCTCCAGGGAACCGGCATGCGCTACCTCCTCCGGGCGATCGAGGACTGCCCGGACATAACCGACCCGGACGCGATCGTGCTCCGGGGCGCACCGCCGCTCGGTGTCTGCACCATCTGCATAGGAAAGACCGATATCGGGTGGCAACACCATTTCGGGGTCATCCGGAAGCTTGAAGGCGCCGATCACCTCTACCGGGGGGACTGATCCATGGCATGGACTCCGCCCGGGAAGGACTGCGGGGCATGCGGAGCCCCGACCTGCGAGGCGTTCCTCACCCTGGTTCAGGAGGGAGAAAAAGAACTCCCGGACTGCATCTACTACTCCACCGAGACACCCCTCCCCCGGTTCGAGGGAGAGGCCTGCCACACCGGCCGGGACATCCTCGGCATGGAGTACGACTTCATACTCGACCCCCTCCCGGGCGAGATCTCGGCGAGAAAGATCGTCCTCCCCTTCCGCCCCGACCTCGTGGAGGCGTGGGAGATTGTGCCCGGAGATATCGTCGTCGGGAGGCCGACCGGTGCGGGCTGTCCGGTCCAGCACGTCCTCTCGGTCACCCACGCAAACCCTGTAAGCGGTCTCCTCACCTGCCAGGTCGTCGGACCGCAGGCCTCCCGGGGTGGAGGGTTTAAGGAGATCGAGGCATACCACATCATCGGGTTTGAGGGGATCGGCCGGACGGTGCGGCGCGAACCTATCTTCGGGATGCGGCAACGGTTCCTGCCGGGCTACTGTATGATGAATCTCGCACACACGGGGGTTGTGAACATGATCCTCGCAAAGGAATCAGGTCTCCATGTGCGGGTGGAGGATGTCCGTCTATGAAGACGATCGCAGATATCGATGAAAAGATCCGGGCGGGTTCGGCGACCGTCTACACCGCCATGGAGTTCAAACGCCTCGTCCGGGAGGGTGCAGATATATCGGCCGCTGACGTGGACGTCGTCACCACCGGGACATGCGGGGTGATGTCGGGGACCGCAGCGGTCCTCTCGGTGCCGGTCGCAGGGCCGGGAACCTTCGAGCGGGCAGAGCGGGTCTGGTTAAACGGCGTCCCCTGCATGAGCGGTCCCTGCCCGAACGAGCGGCTCGGCGTCGTCGACCTGATAGTCTCGGGGACCGCCCATGCCGGGACCGGTTACGGAGGCGGGCACCTCTTCCGCGATATCGTCGAAGGGCGTGGTATCGAGGTGGTGGTGGAGGCCGCGGATCGCACGGTTGAAGCGGATGTGACCATCGATGACCTCACGTTCGCCCGACTCTTCACCACACGGACCGCCTGCAAAAACTACACCGCCTACGTCAACGCTCAGGCAGCACGAGTCAAGACGATATTCTCGATCGAGGGACTCCAGGGGCCCTTCCGGGAGGCCTCGGTCAGCGGGTGCGGCGAGATCAACCCCCTCCAGAACGATCCCATGGGCCTCGCGATCGGTGCCGGAACGCCGATCCTCCTCAACGGCTCTCCCGGCATCGTGACCGGGGAGGGGACCCGGAGCACTCATGCGCGACCGAACCTCACGACCATAGCCGATATGGCCGGGATGCAACCCCGCTACATGGGCGGATTCCGGACTTCTGCCGGACCGGAATGCATAACAAGCCTCGGTGCCGCGATCCCGATCCTCGATGACCGGCAGATCGCGGCCCTCCGCATCCTCGACGAGGAGATCCCTCTCCCGGTGGCGGACATAAACACCCGCGCCATACTCGGAGAGGTGACCTACGCCGACGTCTGGCAGCAGCCTGACCGGGAGGTGACCTACCACCCGGAGTGGTGTGAGGAGTGCTCGACCTGCGTCGTAGCCACGGTCTGCCCGACGGGTGCCTTCTCCCGCGAGACCGGCATCGACCGTGATCGCTGCCTTGACTGCACCGCATGCCTCTTTGCCTGTCCAGGTGACGCCTTCGAGGCCGGTGAGGGCTCGCTCCGGATCAGAGGTCGACGCGTCCCGATAACGCTGCGTCAATCGGGCCGGGCGCTCGCCGAAGATCTCTGTCGGGACCTCCAGGACATGATCCTGGAAGGCCGGTTCACCTTCATGGGGGGCGCAGTCCGATGAAAGAGAAGTACCTCCTCCACTGCCCGGGGTGTGGCCGGCTCTTCCCCGACCGCTACACCCTCGACTGCCCGGGAGGGTGTGACGCCCTCCTCCGGGCGGTCTATGCTGAACGCCGCCTCATCCTCGAAAGCCTCCCGGGTATCTTCCGCTACAGTGGCTGGCTCCCGATCGAGGGGCACCTTCCCATCGACGCCGGCCCGGTCTCCTATGAGAGTGTCGGCCTCGCCCGGGAGCTCGGGGTACCACATCTCACCATCACCTTCTCCGGCTACTGGCCCGAGCGGGGTGCGGGTATGGAGACCTGTTCGTTTAAGGAGCTCGAGGCCCAGCCAACAGCGCTTCGCCTCAAGGAGAAGGGGGCAGGGATCATCCAGGTATCGTCGGCGGGGAACACCGGCCGGGCGTTCTGCCAGATCTCAGGGTTGACCGGGACCCCGGTCGTGGTCGTGGTCCCGACGCCCGCCGCCGACCGACTCTGGACGACGGTTCCAGCGGAGAACGTCTGCCTCATCACGATAGATGGGGACTACTCCGACTCGATAACCTTCGGGCGGGAGGTATGCACACTCCCGGGGATTGTCCCCGAAGGAGGAGCGAAGAACGTCGCCCGCCGGGACGGTATGGGGACGGTGATGCTCGATGGAGCCGTATCCGCCGGACGGCTCCCTGACTACTACTTCCAGGCCGTCGGGAGCGGGACCGGGGGGATCGCAGCGTGGGAGGCGGCCGAACGGCTCATCGCCGATGGCAGGTTCGGCTCCCGCCTCCCGGAGCTCCACCTCTCCCAGAACCTCCCCTTCGTCCCGATGGTCAGGGCGCATGAGGCGGGGAGGAGAGATATCGTCCCGTCCGAGGATATGCCCGACCCGGAGGCCTCGATTGCCCGGGTATCCGCCGACGTCCTCACGAACCGCCACCCGCCCTGGGGAATCCGGGGTGGGGTCTTCGATGCACTGGCGGCATCGGGCGGGAGGATGTACGCGGTCGCAAACGAAGAGGCCCAGGATGCCGGGAGACTCTTTGCCGAGACAGAGGGGATCGACCTCGACCCGGCAGCCGCGGTCGCTGTTGCATCGCTCGCCTGTGCGGTGAATGAGAGGTTCATCGATCCGGAGAAACACGTTCTCCTGAACGTGACCGGCGGGGGATATGAGCGTGCGGCAGAGGATCTCGATCATCACCTGATAGAACCCTTCACCCGGGTCCAGGCCGGGACGGGTCTCGACGGGAGCCTCCGGGACGATATCCTGGAATGGGTCTCTGAACAGGGGGTGGTGGTTCGTGCGTGAAGACTACGTCCTCGACCGACTATCCGCTCTCGGCGTCGATACCATTGTGAACCTCCCCTGCGACCGGACCCGGGATCTCTGCGCTCTGATCCCGGGACGGTTCCATACGGTGGACCTCACCCGGGAGGAGGACGGTATCGGGATCTCTGCAGGGCTCGTGATGGGTGGGGGGCGACCGGTGCTCCACATGCAGAGTTCAGGTCTTGGGAACTCGTTGAACGCCATCATGTCACTTGCGGTGACCTTCGGCCTCCCCCTCCCCATCCTCGCAAGCTGGCGCGGGGTTTACCATGAAGCGATACCGGCCCAGGTGCCGTTCAATCGGGCGGTCCCGGAGGTGCTTGCGGCGCTCGGTATACCGTATACGATCATCCGCGGTCCTGATGACGAGGAGTTGATCGATAGGATCGTCCGTAGCGCCTACGACCAGATGTGGCCACACGTAGGATTGATCCTCCCCTCGTTCTGGGAGGGGAAAGAGGAGACGTGCCTGCCGGTGCGGGCCCCTCCAGCCCGGGCCCGGGAATCGGCGCTCAAGTACCGGCGAATGTTCCGCGACCCGGTGATGACCCGGTACGATGCCATCCGGGCGATCGCTGATGTACTCGACGATGAGGCGGTCATTGCGAACATAGGGGTCCCCTCAAAGGAGCTCTATGCGGCAAACGATCGGGACTTGAACTTCTACATGCTCGGGAGCTACACTCAGGCGACACCGATCGGGCTCGGTCTTGCGCTTGCGGCCGACCGGGATGTCGTCGTCCTCGACGGCGACGGGAGCCTGCTCGGGACCGCCGTCCTTCCGGTGGTGGCCGCCGAGGCCCCGGAGAACCTCACGATCGTCTGCCTGGACAACGGGGCCTTCGGGAGCACGGGAAGTCAGCCCACCCCGGCGGCCAGGCTGGTGGATATGGAACTCCTCGCCCGCGCCACGGGTATCCGGAATACCCGCAAGGTGCAGGACGAACGGGAGCTCGGCGAAGCCTGGGAGGAACGGGGGGACCGTGGCCCGAGGTTCATCCATGCTGTGCTCAAACCCGGAAACGCGGCGGTCCCAAACATCCCCCTCAACCCGGCCGAGATCCGGGAGCGGTTTGTGCGGGCACTCGGGGGGTGAAGGCGATCCGCCCTACAACAGAACCGCCGCGATCAGCGGGATGGTGACCAGCGATCCGATCGTCGAGACAAAGACGATCTGCGATGCGAGCCTGGCATCAGCGCCATACTGCTCTGCAAAGACGGCGGTGCCCGCAGCAGCGGGCATCGCGGCCATCATGATCATGACACCGTCGACGAGGGGATCAGAAAAGATCGGAGAGAAGAGGCAGCAGTAGATCACCGGGATCACGATGAGTATGACGGCGCTCGCCGCCCAGATCCGCCAATCTCCGACCATCTCCCGCGCCGGGAGCGTCGCGAGCATCGCTCCGACGATGATCATCGCAAGCGGTGTCGTCATACCGCCGAGGAGATCGATCGCATCGATGAAAGGGGACGGTATCCCCACCGAGCCGAGGAAGAGGACAAACCCAGCGACGGAAGCAGCGATACCGGGGTTTATGAGCAGCTTCGGGTCAAACCCACCCTCCCGTTCCCCGGTGAGCATCGCTATACCTGCCGAGAAGAGGAGGATGTTAAAGACGATGTTGAAGAGGGCGACGTAGAAGAGCGATTCATCCCCGAGGAGCACCTGAGCGACAGGAAACCCCATGAAGCTCACGCTCCCGAAGACGATTGCAAACTCATAGACCCCCTTCTCCGATGGTGCTATCGACATCGCCTTCGAGGCTGCCCGGGCAACGATGAACGAGAGGGCAAAGAAGGCCCCGGTCGCGAGGAGCAGCATCTCGGTATCTGCGATGCGCGCGGGGGTGATGGGGACCTGCATGGCGGCGATGATCAGCGCCGGTATGGTGACGTTGAAGAGGAGGCCGGAGAGTCCCCGGGTGGCCCGGGTATCCATGACCTCCATCGATGCGGCGGCGTAACCGACGGCGATCAGCAGCACCAGGATAAAAATCTGGTCGGCGACGACCAGGAGATCAGTGACCATACTGTCCATGGGCGGGGCGTCCCCTCCCGATAGAGCAATATGGGTTCTGATGACTCTTTACGGTTCTGCCATGGGGCGTCCTCCCTATCGGCGGGACACCATCCCACCAACCGCCACATCAACGCTTCGCCCGGGATGTGTGCCACCACAAAGATAGCCACGTGAGGCCACAGGCGCACCGGATGAAAAGATGTATGGAGCCCCAGAGCTCCTGCGGGTCCCCGGCCGATGCCCTGAGATCAGGGAATGGTGCGATCGGTCTGCGTGACTGCGGGGGTCACGTTCTCCGGCACCTCGCCGATCCCGCTCCCCGGCGGCACCAGAACCCTATCGATGACGTGGATGACACCGTTATCGGCCATGACATCCGACGTGACGATCGTCGCGTTCTCCACCAGAACGGTGCTATTGACCACGTCTACCGAGAGGGTATCGCCCGTGAGCGTCGGGAGGGTGGTCTCGTTTCCTGTGGTATTCTTTGCCGCGGCCACAATATCCTCGACGGTATGGTTCCCCTCCACAATGTGGTACATAAGCAGTGCATCCAACATCGCTGTATCATTGAGAAGCCCTGCAAGGGTCTCGTTTCCGAAAGCCTCGAAAGCGGCGTTATCAGGAGCAAAGACAGTGTACGGCCCACCATTCGCAAGGACCGTCTGGGCAAGCCCGGTCGTCTCAACAGCCCCCATAAAGGTGGTCAGGTTCTCGTCCCGGGCGATCAGGTCGGCAAGCGTCATGTTGTTGCCCGACTCCGTCCCGGGCGCGATCATCGTTCCCTCCGGGACGACGATGACGATACCCTGCATGGGCACCCGCTGTGATGACGCGTTGAGCGTACAACCGTAGGGATACGTCCCTGTCCTGGTGAACGTATGGGTAAACGTCTCATTCTGCTCTATCGGCCCGGAGTCAAAATGCCCTCCCGTGCCGGTGACGGTATGACCTATCCTGTCGTGGTTTGTCCACGAGACCGTCGTGTTCTCCTCAACAGTGAGCGATGCGGGATGGTACGCTCCTCCCCGTATATCGACCATGGCCGTCGCTGCCAGGGCAGGCAGAGCGATGAGTCCGATGGCCAGGACTATAACGAACCCGGATATGATGGAATATCTCTTCATGATCTCACCAGATCGGTAAACCTGACAGAAAGAGCAGGGGCCCTTCTACAACCCCTCCGCAGCACGAAATTCCCGGCTGCTCCAGGCATCAACCCCAAAAAGGATCCGGTGCCGCTCACCACTGTCACGCGACATGGGATAATTCCATAAATATATAAATGTTAGTATACTGATAAAAAGTCGCTCGCGCGGAGATACGACGGCGAAGTATACGACAAAGTCCCCGCTCTCCCGGGGCGCTCAGAACGGTCCATCCTGCTCGAAACTCCTCTTCAGCCGGATGGCGAGCTCCGCCTTGAAGAGCTCTTTCCCGAGGTAGGCGGCGTGATCAAGGCGGGAGAGACTGCCATTCTCAAGCAACGTATAAAAGACATCCTCCCAGGCTTCCCCCCGCACAGCACGGCCCCGATGCACTGCCACGATGGTATCTCCCTCGATGCCGATGCGGATGCACCCGAGAGGGTCATAGGTGATATCGTCCGGCGCTCCCAGCGCCTCCATGACACACTCATACTCAAGTGGGGGCTCCCTGCGTCGCCGCTTCTCCTTGAGTATCAGGAGGTCAAGCCCGAGGTCCTTGGGGTATGGGCGGCCGGTCATCAGCGCCATCATATCGGTTGCGCGCCGCATCTCAGCCACCGACCCCCGGGTCTTATCGCTGTGCTCGCTCGTGAAGATGACAGCAGCGCCGACCTCGTATGCCATCCCCGCAAGGAGCGCGTTCACCCCGGGAGAGTCAGCATCCAGGAGCTCAGTGACGTTTCCAGCCCCGAAGAAGAGCGGATAGACTACCCCCAAATGCCCCGGAAGAGAGGCGACAAGCCCGGACCCCACCGGCTGGAGGAGGGGATCGGCTATGAGACAGGAGATCCCCGCCTCCGCCGCCGCTGCAAGGTTCTCGGTAAGCGTCCGCTCACGCGGCACAACGACTGCGGCCGCCCCGGCATCGGCTACCGCCCCCCCGACGATGGGAATGTTGCCTTCATGCAGGGAGAGGACCAGATCGGCCCTCTGGAGCGCCGCCTCGATAAGACAGGGGTCCTGCGTATCGACCGCTAAAGGCCCCTCGACGCCCTCAAGGGCCGAGAAGCATCTCTCCACATCCTCAGGCGTAGCATCAAAACCAAACCCCAGGTCCACGATATCCGCCCCGTCGGCGAAGAAGCGCCGCACCTCGTCCTCGAGATCCTCGCGCCTGTGCGCATCCATTATCTCCGCGAGCACCTTCATCCGCGCTCCCCCGCCGATCTTCACACCCCGGACGATGAAGTCCGGTCTCGCCGCCTCTTCTCGGAGCGCTAATCGCCTGAAAGCCTCATCTCGACGCGTATCTTCCAAAAATTCATCGGCAGGGACGGTCCTGGAGAGCCGGATCTCATCGAGCACCGGGAGCACCAGCGGGAGGTCTGCCGCATGTCGTGGCCCCCGGTAGACCGGGATGCCGGTCTTTCGCTCGACATCGGCAAAAGATGCCGTGCACATCCCAGAGACGATCACCGCATCGTAGTCGCTGTCGCGAAGCAGCCTCTCGAGATCACCAGGTGTGAGGAACGATGCGATATCTCCAGTGATCACCACATCGATATCATAGCGATCGCTCACCCGCGCCGCCGCCGCCCTCACGACACCGACCGTTGCCGAACCGGTCGGAAGAAGAATGCGCATACATCCTAATTATTATCCTGCAGATGACAAATATTCTGATCTCATGTTGCGGTGCGATCTGCATATCCATACAAGGTTCTCCAGGGACGGAGAGAGCAGTGTGGAGGAAGTTTTGCACAGAGCGGAGGCGATCGGCCTTGATGCCATAGCGATCACCGACCACGATACCGTTGACGGAGCCCGCTACGCCCTGCAATGCAACACCACCCTGACCGTGATCCCCGGAATCGAGATATCGACGAAGCAGGGACACCTGATCGCCCTCGGGGTCACGGAACCCCTGCCGGCCGGTCGTGACTTCTTCGAGACCGTCGCGCTTGCCCGGTCCCGGGGCGCCCTCCTGATCCTCCCACACCCCTACCACCGTTGGCGCCATGGTGTCGGGAGGAGGATTGCGACCAGCATCGGAGCCGTGGATGCAGTGGAGGTCTTCAACAGCCGCTACATAACCGGATCGGCGAACCGAAAGGCTGCGATCGCCGCGCAGAGATACGGAAAGCCGGGGGTTGCCGGGAGCGATGCTCACAACGCCCGCTACATCGGGTTTGGGGTCACGTATGTCGCGGCTGAGCCGGACGTGGACTCCATCCTCTCCGCGATCAGGGAGGGGCGGACGATGATCGGGGGGAAGATGACACCGCTGCGCACCTACACCCGGCAGTCCATCAAAGGCGCTCTCCGCCGCATCCGGCGAACGGTCGATCGATGAAGCTGGCACTCCGCCTCTCGTACTTCGGGGACCGTCTCTTCGGTTCACAGATGCAGCCCGGGCTCCGCACCGTGGAGGGCGAGATCATCATGGCCTGCAGGCGTCTAGGTCTCTTCGAAGACTGGCGGGAGGCGGGCTTTGCCATGGCTGGCCGCACTGACCGTGGGGTGCACGCCCGGAGCCAGGTCTGCTCATTCTTTACCGATAAGCAGGATCGGGCGATCCGGGCGCTGAACCGAGTCCTTCCCGAAGACATCTGGTGCACAGCATGGGCGGGGGTGCCGGATGGATTCCACCCGCGATACGATGCCACATCACGGACCTACCGCTACTACTTCATCCCGGTCCCGGGTGACGTCTCCCTCATGCAGGAAGCGGCAGAGGAGTTCATCGGGCAGCACAACTTCTCGCTCTTCGCCCGCACCAGGGACCGTGACCCGGTCCGAGACATACTCAGCGCACGAGTCTTTGAGCATGGACCGTTCGCCGTCTTTGAGGTGACCGGGAGGAGCTTCCTCTGGCATATGGTCAGGGGTATGGCGACCGCGCTTGAGCAGGTGGGGAAGGGTGAGATCAGCGTTGAAGATGTCGTCCGGCTCCTTGCCGGGGCTCCGGGAAGGCGGCTTCCTGCGGCCCCCCCTGAGGGGTTAGTGCTCTGGGATATCGGGTATGAGATCCCCTTTACGCCGCTCCCAATCGATGAGAAGAGCCGCCGGTGCCGGGACGGTCGACGCCACCGCTACCACGTCATGATGGCGGAGATATCTGCGCTCCTCATACCGGATGACGAGGCACAGAAACGGCCCAAGCAGACCGTCCATGCCGAGCAGACCGCTGATGGATGAGGCAGCAGAGATCCATACAACAGAAAAGCAGATTCCTCCCATCGCCACCTACCCAAAAAGATCAGGTTGGAAACGATGGTTCTTCCAAAGAAGGTGCGGCAAACTAAACCTGGTTTTCTGCTCACTCCCATGCACCTCTCTAGTTAAGCGCTACGATCTGGGGTACGCACCCGAGTGGTTCCTTTCTGAAATCACAACCTCCAGACCCCGGATCATCGGGTAATGTGATACGCTCGGCCTTGCCGCCTCATCCGAAACCGTTAACTACCCCTGAGAGGGGACAGAGCCCCGCCTATCAGCTACATTTAATTAATATTACTGTAACGTTAACTTATTAACATTAATAATAACCTATTAATATATCCCGGCACAGTTCCGTTCCAGTACGTCAAGGGGGGAAAGTGGATGTACGACAAGGATCCAGTTCTAGCGAGACTATCCGCTCATTTGGAGGGGTGGTTCATCAAAGAAACGGCTGTGCCAGTGCCACAGCGCCTGAATGCAGGGGACAATAGGTGGCTCAAAGAGCACATATCCTACACGCTTGACCAGGAGAACCCTATATGTGTTTCTGTCTTTCACTGTGAGGTCCAGGGACAGATCAAACCTCTCCAGGTGCCGGCCTCTGGCGAATACCAGCGGATGGTGAACGAGACCACTGAATCATCCACCACCAGACCGACCCGATCGGGTTATCGAAGGACACTTGCAGCGATTCCCTGTTTTAACGAGGAGATAGCGATCGGTTCCGTCGTCCTGATGGCCAGGTCGCACGCCGATGAGGTCCTGGTGATAGATGATGGGTGTACAGACAACACCGCACAGGTGGCCCGGGATGCCGGGGCGACCGTGGTCTCGCATGGAGCCCGGATGGGGAAAGGACGAGGAATAAAGAGCGCCCTTGGATACGCGGTCGAACACAACTACGACTGCCTGGTCTTCATAGATGGAGACGGTCAGCACAACCCCAATGAGATACCCAACCTGATCGAACCGATCCTCTCAGACGTCGCCGATTTTGTCATCGGATTTCGGACTTTTGACCAGATGCCCGCATATCGGAGATTTGGCCGGGCGGTGCTCGATATCGCCACCAGTAACGGCAGCTCCGTCACTGACTCCCAGTGCGGATTCCGGGCGATGAACAGGAGAGCTATGGAGTCGATGCTCACAACCCTGAGAAGGGATGACTTCTCAACCGAGTCCGAGATGCTCCAGATCGCACAGGAAAGGGACCTGCGCATCGGGGAGACTCCTATAAACTGCAAATACGGTAATTTCGATACCTCCACGATGAACCCCGTATCCCATGGGCTGGAGGTGCTCGGATCGATATTCTGGTTCACGGTCGAGAAAAAACCGCTCATGCGCATGGGCCTACCCGGTCTGGGCGCAATGTTTATCGGAATCTTTCTTCTGCTCCAATACCTCCAGGAGTTCAACGCGACTGGCCTCCTCCCGATCAGGGGATGCATGCTTGCATCGCTCTTCCTGATCCCTGGAGCCATCGCCCTTGTGGTGGGCTTGATACTCGCTCTCGTCGTGAGAGTGCGGGAATGAGGAAGGAGGAACTCAAATTTGCAGCAGAGGAATACCGAATGATTGGATTAATACTCGGCACACGACCCGAGATCGTCAAGATGTCTCCGGTCATCAGGGAGTGCGAGCGAAGAGGTCTTGACTACTTCATACTCCACACCGGGCAGCACTACTCCTACGAGATGGATCGACTCTTCTTTGAAGAGCTCGAGATACCGGACCCCGATTACAACCTCGATGTCGGTTCCGGCACCCACGCCGATCAGACAGCGAAGATCATGACCGGCGTTGAGGACGTCCTGAGAAGAGAGTCCCCGAACATCGTCCTGGTACAGGGGGATACCAACACCGTCATGGCTGGAGCCCTTGCGGCATCGAAACTCCATATACGGGTGGGCCATATCGAAGCGGGTCTCCGGAGCTTCAACCGCCGGATGCCGGAAGAGATCAACCGAATCGTCACCGATCACGTATCAGATTACCTCTTTGCCCCGACGGAGAGTGCCCGGGAAAACCTCCTCGCGGAAGGTATCGCAGATGAAAAGGTCTGTGTGACCGGGAACACCGTCGTCGATGCGGTATACCAGAACCTCGAGATCGCCAGGAGAAGAACCAGCATCTTCAGGGACCTCGACCTCGAACCCCGGGAGTACTTCCTCGTCACCGCCCACCGGCAGGAGAACGTGGACGACCGGGCACGACTCAAAGAGATCCTGAAGGGACTTGCCGAGGTGCAGAGAGAGTTCTCCCTGCCGGTCGTCTTCCCGGTCCACCCGAGGACTGAGAAACGGATAAAGGAACTCGGGATCGGAGTCGACGGGCTGAACCTCACCAGACCCTTTGGGTTCTTAGAGTTCCTGCACCTTGAGTCGCAGGCAAAACTCGTGCTCACCGACTCCGGCGGCGTTCAGGAGGAGACCTGCGTTCTCGGTGTTCCGTGCGCCACGATGCGCTACGAGACGGAACGGCCCGAGACGCTGGATGTCGGATCGAATATCCTGGTCGGTGCTGATGCAGAGAGGATTCTTGAAGGGGTCCGCTCGGCTGTTACCCGGACACACAGCTGGAAGAATCCTTATGGGGATGGAATCGCCGGGAAGATGATCGTGATGGTCTGTGCTGCCACACGGTCCCAATGATCACAGAAGGGGGATTGCATGAAGATTTGTGTACTGGGGTTGGGATACATCGGGTTGCCGACCGCGCTGCTGCTCGCAGCCCACGGATCAGATGTTGTAGGCGTTGATGTGAAACAGGATGTTGTGGACTGTCTGAACAACGGAGAGCTCCCGTTCAGGGAGCCCGGTATTGAGGACCTCTACCTCCAGGCGAAAGACCGGTTTGTCGCAGAGACCGAACCCGTGGCTGCGGATGGGTTTTTGATCGCCGTGCCGACACCGCTTGACCCGGCAACGAAGGTCTCAGATCTCTCGTACATCAAGAGAGCAGCAGACATGATCGCACCCCACCTCCAGAAGGGGAACCTGGTTATACTTGAATCGACCGTCCCCCCGGGGACAAGCGAGCGGGTCGTCATCCCCAGACTCGAGGGGAGCGGTATTCTTATCGGAGAATTTCTGTATGCTCATTGCCCTGAACGGGCGATCCCCGGACGGACTTTGAAGGAGATGGTCTGCAACAGCCGCATCATCGGCGGGTACGATCGGGACTCGACCGATCAGGCAGTCTTCGTCTACCAGACCTTCGTCCGTGGAGAGATCTACCAGACCGATACGCGGACGGCTGAGTTCGTCAAGTTGATGGAGAACACCTGCCGTGACGTGAATATAGCGCTCGCAAACGAGTTTGCAAAACTCGCTGAGGAGTGTGGCATCAACGTCTGGGAGGCCATCACCCTTGCAAACAGACACCCCCGGGTCTCGATCTTAAGCCCGGGCCCGGGGGTGGGGGGCCACTGCATCGCCATCGACCCCTGGTTCCTGACCGAGAACTCAACCCAGTGCCGGATGGTCTCCACGGCGCGGGAAGTCAACGACTCAATGCCGAACTACATGCTCCATATCACCCGCAGTCTGCTACATGGCATCAGCGATCCGGTCATCAGCATCTTCGGCGTCGCCTACAAGGGCAACATCGGCGATACCCGGGGGAGCCCGGCGTTCAAGTTCATCCGGCTTGCTGAGAATGAAGGGTATGCCATCAAGTGCTATGATCCTTTTGTGAGGGATTTCCCGCATCCCCTCATGGATATGGCCGACGCGGCGGCCGGGAGCGACTGTATCGTTGTGCTCACGGATCATGACCAGTTCCGCGAGATCGACCCGGCAAGGCTCCGGATGAGGACGAAGTTCGTCATAGACGCCAGGAACGTCCTCGACCACGAGCAGTGGATCGGTCAGGGATTTGCCGTCCGCGTGCTGGGTGACGGGTCACTGGTGCGCCCGGTGCCCCTGGAGGAGGGTATCCCTCCGGCAGGACTCTACCCCACAGACCCTGCCCGGCCCATCGCAATACCGTTACCGTCATCCATCCCCCTGCTCTCCCCGGACGGGCGGGATAGGTACCTCTAACCTCTGTTTGCGAGCCTTACGGAGTGAGAGACCTGATTGACCAGACGTGTGGGAACCATGGTGAAAGAATTGCGAGGAACCCCATGAAACGGGTATGTATCATATCACAGCATTTTCCGCCTGAGAGATCCGGAAACGCATCGCGCATCTACGACACCGCCGTGCACCTTGCAAGGTTGGGCATCGATGTAACCGTGCTTGCGCCTCACCCCACGTTTCCCACCGGATCGTTTCCCCGCACCTGGAGACGGATCAGGAGGGAGACGGTCGACGGTGTTACGGTCGTGCGCCTCTGGACCTGGCAACCCACCTCCGGAGATCCTGGGTTTGTGAGCAGGATGGCCTACTACCTCCTCTTCCCGCTCCACGCCCTCCTCTGGCTCTGCTCGCCTCAGAACCGATTCGACGTGATCATCACATCGGCCCCGCCCCTCTTCACCGGAATTCCAGGCTACGTGCTCCGGCGGACATCGAATGTGAAGTGGATCCTCGATATACGCGATCTCTGGATCGACGCATCGATAAGTCTTGGATTCATCCGGGAAGGCAGCGTCTACGAAAAGATGAGCCGGAAGTTCGAAGCGATGTGCCTCTCCCGGGCCGACCTTGTGGGTGTCACGACCGAAGAGATCGCGCGGAGGATCACGGCACGCTACAGGGTCCCGGCCCCTATAGAGCTGATGCCAAACGGTGTCAACACCGAGGTCTTCCGCCCCACAAACACCGGGAAGAAGCAGCGGATCATATACGCCGGCAACGTCGGGCACGCACAAGATCTCGCAAAAGTAGCCCTTGCCGTCAAGTCGATGAACGGCACCCGCAACGTAGAGCTCCTCATCGTCGGCGATGGCGATACGCGGGAGTGTCTTGAACGGCTGGTGGAGGTAGAGGACCTGACCGGTTCAGTCACCTTCACGGGCATCCTCTCCCGGGACGAGATCCCCCGGCTGCTCTCTGAGTCACTCGTAGGGGTGGCGCCGCTCAAACAGCTCAAGACTCTCGAGTATGCCGCCCCCACCAAGGCGTATGAGTACATGGCGTGCGGGATCCCCTTCATTGGCTGCGGGAACGGCGAGATCGCCAACCTCGCGAACGACTCGGGTGCCGGAGTCATCGCCGACAACACGCCGGAGGCGATCGCAGCAGCGATCTCCTCGCTCCTGGACGATCCGGACCGGATGGAGGAGATGGGTCGTCGGGGGCGGGAGTACGTCACAGAACACTATGACCGGCGAACGGTCGCCCTCCGGCTGAAACAGCAGATCGAGAGGATAACATGGACGGGCGCTTGACATCGCTGGTCTCCCGGATCACCGAAGCTGTCCGGGAGACTGCCATCATCGACGGTGATACGGCGTATATACGCGATCCGGTCTTTGGCATCGTCAGGAACCGGGTGCATGCCGAGGTTGTGAAGGCGATGATTCGCGCAGGAGGCGACCCGCTCGTAGGCCCGATCCTGAACTACGTCACCGGATGCCAGAGTCCGGATGGATCCTGGAACGAGGTTCATGTCAACTACAACCAGCCTTCGGCCCTGATCACCGCTTTTATCGGCGACGCCCTCCTGGAGGCAGCAGACAGGTATCCGCATGAAGAGGCGCTCATGAAGGCACGGGACTCTGTCGTCGCGGCTGAGGTGCGGCCGGGGTACTTCCTGAAGTCGGCACAGTATACCGCCGACCACTTAAACGTCGATGCCTCCTGTGGGGCGTTCCTTGCGCGGTACGCAAAACGATACGATGATGGAGCCGCCCATGCGGCTGCCGTGCGAGCGGCGGAGAACGTCGTCCGGCACCAGCGCGACGACGGCACCTACCCCTACGCCGTGGACAGGGGCACCTACCCCTACACCTTCGATCTCCCCTGCGTGCACTACCAGGGGGTGACCATGTACTACCTTGCGAAGACAAACGACGTTCTCAGAGAGGACTGGATCGACGAGAGCCTCGCGATGGGTGCGCGGTGGCTCGCAGACGCTCTCTGCCCGTGCGGGCAGTTTGACTGGTCGGGGAGCGGGCTCTCCTTCGCCTACCACCTCTCCGGGGCGTATGCGTTCGCACACGCCGCTTTCGCCTATACATCCCGGGGCAATGGCCGCTACCGACCCCACGCCGACCTCTGCCTCAACCGGCTCGAAGAGAGTATGCGGGGAGGTCTTGCGCTCCGGTGGGAACCGGACTCCTGGGGGAGCTTGCCGCGATCGATCGTTGCAGCGGCGAAGATGGCATCGATCGGGGAATACCCGGCGCGACATCAGGCGTTTCGGTTCGGTTACGGTGTCTACCGGCAGATCGCCCGCAGACGGTACAACGAGACCGCAGAGACGCGATCGTTCGAGGCCCTCTGCCGGCTGTTCCGGATCAAGACATCGACGGTGGAGCCCTCGAAGAACTTCCCCGACCTCTTCATGACATCCGAGGTGCTCGATTGCCTCACGCAATCAGGAGTGTGGGGAGGATAGAGATGAAACAGGTGTTGCTAGATCTGCAGTCAGGATCCATCCGGGTGGAGAACGTCCCCGTTCCCGCCGTCAGGAGGGGTATCGTCGTTGAGAATGCCTACTCCCTCATCAGTGCCGGCACCGAGTCGTCCCTGATAAACCTCGCGGGGCAGTCGCTCATCGGGAAGGCGAAGGCGCGCCCCGACGATGTCAGGAAAGTCGTCCAGAAGATCGGCACCGATGGCCCCCTTTCAGCGTACCGGCAGGCAATGAGCCGCCTTTCAAAACCGGAACCGCTCGGGTACAGCTCTGCAGGGACGGTGGTGGCGACCGGGACCGACGACTTTGAGGTCGGTGACCGTGTTGCCTGCGGCGGAGCCGGGTATGCTGTGCATGCCGAGTACGTCTCGGTGCCGAAGAACCTCTGCGTCAGGATCCCCGACGGTGTCGGTTTCAGGGAGGCAGCGTTCACGACCGTCGGATCGATCGCGATGCACGGTGTCAGGAAAGCGGCGGTCACAGTGGGTGAGAGCGTCGCAGTGATCGGGCTTGGACTGATCGGGCTTTTAGTCGTGCAGGTCCTCAAGGCCGCGGGGTGCCGGGTCATCGGGATCGATATCGATCCGGAGAAGCTCTCGCTCGCAGCAGACGTTGGTGCCGACGTCATCTCAAACTACGACGGCCTTGAGGGGCGGATGAAGGCCTTCTCACCGTTCGGGGCGGATGCGGTCATCATCACCGCCGCCACCCGGTCAAGCGCCCCGATCGAGTCTGCCGGGCACCTGGTCCGAGATCAGGGCAGGGTCGTAGTCGTCGGGGATGTGGGCATGAATCTTCCCCGGGACATCTTCTACAAAAAAGAGGCCGAGGTCGTCGTCTCCCGGTCTTACGGTCCCGGCCGCTACGACCGAGACTACGAGGAACGGGGGATCGACTACCCCATCTACGTCCGATGGACCGAGCGGAGGAACATGGAGGCGTTCCTGGAGCTGGTGCGCCAGAAGAAGATCGATCTCGATCCCCTGATCACCCATACCTTCGCGCTTGACGACGCCCCGGGGGCTTACAACCTCATAGCCACAGGAAAAGAGCAGTATATCGGGATCCTTCTGCAGTACAGTCCGAACGGCGCAGGAGCGTCCTGCACGGTCACGTTCCCTGAGCGGGCGGGGAGACGGAGGAGGTCTGGTGAGGTCAGGACACTCGGCTGTATCGGTGCCGGCGTCCACGCCCTGAGCTCCCTCTACCCGCACCTGCCCCAGCTCCCCGTGAACCTCGCGGGGCTTGCGACTGCGACGGGACTCTCGGCGCATTCCGTGGCGAAGAAGTACGGGTTCTCCTATGGCACCACCGATTACGTTACGCTCCTCGAGGATCCTGACATCGATGCGGTGATGATCGCGACCCGCAACGACCTCCACGCCCCGATGACGATCGAGGCGCTTCAGGCCGGGAAAGACGTCTTTGTGGAAAAACCGCTTGCAACCGATATCGATGGACTCAGGGGTGTCGTTGAAGCGTGGAACGATTCAGAGAACCGGCTCATGGTCGGGTTCAACCGGCGCTATTCCCCGCTTGCACAGAAGATGAAGGAGTTCTTCGGGCACCGAAGCACGCCTGCGGTCCTGCACTACCGCGTGAACGCCGGAGAGATCCCGCCTGAACACTGGGTGCACGACGATGAACAGGGCGGCAGTATGTTGATCTCGGAGTGCTGCCACTTCATCGACTTCATGCAGTACATCGTCGGGGCGCAGCCGACCCAGGTCTACGCCCGGGCAATCGAGCCGACCGGGACCCTCCAGAAGTACGACAACTTCCAGGCGATCCTGACGTTCACCGACGGCTCGCTTGGCACCGTCACCTACACGACGCTCGGCGATCCGTCATACTCGAAAGAGACCGTCGAGATCTTCTGCGATAACGCCGTGGGGAGGATCACTGACTTCCGCGACCTGGAGCTCAGGCGGGGCGGGAAAGCGTCGAGGGAGAGGCGGTGGTTCGCCCAGGATAAAGGGTTTGCCGGGGAACTTCAGGCGTTTGTGAAGGGTGAGGTGCCGGACTTTGCCGGGAGCGTCGCGACAACGCTTGCGACGTTCCTTGCGTGGGAGTCGATCGATACCGGAGATCCCAGAAAGATCGACACAGGTATGGTCGGCCTGCAGTGAGAGAGCACCTCACCTTATCCTGCACCCACGACACTTTTTTTCATCTCGCCTGCCTCCGGAGCGCATCTCCCCTCCGCCGGGCAACAGTACAACCCTCGATTCCAGGAGAGATAATCCGGAGATTCCCGTTTCACCTGCTAAATCCTCTCCTCTCGCCCTGAGCCATAGAGGCCAATTCACAAGGTATAAACCGCATAAGCGACTATCAATGGTGATAGGAGGTTGGCTAACAACATGGCAAAGGCAAACATTCCTGCAAAAGGAGCAATTGTCCAGAGAGACTTTGAGACCTACTCACTCGCGCCTCATATCCCCGGAGGCTTCACCAGTCCGGCTTTCCTACGCAAGATCGCGGATGTGGCAGAGAAGTACGGTGCGAAGTTCGTAAAGCTTACGGGCACCCAGAGGATGATCATCGTCGGCATACAGGAAGAGGACATCGATGCGGTATGGGCTGAGTTCGAAGACAGCTCCAAGGCCATCGGTCTGACCATACGGAGCATCCAGATGTGCCCTGGAACCCGGTCCTGCAAGCGTGCCAAGCAGGACAGCCCCGGGTTAGGACTCGCTCTTGACGAGGAATTCTACGGCAAACCGGCGCCCGCGAAGTTCAAGATGGCCGTCTCAGGCTGCACCAACGGGTGTACCGACCCCTGGATGAGGGACCTCGGGTTCGTCGGCACTGATGACGGATTCATGGCGGTCGTCGGCGGCAAAGGCGGCGGGACGGCACGGCTGGCCCAGGAGCTCGTCGGAGGGCTGACCCAGGATCAGGCCATAGAGCTGGCGAGAAAGGTGATCGCGTTTTACCGGGAGAATGGGAAGGCCCCCGAGCGCCTGGGAGACACGATCGAGCGGGTAGGGTTTGAGAAATTCAAAGAGTCTGTTCTCTGAACCCTCAGAGAACACGAGCTCAATCAATCCCTCTTTTCTGATCACCGGGGCGCCTCGATCCAAACAGGCTCGCCGCACACGGGAGACGGGATATGAGCCGCACCACCCCATAGCTCGCCAGCGCCGTAGCCAGAAAGAGCGCCGGGTAGGTCGGCCAGTCAGTCCACGAAAGTCCGGTGAGGGATGCCCAGATTGCCGTGAGGGCGGCGATGACGAGGGGATGGACCAGGTAGATCCCGAACGAGTGCTCCCCGAACGACCGGGAAGAGCTTGCAACGAGACCTCCGGCCTCCTCGAGCCGCATGGCAGCCATGATGAGCAGGACGATGACGGGGACGTAGTAGAGCGGTTCAAATATCCGGTAAACGCAGAAGATGGCGAGCGTTGCGCCGGAGAGACTGCCGTGGAGGAGCATGGGCACGACCCAGACGCCCCCGACAAGCAGAGCCCCCGCAGCGGCCGCGACGGCCACCCCTACCGGGTGAAGCGACTCCACCGCCGACCTGAACCACCCGGTGTGCCGGGAGACGTGGATCCCGAGCACGAAGTAGAAGAGGTGCGACGGAAACGCCCGGGCCAGGACCGCATACCAGTCAGCGCCTGCAAACATCCCGAGGGCATGGGCGCCCACGTTCCAGAGAACCTGGCAGAAGAGGAGGGCAAAGAGGAGGAAGAGCGCCGCACCGGCCCGGTCGAAGACGTCGTAGCCCCGTATGATCAGTGGATAGAGGAGGTAGAGCTGGATGATCACCACAAAGAACCAGAGATGGTAGGCGGCGGTCCCCATGAGGAGGGCCTCCACCGCCGCACCCGGGCCGGGAAGGCTGGCTATGCGTATCGCGCCCTCCACCGGTATGAGGAGGTAGAGGGCAGTGAAGAAGAGGTATGGGGGAAGGATCGTCCGGGCCCGGCGCCGGTAGTAGGTCCGGAGCGGGTACGCGCCCGAATACCGGAGGGCGAGCACCCAGCCCGACATGAAGATGAAGACCGGCACGGCGAAATGGGCGATGATATAGATGAAGGCATTCAGGAGACCGGACAGACCTACCACCGGGATCAGGGTGAAGTTCATGGAGATGTGGACCGCAATTACGGCGAGGGCGGCAAACCCCCGGATATACTCAAGCTCCCTGATCCAGGCCACCAGAACCACTCACCGCCGCTACCCCCACCCGGAGGGATGTACCTGTTTGCAGGCCCGGTCTATATCAACCCTGTCGCCCGACATCACCATATACCGTGGATGCATGAGTGCACACCGGATGCCCCATGGCACCATTAACGTCCGGGTGCACCATCTACCAGGAGAGGAAATCCGTGCAATACTCTGAAGGACAGGTCGGCAGGGTCTTTACGGTCAGGATCGATGACCGCGAGAGCTTTACCAGCGAGATCCAGCGTTTTGTTGTGGCGATGAACATCCAGAGCGGCATCATCCATTTCCTTGGCGCCGTGCGATCCGCACGGGTTGCGACCGGGCCGAGGGAACCGGTCATCCCGCCAGCCCCACGGCACGAGGAGATCTTCGGTGGATGGGAACTCTTCGGGCTTGCCACCATATACCCGGGAGAAGAAGGGCCATCCATCCATGTCCATACGACAACAGGGCGAGGGATCCGGACGATCACAGGCCGTCTCCGGGAGAAGGCGGAGGTCTATGTCGCTATCAATGCAATCATCATCGAATTTGTCAGGATATCGGCAAAACGCCTTCCGGATGAAAGGACGGGGGTTGACCTTCCGGTCTTTGACCGGGTGCTGCCATGAACGGCCAGCCCGACTTCCTCCCCATGGCACGGGAGGAGACTGACCGGCTCGGGATCGACCAGCTCGATATCATCCTGGTCACCGGCGATGCCTACATCGACCATCCCTCATTCGGGACCGCACTCCTCGGGCGGGTGCTCTGGGATGCCGGGTTCTCGGTCGGTATCATCGCTCAGCCCGACTGGAGGATCGATACCGACCTCCAGCGTCTCGGGCCGCCACGCCTCTTCTTCTCGATCTCGGCCGGGAACGTCGACTCGATGGTGAACGCCTTCACGCCGAACCTCAAACGCCGGAGTTCAGACGTCTACTCACCCGGCGGCCGGCTCCTCCGCCCTGACCGGGCGACCCTCGTCTACACCGACCGGGTCCATGCCCTCTTTCCGGGAGCGCCGATCGTCATCGGCGGGATCGAGGCGAGCCTCCGACGTTTCGCCCACTACGACTACTGGTCAGACTCAGTCAGGCAGTCCATCCTCGCCGACGCGCCCGCCGACCTCCTCGTCTTTGGCATGGGTGAGCGCCAGGTGGTCACGATCGCACGTCGCCTCGCCATGGGAGAGGCGGTCGACTCGGTCACGGACGTCCCCGGCACCGCCTATAAACTCCGTCCGCGGATCTGGCGAGACATGGACCATGCCGACTGCGTGATCCTCCCCGGCTACGAAGAGGTGCGATCCGATCGCGTTGCCTATGCAAGGGCGTTTGCGGCGCATTACCACGAACAGGATCCCCTGCGGGGACGCCGGGTGGCGCAACCGCATCCGAAGACCGTGATCATCCAGAACCCGCCAGCGATGCCCCTCACGACCACGGAGCTCGACCGGGTCTATGAGCTCCCCTACGCAAGGGCAGCACACCCCTCCTACACCGAACCGGTCGCGGCCCTTGAACCGGTCAGATTCTCCGTCGTAAGCCACCGAGGGTGCTTCGGTTCCTGCTCTTTCTGCGCCCTCACCCACCACCAGGGCCGGATCATCCAGAGCCGGAGCCCGGACTCAATCGTTCGGGAGGTGGAGCGGATGGCGGCGATGCCTGAGTTTGCCGGTGTCGTCCAGGACGTCGGCGGACCGACGGCGAACATGTACGGTATCCACTGCGACCAGTGGGACGATGCGGGCACCTGCCCTGACCGCCGTTGCATCGATTGTCCGGCGCTCGACCGGAACCACGACGAACATCTCCGCCTGCTCAAACGCCTGCGCGACATCCCAGGAGTGAAGCACGTCTTCATAGCATCGGGGATCCGGTATGACCTCATACCCCCGGGTGAGTACCTCGACCGCATATGCAAAGACCACGTCTCAGGCCACCTCAAGGTCGCCCCCGAGCACGTCTCAGAAGGGGTCTGCGCCTGCATGGGAAAACCACCCCGGGAGGTCTTCGACGCCTTCAGGGGGCGGTTTGAGACCCTCCAGGAGGGGAGAGAGAAGCGGCAGTACCTCATCCCCTACTTCATATCCGGCCACCCCGGGTGCCGGATCGCCGATATGGTCGAGCTCGCCGAGTACGTCCGCGACACCGGTCTCTACACCGAGCAGGTCCAGGACTTCACGCCGACGCCGATGAGCATATCGACGGCCATCTACCACACCGGGCTTGACCCGTTCACCCTCGAGGAGGTCTACGTCCCAAAGGGCCGGGAGAAACGCATCCAGCGGGCGCTTATTCATTATCGCGACCCGGAAAATTATGGACTCGTCCGCGAGGGACTCCGCGCGGCGGGGAGGGAAGATCTCGTCGGGAACGCCTGGAAGTGTCTGGTCCCGGCCCGGAGAAGAAGATCTTCCCGAGCCGGGCGGGGGAGGTAGCGGATAGCGGGCGATTCTCTCTGATGCGCAGAGATGCAGCCCGACCGTCCGCAGGTACGACCTGGAGTCCCCGCGCCACCACGGGTACGAGAAAACCTATAACTCAGCGGGAATAGAGATCCCCTGTATGCACCACGAGATCACCGGAGACAATCTCCAAATGGTGACCCTCCATCTCGCCCCCGGGGAGAGAGCCTTTGCCGAGGCGGGCGCCATGGTCAACATGAGCGGGAATGTGCGGATGAGCACCAACGTGAGGGGCGGGCTCTTTGGAGGGCTCAAGCGGGTGGTGACCGGCGAGAGCTTCTTCATGACCGAGTTCACCCCTGAAGATGGGTCGGGATTCGTCTCCTTCGCCGGGAACGTCCCGGGGAAGATATTCGCACTCGACCTCGCCGGGGGCGAGTTCATCGCCCAGAAAGATGCGTTCCTCTGCTCCGAGGAGGGGGTCGGCCTTGATGTAGCGTTCACAAAAAGGATCCGGTCAGGCCTCTTCGGCGGAGAGGGATTCATACTGCAACGTCTCTCCGGAAGGGGGATGGTATTCCTCCACTGCTGCGGCGACATCATGGAGATGGTGCTTGCGCCTGGAGAGGTGGTCAAGGTGGAGACCGGGCTTGTGGTCGGGTTTGAGAGCACCGTCGACTACAGCATAGCGGTTGCCGGCGGCGTGAAGACCGTTCTCTTCGGGGGAGAAGGACTGTTTCTGACCACGCTGACCGGGCCGGGCCGGGTCGTCCTGCAATCCATGGACCTGGCAAAGCTCGCCGCCGCCCTGCGGCCCTACTTCCCGACCCAGAACACCTCAGGACGATAACCTGATGGCCGAGGGAACCAAAGATCACGGTATGGACCCTCTGACAGCAGGTGCCACCATGGTTGTCCACGGCCCCGAGGTCTTCGATGCCGGTGACGCCGGGTGGCTGATCGACCTCCTCTCACCCCACGAGGTGCTGGTTGCAGGGGTGATGGGCCGGACCGCCGCCAGGGAGTCGGGGCTCCCGGTGGTCTGCACCGATGAACGGCCGAGCGTTCTGCTTGGCGCCCTCCCCGGCCGGGCCTTCCTGGTCAATCGGGGGAAGACGCCGGAGTCGGGCCGTATATTTGGAGAGATCGTCGCCGGCCGCCTGGAAGGACTCGTCCATGTGGAGTGCTCAGATACCACCGTCTACTCCTGGAACCGCGCTGACGACGTCCTTGCGCGCGAGGTAGCGGAGAAGACCGGGTTTACCCTCACTCCGGCGACGAGCACCTCCGCCCCGCGCGACGGGGTCAGGGAGATCCGTGGGTGTATACCGGGTGAGGCTGTCTTTGTCGAGGGGATCGTCATCGGAACGGCGACGGCCGAGACGGTCGTCCTCGCAAGCCAGGACGGAGCGATCAGGGTGCTATCCGGGCTTGATGTGAAGCCCCACGGGGTTGAGAAGCTCCTCCGGAAAGGTCCACCCGATGATCTCAGTGAGGCCTGGTGCAAGAGCGGGATGATACGCTCAGCCCCACCCCGACCGGCAGGGACCCGCGCCGCCCCTCGCTCCGGCCGGGTCGTGGTCATCGATCACTGCGGCCATACCCTCTACCAGGAGATCGAGGATGAGGAGATCTGCGGCGTCCTCGCCATCGGAGACGACACAACCGCCGTCTGTGGCCACATCTGCTCCCACGCGGGGATACCGGTCTTCGGGGTGATCGACGGGGATGGGGACGGTATCGTCGAGCCGGGTTTTGCGCCCGGCTCGGTCGTGGTCGAGGTGACCTGCGGACGGGACGATGATGTCGGGCGCGAGGTTGCAGCCGCCCGGGATCCTGGGGCGGTCGTCTGGGAGGAGTGGGTCAGAGAGACCCTCCACTCCCTCGAGGGGAAGATCCGGGTCGTCGTCGACCGTCGGTGAGGTATGCGGTGCGCCGAGTGTAAGGGAAGGGGATTTTGCGGGCTTCCACGCTGCCCGATCATGAGCCGGTTTTACGCCCAGGCCCCGATGAGATCGACTGACCACTACCAGGGCTCAAGCTCCTCGGTCTTCATCGGGAGCTACGGCTACCCGAAGGTCTCGGGGGGTCCGCTGATGATCAACGATGCCGACAGTCCACCGGACTGGATCGCCCGGGGACTCGGGATAGAGGATATCGTGGGGATACGGGCCCGGACGATACGCGGCACCGCTGGGCCCGGGCAGCTTACGGATAGCCTCCAGGAGATAGCGCTCTCAAGCAGGCCGCTGGATGTGGAGGTCCAGTTCACAAAACCTGTCGCCTTTGACCTCCGGTTCGACGGCACGATAGCGCCCATCGGCCTCACCGGCGCCATCCGCAAGATGGACGTCCTCGACAACGCCCGGGTGGATCGAGCGGTGGACCGGGCCACGTCCGATACCGATCTTTCGGCCACGGATGCATTCGAGATCCTCCATGCCTCGGGAACCGACGTCTACCAGATCATCCAGCTCCTCACCGCCGGCCTCCTCGGTCGGAAGCGGCGCGTTGTCCCGACCCGATGGGCGATCACGGCGGTCGACGACTCGGTCTCAACCCGGCTTAAGAAGAAGATAGCGCGGTATCAACCCCTGAGCGGTATAGAGGTCTTCTCGGCCTCGCTGTACGGGAACCACATCGTCTGCCTCCTCATGCCAGGCGATTGGAGGTTTGAGATGATCGAGATCTGGGGGACGCGGTCGCTCTGGGGTGATGCGGGCGAGACGATCATGCAGGACGGCGAAGGCCTCACCAAGTCCGGCTACTCGCCTCTTGCGGGGGCCTACTACTCGGCCCGTCTGGCGGTCGCCGAGTATCTGGAGAGAGAACGGCGCTCCGCACGGGTGCTGGTGCTCCGGAATATAACGGGCGAATACTGGGCGCCGCTTGGGACCTGGGTGGTACGGGAGGCGACGCGAAACGCCATGCGGGGGAGAAAGATAGGATGTGTAACCCTGCCGGAGGGGGTTGATACCGCCTCACGCCTCCTGGGACTCTCCCATTGGCTGCCCTACAGCCGGCTCATCCCGGAGATCATGACACAGAAGACGCTCTTTGATTTTTAGGGGTCTGAGGGCCTTTGTTGCCGGTAACGCTCGATCAGGGAGTCCAGGGACTCGACCTCATCCACGCCTTTGTCCTCGCGCACCCCGACGAACCTCGGGAACCGGAGCGCGTAGCCGCTCTCGTAGTTGGGGCTCGCCTGGATCTCGGAGTAACCCACCTCAAAGACCACCAACGGCTCGAGCGTGACCTCTTTTCCGGAGTGCGCGATCACGCTGTCTCTCAGGAGGGCATAGAGGTCAGCCAGCGCCTCATCCGTGATCCCGGTCGCCACCTTGCCCACGGGAAGGAGTCTGCCCTGATCCTGGACCGCGAGCAGGAACGAACCGAACATCTTCGCCCGCCGCCCTTCACCCCACTCGGCCCCGATCACGGCAAGGTCGAGGGTCTCGACCCCGGGCTTCACCTTCACCCAGAGGCGACCCCGGACCCCCGGCGTGTAGGGTGAGGCGGGCACCTTCACCATCACGCCCTCGTGTCCGAGGCTTACGGCATCCGCATAGATCGCCTCCGCATCGGCGGCATCGGTGACCAGGAACTGTGGGGCGACGTGTGCATCAAGCACGTCCTCGAGGATCCGGCGGCGTTCGGTGAGAGGACGATCCATCAGGGTCGTGCCGTCGAGGTAGAGTATATCGAATATCCGCGGCACGACCTCGATCTTCTCCATCATCGCATCCACCTGATGCTTCCGCCGGAACCGCCTGATCACGTACTGAAACGGCATCGGCCGGCCGTCCCGGACGGCGACGACCTCACCATCCAGGATCACGTCGTGGCTGGTGGCCCTGCTCAGGTGCATGACGATGTCGGGGAGGCTTCCTGTGACCTCTTCAAGTCTCCGTGAATAGATCCGGCAGACATCACCCACCTTGTGGAACTGGAACCTGCTCCCATCGTACTTGTACTCGATCGCCACCTCGCCGTGATCTTCGATCTGTGCGGCGATGGAGCCGGCCTGCGCAAGCATCATCTTCACCGGTCGGAAAGGCTCGATCAGCACCTCTGAGAGGGCGGCCGGGTCTCGCCGGGCGAGGAGGGCCACCTCTCCGAGGTCGTTCATCGCCTGGTGGGCATGCTCGACCAGGTGGACGTCGATATCAAACGCCCGGGCGACGGCGTCGCGGACACTCCCCTCTCCTACCCCGATCCTGAGCTCCTCGAGCATGAGCCGGGCAAGGTACCGCCCCTCGAGGGGCTGTGCGTTTGCAAAGAGTTTCCGTATCAGGAGGAGCTTCTCTCTCTGTGATCGCGCACCCTCAGCGCTCGCCACCCGCTCGAAGTCGTGATAGACCTCGAGGAGATCCATCTCCTGGACGAAGAACGATGTCTGTTCTTTGTTTGCGAGGAGACCCTCGATCGCCAGGCCGGCATCACCGGTCACGTTGATCGCCTCACGGACAGCGTTCCTCTTTGTGCCGACGACGTAGGCGACGGCGTCGTAGAGGAGGTTTGGACCCACACCGAGCTTCTTGGGGCTCCAATCGGGGAAGACCCGGCCCATGATGAAACGGACAAAGATGGGGAGTTCTTCGTCGTCGATCCGGGGTAGAGCGGTGCTGATCTCTTCGATCAGATCCAGGCGTCCGCTGATCCCCTCCAGGTGCTCGCACATGCGGGCGAACTCCAGAAACTGCATACCCATATTCGCTTAGAGCGTATGCCCGGCAGGGTGAATCAATCCTTCTGTTTTTTCGGTCAGAGGTGGAAGCCGCAGAGCTCGGGATGTTCCGGGTCCGGATCCTGTTCTGCCACGGTGACCTCGATCTGGTCTGAATAGAGGCCGAGGCCTTCAAATGCGGAGAAGCGTGCCTTATCCTTGGTGTTGTTCGTCTCACTTAAGTGGGCAAGCATCGCCACATGGATGTGGTCGGCGAGCCTCTGCAGGCATCGGGCGGCATCCGGGTTTGAGAGGTGACCGAGGTTTGAGCGTATCCTGCTCTTCAGGAACGCCGGGTACGGGCCATCCTCAAGCATCCGGGGGCAGTGGTTACTCTCCAGGAGGACGGCGTCGCATGATGCGAGCCGGTCGAATATGGTCGTCGTGATGGTGCCGGTATCGGTGCAACATCCGATGCGGAGATCGCCCTCAGCGACGCAGAATCCGCAGGGTTCCCGGGCGTCGTGGGAGGTTGCGAAGGGTTCGATCGAGAAGTCGCCTACGGAGAACGGTTCGTCATACCGGCACCGCCGGATATCGATCGGCTTGCCCCTGCACCCCCTTAAAAGTTCTTCGGCTGTCCCTGCCGTCGCGTAGACAGGGACGTTGAGATGCCGTGCCAGGACATCGATCCCCCGTATGTGGTCGGTATGCTCGTGTGTGACGAGGATCGCCTCGATCGTCGATGGATCCTCACCGACGCTTGCGAGGCGGCGGAGGGTCTCCCGCCTGGAGAGCCCCGCGTCGATGAGAAGCGAACCTCGCTCCCCTCGGATGCAGGTGCAGTTCCCCCTGCTCCCGCTGGCGAGGGCCATCAGTTTCATGGTAGAAATGGTGAGTGCTCCGGATATATAAGACCGGGGAAGAGATCATCGCGGGAAAAGAGCCTTGTGGATCGGGATACTAATACCTGTTACAAGAGTATGAGCGAGAATGAGCGGTTCCTGGCATGACGTGATCTACCGGATCCTCCCCGGCCTCGGAGACGGTCGGGCACGCATCGATCACCCGGCGATCCGGGATCTTGTCAACACCTATCTCATCCGGTCGCTTGACGGGACGGCGCTCCGGTTCAGCATACCGGTCCTGCTCACGGCACCGGTGTTCGCACCCAGTCCCGGTAGCGACGGCGCGGTCGGAGTCATCATCGACGCGGTCAAGGCGGCGGTTCACGGCGAACGGGGTCTCGGCCCGATAGCGGGGATCGGGACTGAACATCCCCGCCACTGCCTGCAGAATATCGAGCCCGTCACGCTGATAGCATCGAGGAGCGCCATCGGCACCGATCTCTGGCGGCCGGACCACGAGAACCGGATCGGCGTCGACGGTATCCACCTCACCGTCAGGGGCGCTCTCCCGTACCCGGGCGCGCCCACACCGGCACGCATCCATGGGGTCGAAGAGCATCTCCTGGCGCTCCTCGATGCACTGGATCGCGTCGTGAGGCGGGTGCCTGACCGGGATCTTGTCGCGGCACGGGATCTCTCGATCGACCAGAAGGAGCTCCGGCGCACTCTCCCCGATATTGGGCTCGTCTCGTTCATAGCTGATGGTACGCGGCCGGCCCGCCAATTCACCCATCTCCGGTGCCACCACCGCATCGCCGGGCCGAAGGAGGGGTTGCATGTGCCGTTCCAATGCCCGCAAAAACTCGATCCGGTCGAGATCGAGCTTCCCGGGAGCGGCAGGGTCGTGACCGGGCTTGGGATCCGGCGGCGAGAGGCGTTTGCTGTTGCGGGCTCAAATGCTGAGGGAAAGAGCACCCTCCTCCACGCGGTCATCGCCGGGCAGGACGACCACGCCGCCGGGGATGGGCGGGAGCTCCTGGTCAGCGTCAACGGGGTTTCCCGGGCTGATGCGAGTGAACGTGGTCTCTATGGGGCGGATGTCAGCCTCTTCTTCTCCCGCCTCCCTCCCGGCGTCGGGGGGGAGCCCGGGGCGGCGTTTGGTCAGGGGAGCGGGTCGCTTGTCATGGCGCACGAGATCCAGACCGCGCTCCGGGCAGGAGCACCGCTCCTCATACTCGATGAAGATCGTGCTGCAACCAACCTGCTGGTGCCCGGCTGCCTCCAGGGCGATGAGGTGACGCCGCTTGCAACCCTGCTTGCCACGCGGCGCGAGGTCTTTGGGGAGACGACGCTCCTCTTTGCCGCCTCGTCGCTCGATATCCTCATCGCACAGGCCGACCGGATTATGCAGCTCTCCGATCACGAGACCCGGGCACTCGATCGCCTTGAGTTCCGGCGGCGACTGGACCGCTACCTTGCAGGGGTGCGGGAGCATCTCGGGGCGGAGGGGTGATGCGTGGATCTTGATGGTATCGCAGGGTCAGGTGCTCTCTGTATTGGCGTGGAAGCTCTCGATGTAGTACATGTCTGCAGACATTGTACCGCCCGTCCCCCTTTCGCCCTCGCCAACCGTTGACAGCTCAAAGCCGTCTCCACCGGTCCTCCACCCTGTCTTGGGTCGAGACCCCAACAGCACCCAGCAGTAGCAACGCTCATCCCCTGATGCAGAAAGGAATTCTTATCGATCCCTGCAGAGAGGTAAGGGCAAGGGATGAGACGATCCTGGTCTTAGCCTGATGCCTACGAGCCCTCACAGACCGCGCCCGAAGATCACGTTCGATCATGTGGCGGTTTTTTATGGGGTAACTATAAGGTTAACCTCAAAAAGTTAAGTTAACATGATCAACTAAATACAAGCTTTATCTATTTGTATAGCATTACTTTTAAATGTTCGTTGAGTCAGCGGACTACTTAGAGAGAGTATTAAGGAAAATTGGTGATTCTGTGAGTCGTTTTACAAAAAGAATTCAGTATGTTCTGTTCATACTGATGGTATGCCTGATGCTGGCACTGCCGGCAGTGGCAATGGATGCACTCGATGGTACGAGTGCGAACCAGACGGGGGATACTATAGATGAGGCAATCTACCCCACAGCGGCGTCTTCTGCAACTCTTCCAGAGGATGTGACGGTAGACCTGCCTGAACCACCAGCACAGACCCTTGGGGTGCAGGCCGTAAAGCCGGTGGTACTCTTTGAAGGGACGCTTGCGCTGACAGATGGCACGTTTGACTGTACGGCCAGTTCCGGGGGGGTTTATACGGTTGAGAACCAGACCCCGCTCGGTGCCCTTCAGAAGGTGTCAGAACTCAAGGGCTTTTTGTATGCGGTCACCGACAAGAAGTGGGTAGATAAAGGAGTCCTCCTACTCGATGATGTTAGTGAATACACAAGGGACAATGGCAAGTGGGTCTGCTACGTCAACGGCGTCGAGAAAGACGGATTCAAAGGCCATGATGAAGGTCTCAACATCATAGCGCTCACTGAAGGTGACGAAGTCGTCTTCTGCTACGGTAAAAGCCCCACTCCGGACGACGCGGAGGCTCTGATCAAGATCGCCGTGGACGTGGAGGACTCAGATGAGACGCCGGTGCAGCCCACCACCTGGAGCATAAAGCTCAAGGGAGCGCTGACCGATACCGTCAACCAGGACTTCTTCGAGAGAGGGATCGCCCATGGGCATGTTGCCACATACATCGACGATGAGTTCGGTGATGAGTGGGCGGGCATGCCACTCTGGTACCTCGTCGGCCTCGTCGATGACGAGCAGGGGCATGGTTCCGGGACGTTCAATGAGGCCCTCGCCGAAAAAGGCTACTCTATCAAGATTACATCAAACGACGGCTATTCCATCAACTTTGACAGCAGGAGCGTAGCGAAGAACGATGATATCATCGTCGCAAACACCTTCAACGGTGAACCGCTCCCGGAGACCATCGGTGAGAAGGAAAAACCCTGCTGGCCGCTCCAGATGGTCGGCAAGGACGTGACCTCCGGCCAGAAAGTCGGCGGTGTCGCCACGATCGAGCTCGTCGGGCTCCCCGATCCCTCCGAAGACTGGGAGATCACGCTCGAGGGCGCGTTCACCCGGACAGTCTCGCGGGAGGAGTTTGAGGACTGGACCAGCTGCCACAGCGGGAGCTACACTGACTCCAAAAACCGGGTTTGGACCGGGATCCCGCTCCGGTACCTGGTCGGCGCCGTTGATGATGTAGAGTCAAGCAGCCACTGGAAGTTCAACGAAGCGCGGGCGGCCGAGGGCTACACCGTGCGGGTGACTGCAGCGGACGGGTTCAGCGCCACCTTCGAGGTCGCTGATATCGCAAAAGACAAATCGTTCATCGTTGCAGACAGGATGAATGGCACGACGCTCGAAGGGGACGAAAAGAACTGGCCGCTGAAGTTCGTCGGTCCGGGCCTTTCCGAGGCGGATCAGGTCGGTGGTATCGCATCGATCGCCCTCGAGGGGCTTCCGGGCGAGAGCACTGAGTCTGAGTGGACGCTCACCCTGGAAGGGCCAAAGATCACATACATCGTCACGAAGGAGGAGTTCGAGGACGGTGAGGCGTGCCCCCACCACACAAAGACCTACAGCGACGGGGTCAGCACCTGGACCGGCATCCCGCTGAAGGCCCTCTGTGGCTGGGTTGACGACGATGTCATGCACGGTTCCGGGGCGTTCGATACCATCCTCGCCCAGACAGGCTACACGGTGATCGTCTCCTCTGGCGGGGAGAGCCCCTACAGCAAGGAATTCTCCAGCAAGGATATTCTGGAAAACCCCGATGACTACATCATCGCAAGCAAGATCAACGGCACAGCGATCACCGATAAGAATGCTCCACTCCGCCTCGTCGGCAAAGGTGCGGCTGGGAGCCTGAGCGTAGGAAACGTCCAGAGGATCCAGCTCGTCGACTTCCAGAAACCGACTGAGTCGCCCTCCATCCGGATCATCAAGTATGCATCCGACGGCAAGACGATAGAGAGCGAGACGACGAAGACCTGCGAGTGGATGGAGAAGAACCTTGACGTCATCGGCGGCGAAAGCGGCATTCGACTCAGGTTCCAGGGCCCCACGTTCGATCCGAATGATCTCTGGAACCCCGAGGAAGATATCAACCTCGGCAAAGTCGATGAGATCGTAAGGGGGACCGCAATCCGGGATCTCTGTGACCTTGTAGGCGGAGCCGCTGAAGGTAACGAGATCGAACTCATCGCATCCGACGGCTATAAGGCCGTGATCAACTACACGAACGTCTACACACCGCTCGAGCGGCAGGGAGAGGCGTTCGTCGCCTGGTGGGCAGAACGTCAGGGCTACGTGCCAGACTACCGTGACGGTCCGCGCCTCTTCTACAACGCACCCGATGGTGTCTTCGGCGCCGACGATATGCGGACGTGCCTCGCTGAGGTGTACTGGCACTACTACCATGATTCAGGCATCCAGTATCCCTCGGCGGCCGGGGTATCCAACAAGAACATAGCGACCATCGCGATCAAACCAGATCCACGGAAGGACTGGACCCTCACCCTGACCGGTGCCATCACCGAGACCATCGACCGATCCTACTTCGAGTCGGGCAAGGCCTGCAGCTCCATGGCGGGCAGCCACAGCGCAACCTGGACCGATGATGAAGGCCATGTCTGGTCGGGGGTGCCGCTCTGGCTCCTCTGTGGTTGGGTCGATGATGAGAACAAACACGATTACGGGACAAGTCCCTTCCGTGACGACCTCGCGGATGAGGGCTACAACATCACTGTCATCGACTATGGTACCGACGGTATAAAGGGCACCGACGATGACTTCTCTTACACGCTCAACAGCTCGTTTGTCAAACGGAATAACAACATCATCGTCGCCGATGAGGTTGACGGTGCTCCGCTCGAAGGTAAGAACTGGCCACTGAAGCTCGTCGGATCCGCCCTGACCTCGAACAAGCAGAAGGTCGGGGGTATCGATGAGATCGAGCTCTCCGGTGAGGCGATCGTCGTGATTCCAACGATCCCCCTTAAAACTGGCTGGAACTTCGTATCGGTGCCGAAGGTGCTCTCTGCCGGGAGCGATACCGCTGCGATATTCTCCGGCGTCAACCGTGAGGGTCACAGCATCTGGCAGTATGATGCCGCGATAAAGGACTGGAAGAGAGTAGAGGATACTGACCGGGTTCGCCCGCTTGAGGGGTACTGGATCTACTCCGCCGGGAATGATAAAGTCCTGCTGCGCTTCGATACCGACGTGATCAGGACCCCGCCTGCGAAGATGCTTGCCAGAGGCTGGAACGCCATCGGGTTCACCGATACCGAACCCGCTACGACCCGTGACACCCTCCTCTCTCTCGGCGATACGTGGACGCAGGTGATCGGGTATGACGCCAGCACACAGCACTACGAGACCTCCATCATACGGGGTGGATCGGGCAACCATATCGACTCGCAGGAGATGCTGCCGATGAAGGGTTACTGGGTCTACCTGCGCGGCGAGAGCGAGCTTGCCGCGATTGGAGCATAACGGAGTGAATTCATGGATATCAGGTATATCCTATCTCTCCTTATCCTCCTTTCTCTGGCCGGTATAGCAGCTGCGGTGCCACCCCTGCCCGATGAATTCGCTGGAAGCGTCACGCTTGACGGAAGATCCGCACCGGCAGGGACCACCATCACCGCTAAGATAAACTGGAACGAACGGGGATCCACGGTCGTCACAGCTCCAGGAACGTATGGCCCCCTGGACTCCCCAGGCGTCCTCGCGGTCAGGGCGACTGAAGACGATCTCCAGCATTCAGCCACCCCGATCATAACCTTCTGGGTAAACGGCCACAAGGCCGATCAGGAAGTCAAGTTTACCGGGGGGACGGTCCGGCACCTCGACCTCTCGGCCGTCACCGGAGGGGCGGAGGAACCGGTGCCGGTAGCGTCCGGCAGTAAATCGTTTGAGATCGGGGGTGTCGAGGTCACAGAGACGGACACGGAGCAACGGGTTGTCATCGACAACAAGGCGGTTCTTGGCGGTATCGCCACCAACGAGACTGCCATCACCCTGAACGATGCGGGCGGATGGGAGGAGGTGGTCATCTTCACCAAAGAAAAGCCGACCGGAGATGCCCAGATCACCGGCACCGTCCAGAGTGTCCACGCCCGAAGCAAACCGGTTACCACAGAATCGGGCTGGGCACAGATCGACCTTGAGATGAGCAGGCACCCGGGCTCAACCGCCCAACTCGAGACAACGGTCTACCAGAAACCCGGAGATGATGAGAAGAAGGAATTCGAGACTGTTACCTACCAGATGACAGGTGAGAACATTGCCTCTTTTGCGTATGTCCTGAACATACAGAAGTCCAACATCGCAAACGAGGGGGACGGCGGGGTCATCAAAGCCGCTACGATCAGGATGGCCGCCAGCCCCGAGTGGGTTGATAACATGGGCGGCAAGGAGAAAGTTGTCATCCTGCGGCGGGCCGATGACGGCATAACGACCACGCTTGAGACACGCTACGTTGGCTCCGATGCTGCCGGGAACTACATCTTTGAGGCTGTATCCCCAGATGGTCTCTCGGCATTCGCTCTGGTTGCTACAAAACCAAAACCTCTGGATAACGGATCCAGTAGCGATACTCCCACCTCCAGCAGCGGCCGTTCCTCCAGGGACCCCGGATCACAGATCGTCTATGATCCCGACGCCACCGATGTGTATATCGGGAGCGCACCACTGGTCACGTCGCCGGACGGCGTGGTTCTCGATTCCGTGACGGTCAGGAGTGATGACGAGAAAGGAGCCGTGATGGTACCGGAGGGCACCACCGCTCTCGACAGTGCCGGCAACGCTCTCAGCGAAGTGACGTGCACGAAGGTCGCCACGGCCGAAATTCCGGCGATCCCGCCGGGAACGACGGTTGCCGTCGCGCTCTCCTGCGGCCCTGCGGGCGCTACGTTTGACCCGCCGGTCCTCCTCTCCTACACCCTCTCTGCCGAGGAGTGGGCGAGGTTTAGCGAGGGGGCCACACCGAAGGTGATGTGGTACAACTCAGATACGGGGAAGTGGGAAGATGTTCCTGCCACGGTGAACTCCTCCAAACAGACGGTCACCGCAGAGATCTCACACTTCAGCATCTACGCTCTTGTGTGGACCTCCCCCGAGACGGCGACTCCGGCACCACAGGATACCTCAACTCCCGATCAGGAGCCTGGGGATGCATTCCCGACCTGGGTGCTGGCAATCGTTGTCGTGCTGATCGTCGCGGTTGTAGCATTCTTTGTCATGAAGAAGAAGTAACCACCACCCCTTTTTCGGATATTCAAGAGTAGAGTCATGGTTTCAGCATACACACAGGGCGCCGGAAGGTGCCACATCATCCTTTTGCTCTGCCTCCTCCTGGCACTGGCAGTCGGGACTGCCACGGCCGCGACGACCGAGCTCCACGTCAAAAAGTTAGCAGCCGACGGTGTCACCGTCATAGGCGAAAAGACGGTCGACTACCGTTGGCTCGAGCAAAACCTCCCAATCCAGGGGGACGGCGTGACCCACTACTATCATCAGGGGCCGGTGTTTGAAGGAGATCCCTGGAACCCGGAAGAAGACGTCAATGTTCTCGAAAAGGATATGGGCGCGGTGAAGGGAACGGATCTCAGGGACATCTGCGAACTCGTCGGTGGAATGGGCGAGGAGGATACCGTCAAGATCAGGGCAAGTGACGGGATGTCAAAGACATTCCCGTATCGGAACGTCTACGAGCCAGAATCCCGGCAGGGGCCGATGGTCATCACCTGGTATCGGGCTGAAGATGGGTATGTCCCCGATTACTACACCGGGATGCGTCTTGTCTTCTTTGCCGATACGTCGACCAACCCCGATGGCATCCACGCCTTCGGTATCTGGGATATGCACGAGTGCTTCGATGAGGAGTACTGGTACTTCTTCCAGCCCAATCTCCCGACCACCACTGGTCTCTCCGTCCAGTACGTGAGCGAGATCACCATATACAGTGACGAAGAGCCCACCGGGAGTATCCATATAATCTCGACACCCGCAGGCGCCACCGTCTTCATCGATGATGAAGAGACCGGTAGCGTGACCCCCTGCACCCTCTCCGGTATCGAGGTTGGTAGCCACTCTGTCCGGGTCGAGCTGGAGGGATTCGCCCCATTGGATGAGAAGTGGATCACGGTCGCTGCGGACAGTGTTCCGAAGGTTGAGTTCAACCTGACTCCGGAGACCCCGTCGAGCGATGGTAACAACAGTAACGGCGGTGGCCCCGTGAACGGGAGTATCGCCATCACCTCGGTCCCGATGAATGCGAGTATCTACCTCGACGGAAACAGCACAGGAATCTTTACCGACGCAACCCTGGAAGATCTCACGCCCGGCGAGCATACGATCAAGCTCATCCTGTCCGGATACCCGAATATGACCAGGACTGTCACCGTCGAGGCGGGAGAGCGCAGTCACCTCGATCTGATCTTCGAGGACGCTACCGCGGGCGAAGGTGCCGCCGGACGGATCACCATCACTTCCACCCCGGCCAACGCAAGCATCTACCTTGATGAGAGCGCGACGGGAATCCGAACCAACGCGACTCTGGAAGATGTCCCGGCCGGCCGGCACACGATCAAACTGGTGCTGCCCGGCTACCAGAATGCCACCAGATCTGTCACCATCGAGGAAGGAGAGCGTATCACCCTTGACCTGATCCTCTCCCCGGCAGGCGATGAACCCGGAGTGAACATCACGGAACGGAGCGAACTCGCACCCGGGCGCCCGGCACCAGGTAACCCCATAGAGTCTCTCATCGAGGCCGTCCTCGGTTTCTTTAATAGTCTGCTCGCGTTCTTCGGAATGGGAGGGAGTGCGACAACCCCGTTGGAGCCGGAGGATGCTCGAGATCCTGAAGACCGCACACCCGCGCCGACCGATACCCCGGTGCCACCCACACAGACACCGGATGGGATGCGGAGCGTGAAGAACCATTCTGGCGGGCTCTACATCAAGTCCTATCCCTCAGAGATGGCGATCACCATCGACAACAAGAAACTGGTCCAGAAGACACCCCATGTCGTCTACGGCCTCCGGGAAGGTCTGCACACCATCAACGTCGAAGAGAGCGATTCCGATGGGAAGAAGGAAGAATCCAGCTACCGATTTGAGGCGCTCCAGGCCTGGGTCTACCCCGATGCGATCACGCCGGTATCCCTCGACGGCCTGACGAACAGGCACTGGAAGACCATCCAGATAGGCTCGGAGGCCTACCAGGGTGAGAGGTTCACGGTGAACGGGTTCTTCCCGGCCGGCACCATCCCGGGCGATGCCAAGATCGAAGGGCAAAAATCCTGGATCACCGTCTTCTGGAACGAAACCTACCGCTCACACGCCATCTCCCCGCGCATCGAAGATGGTGGGGAGTACATAGTAGAGCCGCAGAGCGAAGATACCGTCTCGATCAGCATCCGGTCAAGCCCTGAAGGCGCCGATGTCTTCGTCGACGGATTTCCCACAGGAGAGGTCACGCCATGCCGGGTGGATGGGCTCTCACCCGGTCAGCACCGTATCCTGATCTCAAAGATCGGTTACCTCCCTGCCGAAGAGATCATCAGGATACCGGAGGGGGCTAGAACCGGGGGCACCATAGCCTGCACGCTCCAGAAGTATGTCAGCGGCGACCTCTTCATCGAGAGCACGGTCCCGGATGCAAAGATCTACCTCTACGGCCGATATACTGGCGAAAAGGCGCCGCACACCTTCCCCGGGATGAGCATCGGCACGTATGAGGTCCGACTCGTCTCCGAGAATGCCTCAAAGACCGTCTGGGATGTGCTGGTGACGCCGGGAGAGATGACCGGATACAGGGTGGTGCTCGCGGAGTGAACAGAATGAGATGGACCTGGGCGGTGGTCATGCTCCTCGCACTCCTCGCCCCGGTGGCATCGGCGGCCACCATCTGGGGCCCGTATGTTACGAACACCACCGCAAGCTCGGCGACGATCGCCTGGAAGGCGGCCGAAGATGTCACGGAGGGGTGGGTTGAGTACTCCCCGGAAGGTGGTGAAGTCTGCCGTGTGGCCTCCTCCGGGGAGGCGGGGGGTATGCACCGCGTGCACCTCACCGGGCTTCTTCCGGAGACTACCTACCACTACCGGGTCAGCACCGGCGATGAGACCATAGGGGACTGCAGGTTCCGGACGTTCGGGGACCAGACGTTCACCTGCATCATATACGGCGACACCCAGGGACAGAAACCCTTCTTTACGCAGACCGAACGGCACAGCCTTGTGGCAGAACGGATGGTCGGAGAGGAAGAGATCCTTTTTCTCATCCATACCGGTGATTTCGTCGGTGACGAATCGGAGTGGGACGAGTTCTTCGCCATAACAGGACCGGTGTTGAAGAACACAACCCTTGTGCCGGTGGCGGGCAACCATGACGGACCGAGGGAGGCCTTCTCCACCATCTTCGACCTCCCCCCCTACTATTCCTTCGATACCGGCAGCCTCCATGTGACCGTCCTTGATAGCAACGACCGGGCATGGGCAGACATGAAGACGCAGACCGCGTGGCTTGAGGAGGACCTCACGTCCCCCCTGCCCCGGAAGATCGCGGCGTTCCACCACCCGCCGTTCAGCTCCGACCGAAAGCACCCTGGTGGAGATCTAGCGATCAGGGCTGAATGGAGTGAGATCTTTTCCCAAAACGGTGTCGATGCGGTCTTTAGCGGACACACCCACACCTACGAGCGCTACCGATCCGGCGGGACGGAATACTTTGTCGCAGGCTGTGGCGGAGGGCCGTTCTACCCGCTCGCCGAGGATAAGCCTGAGGGGTACCAGACAGGCTATGAGAGGGTGCTCGGCTACATCAGAGCCACCGTCAGCCCGGGATCGATCGGCGTAGAGATGGTAGCGGTGGCAGGGATCACGGAGGAGGGCGAGGCGGTGATGTATCCGGAAGGATCCATCATCGACACCGTCCACCTCCCGGCGGGCGCTCCACCACCAGAGAGTGTGGCTGCCGGGTGGTGGGGTGCACCGATGGCCCTCATCGGTGTAATGATGATATTCAGACTGAGGTGATGATGATTATGCAGAAGAGATTGATATGGACACTGCTCGCGCTCCTTTGTGCGAGCGTGCTGGTATGCGCCGCATCGGCGGCGCCGACAACCGAACTGCACGTTGCAAAGATCGCAGATGATGGAGTCACCGTCATACACGAGACGACGGTCGACTACCGCTGGATGGAAGAGAATCTCCCGATCCTCGGGGACGGCGTGACCCACTACTACCACCAGGGCCCGGTCTTTGAGGGGGATAAGTGGGATCCTCTGGAGACGACGAACTTCAAGGATAGAGGGGCCGTGAAGGGGACGGATATACGCGACCTTGTCGAGCTGGTCGGCGGTGCTGAGCCCGGAGATGAGATCATGGTCCGGGCGGCCGACGGCTACCACGTTGAGTTTGCCTACGAAAACGTCTACGAACCCGACCCGCGCCAGGGTCCCATGGGGATCTGCTGGTACAATGGTGCCGAGGCAGGAGCAGGCGAGCGGCAGGGATGCGGCTATGTCCCCGATTACTACACCGGGATGCGCCTCGTCTTTTTCGCGGACAGCTCAACCAACGAGGAGGGGCTCCACGTATACGGGAACTGGGATATGCACGAGACCCTCCCTGACTCAGCACAACACTTCTACGACCTCTACCCCTCCACAGGAGGCCTTACCGTGAAGTGGATAGACGAGATCCGTGTCTACTCCGGCGGCTTCCCGGGTGAGCGGGGGGCCCTTGCGGCGTCCCTCAACACTCCGGAACAGAAGGCGACGACAGAGTCAGCGAAAGCTCCACTCTCCTTTGCGGTGACACTCACAGCGGCACTCGGGGCGGCGGCGCTCCATGCCCGGCGAGGAGCGTGATCCTGGTGCGCCGGATCCCTCTTCCCCTCATCCTGATGCTGATCGGCGCTACAGTCATCGCATCCGGTTGTCTTGATGCGACACCCGCTGACGACTACCCGGCCTGGAATCTGACGCTCGTTGGGGATCAGGAGACGATCCTCACCCATCCTGAGCTCAGAGCGCTCCCGGCCGCCGAAGGCTACGGCTACTCGGTCTCGACGGTGGGCATCAAGCATGGTCCAAATCGCTACCGTGGCGTGCTTCTCGCCGATCTCATTGAGGCAGCGGGCGGTGCCGGAGGGGATGATCTGATCTATGTCTCTGCAGAGGACGGCTATCTCTGGGTCTTTGATCTCGACCAAGTGCGTGGGGAAGGGTTCTTCACCTTCGATGAGAACCTTAAGGAAGTCTCGCCGCCGCCGCTCCGCGTGATCCTGGCCTACGAGCAGGACGGGAGACCCCTACCTGATGAAGATGGCGGACCGCTCCGCCTCGTCGTCATCACCGAGAGCCCCGACGTCATCACCGAAGGGAGTCCGTGGGTGAAGTGGGTTGACCAGGTCGAGGTCCGTAGGCGATGAACCGCCCTGCAGCCCTTGCCCTGCTCACCCTCACCCTCCTTATGGTATCGGCGGGCTGCACCGATGCCGGCACCGAGCGCACCACGCTCATGGTGATACCGGCAGGTAGCCTCCTCTACCCGCTTGAGGATATCGAGGCTGCCTTCGAGAGCCAACACCCTGAGATCGATGTCCGCATCGAGGGACATGGGAGTATCCAGGCCATCAGGCAGGTGACAGATCTCGGGAGGGAGATCGATGTCGTCGCGGTCGCAGATGCGTCACTGATACCAGACATGATGTACAGGCCTGCGGCTGAGGGGGGCGGCAACTACACCGACTGGTATATCGCCTTTGCCGAGAACGATGTGGTGATCGCCTACACCGATAAGAGCGCCGGCGCAGATGAGATCACGCAGGAGAACTGGTATCAGATCCTCGCCCGTCCGGATGTGAGGGTCGGGTTCTCAAACCCCATGCTCGATGCCTGCGGCTACCGGGCGCTCATGGTAACGGCGCTTGCCGAAGAATATTATGGGGAGCCCGGGCTTTTTCGGGCGATCATCGGCGGATCCTTCGATCCGCCCCTCCCGGTAACTCACGCCGATGGTACAGCTAAGATCACCCTGCCGGAGCTGATGAGGCCAGCGGACGATAAGGTCGCCATCCGCGATGGGAGCATCTACCTCCTCTCGCTCCTGGATGCCGGGGGGATCGACTACGCCTTCGAGTACCGGAGTGTCGCAGAGGATCACAGGCTACGGTGGATCGATCTTCCACCTCAGATCAACCTTGGTTCTGCAGAGCACGCCGATGACTACCGGAAGGTGCACGTGACCCTCGGGTTCCAGCGGTTCCAGTCCATCGGGAGCGAACGGATGGGCCTGCCGATCGTCTATGCCATGACCATCCCCACAAACGCGCCGAACCCGGACGAGGCAAGGATGTTTGTAGATTTTGTCCTGGAATGCTTCCAGGATGGCTGGCCAGACCCTGATACTGCCACGATGCGTTATTGACAGATGCCGACGAATTTTTTTCCCAGCATCGGCCACAGCTGATCCCTGGCCCTCTCGCGGATGCCCCCCGCATCCATCCAGGGCGCAGATGAGGCTGGCCACGGCTCTCTTGAGCTACCGGGTCACCAAAATAGGTCCGCCGGACGATGAGGGAGGAAGCACCCTCCCGCTCTCACCCGACCACGATATCGCAGTATATGCCACTCTCGGGCTCGACAAACAGGATCGCCCGCCCCCCGATGAAGGCCGGTTTCGGGAACTTCTGGAGTGCCACGAAACCCTCATCGACCGCTGTGCCGTCACGGGTCATGACCTGATCGATGCCTGCGGCGAGGATCGCTGCGACCGATTGAGTGCCATGGAGGTCCCGGGTTGCCCCCTTGATGATGAATCGGCCATCGTTCCCGGAGGAGGCAAGCCCGATACCGGCGAGCGCGCCGATCACGCCATCCTCAGTGCCGCCAAGCCCCTCGAGGCGGATCCCGGCCGCCCGCGCAAGCGCCCGCGCCTGGCCCTGCGTCACGATATTCCTCTTTGCAGAGAATCCAAAGCGCCTGAGGTCGCTCCCGATCTCCGGGGTGGTGGCGACGCAGATCCCAGGATCACTCCCTTCGATGAAGTCAGAGAGCATCAGTTCCTTTGCAGCCGAGAAGATATCGGCGTCAGCCCCATTCTCCGCATCCTGGATGTGGATGACCGCACAGCTGTTGTGCGAGGTATACGGTATGGATGGATGGACAAAGAGCTGGTGCCGGGTCACCCCCGTCACCGCGTATGACCGGGCAAGCTCAGCTGCAACCATGCGGGCGAGTCGGCCGGTTCCCCGCGACTCAAGGGTATCGGTATCATCAATGCCAAGGTAGAGTGTCATGGAATTGCTCGTCCCCCTATATATCCGCATGCAAAATTGAATAAACCTTCTCTGAGGTTAGCTAAAATAAGTTTACTCGGGGCCTCTATGCCCGGATCAGAGTGCCGACACGCTCACCGTTGACAACCCTGGTGATATTCCCGGGCACGTGGGCGTTCACCACCTTGATCTCCTTGACATGGACGGCGTCCTGGAGCAACCTGACCGCCATCGACTCAAGCACCATATCCTCAAGATCCATCTCCAGGAGTTCGCCAGCCGTGATATCCGCGATGAACTCAGCATCAGGATTTACAAACGGATTTTCAGTGTAGAGACCGTCCACGTTCTTCCCGAGGATGCAGTTCTTCGCACCCACGACCTCGGCCATGAGGAATGCGCCGGTATCGGTCCGATGCGGCGGGATGCTGCCGAGCTCCGGCGGGTGCTCGTAGAGCCCGTAGGGCGGGGTACCCTGCACGACCGGCAGCATACCGAGCGTTATGAGAGATGGGAGGTTTAAGAGATCGTCGGTCTTGATCCGGATACCGTTATACCTCGAGAAGAGGAGCGACATCATGATCGCGTTCTGTTCGCTGATCTTGCCTGCCAGTTCCGCGAGCACCCCCGTCGGCATGCCGAGATCGATCCCGACGTCGAGTATGTGCCGTGTCCGGGCACCACCGCCGGTGGCGACCAGGACCTCATGATTCAGGGAGAGCTCCCCGATCTCCTCGACCAGAGGATAGATAACCTTCTTCCCGTAGTCGATGACACCGTGACCGCCGATCTTGATCACATTCAGGCCTGGCATGACCCTGATCTGCTGGACTTTAGCGGTCTCCCGCATCAGACCCCTCCGAACCAGACTTTCGCCTCGCAGCTTCGACTGCAAATCCATTCGTCCTGTCATAGTAGATCTCTATGTACTCTATGGGCAGGGAAAGTATTAAGTAACTTTGTGATATATCTGCTGGTATATCAACTGGTTAGGAGGTGATGAACTGATGAAGATCTATGCACGAGAGCGTCAGAAGGTCGGTACCGGCGTGAAACAGCCACGGTTCCGCGTTGTCGCCGTCGCTGAAGAGAAGGGTGACGAGAAGCACCTGAAGGTCGAAGGGGTCCACTTCAGGAAGGTCGAACTCGAAGAGATCGCAAAGGACCTTGGGGCTGAGATCGTCTATCTCGAGGAGATGCCCGAAGAAGAACGGGGTGAGATGAAGAAGGAGGCGGCCTGATCAGACCGCCCCTCTTTTCCCATGCAAGGTATCAGTACTTCTACGATCAGATGTCCAACCATGACCATGACGATATAATCGATGCAGCCATCCGGATCCTCCTCGAAGTGGACCGGCAGATGACCATCAGCTTTTCTCCCGGCGGCGTCTCCATACGTTTCCCCACGACCCGAAGGCTCGCCGAATACCTCGGTATCCCCCACTACTACATCCTGCCCCAGTTCGGCGCGATGGAGCGGGACGGACTGATCACCCGCATCGAACGGGTCGGTATATCGACCACAACGACAGGGACCGAGCAGATCTTCAAACTCATGGCAGAGCGTTACCGGGAGCGCGCAGAGGAGATCCTGGGTGAGGAGATCTTCCAGGCGCTACAGGCACGCGCGGACGACAAAGGATAGGCGTGCAGGGGGGATCGGTGCCGCCACACAAGGGTGTTCGCCTGCCGGGAAGCGTCCGCGAATAGAGTGAAAAACCCGGATCATCTTCATTCGGTGTGCCCATGACCTCTCCAGGTATCATGTGGCCTTTCCATGGACCGGGCCGATGGTGGAGACCTCCTCCCCTTCAACCCCACACGTTAACTCCCTCACCGGCCAACCATTCTCCTACAATGCAGGCAAGTGATCCCCTCCTCATCGGCGCGGTATCCCTCGATACGTTCCTTGTGTTCCTCTTCACCCTTCTCGCGTTTCTCTTCCTCGGAAACCTGATCTACATGCTCCTCCGGCGGGTGCTCGACGGTCGGGTCTCGCCGGGGACCGCCAAGTGGGCGGCAGCCATCCTGCAGTACGTCGTCATCATCGGTGGGATCTACGGGAGCGCCCGCCACCTCCTCGCCTTCGACCTGAAGGCTGTCGCCACGTCGCTCGGGATCCTCGGTATCGTCGTAGCCGCCTCATCGAGCCAGGTCATCCAGAACATCCTTGCCGGCATCCTGATCACGATCAACCGCCCGGTCCACCTCGAGGAATGGATAATCGTCGGAGAGAGACCGACGACGGGGCTCTGCAAGGTGCGCGATATATCCTTCACGACGACGATCCTCCAGGGGCTTGACGGCGGTCTCATCCTCATGCCGAACTCGAGCATCATATCATCAAAGGTCGTCAACTACTCACGAGGCGGGCTCCTGGAGATCCAGGTCTCGCTCTCGGTCCCGGTCGCGACAGATCTCCTGCGGGTGCGCGAGATAGCGCTCACGGTGGCGCGGGACGATCCCCTGATCCTCCCAAACATCGGTCCGGCAGGCCAGACCAGGGCACAGGGACTCTTCGACCTCCCCTACATCAGACGCCTCCGCGCTGACCGCCCCGCCCTTACGCAGTTCGAGCCCACCGTCTTCATATCGTCGGTCAGCGATGGCTGGATCAAGCTGACGATGCGAGCCTGGATCACCAAGATCCCCCGAAAAGACGAGATCGCATCCCGGTACCTGAGAGAGATCCTCAGATGCCTGCAGGCCGAGGGGATCCCGGTCAGGGCCGAGATCTCGTGACGAAAGGACTTAACCTCCTCCCCGCTCATCTTTCTATACATGCCGGAGAGTGTCTCGGTCCCTGCCACCGGGGTCGCCCTTGATGCGGTTCTTGCGTTCCTCGTTGCATTCATAGGGTTCCTCTTCATCGGTAACCTCGCCTACCTTCTCCTCCGAAGGGTGCTTGGTGGGCGGGTCTCGCACGGGACTGCCAAGTGGGCGGCGACCATCCTGCAGTACGGTATCACCATCAGCGGTATCTACGCAAGCGCCCACTACCTCCTCGCCTTCGACCTGACGGCCTTTGTTGCCTCGCTTGGGATCCTCGGTATCGTCATAGCGTTCTCTTCACGCCAGATCATCCAGAACGTCATCGCAGGCGTCCTGATCACGATCAACCGACCGGTCCAGCTCGAGGAGTGGGTGATCGTCAGTGGAAGGCCGGAGACAGGGCTCTCCAGGGTGCGGGATATCTCTCTCACGACGACGATCCTCCAGGGGCTCGATGGAGGTCTCGTCCTCACACCGAACTCGAGCATCATATCATCAAAGGTCATCAACTACTCCCGGGCCGGGCTTCTCGAGGTCTCGATCCCGCTCGCTGTCCCGGTCACAGCGGATCTCACACGGGTGCAGGAGATCGTCCATCAAGCCGCGCACGACCATCCTCTGATCCTCCCCCACGTCGAGCCGTCTGAACGATCAGCCATCCAGAATCTCTTTGATCTTCCCTACATCGGACGCCTCGCGTCCGATCTCCCCCACCCTACCCTTGCTCTGTTCGAGCCGAAGATGCAGGTCTCGTCGATCAAGGAAGACTGGATCCGGTTGACGGTGCGGGTCTGGATCCGGCAGATCCCAAGGAAGGATGCGATCGTCTCTGAGTACCTCGATAGTATCATCGAGAGTCTGAAAGCAGAAGATCTCCTTGATAAGAAGGCCCCGGAGGGAGAACCCGCTCCAGAGCCTCTGGCATGCCCCATCCCGAACATCCAAAAGGAGGTGGAGACATAGAACCGATGGGAGCTACCGTGGAGAGAGACGGCGCCGATGAGAGAGGCATCAGGTTTACCCTCGAAGAGGTCGCCGGATCCGTCGGTGACTTCGGCACCATATTTCCCATCATGCTCGGCGTCGCCATCGTCTGCCCGGACGTGAACATCAGCCATTTCTTCCTCTTCCTTGCTGCCTGGTTCATCATCGCCGGGCTTTACTACCGTCTTCCTATCCCCATCGAGCCTATGAAGGCAATTGGTGCGGTAGTCATCGCTGGAGGCCTCTCGGGGGGCGAGATCGTGGCCTCAGGCATCGTCGTCGGCGCTATATTCTTCATCATCGGCCTTGTCGGCGGTATGTCCTGGATAGGGAACCGGATCCCGCGAAGCGTCATCCGAGGCGTCCAGGCAGGGCTCGCGCTCCTCCTCCTCAAGACGTCGCTTGGCTATATATCCCAGGATCTCTACTTCGCAGCCTTCTCTATCGGGATCATCGTTGTATTCTTCATAGCGTCACAGCGCACAAGGGTACCGGACATCTCCGCGCTTCTGGTTCTCGCAATCGGGCTCGGTGTGGGGATCGCCACCCAGGGGATGCCACCGTTCCGCCTGATCCCCATCCCAACTCTTATAATCCCCGCATCGACAGATTTCATAGCAGGTACATGGGATCTTGCTCTCCCGCAGATCCCCCTCACGCTCGCAAACGCCATCCTCGCGACATCACTCCTCACCTACGACTTCTTCCCGAAGAACGGAGTGAACCCTGACCGGCTCTCCCTGACCCTCGGTGCTATGAACCTCGTATCCACGCCGCTCGGGGGGTTTCCGATGTGCCACGGCGCAGGCGGACTCGCTGCCATGTACCGGTTCGGTGCGAGGACCGGCGGAGCAGATATCATCGCTGGAATCATCGTCTTGCTATTCGCTGTCGCCTTTGCCCCGCCGGAGGTGCTGACCCTCATACCGCTCGGGGTCTTTGGTGCACTCCTGGTCTTTGTTGCGCTGGAACTGGGGAAGCATAGCGCAAAGACCGAGTCGTACCTGGTCACGGGAGTCATCGCCGTCCTAACCCTCGCAGTCGGCATCACCGCTGCGTTCATCGTAGGTATGATCCTCGCCTACGCCCAGGAGCGCTGGAGGAAGAAGCCGCAGTCCGGAGTTGCTGGTCAATAACCAATCACCGTCTTTCAGGCCGGGGAGGAATGCCTCCACGCTGCCCCACACACTGCTCTTTGGGCGATAGGTACACTCCGCTACCGATGAAAACCATTAATGTTCATGCAGTCCAGATTGAATCTAACCTGGATTACATCAATATCCAATAATTTGCATAACCCTAACCCAGATTGTCCCGGATCTATGGAAGAATGATCAGGTAGAAGCCGAAGGCATAAGGAGGAGATAATGGCAATCAAGAAATCTGAACTCTATAGCTCGCTCTGGAGCAGCTGCGATTGAGCTCCGGGGGGGCATGGATGCTTCACAGTACAGGGACTACATCCTCACGCTACTGTTCGTGAAGTACGTCTCCGACAAGTAATACCGACCGGTTCAGGGAACTGATGGACCAGTTCATGCCGCAGTGGCGACACCACCGGGACCTGCTCAACCAGGCACCGCTCAGCCACGAGACCTGGCTATACTGAGATGCCATCCGGGAACCCCCAGCAGATCAGATCAGATCACGCTTCTCCTGCCCAAAAGCTCCAGAGGCAACGCAGGGGAATGCAAACCCGCAAAAACCCCCTTTGAGGCCGGACTCCCCATCCAGCGCTGGACGGGGGAATCACAGGCCCAAAACCCCGGCCCGAAGATTCATGGTCCTGCCGGGAGAGATAGAGTGGAGAATCGCCCATGGATGGTATCACCGCGCTCGGCCTCATCGCTGGGGCGCTCACGACACTCTCATTTGCACCGCAGGTCGCGAGAGCGTGGCGCACGCGGTCGACCGCCGACCTCTCTCCTGCCATGCTCATCATCTTCCTCGCCGGAATCCTGCTCTGGCTCGTCTACGGTATCATAAGAGAAGATCTCGCCATCATCGCAGCAAACGGCGCCACCGCCATCCTCATAAGTCTGATCATATCAATAAAGGCGAAGCACGGGTGAGGTCGCTCACCCGCGGATGACGTGGATCGCCGTCGCCTTGACCGAGAGGGTGACGGCCATCCCCGGAATGAGCGCAAGATCACGCACCGACCGCCGGGTCAGGACGGCGGTCAGCATGGCACCCGCATCCACCTTAACCTCAGCGATGGGACCGTTCTCCACGACCGAGACGACCTTCCCGGTCAGCGTGTTCCGGGCGCTGGTATGCCGCCCATCCCCAACGGCAACGACGAGATCGTCGGCCTGGATGCAGAGGGTGACCCTCTCACCTACCGGCGCATCCGTCACCACCTCAAAGACCAGTCCCCCGGATATCACCGTCGCATGCCCATTCTCGTTTACCCTCACCACTCCATCGAGGATGTTTTCTATCCCGATGAATGACGCAACGTCCCGGTTCTTTGGCGTATTCAAGATCACGCCCGCCTTCCCCTCATCCGCAAGACTCCCGTCGATGATCACCGCCATCCGTGTGGCGAGCAGGTGCGCCTCCCGGCGGGAATGGCTCACCTGGACGATCGTGAACCCATCCTCGCGGTGGAGTCGCCGGAGATCGCCGATGAACTTCTCCTGCGTGACCGGGTCGAGGGCTGAGAGGGGTTCATCGAGGAGGAGGATGTCAGGTTTCACCGCGACAGCCCGTGCAAGCGCCACCCGTTGCTGCTCGCCGCCCGAGAGGGTTCCGGGGTAGCGGTCGGCAAGGTGGGTGATCCCGAACCGTTCAAGGAGGGGAGCGACCTCACCCCGTGCATCCTTCTTTCGCATCCCCCGCACCCGGAGACCGTAGGCGATGTTATCCCAGACCCGCATGTTCGGGAAGAGTGAGTAATCCTGGTAGACGAGGGCGACCCCCCGCTTCTCGGGGGGGAGGACGGTGATATCGTCGCCTCGGAGAAGCACCCGACCACTCTCTGGCCGGTGGAGCCCGGCAATCGCCTCGAGGATAACCGTCTTCCCCGCCCCCGACGGTCCGACGACAAAGTAGTAATCGCCCCGCTCAATCTTCAGGCTGACGTCATTCAGGCGGAACGAGCCGAGCGTGAGCGAGACTTGATCAAACTCGATCATCGTACCTCCCGAGATACCTGGTCATCCGCCGGAGAAGGTAGAAGACCACGAAACTGACCACGATGACGATAAACGCGATGCTCCTGCTCGTGCGGATGCCATCCGTCGTGAAAGAGTAGTAGATCAATGTCGATATGATGAACGGGTAGTAGGCGATCATGATGACGCCGGCGAACTCCCCGATCGCCCGACCCCAGGCGAGGATGGCTCCGCTGTACATATGTCGGAGGCTCAGGGGGAGAGTGACCGTCCAGAACGCCGTGAAGGTGCCCGCCCCGAGCGTGCGGGCAACGTTCTCCAGATGGATGGGCACCTTCTCAAACCCTTCCCGCATGGAGTTGATGTAGAACGGTGAGGCGACGAAGAGCATCGCGATGATCGTCCCGGGGAGGGCATCTTCAAACGCAATCCCGACCTCCAGGAGCGGTGCGCCGAGCCATCCCCGGCGCATGAAGAGGAGGTAGACGAGCAGGCCCGCCACGGTGTGCGGCAAGATGAGCGGGATGTCGATGATGCTCTCGATGGCTCCCTTCGTGCGTGAGGGACGAGATCGGGCAAGAACGTAGGCAAGCGGCGTTCCGAAGAGGATCAGGAGGAGGACCGCGCTCGCCCCTGCACCGAACGTGAGGAGGATCGACCCGATCACCTCCGACGACGCTGCAACCCTGAGGAGGTTGGCCGGGTTGGCGAGTTCCGCCATCGTGATATTGGCGAGCGCGAGAACCGTGATCCCGACGAGTAGCCCGCCGAGGATACAGAACCCGATGGTGCATCCATCGATATACTGCCTTTTGCGCCCTCCCCACCTGGAAGAAGTCACTTCCTCCTCACCATGGAGGGGGTCGCCTGTGAGCGTTCCGGTCTTCATGTCAGAGTGTTCCTGAGTAAGTATTGCGCGCGCCCGCTAATAACCGGCGGCATAAAAGAAAAAGAGGGGTTCAGCCCTTCATCTCGACGAGCGGCTTGAGCACGTCAGGAACGTTACCGTAGCCATCCGCGGGGATGATCGGGGGTTGACCGTCGGCGATGAGGATCTCCTGCCCAGTGGTGCTGATCAACATCTCAGCAAACGCGATGCCGAGGTCAGGGTGCTCGGCAATCTTTGGGACAGTCAGGCCGAAGACGATCGGTGAACCCACGTAGAGTGTGGTGCCGTCACCCTCCTTTGCCTCAGTCTGGACGGTCGCGTAGGTATCAGCGAACTCTACCGCCGAGAGATCGATCTCTTCGGGGAGTTCGATGAACTGGAGATCGTTCTGAACTGCAACGCTCCGGTACTCCCAGGCGTAGTCAAGTCCGCCAGCCTGGACCATCTGGACGAGTTCGACACTCTTTGGCCGAATCGTCAGGGTGGCGCCGTCAGGCTTCGGGTCAGAAGCATGGATCGTGTAGACACCATCCTCCTCGGTGACCGCAATGTTGCTGTGAGCGCTGACCAAGGTCTCAAAGATGGTATCATCTCCGTAGTACTCCTCGGCGAGCTGGATCACCATCGGGGCACGGTAGCCGCAGGGGTCGGCGTTCGGGTCGGAGAAGCCCCACCGGACACCGTCACGGCCGAGGATCTCGTACCAGTTCTCGGCGGTGATCTCGTCAGCGTACTTGCTCTCGCTCGAGTAGGCGAGCACCATCCGGTTCTTCGCGAACGTGACATACCAGTCGGCATGCTCCGGCATCATCATCTCCGGGATGAGGGCGTAGTCGGCAGAAGCAAGGACATCGGCGGGTTTGCCGTTATCGGTGATCTTTTTGACACAGTCGACGCTACCGGCAGGCTCAAGGAGGACCGTGACACCGGGGTGTTCCGCTTCAAGCTCTGCTTTCACCTTCTCAAACGGGCCGGTCAGGCTTCCGGCATGGAAGATCTTCACCTGGATACTATCGGTGGGCGTTACCGGATCATCTGCCGTACCTGTGCAACCGCAGAACAGGACTGCGGCGGCTACGAGGAGGCAGAGAAACGCACTGAGATGTCGTAGTCTCATAAAATATGTTTTAGCCGGGTCCTGGCTTTAAACCTATCTATTAATTGATCAGCTACTTTTCAGCACATGTTAACTTTTATCAGTTCACTCACGACTCTTGAGCGATGCTATGCCTCACCCGGCTTTCTCTCCCGGGACCAGGTGGACCACCTTTGCCGGGAGGGAGACCCAGACCTCCATACCGATCCCGAGTTCGAGGGCTTCCGCCCTCCTCGCAGTCACCAGCGCGATGAACCTGCACCCGCAATCCACAGTCACGTTCACAAAGGGCGCCAGAGATTCGATCGCGGTTACTCTGGCGGGGAAGAGATTCTCGGCCTCCTCATAGCCGGGCTCCCTCCGATGCAGGGATATATCCTCACCCCTGATGACAACCATCACCTCCTCAGTCGAGACTGGCGTCGCCGAGACGATGCGCCTTCCATCCACCTCCACCGTGGTGAGCCCCCCCGCCCGGGAGACGACCCGGGCGGGGATGATATTCTGGATCCCCACGAACTTAGCTATCTTCTGCCCCTCTGGCTCGTGGAAGATCTCGCGGGGCGAACCTGTCTGGGCGATCGTCCCCTCGATGATCACCGCAATGCGGTCGGCGAGCCTCTGCCCCTGCGCGAGATCGTGGGTGCTTATCAGGACAGTGATCCCCCTCTCGCGATTCATGCGCGCTACGATCGCCTCGATCGTAGCGGTGGAACCCGGATCCAGGTTCGCCGTCGGTTCATCCAGGAAGAGGATCTCAGGATCCGTCACGAGCACCCTCGATAACGCCACCCGCTGCTGCTCGCCGCCCGAGAGATCGGTTGCCCTGCTCTTGATGTAGTGAGAGAGCCCGACCGCCTCAAGTGCCTCTTCCACCCTCCGGCCGATCTCGTCGCGGGGGGTCCCCCGGTAGCGAAGCCCCATCGCGACGTTATCGTAGACCGACGCGTTAAAGACGATCGGTCTCTGGAAGAGCATCCCCATCCGGCGGCGGAGATCGAGCCAGCGGCCACGTTCTCTCACCGTATCGACACCAAAGATCGAGAGCTCTCCGCCGCTCAGCGGCTCGATCAGGTCGAGGACCCGCAGAAGCGTGCTCTTCCCCGAGCCGCTCGGGCCGATGAGCCCGAGGATCTCCCCCTCCTGAACCGAGATGTTGACGCCGTGGAGAACCTCCAGATCGCCGTATACCTTCCTGACCTCTCGTGCCTCAATGACCGCCATGGTATCTCTACCTCCGTTGCACCAGGGAAAGAGTGATGTTCACACCGAGCGCCACCGCAAGGAGAATGATCCCGAGCGCAATCGACATCGAGTAGTTCGCCATCGACGTGTTGAGCGCGATCGCGGTGGTGAGGACGCGGGTTGCACCACGGATGTTGCCGCCGACGATCATCACCGTCCCCACCTCTGAGATCGCTCGACCGAACCCCAGAAGGACGCTTGACATGACTGCAAACCGGGACTCTATGATGATGGTGGTGATCGTCTGAAACCTGCTTGCGCCGAGCGCCGTGATCGTATAGCGCTTATCCCGATCGATCCCTGAGAGAGCCGAGACCGTCAGCCCCATAAGAAGCGGTATGATGAGGATCGTCTGGGTGACGACCATGCCGTTCGGGGTGTAGAGGAGGCGGAGGAACCCAAACGGCCCGACGTTTGAGAGGAGGAGGAACATGACCAGACCCACGATGACGGTCGGGAGCGCATACAGTGTCTGCAGTGTCGAGACGACCGCATGTTTCCCCCGGAACTCGTAGAAGTAGATGAGCGCCCCGAGGGGGAGGGCGATCAGGGCGGCAAAGAAGGTGGCGGTGAGGGAGACGTAGAGTGATCGGATGGTGATCTCGACCACCTGCGGATCGAGAGAGATGATGAGCCTGATGGCCTCGATGAACCCTTCGACGATCGGGTTCCCGCTCACCACAGCTCTCCACTCTCCGTCACCGTATCCACATCTCCCCTGCTACTGTACTCACGCGGGCGTTGGCACCGGCTCTGCGCAGGTGCAGTTGAACGGCGGTTCAGTGCACTCGGGCGCGTAGAGCGGGATGAAGAGCGGTTTCCCGAACTCGGCCGTTCCAAAATCACCGATCAGCTGCTTCCCTTCATCGGAGATGAGCCAGTTGATGAAGTCCGCGGCTCCTTGCGCATTCGTATCAGGGTGTTTCGCGGGGTTGACCGCGATCGCACTGTAGCGGTTCATGAGCTCTGTGCCCTCCTCGATGACCGGCACCAGTGCCAGCCGATCGGCAAACGAGAGGTAGGTCCCCTCGTCGGTGAGCGTGTAGGCGTTCTTCTCGTTTGCGAGGATCAGGGTATCTCCCATGCCCTTGCCCGCATCGACATACCAGGCCCCGGCGCCCTCCATGATATCACTTTCATAGTCATAACCTGCCTCCTCCCAGAGCGCCTTCTCCTGGTTATGGGTCCCTGAGTTGTCTCCCCGAGATACAAAGGCCACTCCAGGAGTGTTGTTCGTCCCAGCGATATAGATCGTCTTAAACGCCTCCACAGGATCCATACCCGCTATCCCCGCCGGGTCATCCCTTGGCCCGACGATGATGAAGAAGTTGTAAGCTATGCAGCGCGGGTTGATCCCGTAACCCTCATCCTCGAATTCTTTCTCAAGCCCAGGAGAGTGGACGAGCACCAGATCGACATCCCCACGCCGTGCGGTATCGAGGGATTGGCCCGTCCCCTGAGCGATGAACTGAAGATCCATTCCGGTCGTACCCTCATAGACACGCTCGAGCTCCGCGAGCAGACCAGTATTCTCAAGGCTAGTCGTGGTTGCTATCCGGAGCACGCCCGTCCCGGCGGCGGGTGTAGTCGGTGCGGCGCCCGGCGTCTCATTCTCCTCCGGCGCAGTATCCGTGCATCCCGCAAAAGCGGCGAAGATGAGAAGGATCAGAACCGCGCTGACCGATAAGATTGTAGTCTTCGTCCTCATGGCAGCGCGCTGAAGGATGGATAACCATAAATATTTATCTCGTGCGGACTGTCAACGGTATCGCATAAACCACGGGGGCGAGGGTGTGCCCCCCGCCCGCCTGGTCAGGAATGCAGGCGGCAGGGCTGAGCGACCCCGATCTCACGCCGCTACACTCACATTCCCCGTGCAGGTGCAGTTGAACGGCGGCCCGGTGCATTCAGGCTCGTAGAGCGGTATGAAGAGCGGCTGGCCGAACTCCGCAACGCCATACTCGCCGATGAACTTCTTCGTCTCGTTTGATATGATCCAGTCGATGAATCTGTTGGCTTCATCGATGTTGACGCCTGATGCCTTTTCGGGGTTGACGGCGATCGCGCTGTAACGGTTGAGGAGCTGGTCACCCTCAGTCACGAGCTCTACAAGGCTCAGATGGCTCTCAAAGGCAAGGTACGTCCCGATATCAGTGAGCGTGTAAGCGTTCTTCTGGTTGGCGACGGTCAGGGTATCACCCATGCCGCTCCCGGTCTCAAGGTACCAGGGCCCGGAGTCCTGGATATCCTCTGTGTAGTTGTGGCCGGCGGCCTTCCAGATCTGTTGCTCCCGGTTGTGGGTGCCTGAGTTGTCGCCCCGAGAGATGAAAGCCACGCCCGGAGTGTTGTTCGTTCCGGCGACATAAATAGCCTCAAACGCCTCCACAGGAGTCTTGTTCGCGATCCCCGCCGGGTCGGATGCTGGCCCGACGATGAGGAAGTTGTTGTAGGCGAAACAGCGCTGGTTGATACCATAGCCTTCGGCGATGAACTCATCCTCAAGCCCCGGCGAGTGGACGGTCACCAGATCGACATCACCGCGCCGGGCAGTGTCGAGTGCCTGACCCGTCCCCTGAGCGATGATCTGTACATCTACGCCGGATATGTTCTCGTACATGTCTTCGAGCTCATTGAGGAGACCGGTATCGTAGAGGCTCGTGGTCGTTGCTATCCGAAGCACATCCGGGTTTGCAGCCTCCTGCGCTGAGATGGTGACGGCACATGCAGCCAGGAGTACTACCATGATGCCCAGAAGGGGCATCCATGATCTCGGTTTCATACGGGGGGTAGTCGAGGAGACATCGTATTTAAATATTATTATAAATGCTTACAAATACAACTTAGTAAACAGATTCTCATGAACCTTTCGTGCAAGAGTGTCGAAACCTTAACGGTTCAACCCGCCAACCCTCTTCCCCATGTGGCAGGCGCTTGATATCGAGACCTGGATCGCCGGAAGACGTTCAGATCTCGACCAGGTAAGGGCCCCGGTCTCTGAGATCATCGAGAAGGTGCGCTCAGGGGGCGACGGAGCCCTGGTCGATCTGACGAAGAAGTTTGACGGCATCGATCTCGTCGATATTGCTGTCCCGGATGATGAACGGGAGGCGGCCTACGATCTGGTGGATGCCGAGCTGGTCGAGAGCCTTGTGCAGGCTGAAGTGCGGATCCGCGACTTCCATGAGCTGCAGCGCGGACGCGATCTCTGGCTCCAGGAGATGGAACCCGGGATCACCCTCGGCGTCAAGACGACACCGCTTGCCCGGGTCGGGGCCTACATCCCCGGGGGGCGGGCGGCATACCCCTCGACGGTGCTCATGTGCGCGATCCCAGCGGTGGTGGCCGGTGTCGAGGAGATCTGCTGTTGCACCCCGCCGCCGATAAGCCCGATAACACTCGTGGCGCTCGATATCGTCGGGATCAACGAGATCTACCGGATCGGCGGCGCCCAGGCGATCGCGGCCATGGCGATAGGGACGGAGACCGTTCCGGCGGTGGAAAAGATCGTCGGACCGGGGAACATCTTTGTCACCGCCGCAAAGATGCTTCTCCGGGACACAGTCGAGATCGACTTCCCCGCGGGCCCGAGCGAGATCGCGGTCCTTGCGGACAGCACGGCGAACCCGACCTTCATCGCGGCCGATATCCTCGCCCAGGCAGAACACGATCCAAGCGCCGCCTGCGTCCTCGTGACGACGGATGCGACCCTCGCAGACAGTGTCGGCGAAGAGGTGAGACGGATGGCGAAGGGTGCTGCACGGCGCACGATCATAGAGGAAGCGCTCGAACACTCCGGCTACATCATCGTCGACGACATCGATGAGGCGGTGGAGGCGGCCAACAGAATCGCGCCCGAACACCTCTCGCTCCAGGTGGCGGATCCGCTCAGCATCCTCACCCAGATCCGAAACGCCGGATCAGTCTTCGTCGGTCCCTACACCGCAGTAGCCTGCGGCGACTACGCCTCAGGGACAAACCACGTCCTCCCGACGGCGGGGTATGCTCGCCTCTACTCAGGGCTTGACGTCAACCACTTCTGCCGTCGCTCAACGGTCCAGATGATCACAAAGGAGGGGCTTGAAGCGATCGGGGATGTCGTGGAGACCATCGCCGATGCCGAGGGGCTCTGCGCCCACGCGGAGTCGGTGAGGGTGAGAAGAAGGCGATGAGAAGGGGTCGCTGCTCCTGCCCGGGTCTGAATACCAGACTCTCCTGTCGTCGGGAGCAGTTCGGGGCCTTTCAGCCCGGAGATTGCAGTCGAGGTCTCAAATACGGGTGATCAATCACACATCTCTGTCGCGATCTCAAGATGATGATCGGGCAATCGCCACCCAGACCCTGGATGGCTTCTATCTCTGCCTTCTTCTCCTTCTCTGCCTCGGTTCAGTGCGTCCAATTGTGCTGTAGTTTCCACAGATCGGGCACCCGATCGGTTTATTGGTTGATTCTGCCGTCCATCGGTGCTGACATCGACCACAGTAGAAGATGACGTGGTTTTCTGCTATTTCCGTTATCATTGTATAATCACTCGAGCCCGCGGAAGGGGTCCGGAGATCTCCAAGATCCCCTCAGGACTCGTTCTTTTCGCATAGGCCGGAGCTCCCGCCATCCCGACGAAGGATCATGGGAAGGCGGTGGTCCGGTCCCCCGGGGTGGCAGACATTGCCTGCCGGACCAACCCTGACACCTACAGCGCCTCCCATAGGGAATACGCCCGGAGCGGCCTTCGCGCCGGAGATACCATAGAGGCGTGTGCCGCCAGCGGGTCGAAAGGAGTTCAGGATTGGCTGCACCCTGGTTGCCTACGGGGTCTAACTTGTGTGGTCTTCCTTTATTATACCCTCTGTCTGGCCAGGATCTCACACCCCTCCACAAAGACGCCGTGGAGGGGTGGCGATCCATTCCGCGCACCAGAACCGGCATATCCCGGTATCACCTGGGCGTTGGTGACACCGGCGTTGGTTCACCCCGCTTCTCGCGGAACTTCATGATCGCATTCCCGGCCGCCTTCCTGACGAGAGGATCGCCATCCGAGAGCGCGCGGGTGAGGGGTTCCTCCGCCCGTGGATCAGCGATCTCACCGAGGATGGTGGCTGCATACGCACGCCGGAACCCCAGTCTCAGGCCGGGGGGGACCTCTTCCACCGTGACATCGGTCCTCCTGACTCCCGGGAAGAGCGCTTTGTGCTCCTTCACGCCCTCCGGGCCGGTGAAGAGGTCATGTTGTGCCAAAACCCGGTGCTGGAGGGCCCGTTTCTCGGGCGGTATGCCTTCCGGCCCAGCGAGAAGGTCATGCTGGGCGATCCCCCCCTCTTCCCCCTCCTCGAGCGCTCGCCGACCACCGGCTCGCCTGAGATCCTTTGGACCACCAAACGCGTCATGCTGGGTGAGGCCCCCCCCATGCCTGAGAGCCCTCTTCTCAGGCGGTATACCCTCCGGACCGGCGAGGAGGTCGATCTGGGTGACTCCCTCCCGGGACACTTCCCGTGGCATACCATATACCGCCGCTATATCAGGTCGCTCAAGCAGGGTAACCAACGGCTCGACCGCCAGCGTCCCGACCACAGCGAGTGCGTTCGCAGCCGCCTCCCGGACGGCTTGAGCAGGATCGGCAAGCGCACCGATGAGGGGCTCGATAGCCCTCCCCTCGCCGGGTTTGCCGAGGCTCTGGGCGGCCTTCCTGCGCGCCTCAGGATCGCTGCTCTCCTGCAACGCCTCGATCAGTCCATCGACGTCCCGCTCCGACGCCATACGGTCAACATCATACTCTCTCTCCCCTACTGGAACACCTCTTCTCTGCACTACAGTCACCTCAGGATACGGCGCTATGGGAGGTCTCAAATATATAATGTTATGTATAAAAGACCAGATCCCCGATAATGATATATCTCGACCATATCGGGAGATTTTTGCAAGAGGCTATTGGTAAATAGCAGATGTTTTAGCCTCAGAGATCGAGAATAAGTGGTACCATGCCGGGGGAAAAGAAGAAAGCGGAACTTAAGATCTCCGGGATGCACTGCGCATCCTGCGCCCTGAATGTGGAACGGGCCCTCCGGGGCCAGGACGACGTCTACGACGCCCAGGTCAACCTCGCGGCCGAGACCGCCACCGTAGAATATAACCCCGCAAAAACCAGTCTCGCTGACCTTGAGCAGGCGGTCAACGAGGCCGGGTTTGGGGTCGTGCATGATGAAGTCACCGTCCGGGTGGGTGGCATGGTCTGCGTAAACTGTGCCAGGATGATCGAGTCATCGCTTGCCGGTCTCGACGGTGTCTATGAAGCCAGAGTCAACCTGGCCACTGAGACCGTCGAGATAACCTACAACTCCGCGATCGTCACCATATCCGAGATCCGGGCGGCCATCGTGGCTGCAGGCTTCCAGTATCTGGGGCTCGCCGGGGAGGTCCCCGAGGATGTTGAAGCCCGGATGCACGAAGAGGATCTCCGGGACAAGTTCCGCCGACTCACCGTCGGGCTTGCAGTGAGCATCCCCCTCTTCTTCTACATGATCGCAGGGGCGCCGGGGGCAACCGCCCTCCCGGTCTCGATCAACCTCATCATGCTCATCATCACCGCCCCGGTCTTCGTCTACGTCAGCGCCCCCATATTCAGGGCGGCTGCCACCGCGCTCCGCAACCGGGCGCTGACGATGGACGTCATGTACGCGATGGGTATCGGCGTCGCGTATGGTGCAAGCCTTCTTGGGACGTTTGAGATCGTCCTCACCCCCGCGTTCAACTTCTACGACACCGCGGTGATGCTCGCAGCGTTCCTGACACTGGGCCGCTACCTTGAGGCCCGGGCGAAGGGGAGGACGTCGGATGCCATCAAGAGCCTCATCGGTCTCCGCCCGAAGACCGCGACGGTGCTCCGGGAGGGGCGGGAGGTCGAGGTTCCGATCGAGGATGTGATCGTCGGCGACATCCTCCTCATCAGGCCGGGTGAGAAGGTCCCTGTGGATGGCATGGTCGTCGGCGGTGAGAGCTCGGTCGATGAGTCGATGATCACCGGCGAGGCCATCCCGGTGGATAAGCGGGAGGGCGATGAGGTCGTCGGCGGCACCCTGAACGTGAACGGCGTCCTCCGGGTCCGGGCCGAGAAGATCGGGAGAGACATGGTGCTCTCACAGATCATCAGGCTCGTCCGCGATGCCCAGGGCTCAAAACCCCCGGTGCAGCGGATCGCTGACGTCGCGGTCTCCTACTTCATCCCGGTCGTCCTTACGATAGCAACCGTCGCCTTCCTCGTCTGGTACCTGGTCCTCGATGCCCCGCTCCTCTTTGCTCTCACGGTGCTCATATCGGTTCTGGTCGTCGCCTGCCCCTGTGCGCTCGGGCTCGCCACCCCGACCGCCGTGACCGTCGGGATCGGCAGGGGCGCCGAGTTCGGGGTGCTGATCAGGAACGGTGAGGCGCTTGAGATCTCAGAGAGGCTGACCACGGTCATCTTCGACAAGACCGGGACCCTCACCCGGGGGCGGCCGGACGTCACTGACATAATCACGTTCGGGACGCCGGAAGACCGAGTCCTCGCGATTGCGGCAGCGGTCGAGAAGAACTCGGAACACCCGCTCGGGGCAGCGGTCGTGCGGCGGGCGGAGAGTGCCGGGATCTCAGTTCCAGAAACGGAACGGTTTATGTCCTTCGGAGGCAGGGGGGTCAGTGCCGTAGTGGAGGACGAGGAGGTGCTGATCGGGAACCAGCCGTTCATCGAGGAGCGCGGCACCACGGTTCCAGAAGAGGCCGAGGATCGGATAGCCGCCCTCCAGGATGAGGGGAAGACCGCGGTCCTCGTCGCCGCATCCGGTGGGCTTGCCGGCATCCTCGCCGTAGCCGATACCCTGAAACCGACGACGAAGGCTGCAATCGCGGACCTGAAGAGGATGGGACTTGCGGTGACGATGATCACGGGCGACAACGAGCGGACGGCGAACGCCATCGCGCGAGAGGTCGGGATCGAGGATGTCCACGCAGGAGTGCTGCCACAGGACAAGGCCCGGGAAGTCCGGAACCTCCAGGCGAAGGGCGCGGTGGTGGCATTTGTGGGCGACGGGATCAACGATGCACCGGCGCTCGCGCAGGCCGATGTCGGGATCGCCATCGGGAGTGGGACGGATGTCGCCATCGAGAGCGGGGATATCGTCCTCATCCGCGACGACCTGACCGATGCCGTCGCGGCCATCGAGCTCTCCCGGAAGGTGATGACCCGGATCAAACAGAACCTCTTCTGGGCATTCGCCTACAACTCAGCCCTCATCCCGCTTGCAGCAGGCGTGCTCCACCCCGCCTTCGGCATCACCTTCCGGCCAGAGCTTGCGGCGCTCGCGATGGCCCTCTCGTCGGTGACGGTCGTCTCGCTCTCGCTGCTCCTCAAGACGTATACACCGCCGGCGAAGAGGGGACAGGCGGGCGTCGGGCGCGGTGAACTCACCGATCTGGCATAACAGGCCGATCTTCAGAACCGATGTACCATCTGCCGCGTCAGCGCCCCTAATCGCTCCTCCCCCGGCGCAAGATCGCTGACATCGTCGCATACGCTCCGCAGGGTGGCGCTCGCGTTATCGGCGAAGTGGACCGCCCAGGCCTCCGGCGTCCGGGGCTTGATCTCCCCGTAGGGGCCGTGGTGCGCCATCACGATATGGAGGATGTGGTTGAACCGCGCAGGATCGATCCCATCGGAGAACTTCATGAGCACTGCCGCCCCGAGCGCCGTATGCCCAACGAGGGTGTACTCCGGGAGCGCGGCAAACGAAAACCCCCGGCGGCAGAAGCACGACGCCTTACCGATATCATGGAGGAGGGCACCTGCAAGGAGGATATCGGTATCCATATCCGCCCGACTGATGCTGCCGGCAAGGGAGAGCGCCATCTCCGCGGTCTCGAGGGTATGCTCCGCAAGGCCGCCGATGTAGGCGTGGTGCCGGCGTTTTGCGGCGGGCGCTTCAAGAAACCCTTCTGTCATGCTCAAGGCCCGGGAGACGAGATCGTAAGTCCCCAGATCATCGATCGCTGCGACCATGCGTGCAAGTCCTCCCCGAACGCCCGCATGGTCAACGGGCGCGTAGACAAAAAGCGACGGATCGACCAAGTCCACCGATACCGGGGCCGCGAAGCAGGCGATCCCGTCGTTCACGTTCACCTCGCAGGCGCCGTTGTAGACCTTCGCATAGCCCCTCACCCAGTAAACCTCTCCCACCTGAATTCTGCGGCAAAACTCCTCGACCCGCTCCCCGTTGTGGTCGGCCGTCCCCCAGACCTTGCAGACACCCTGCCCTGTCCGGTCCGATATGGTGAGGTGGATATACTTACCGCCGTCCCGCTTCTCCCTCAGATCCACGGTATCCACGACGAAAGGCGCATCGACCTGCATCCCCTCTTCAAACTCCTCTGCAAAGACCGTCTTCTCAAGCACCCGACCGCCTCCTAGGGATTCATCCACGCGCACCCCCTTAAAACCCGGCGGTTTGTCCCCCCCGGGGGGGAGGCACAATGGACGGATCTATCATGTGAAGGCTTGAGATGAAAAGGCCAACCCGCCTCGTGGTAACCTCATCTCTCCTGAACGTGGATACGCTCAACCGGAAGAGCCCGATATCGACGACCAGTATGATAGCCGAGAGTATGAGGAGATGGGGTACCGTGAGCTGGAACCACGCCTATCTCGCTCAGCACGTATATGGCGGCGAAGGGGAAGACCAACAGGGATCCCAAGTTGCTGTGCGCTCCGGACAATCGTTGACTCTGGCCGATATGGTCCACGCTCAAGTTTCACCGACGCGATCGCTGAGAGGGGCACCAGGAGCAGCATGATGACTGCGGTGTGATCCAGCTGGGACGAATCTTTGCGCCCCGAAAAAGCCTCACCCGAACCGGAGGCGGAGCATGCCACGGAGCATCGCCTCTGCGTCCCCGGCCCCCACCTTCGACTCGCCCTGGTTCTCCCAGGTGATCGGGATCTCCTCCACCCGGTAGCCGTTCTGCCGAAGCCGCCAGAGGAGCTCGACATCGAACTCAAACCCGGTCGACCGGATGGAGGGGATGACCGCCCCGAGCGCCTCCCTCCGGAAGACCTTGGCGCCGCACTGGGTGTCCCGGTAATCGAGCCCGAAAAGCAGCCTGACAATGAGATTAAAGAGGCGGCTCTCGATCCTGCGCCTGAGACCTTGTCGGGCCGTAAGCACGGACCCCGGGAGCCAGCGCGAACCGATGGCGCCATCAACAGTTGCCAGACGGTCAAAGAGGCGCTCCATCTCGGACAGCGGCGTCGAGCCATCGGCATCCATATAGCCGATGTACGGGGTCTGCGCCTCCCTGATTCCGGCCACGATCCCTCCCCCCTTACCGAGCCGGGACGGAAATGTCAGGCACCTGGCACGGAGCGATGGATGATCATCTGCAAACGCACCGATGACGGCAGAGGTTGCATCGGTCCCATCGCAGACGAAGATCAGATCTCCGGAGAACCCTGAGAGCTCCTCGAGGAGCGACCCTATCCGTGCCTCCTCGTTATATGCGGGAATCACCAGGGTGCAGTCCGCCTGGTTCACTTCACCACCTCCAGTATCGTTCAGCATTCCAGTTTCGTCAAGATGATATCCGCGAATTGGGCGGCGGCTTCGGGACCGTTCGCGGTCACGATCTCTCGATCAGCGACGACGGGTATATCCACAAGGTTTGCCCCGGCCCCCTTCATCTCCTGCACTGCCACAGGGCTCGGGTAGACCGTTGCCTGCCGCCCGGCGAGGATACCTGCCCGCGCCAGCACGACCGGTGCAAGACAGATGGCGGCGACGACCTTCCCCTGCTCGAAGAACGCCCGCACGAGAGCCCGAAGCTTCGCACTCGCCCAGAGGTGGTCCTGCGATCCGGTGCCGCCCACGACCACGATCCCCGCGTAGTCATCGGGGTCCGCATCACCAAACGCCATGACCGCTTCCACGGTACCTCCCAACATCCCTGTGCAGATACCCGGGACTGTCGAAGCGATATCGACTCCTATACCTGCCTCCCTGAACGCCTCCTCCGGGATAGCCAGCTCTTCATCTCTGAACCGTTCCGGTGCGATCACGAATAAAAGATTCATACTGGTTCCATGTCCAGGGTTTGTTCATATGTGTTCTTGATGGTTGCCCAACCTATTTCTCCATGTCGGACAGAATGATTCGTGTGATCGGCACCCTTGATCCAGGCCAGAATAAGCGTGAACGCCAGATTCTCGATATGATCCGGGAAAGGGGAAGCACCCCGGATGCCATCCGCCTCTTCCAGGACCTCATCCTCGGCCACCATAGGGCGTATGCCCGCAACCTCCCCTGGAGACAGACCACCGAGCCCTACCGCATCCTCGTCTCCGAGATCATGCTCCAGCAGACGCAGGCGGGGCGGGTCGCCGCAAGGTACCCGGGGTTTCTTGAACAGTTCCCCGACTTCGAGAGCCTTGCCCGCGCGACCAGGAGAGATGTGCTGCTCGCCTGGCAGGGTCTGGGCTACAACCGCCGCGCTATCGCGCTCCAGAAGACTGCCCGAGCGGTGGTGGATGACTACGGCGGCAGCCTCCCGGCCGACACTACGATCCTCGCAACCCTCCCCGGCATCGGGAAGGCCACCGCGGCGGCGATCTGCGCCTACGCGTTCAACATGCCGGTCGTCTACATCGAGACAAACATCAGGCGGATCTTCATCCACTTCTTCTTCCAGGACCGGGAGGGGGTCCGGGATGCCGAGATACTCCCGCTCGTGGATGCGGCGCTCTACCGGGAGAACCCGCGTGAATGGTATGGGGCGTTGATGGATTATGGCACGGTCCTCAAGAAGCGGACGACAAACCCGAACCGGCGAAGTGTATCTTACGCCCGGCAGAGCCGATTCGAGGGGTCTGACCGGCAGATCCGGGGGAAGATCCTCACGCTCGTCCTCGAGGAGGGGGCGGTCACCGAAGCGGAGGTGGTTGCCCGGATCTCCGAGGATACCGGGAGGGTGCAAAGGATCCTCGGGGATCTGGAGAGGGAGGGGTTCATCGCTGAGAGCGAAGGGACGTATGCCTGCCGATGATTGAGGCATACCAGAACAAAATGATCGTGGACGGTGAGGCCAAACCCCCCCTCACACAGAGGGACCGGGGGTAGGGCCACTCTGGCCAGGAGGATCAGATGCACCGGATACCCGACTTTTCAGGCTTAGATCGACTTTTCCACCCGCGCATTGACCGCTCTGGGTATGAGCACCCTGTCGATGACGTGGTATATACCGTTTGTGCACTCAACATCGGGGTGGACAATAAAGGCATCATTCACCCGCACCGTCCCTTCAGGCGATGTTGAGATATCCAGGTGGTCCCCCTGCAGGGTCCTGATCGCCTCCATCCGTGCCAGCTCCAGCACGGTGAGCTTGCCCTGGACGACATGGTACTTCACCATACTCGTAAGCTGCTCCCGATCGCTCATAATGGCTCCCAGCTTCTCCTGAGAGATCCTCGCATACGCTTCATCTATAGGGACAAACGCGGTATACGGCCCCTCTTTCTGGAAATAATCCATCATCCCTCCCGCTTCCACCATCCTGACGGAGGTGCTCAACCGGCCATCCTCCCGGGCCGTCTCGAGTATACTCTTCATCTATATCCTCTCCGGGTGAGCACTGGCAGATCATCGGACATGGTATATAAAATTGCACCCATACCCCCCGAACCGACACGGACCAGGGGAATACCAGTCTGGCGGGGCGTCGGGAAGGAGATCGACGGGGATCCCCGTCAGGAATAGACCCGCCCATCCGGGGAGGGCTCACTCTTCAATCCGGGCGCTAATGTACCGCTCGAGGAGTTTGAGCGCCTCCCACTCCCGGGGGCCGCCGCACTTCCTGGCAAGACCGGTGTGGTGTTCAATCAACCGCCCCAGCCAGGGATCGCGGTTCCTGACGTAGCGGGTGGCATGGACCGTCGCATCCACGACACTATAAAATCCTCGGTTCACCGGATGCAGCCGGAGATCGAGCACCTCCTCCTTCAGGGGAGTGAGCCGGATGATGATAGCCTCATCGCTCGACCGCTCCACATCCGCGGCGAACGCGGCCCAGGCCTCCACATCCCGGAGGCGGGAGACGATCAACCCATCAATCTCCTCCCTGACAAACGCTTCCGGGGGAAGATCGTCAAAAGCGGTCCAGACGTAAAGCACCGGATCGAAGACGAAGTTTGCCACCACCCAGCGGTCCCGGGCGACGTTCCGGGCGGTGTGGCTGCCCCGGAAGAGGACCATATGCAGAGAGCCGCCCCGGTTGATGATCCCCATGGGTGCGGCGTTGTTATCGGTGGTCGCGATGACCTCGTTGATCCCCTCGGCTAGCAGTCCCACCGCCACCCCTCTCCGAGCGCCACGTATATCCCGGCGATGACGATATCGGCGATTGAACCCGGGTTGATCCCGTCCCTGATGCACTCTGCATCAAATGCGCCGAGATCCCGCTCCCCCCGGAGCACCTCGCCCGCTCGCTGCACCGTCCTCTCCGCCACCTCCACCCCGTGCTTCTTTATGATGAAGGTATCAGGTTCAGAGGCAAGGAGGTCCAGGAACGTCCGCACGATCGCGTCCCGCCCATGCCCGTGCATGTGGAGCAGATCCGCACACCGCCGGGTCAGACGAAATCCGTTCACCCACTCGCGGGCGACCATATCCCGGGGTGCCGAGTAGGCCATGATATCGGCAAGCGTCATGCCCTGCTCCTTGATCATGGCGACTGACTCCGGATCATTCACGTCCAGATCGTCGCCTTCGACCACCCTGACCTCCGTGAGCCCGAACGCCGCATAGAACTCGATCGCGTCCAGGACATCGGTGCCCGCAACGATCCTCTGCGCCCCTGCGATATCTTCCCCGAGGATGAGGGGTATGAGCAGGATAAACGCCCCGAAGTGGGTATTCCCCCCGGAATGACCGTTGGTGAGCATGACCGCCTCCTTGATCAGGCTCCCGACGCGGCCGCCATTCCGCTCAGCTGCCTCGAAGGCCGGCCGTACGAAGATGGTTGAGGCGAGGAAGTGCTCGAACCGGGTATCGGTATAGTCGTGACACCGGTCCACGTTCCCGGGTTTTGGGTAGGCGCAGACCTCGAGCATCATCGCTATCTGCGCCCGTTCAGCGCGATTCATCAGCGGTCTCTTCCCCATCGAACAACCTGTGCATGATCCCTGTGGCCAGCTGGTGCTTGCACCGCATGTACTCCCGCGCGGAAAGACCGATCTGCTCGAGGATCATGTTTCGGAACATGCAGGGCGAGCTGATCTTGCAACACCAGGCGAGACTCCCAAAACAGGTGCCGCTACCGACCTCGAGCGGGGTATCCTTCACCATATCCTGCTTGAGTTTCAGGTAATCCTCCCGGGAGAGCCCGACCCGATCGAGGGTCGGGAGAAGCGGACAGGGCTTCACCGGCATGCAACAGAAGGCGAGTGCCCTGATGTCGCCACCACGGCAGAGCTGTTTTGGGGCGTTGTACCAGCCACTTTCATCGGCGATCCGGGTGATGGCCGCATCCAGGCCCGCGAGCGTCCAGGGGTCAGACTTCCGGGCAAGCGAGACGATATCCGCGCCATGAGAGAAGGCGTCCATCGCACGATCAAACGTCGTGATGGAGTTGTTTGCTATGAGCGTCAGGGGGCAGGCGTTCCTGATCTGGCGGATCTTGGCATGCCCGTAATCCATCAGGTCCACGTGGAGGAGGTCGGCCCCCGCCTTCCAGGCGGCTCGGGCAAGATCGCGGTCATCAGCAGCAACCCCAGCCCGGATCTTCACTGAAACAGTCACATCCTCTGATTTCAGAGCACGGATGGTCTCCATGAGTCTTGACGGGTTTTGGAGGAGGAATTCGCCGCATCCAGCCTCGATCATCGCCGGTTGCCGGCAATGGGCGTCGATCTCGTAGACCACCTGATCCCCGAGGGCGCTTGCGATATCAGCGTAGGCAGCGGGCGTGCTCCCGCGGAGGTTGATGCCCGTCACCACATCGGTCTGTCTCAGGGCATCGATCTGTTGTTCCAGCTCCTCCAGGGGGTCGTCGTACAAAAACTCTTGACGGCCCTCCTGCATCATCCGCCGACTTGCATCAATGGTCGGACCATCTATAGAGTAGCCACCGATGAAGGCGACCCCGATGTGAGCTGCTCGCTCAAGAATATAGGCAGCATCCACGACCCCGGCCATGGATGCAACTGCCACCGGCGTTTTTACAATCTGACCGTTTATGCGGAGCTCAAAACGATCATAAGCTTTCATCATCTTTGCACCTGTTGGTGATGTAAATGGATATTGATTTGTGTTGGCCCGTTGCTGAAACAGCCGGGCGCACAGCAGGGCCGGAGATCACCTGACTGGTGAGAATCCGATCGGCGTGGGAGGTGTTCTCCCATCCAGGCCACACCACCATACAGATCTGGAGTCGCACTTTTAAAAACGATCGGAAATTATTTTAATAAGGCATCGTAGTACATTGTAACATATGAGTAAAAGAGGATTGTTACTTGTTGGACATGGAAGCAAGCTTCCCTACAATAAGGAACTGGTTGAGGCCACTGCAGAGTTCATTGCAGAGAGAGCCAATGAATACGTCGTCAAACCCGGGTTCATGAGTATCAATGAGCCGACAGTCGAGGAACAGCTCGAGGCATTCCGGGAGGAGAGCATCGATATGCTGGTGGTCGTCCCGCTCTTCCTTGCGCGGGGGATCCACATCGATAAGGACATTCCCGGGATACTCGGCCTCCCCGAAGGCTCCAAAGAAGGGACATTCCAGATAAACGGGAGAACCGTGCCGCTCGTTTACGCTGACCCCATCGGCAGCGACCCACTCCTTGCCGAACTGATGCTGAAGAACGCGTCCGACGCGATCGCCAGACTGGATCCCTGAAGACCATGCGGATCCTGGTGCTGGACACCATCCACGGCGGGGCTGAGCTCGCCAGGGTGCTCCGTGGTTCCGGCTACCAGGTGGATGAGGTGGATGTCTACCGTGGGAGGGGCGGCATCCCGATCGAGGAGGCGCTCAAACGATCCTACAACCTGGTCACCGCACCAGTCCACCTCGACCCGGATCACCCCCTCCTCCAGCGACACGGCCCCGCGATCTCGCACCACGAGATGGTGGGGAGGATCATCGGAGGTCGCCGCACCCCCCAGCTCTTCATCGAGATCACCGGGGCGCGGGGGAAGACCACCACCGCGCACGCCCTCGCCTCACTGCTGCCGGGCCCGGGGATCCTGCACACATCGACCGGGACATACCGCTACCCGGAACAAACGCACCTCTGGAAACGGAGCATCACACCCGCCTCCCTGATCCCTGCAGCGCACGAGGCCCGGCGCATCGGCGGCTGGCTCATCGCTGAAGAGTCGCTCGGGGTCACGGGCGCCGGGGACGTGGCGGTGCTGACGTCACCGGAGGACTACCCGATCGCGGCGGGTAAGAAGCACGCGATGGCCGAGAAGTGCCGACTCCTCTCCCGGGCGCGGGTTACGGTCCTCCCCCCTGGAGTCGACCTCCCGGGGCGGACGGTGGCGGTCGATGATGTCACCGCCATCGATGACGACGTCTGCCGGTACGGGCGAGGCACGATCGCCGGCACGTTCACAAACCCGCTCCTGACCCTTGAAGGCTACCGCACACCGCTCTCGCTTGCGGCGACGACCGCCTGCACACTCGGCATCGACCCTGCGCCGCTCGCCTCCTTCACCGCCCTCCCGGGCCGGATGGCGAGCTGGCGGGAAGGTGGCCGGGTGATCGTGGATAACGCAAACAGCGGAACAAACGTGGCCACCACCGTGGAGGCCGCTCGTTATGCACGGACCCTCACAGATGGCGGCGCCCTGACACTCGTCATCGGCGAAGAGGCCCGAGCGATCTGCGAAGGGTTCTCACCGGAGGATATCGTGCAGGCGGTATCGACCGTCAGACCGACGGCGACCGTCTATGTCGGGGAAGGGCATGAGGCGGCCACCCTCGATGCAGGGCTCGACCGGGCCCGGGAGACCACTCCCTCAGGCGCGATCGTCCTTGCGGTAAAGACGTGGAGATAGTGTTTATGCAGTATATTCAACCAAGACCGAGTTCAATTGTAGCGGCTCTCTACACCGCCCGAGACCTGGGCGTGGACCTGGCTGTCCTCCACGGCCCGTCGGGCTGCTCATTCAAACACGCCCGCCTCCTCGAGGAGGACGGGATGCGGGTGCTGACGACCTCACTTGGCGATAACGAGTTCATCTTCGGCGGACATGACCCGCTCGTGCGGGTGCTCCGCAACGCGGATGAGGAGTTTTCGCCCCGGCGGATAGCGATCGTCGGGACCTGTGTCTCCATGATCATCGGCGAGGACCTCGAATCCGCCATACACGACGCCAAAGTCACCACGCCGACGATCGCGGTGGATATCCATGCCGGGTTCCGGGAGAACATCGATGGCGTACTTGCGACGCTTGAACCAGCGGCCGCAGCCGGGTGGATCAGCGACGAGGAGCTGGAACGCCAGCGCTACTGTCTCGCGAAGGCAAACGAGGTCGAGCGGCTCCGGGGCGCGGCGTCCAGGAGCTACATCGAGCCGTCACGCGGCGATCTCAAGCATATCGCTGCACGGCGTCTCTTAAACCTCGTGGATGAGGGCGCGAGAGGCCTTGCGATCATGAACGCGAAGAAAGAGACCGCCTACATGTTCGCCGACGAACTCATCGCCCTCCATGACGCCCGACCGGATGCCGCGATCACATATATCGCAAACCTGGAGGACCGCGGCCTCCCGAAGGTGCGGGAGGATGCCGCCCGGATCCTTGCCGGGATGCGGGAGTGCGGGATCGACCCTGAACTCATCGGAGCGCTGGATGAGTACGGCGCCAACGGGGTGGCTGTCGGAGAGCGGATCCGGGAGCTTGCGCCCGACTTTGCCCTCATCGTCGGTGTGCCACACGCCATCCCGCCGGAGTACACCAGCGGGATCGAGGTCTTCTCGATCACGAACGGGCCCCGGCAGGTGGACCCCCTCCGGGAGATAGGGCACCGTCACGTCATCGTCGAGATCGATCTGCACCCAAAGACCCTGGGTGCCCGGGAGATAGTCGAGAGTGAGTTCGGGGCGGTCCTGCGGAGCATGCGATGAAAGGGCTGCTGATCGCCGGCGACCGGTCCGGGAGCGGGAAGACGAGCATCACGCTTGCGCTCTCGGCGCTCCTCTCGAGATCGCGGACCGTCCAGACCTTCAAGGTGGGGATGGACTACGTCGATCCCTCATACCTGACGGGGGTGACGGGGCGGGCCTGCCGGAACCTGGACGACTACGTCATGAGCCGGGATGAGCTCGAGGCCGTCTTCTCGCACGGGTGCCGGGGGGCAGATGTCGCCATCGTGGAGGGGGTCCGGGGACTTTTTGAGGGGGCGGAGGCGCTCACCGATCTCGGGAGCACGGCCGCGGTAGCAAAACACCTTGCTCTCCCTGTGGTCCTCGTGGTCGACGCCCGGAGCATCACCCGGAGCGCGGCCGCGATCGTGAAGGGATTCCAGGCGTTTGACCCCGACGTCGCTATCAGGGGGGTCATCCTCAACAAGATCTCCGGCGCGCGGCACCGGGAGAAGACGATCCGGGCGGTCGAGCACTACTGCGGGATCCCGGTCATCGGTGCCATCCCCCGTATGGAGGAGATGGAGCTTGCGGCGCGCTACCTCGGGCTTGTGCCCTACCGGGAGGGGGTGGGAGGTGAGGGGTTTGCAGAGCGCATCGATATCATCAAGAGCGTGATCGGCGAGCACGTCGACCTGGACGCCCTGCTCGAGATCGCCAGAGATTTTGTGCCTCCAGCGGATGAACATCCCCTCTATACTGTGCCTGATGCACCCGATGTCAGGATCGGTGTTGCGCAGGATGAGGCCTTCAACTTCTACTACGCCGACCTCTTCGACGTCCTGGAATCGCTCGGGGCCAGGGTAGTCCCGTTCTCCCCGCTCCGCGATCGCCTGCCCGAGGCTGAGGGCTACATACTGGGGGGCGGCTACCCCGAACTCTTCGGCGCCGAACTCGAGGCGAACACCCGGATGCGGGAGGGGATCTCTGAGGTCTCGCGGAACGGCACCCCCATCTACGCCGAGTGCGGGGGACTCATCTACCTCACCGATCGGATGCTGCTCGCCCCCGGATCGGCGGGTGGGGATGGGGAGCGGGTCTACGACCTTGCCGGCGTCTTCTCCGGCGAGGCCCGGATGCCGGCGCAGCGGAGGCTGGGCTACGTTGTGGGGATGAGCGCTGCTGAGTGCCCCGTGGGGGAGGCGGCGTTCCGGGGTCATGAGTTCCACTACAGCGCTGTCCGGCTTGCGCCCGGGACGCGCTACGCCTACCGGCTGACCCGGGGGAGCGGTATCCAGGACGGGCTCGATGGGGCTCTCCAGGACCGGACGATAGCAAGCTATGCTCACCTCCATCCGGTGACGAGCCAGGGGATGCTTGCACACTTCGTGAACTGTTGCCGGGGCTGAAGCTTCGCCGTTCTTCCGGGCACGGCTCCACCCGGAACGGCTCCTGCTGCCGCCGCCACCATGGGCCGCTCCAAGGCGTCTGGTGATATGAAACGCAAAGCATACTAACGAACCGCTACCACACTATCCTCATGATCATCTACCTTGACGGCAGATACGTCCCTGAGGAGGAGGCGAAGGTCTCGGTCTTCGACCACGGGCTCCTCTACGGCGACGGTGTTTTCGAGGGGATACGCGCCTACAACGGAAAGATCTTCCGCCTTGACGAGCATCTCGCACGCCTCTACGACTCGGCAAAGACGATCGATCTTGCTATCCCGATCGCAAAGGAGGAGATGGCCGAGGCCATCAAGGAGACGTTGCGGCGAAACGACTTGAAGGACGCCTACATCCGACCGATCGTCACCCGGGGCAAGGGTGATCTCGGTCTCGATCCCCGTAAATGCGAGAAGCCGACGGTCATCGTCATCGCCGTCACCTGGGGGGCCATGTACGGCGACCTCTACGAGAAGGGGCTCCGGGCGATCTGTGTCTCGGTCAGGCGCACCCCTCCGGAGTCGATGCCCCCGAACGTGAAGAGCCTCAACTACCTAAACAACATACTTGCAAAGATCGAGGCGAACTACCGGGGTGTGGACGAGGCGATCTTCTTTGACGTCAACGGCAACGTCTCCGAAGGATCGGGGGACAACATCTTCATCGTCAAGAACGGGACCGTCATCACCCCGCCGACCCTGAACAACCTCCGTGGGATAACCCGTCAGGTTGTGCTCGAGATCGCGCAGTCGATGGGGATCACCCTCCTTGAGCGCAACCTCGGCTACTTCGACCTCTACTCAGCGGATGAGGTCTTCGTGACGGGGACCGCAGCGGAGGTCGCACCCATCCGTGAGATCGATGGAAGGGTCATCGGGAACGGCAGACCCGGCCCCATCACGCGCCAGCTGATGGCGGCATTCCGGTCCGCCACCCAGAAGGAAGGGACCCCGATATTTGAGTGAGAGGGCGGGGCCTTCCGGGAAACGTCTCTTTTTTTGAGAAAGGATTCGTATGACGGCCTCCAGGGCGGTGAGGATTCCCCGGACGACGTGCAAGCTCTTCGGTGCGATAAAAGCTCTTGCGACCATCAAACGATGCGTCGTGCTCGTGCACGGGCCGAAAGGCTGCGTCTACCACATCAACTACATCCTCGGGATGCGGGGAGACCGCCCGTCTGAGATCTACTCGACGTGCCTCGACGAACACGACGTCATATTCGGCGCCGAGGAGAAACTCAAAGAGGCCGTCGAAGAACTCGATGCGAGGTTGCACCCTGATCTCATCGCGGTCCTCTCCTGTTGCGTCTCAAGCATCATCGGTGAGGATGTCGTCGCTGCAGCGAAGGCTGCTTCGACCGGCGCACGGGTCGTCGGGATTGAAGCGGGTGGATTTGAGGGTGATTTCCGGACAGGCTACAGCGAGACCCTCTGCCGGCTCGTTGAAGAGTTCGTTCAAGAGCCGCGTGAGGTCAGGGAGCGGTCTGTCAACCTGATAGGCCTTCTCCGGGCCGGACCGGACCTGCGGGAGCTTGTGCGCATCCTCGGCCTCATCGACCTCCAGGTCAACGCGGTGCTCACCGCCGGGGCAACGGTTGGAGATCTTGAACGTCTGGGCTCTGCGGCGCTCAGCATCGTCGTGTGTGAACCAGCAGGGAAGGAGGCGGGAGAGCTGCTCGAGCGGATCTGTGGGGTCCCATTCATCATCGCCGATATCCCCATCGGGTATGCTGCCACCCTTCGGTTCCTCGATCACGTCTCCGCGGCCCTCGGGATTGTGCACCATGTGGCAGAGGAGCCCGGCATCGATGACGTCTGCCGCACGGCTCTCGCCGGGCGGCGTGTGGCGATCGTCAGCGGACCGACGCGGGCCATCTCCATGACCCTCTTCCTTGCGGAGTTCGATCTCTCGCCGGCCCTCGTCATCGTGGATTTCGACTCCGATACGCTGGCGCGGCTACGGGATCTTATCGGCCCGGAATGCGAGATCCTGATCGAGCCGGAGCAGGAGGAGATCCGGGAGAGGCTCGAGGCCTGCCGGATCGATCTGATCTTTGGCGGTATGCTCGAGAAGGCCCTCGCTGCATCGCTCGGGATCGAGCACCTGGACATGATGCACGGTAGCCAGAGGACGCTCGGACCCGCCGGCGGAGAACATCTCATCGCAGCCCTCACGAAGCAGAGACCCCGCCGCCCGGGCTGGTAGGGCTTGCGATCCGGCCGCTGTGGCTCGCCGGTCCGGAGGGGAGGGCGGGCTGCAGGCTCAAGATCTTCCCGGATCCGCCCGGCACAACTTTTTTATTCCAGGGTGCCCAAGTTATATGGCACATTGCATGAGCTGCTATAGTGTAGGGGCCAATCATGTCGGCCTTTCACGCCGACGACTGGGGTTCAAATCCCCATAGCAGCATCCCATCACGACTGTTTTTTACCTCCTCGAACGCTCTTTCTCTCAGCTCTCGGGTCAGCAGAGCGAATCAAAAGGCAAACCCCAAAACCTGCCCTCCGCCTTTGACTAGCTGCATGGAGCCTGGGTGCATCATGTCACCGTATCTTCAAAGGTTTTGACGGATGAGATGGGACGCCAACAACCACACAGTAATGAGGGTAGTGGCCTGGTTTTGCAAGGCCCCCCCTTCATCTGCCTCTCTGCTTTCGATATGCCAGCATCCCCTACCCCGCCCGGAGTAGATATGGCCTCACGCGAAACTACAAGGGGTGCGAAGAGGAGCAAACACATCCTTGAATGTACGATTGATAACAAGCACTATTCTACCAGAACGATAGAGAGATCCCCATGCGCATCAAGTTCTGCGGAACAACCAGCCCCATGGACGTACAGTGCGCCATCGATGCAGGTTGCGACGCTCTGGGCTTCATCATGGGCGTGACGCACCAGAGCAGTGACGTCGTAACGCCGGCAGAAGCTGCAGAGATGGTGCGACGGCTCCCACCGTTCATCGAACCGGTCGCAGTCACCCACCTGCAGGGCACAGACGACCTCATCAACCTCGTGAGGGACTCGCGCTGCACGACACTGCAGATCCAGGACGCCATCGAACCGTCCGAGATGGATACCATCCGCGACGCCCTCCCGTTCGCAAAAATCGTGAAAGCCGTTCATGTGATAGACGAATCGGCCATCAAGATAGGAAAACTCTACGAACCTTACGCCGATGCCCTCATACTCGATTCCAGAACCCGGGAGAAGATCGGGGGGACAGGTATCCCCCACGACTGGAACATCAGCGCAACGATCGTGGCGAACTCAGCGATACCCGTGATACTTGCAGGAGGACTCACGCCCGGGAATGTCGCTGAGGCGATACGAAGGGTCCGCCCCTACGGAGTCGACGTACATACCGGTATCAAGAAGAACGGCGTCCGGGACCCCAAAAAGACCCTGATGTTTGCCCGTGAGGCGAGAGGTGCGTTGCCAGGTGCCAGGGACGAGGAGTAGATCACCCCTGGCGCCCGGCAGCACACGAAGAGAATATTTATATATTTGTGAATGTATGAGTAATTATTGCGGGCAGGATTCAGCCCGCAGGAGATAGAGCATGCCAGGTTTTGACGGTACAGGACCGGGAGGGCAGGGCCCGATGACCGGTGGGGGGTTCGGCTACTGCCGCCCCGTCGCCCAGAGACTATGGCCGCCCATGCGGGGTTATCACGCTCCCTACTCACCCTACCCGGGACCGGTTTACCGCCCCTGGTCAGGACCTGCCTACGGGTACGGCCCTGGCCGGTGGGGAGTTCCCCGGGGTGGCGGCCGGGGCCGTGGCTTCGGCCGGGGTCGTGGACGGTGGTGCTGGTAGGGTAAAGCACCAGGTTTGCGCGCACAAGCGAATACCTCCTTGTGGGATCAGCGCCAAACCCCCTTTTCACTCCCAGAAGAGCAGGGTAGATGACACACCGCACCCGCGGCCCATTCCATCCTCAGAGGTCTCGCCGGCATAGGGGGGACGGCGCCTGCGGTACCTGGAAATCACATACCATAGCAGAAGAGATCAGCGATACCAACGACACAAAGAGTGATTGAGTGGTGTTCGTCACCACCGACGTCTGCGGCCACGGCCGCCGCCGCCAAATCCTCTACCACATCCCCACGGTGCTCCGCCACGCCCCAGGCCATACCCCTGCGGCTGCTGAATTGGAGTTCCAGGGACGATCTCACCCGCATCTCCGGCAGGGCTACCCTCTGCCGGTGGCTGCTGCGGCTGGACACACCGGCCCATACGCCGCCCGGTCATCGGCCCCATACCCTGGGGCCCGGTACCATCAAATCCTGGCATTTTTTCTCACCTCGTCTGGTATATAGTACTCATATGCGCGAAATATTATAAATCTTTCCCCCAGGGGGGGAAGCGCTCCAGACGATCAGCCCTGACTTGATCCTGAAGTTTACGGTTGCCCAGATACCCTCCTCCAGTATCGACGCGGACGGCACCAATACCCCGGGAGACTGCTCAACCACGCCTGCAGAGCACCAACAAAAAGGAGGATTCACCGGGCTGGCACCGCTGCTATGCCCTGGGTCACCCGGCGGGCCATCTCCTGCTTGACCCTCCTGATATTCTCAACCTGATCGCGCTGGGCAAGCTCCTGACCCGCCTTCCCTACGACCTCCTCGCTCGGGACCCCTTTTGAGTTCATGACGCGCTGGTAGCCAAAACTCGACCAATCATCCGGGAGGTCACGGAGCCTCACATACTCCATGTTATCTGGCATAAGGTCGAGCTGCTCATCGAGGACCCGGTTGACGTAGTCCTTATTCGACTCAAAGACTATCAGAGGCTCAATGACGTCAGCCTTCACGATATCCATGATCTCCCGTCCCTCATGCTTCTTTATGAGTCGCGCACACTCGTTGAAGTGCCCGATCTCCATCTTCATAAACCTCTCCCAGATCCCACGGATCCTCGGATCGGGCTCATGCTGAGCGTAGGAGTAGTAGAGGTACGCCTCGTTGAGCTGGATCAGCGCCAGCTTCTCAAGCATCGTCTCCCGTGGATCGCCGAGGAGCTCGTACTGAGACACATGCTGCTCCTCGATCTCAGCAATCTCAGCGTAGAGTTGTCGCGCAACATCGTCAGGGTACATGAACCCATGTGCCCGGTAAAAGAGCATCGTCTGCTGCTCTCCGGCGACGATCGTGACATAATTCATCTTCGTCTTGATATCAGCCGTATCTTTATCGTAGTGTTTCCGCATCGAGTCATTGGGGTGGCGGTGCTCGATGCTCGTCGGTCGGCCCGGTTTCACGTCGGTCCTGCCCTGGACGATCATGTCAGGGTCACCGCCCTCGATGTAGTCGTAGAGACAGCTGTAGCGGTAGAGGTGATCGAAATCCTCCAACAGCGCAAAATCCAGCGTCTGTCGGACGTAGGGGTCTGGTTCATTCTGCGCCAGGTTCGCGGTAAGATCGACCGCCACCTGCTCATATCCGATCGTGGTCTCGATGACCGACTGATCGGCCGGGTTGAGCATGTTGACCGCCATCTGTTGCTGCGAATCGATCCGCCGTATCTGGGCCATCGACCTCTTCACCTCCGGATCAGGATGCATCCGGGCGATAGCATGTGACATGAGGTCAGCATTGTTCTCGATACCGTTCATGAGGATGACCCGGGTCCGGGTGTAGGCATCGACTGCCTTCTTATCGTATGGAGCCGGAACCATATCCTTCCAGGTTATAGGTTGCTCTTCGAGTGAAATCTCTTCCATCTCAAAGGGTTTGAATTGAGCCATTCTCTCTCTCCTCCAGATCGTGCCAAATCCCCCCGATACGGATCTCCAGGGCAGTACGGTGGCAACCGCCCGGGTCACCACCATTGCCCCCGGACCCCCCCGGGGCTCTCCCCACCATACCTCCCAGACTACAAAAACCTGATGGCTGGTGCGGGGAGGGGGCTGCTTCCTGGCCTTTTGGACACTATCCCCGGTTGATACGAAGGGTTAAGTATACCTGCTCACGAAAGATCCCCGAATGGCTGTACGCCATTCAGTCCGGCTACCTGGCGGACAGCTGGGAGGAGGAACCATTGACAGGGAAAGAAGAGGGACCCGATCCTGCACGAAGACACCCTGATGAGGGGGCAGATGATCCAGGGTTTCAGTCCGATAGAACCGATCGGCCGACGCCGATCTCCCGGGGGGGAAGCCTTGATTTCCGCGGCCTCTCCGCTGGCTTCCGGGTCGACATACTCGATCGTGCTGACGAGGTGGTCGTGGTTGCGGAGCTGCCCGGTGCAGAGGAGGGTACGATCAACATCCGGCTCCTCAATCCACACACCCTGCGAATAACGGCGAGGCGGGTTGGGCCGGCCGGGGCGAAGTACTACATCCAGGAGCGGAATGACGGCACCCTGAGCCGGCTGATACAGCTGCCCGCGAGCGTGACGGGTGAGGCATCAAGGACCAATTTTAAAAACGGCGTCCTGGAGGTGCGCTTAAAGAAGATCGCCGTCAGCGGTCAGGGGCCCGGGGGAAGGGAGATACCCATCGAGTGAACAAGATATCGGCACGGGTGGGCAGACCGATCGGCGCTCATGCTGCACCCGCGGCCGTGCATGTGCGCTCACCCCCTGCGGGTGGCACCATATTATGGTTGTTTGCCCCCCCAGGGAACAGGTAGTACTCCCACGCGGAACCGATACCGATGAAGCGCGACCGCGCAAGCCCCGCTACCACTCGAGACGGGAATCACCCGGAAGGAATCGCGGGTATGGACTACCTGCTCCAGGCCTCAGATCGTGCGCGAGCCTTACCGCCACCTGCAGGATGGGAAGGGTCGGAAGGAAGAGCCCTCTCCAGTGCTGCCCTAAGCTCCGCAAGTGAGATGGGTTTTTCCAGGACGCCAACAATATCCTCTGCATACCGGGAGTACTCATCGGGCCAGACGTGTTTTGCCGTAAACAGCAGGACCGGGATATCCCTGAGATCTTCGTTTCGTTTCATCTCTTCGAGAAATTGCCACCCGTCCATGGGGGACATCATCACGTCGAGGATGATGAGGGCAGGTTTCTCCTTCTTGATCATCCGCAGGGCATCCCACCCATCATGAACCAGGAGTGGTTCGTGGTTGATCTTTCGGAGCAGCAGATCCATCACTTCAAGCGTCGGCAGGTCATCATCAACGACCATGATCTTATTTCCCATGATTTTACACCTCTTCTGGTATCCAAGCGGTGAAGGTGCTCCCTTCACCCATCACACTTGTCACGGTTCTCTCTCCTCCATGCATCTGGATGCACCCAATCGCAGTCGCGAGCCCCAGGTTTATTCGTCCTCTTCTGCAGTTCAGTTTATCGGTGTCCTCGATACGAAAACGACCTGAAGATCGATCCGATGATGTCAGACAAGGTACCGATGCCATTGTCCCGCACCACGATATAATAGTTTCTATTTTACTTTGTACACTGCACCCATACTTCCTTTGGCAACACATCATACTTAACTGCATTTGCTATCAGACACCCCTCCACCTGGTAGAACCGGACCGGGATCCCTGCATATACAAACACCTCCACGGCATTTCGTCCCCGAACTGAGCCTCTCGGCTGTAGCCGCCCCCGGACAGCGAGCCAGCGAGGTGGTGGAGAGAGACCGCCCGAGCGGTGAGCTCGATACGGTCCAGGTGTAAGCAGATCCCGTTCAGCCGCCCCTCCGCCCCCGGAATGAATGCCGAGCAATCCCTCTCCGCTGAGTCGGGTGAGAGATGGCCACAGACCGCTCCACGCCTCTGGAGGGGAGATATATGAAGATCATCGTGCAAACAATAGCATATGCGCCCGTTTGTCTTCATCAACATCGCCATGAGTGCTGATGGGAAGATATCAACAAGAGAGCGTCGGCAGGTGAAGATCTCGGGAACTGAGGACTTCGCGCGGGTCGACCGGATCAAGGCAGAGAGCGATGCCATCATGGTCGGTATCGGCACGGTACTCGCCGACGACCCCTCCCTCACCGTCAAATCTCCGGAACTCCGGGCAGGACGGAGGGCGGCCGGGAAGGATGACCATCCCATCCGCATCGTGGTGGATAGCACCGGAAGGACGCCCCCGGATGCGGACATACTCCGAAAGGGGACCGGAAGGCGCATCGTCGCAGTCTCACGTGCAGCGCCCCAGGAGAGGGTGGAGGTCATCAAGGAGCATGCCGACGTCATCGTCACGGGCGATGCGACCGTCGATCTTGCGGCACTGTTCGCAGAACTCCACCGGCGGGGCGTCCGGAGATTGATGGTCGAGGGAGGCGGGACCCTGATCTGGGCTCTCTTCCAGCAGGGGCTCGTCGATGAACTCCAGACATTCATCGGCAACATGATCATAGGAGGCGCGGATGCCCCCACGCCGGCGGATGGCGCCGGGTTTCTCAGAGAAGCGGATTTTGTGCGGCTACAGATGATCGAGGCTGAACAGATCGATGGTGGCCTGCTCATACGGTGGAGCGTGGAGGGCGAGGGCGAGGGCGGGGGCCGGGAGCGCCCGGGGGCATAGAGTATCTCTTCGCGGAACCACCCCTCGCCTCCAGGAAAAGGGGGTTATGGGACCTCCACGATCCTATCTATCACCTTGTAGGTGCCTCCCGTGACCAGGGAGACGCTCACCTCAACCCGGTTCTCACCCTCCGCATCCGAGATGGTGACCGCATCACCGATGATCGGCTGCAGGGTCTCGGTGACAACCTCACCGGTCGACTTGGTCACACGAACCTCGATGTTCTTCTTCAGGAGATCCTGGCCTTTACCGCCGTTGAAGGTGATGGTAAGGTCGTGCTTGAACCGGGAAGGGTATCCGGGCGTAACCTGGAACGCAACCTCTTTGCCCGGGGGCATCGTCTGCGTCGGGCCGGGCGTGAGCGAGACCGGGGTCGTCGTGGCCTCAGTACCTTCCGCAGTCCCCGGGATCCCGGTCGTGGGCGATCCATCACCGTTTTCGGAACCGATGCAGGCAGCAGAGAATGTGAGTGCCAGCAGAAACACAACCAGAGCAGACAGCAACCTGATCTTCATAGACCATCCATGCACCCCGGGGTATTTCTTCTTTTCGACGTACCTCTGAAGTCTCCCCTGATGGTGAGACACATTTACCCGTGGCAGACGCCCTGGCACAGGCCTCGGCCACATCCAGGGGGAGCTTCGTGAGGCAATAGCCCAACTCCACAGACACCTGGACGAGTAGCTAGACCCCACGCGCCGGGGTGCAAAGTCTGGCCGGCGGGCAGGAAACTCCTCTCCCGCGTGGCCTCTGATGCGATATGGAGATCGCACAGAACCCAACCATTATCCTCCGGTCAGAAGTACGTAGTTGTACCATGCGTCGCGGCCTCCGCACCTGGGAAGTACAGCTCGGAATCACCCTGATCCTCCTCTCAGTAGCCATATACGCTACGAAGTACCTCCTGCTCGGTGATCCTGAGAACACCTACCAGTATATCTTCAACGCCCTCGGGTTCCTGCCGATAAGCGTCCTCCTGGTCACCCTGATCCTGAACCAGCTCATGAGCGTCCGGGAGAGGCGCGAGAGACTGGAGAAGTTGAACATGGTCATCGGCGTCTTCTTCTCAGAGGTCGGCACCGGGCTCCTCACCCTCCTCTCGGACCGTGATCCGGATCTTGCAGAGATCAAACAATACCTCATCGTGACGGAGGCATGGGCCCCGGAGAAGTTTTCCGAGGTCCGCGATCATCTCCAGCACCACCGCTACAGCGTCCTCATCGATGCCGTCGACCTGGAAGGGCTCCGCCAGTACCTCAAAGAGCGGCGAAGTTTCCTCCTCCGCCTGCTCGAGAACCCCGTCCTCCTGGAACACGAATCATTCACCGACCTCCTCAGGGCGACCTTCCACCTCACCGAGGAGCTCGAGTGGCGGGGGGACTTTACCCGGCTCCCGGAAAACGACATCCGACACCTTGAAGGGGATATCGGGCGGGTCTACCGCCTGCTCGCCGAGCAATGGATCGGCTACATGGAGTACCTCAAGCGCAACTACCCGTATCTCTTCTCACTTGCGATGCGGATCAACCCCTTCGATGAAGAAGCGTCACCGATCGTGCGATGAGGGGGCACAAGACCTCGATCGCGCACCATTGCGCCCTCTCAGATACCCGCCCACGGCACAACCTATATACCCGCCGGCAGACTATGGCACAGCGATCGCTATGAGCGAATACTCCGTACTCATCGGCGGGAAGGCCGGGGAGGGGATCAACACGGCAGGCCTCTCCATCGCCGGCCTCTTCTCTCGCCTCGGCTACCGCACCTACATGTACTTCGATTATCCCTCGCTCATCAGGGGCGGGCACAACTTTGCCATCATCAGGGCTTCAGAGAAGGCGGTCAGGGCGCACCGCACCCCGGTCGATGTGCTCCTTGCCTTCGATCAGAAGAGCATCGACAACCATCGGGACCGGATCCACGATGGCACGACCATCATCTACGACGCCTCTGTGGTGGTGAGGGGGGAGGGCTACGGTCTCCCGCTCGACGAGATCGTCGAAGAGGAGGGAGCGCCTCCGATCACAAAAAATTCCGCGATGCTCGGCGCTCTCTCCCGCGTGGCAGGCATTGAGCCGGTGATCTATGAAGATGTGCTCCACGCAAGCGTCCCCGCAAAGTACCTTGACGCAAACCTCAGGGTCGCCCGCCGTGGTTACGATGCCGCCGGAAGGGTCTTCGTGGCCGAGTCCCTCGATGCCCCGACGCTCCCGGTCCTGACGGGAAACGAGGCTACCGGGCTCGGACTCGTCTACGGCGGACTTGAATCCTACGTCGCCTACCCCATGACCCCAACATCAAACCTTCTCCATTTCCTCGCCCGGCGCGCAGAAGACCTTTCCATCAAGGTCCTCCACCCGGAAAACGAGATCAGCGTCATCCTGATGGCCCTCGGGCTCGCCTACGCGGGCGAGAAGGCCGCGGTCGGCACGTCGGGCGGAGGATTCTGCCTGATGACCGAGGGGCTCTCGCTCGCCGGCATGTCCGAGATCCCCGTGACCATCGTCATGGGACAGCGACCGGGGCCGAGCACCGGCATGCCGACCTACACCGCGCAGAGCGATCTCCACTTCGTCCTGAACGCGGGGCAGGGAGAGTTCCCACGGTTCGTCGTCGCCCCCGGAGATCTCGAGGAGACCTACGCCTGGTCGGCAGCCGCCCTGATGCTCTCCTGGAAGTACCAGGTCCCCTCGATCATCCTCACCGACAAAACCCTCGCAGAGGGCGCCTTCTCCTTTGATCCTGCAGAGATCACCCTCCCCCCGGATCGGGAACCAGTGTTCTGGGACGGAAACGGGGATTACCAGCGGTACGCGAAGACAGAAGACGGGGTATCGCCGCTCGCCCTCCCCGGGAGAGAAGGCGTCATCGTCAAGGTGAGCAGCTACGCCCACGATGAGGCCGGGTTCACCACAGAGACCGTGGAAGGCGTCAGAGATCTTCAGGAGAAGATGCTTGCGAAAGGCGAGAGTCTGGAGCGAGAGCTCATGACCTATCCGGCTGTGAAGACGTACGGTCCCCATGACGCCGGGACGACGATCATATGCTGGGGATCGGAGAAAGGCGCGTGCATCGAGGCTGCTGAATCGTTCGGGGCTCAGGTCGTCCAGCCAGTCGTCCTCGCACCGTTCCCCGTCCGGCTGTGGAAGGAGGCGATGATCGGGGCCGGGAAGGTCATCTGCGTCGAGAACAACTCGACCGGGCAGCTCGCCCGCCTCCTCCGGCAGCAGGGCTTCGACCCCGGCCGTCCGATCCTGAAGTACGATGGACGTCCGTTTGCGGTCGATGAACTGGAGGCGCGGCTCGAGGAGGTGATCGCATGAACCCGAAACGGCTTGCCGGAAAGCCGGCCGGCGAACTCATCAGCCCGGCGAAGAATACCTGGTGCCCCGGGTGCGGGAACTTCTCGATACAGCACATGATGAAGTCGGCCATCGCCGAACTTGTTGAGGAAGAGGGAATACCGATCCAGAACTTCGTCCTCCTCGGTGGGATCGGGTGTCACGGGAAACTGGTCGATTACCTGAACGTCAATAGCTTCTACGGCATCCACGGCCGTTCGATACCAGCGGCCACCGGGATACGCCTCGCAAACCCGGATCTCCGGGTGATCTGCCATGTCGGGGACGGCGATATCTACGCTGAGGGTCTCGACCACCTCATCTTTGCAGCCAAACGCAACAGCGACATCACGGTCATCGTCCACGACAACCGGGTCTACGGGCTGACGACCGGGCAGTACACACCCACATCCCCCTTCGGGTTCCGTGGCCGTTCCACACCCGGCGGGATCACGGAACGCCCCATAAACCCGCTTGCGGTGATGCTCGCTTCCGGTGCCACCCATGTGGCCCGGGGCTACACGAAGAAGATCCGGCACCTCAAAGACCTCTTCAAGGAGGCGATCATGCATCGGGGATTCTCGTTCGTCGACGTCCTCCAGATCTGCGTGACCTACTGCAACCTGACCGACTACTACAACGAACATACCTACGAGCTGCAGGAGGGGGATGTCGAGACGGGCCGGTTCGAGAGTGCTTCAAGAAAGATCCGGGAGTGGGACTACGACCAGGATGCCCCGATAGCGCTCGGGACGTTCTACTCGGTCAAAAAGCCGATCTACGAAGAGGAGTTCCAGGCCCTCACCGCCGGGAGACCGGATCGGCGGGCGCTCGTCCAAAAGGTGGTCGAGGAGTGGCGCTGACTCTGGAGACAAAACGTTCATAGGTCGACCGGTCCACTGGAGCCCTGACTCGAGAAGGAGTGATATGAGATGAAGCGGCTAGAAGGGATGAACGTTCTGATCACCGGTGGTTCGACCGGGATCGGCAGAGCGACCGCGATCAGGTTCGCGGAAGAAGGCGCAAACGTCGCCATCAACTACCACACAAGCGAGAAAGAGGCGGAGATAACACTCAGCGAGGCCCAGAAGACCTGTAGCCTCATCCGCGAGAAAGGCTGCCAGGAGATGCTGGTTCAGGGAGACGTCGCCAACGAAGAGGATGTGATGCGGATATTCCGGGAGGTCCTCGGCGCATGGAAGAAGCTTGATGTCCTGGTCAACAATGCCGGTATCCAGACCGCAAGCCCGACGCACGAGGCCGATGTAGGTACCTACGACCGGGTCCTCGCGGTGAACCTCCGTGGTGCGTTTCTCTGTTCGCGGGAAGCAGTGCGGCATTTCCTCGATCGCGGCAGTGGAGGCATCATCCTCAACAACACGTCGGTCCATGAGACCGTTCCAAAGCCATATTATGCTGCCTATGCTGCGAGTAAAGCAGGGATAGGCGCGCTTGGAAAGACGCTTGCGCTGGAGTATGCCGACAAGGGTATCCGAGTCAACACGGTCGCCCCCGGGGCGATCGCGACACCGATCAACCGGGAATGGCTTGAGGACCCGGAGAGGAGAGCAGAGGTGGAGGGGCATATCCCGATAGGTCGCGCGGGCCGGGCGGAGGAGATCGCCGCTGTCTTCGCGTTCCTCGCATCTGATGATGCCGCCTACATAACCGGACAGACGATATATGTGGATGGAGGGTTGACGCTCTGCTCGGACTTCCGTGCGCCGTGGTCCTCAGGGATCTGAGATTCTGCTCTGAGATTTTCTGCAGAATGGCCCTGTTCATTTGCGGGATTTAGTCAGACAGATTAATATAATTCTTCTTTTATATTCTAAAGACTCGATACGTGCTGCCCGGTGCCATGAGAATCACACCACCCTGGCGGCCCTTCGAGGTGATCGAGCAGATGAGCCTCAGCTGATCGGTATCGGTGAGATATGGTCTTTGAAACAAAAGAGAACCTGACGGATGAAGAGGTCACCCGAGGCTTACAGCTCGTCATCAGAGACGGCCTCGCCACCCAGGCGATGGTGACCCTGACCGGCGGCATATTCCTTGTGGCCTTTGCGCTCCAGCTTGGAGCATCCAATATCGTCATCGGACTGCTCGCCGCCATCCCGCCGCTCGCCGAGCTCCTACAGATGCCCGCCATCTACGTCGTCAGCCGGGTGCAGAAGCGGAGGCTGGTTGTCGTGGCGGCGTCGCTTGCCGCCCGCCTCTTCTGGATACCCATCATCCTGATACCGTTCTTCTTCTCGCCCGGGCAGGGTATATCGGTGCTCATCGCATCGATAGCTCTCTACGCGTCGTTTTCGGCGTTTTCACACTGCGGCTGGAACTCATGGATGCGGGACCTGATACCCCAGGACAGACTCGGAGCCTTCTTCTCGCGGCGCCTGACCCTCTCAACAGGGCTTGCACTGGTCATCAGCCTTGTTGCGGGCTTCTTCGTCGACTCATGGGGGGCAGCGTTCCCTGACCTGGCAGCCTACGGCTACTCGATCCTCTTCTTCTTCGGGTTCCTCGCCGGGCTTATCGGGATCGGCATCCTTGCACGCACACCCGAACCCCGGATGGTCACCGACAGCGGCGGAGACGATCTGCTCACCGTCATAGCAAAACCTTTCACGGACATAAACTTCAAAAACCTCATCATATTCCTGGGATCATGGAACTTCGCCGTCAACCTCGCGGCGCCGTTCTTCACGGTCTACATGCTCCAGAGGATCGGCCTTGACATATCGCTCGTCGTCGCGCTCAGCGTCCTCAGCCAGATCATGAACATCATCTTCTACCGCTCATGGGGCCGGATATCCGATCGGTTCTCCAATACGTCGGTCCTCTCCGTCAGCGGTCCTCTCTTCATGCTCGCCATCTTTGCATGGATGTTCGTCACGCTCCCCGAGATATACACCCTGACCTACCCGCTCCTCATCCTCATCCACATCTTGATGGGGATATCGCTTGCAGGGGTCTCGCTCGCATCCGGAAACATCAGCCTGAAGCTGGCCCCACAGGGTCAGGCGACCAGCTACCTTGCGGCGAGCACCCTCACAAACTCAGTCGCCGCCGGGATCGCCCCGATCCTCGGTGGGTTCTTCGTAGACTTCTTTGCGGAACGAGAGCTGATATGGACCCTTATCTGGAAAGACCCCGTGCGGGAGCTCGTCTTTGTCACCTTCAACCTCCAGCAGTGGGAATTCTTCTTCTTCTTCGCATTCCTCATCGGACTCTACTCGCTCCACCGCCTGGCCGCTGTCCAGGAAGAAGGGGAGACGAAGGAGGAAGAGGTCATCGACGAACTCATAGCAGGAGTGCGGCGGGATATGCGGAACTTCTCACCGGCCGGCGGCCTCCGGGACCTGGTGAAGTTCCCCTTCTCGACGGCCAGAGATCGTCGGGAGAAGCGGCGGGAACGGTGAGGGGGGCCTCGATATCTTCATATGCCGGGGGGGTCAAGCCCCTACCCGGCACCATGGACCGAAGATGTATCCAGGTGAGTCTCATCACCATTGCGATCGCCGCGCTGTTGCTGGCCTCCGGGTGTTCGGGTACCAATCCTCTGCCGCCGGGGGGAGGCGACACACCCACGCCGCCCGGGACACCGGGGGGCGTCGTCATGCTCCCGGACCCAGCCCTTGAAGGCAACGTCTCGGTCGAGGAGGCGCTCCAGGAGAGACGATCGGCCCGGATCTACGCCAAGATACCGCTGACCCTCGCCGAGATCGGACAGATCCTCTGGGCGGCACAGGGAGTCACGGATGATCGGGGGTACCGGACCGCTCCCTCGGCCGGCGCCCTCTACCCCCTGGAGATCTACATCGTCGCGGGTGACGTCATAGACCTTGCACCCGGGGCCTACCACTACCAGCCCGAGAAACACCTGCTGATCCCGATCTCCAGCGGTGACCGGCGGGCCGACCTGCAGGCGGCGGCCATCAACCAGACCCCGGTCGGCGGTGCCCCGGCGACGGTCGTCATCACCGCGATCCCGGATCGGACGACCGCAAAATACGGTGAACGGGGACTGCGATACGTCGATATGGAGGCGGGACATGCCTCGGAGAACATCTACCTCCAGGTGACAGCGATCCGTCTTGGCACCGTCACCATCGGCGCATTCGATGATGACGGCGTCCGGGAGATCCTTGGACTCCCGGAGGACGAGGTGCCCCTCTACCTCATGCCGGTGGGGTGGCCCATCCCCGGGGACATGTGAGGTCTGCGGACCTCAAACGCAGGGTGGTGACATGAATGGCCTTGAGATCATCCTGACACGGCGAAGCGTCAGGGAGTACGCAGACCGCCCGGTCCCCCGGGAGGCGGTGCAAAAGATCCTCCTGGCCGCGATGCAGGCCCCCTTCTCCGGAGACGAACCCCCCTGGCACTTCATCGCCATCGACGATCCGGGCATCCTCTCCAGCATCCCGGCGATAAGCCCGTACCGGGGAGTCTCCTCCCCCATACCGGCGGCGATCCTCGTCTGCGCCGATCGGTCACTGCACCCGGACGGCCCGGACCTCTGGGTGCAGGACTGTGCCGTGGCAACAGAGAACATCCTCCTCGCCGCCCATGCACTCGGGCTCGGTGCAGTCTGGACCACCGTCTACCCGGACGCCGATAGGATGCTCGGATTTGTAAACCTCTTCTCGCTCCCGGACGGCGTCATCCCCTTTGCCCTCGTCACCATCGGCTACCCGGCCATCCGCCCTCCGCCCCGGTATCGCGGCTGTGAAGACCGCGTCCATTGGAACCGGTGGTAGGCGTGCCGCCCCCGATCGGGTATGTTCACTCCGGCCGTGGCGCGGCATCTCCCTGCACCGATGGCTGTTGCTGGGTGATACAGTGGATCGCACCAAAACCCGCAACCATCGCCGTGCAGTCGATACCGACGACCTCCCGATCCGGGAAGACCTGCCGGATCCGGGCGAGGGCGATATCGTCGTTCGGGTGATCAAAGATCGGCACCAGCACGACGGTGTTTCCTATGTAGAAGTTTGCGTAGCTCGCCGGAAGTCGGTCTTCGCCGCCGACCGTCCCGGGCATCGGGAGTGGGATGACGGTCAGGGGGTTGCCATCCTGATCGGTCGACGCCTGGAGGATCTCATAATTCTCCTTCAGGATCTCGTAGTTTGGATCGTCTTCATTCTCTTCGAGGGCGCAGAGGACGGTCGTCGGGTTCACGAACCGGGCGACATCATCGACATGGCCATCGGTATCATCGCCGACGATCCCCCGTTTCAGCCAGATGATGTGGCTGGCACCAAGGTAGGCCTCCAGGAAGGCTTCGATCTCCTCCCGGGAGAGATCAGGGTTGCGGTTCGGGTTTAAGAGGCACGCCTCCGTCGTGATCACCGTACCGTGTCCGTTCACATCGATAGAACCGCCTTCCATGACGATCCCGGGGGTGAAGATGGGGAGGTTCATGTTGCGGTTCATGGCGAGCGGTATCCGGGTGTCCCCCATGAGCTCCTGGTATTTCTCACCCCAGGCGTTGAACGTCCAGTGAACCATCGCAAGGTCCCCCGCCTCGCGGTTGACCACAAACGTCGGTCCGTAGTCACGGAACCAGACGTCGGCGTACTCGGCGATATGGAACGCGATCCCCTCGGTATCAACACCCACCTCCTCCAGTATCGCCCTGACACGGGTGCGCATCGGCTCACCCGTGACGAGCAGGTTGATGGTCTCCGATCCGTGGAGCGCTGCGATGATACCGGCGTACGCCATCTCCACCGCAGCAAGATCCGGGAACGTCTCCCGATCGTGGGGCCAGGAGAGCCAGACAGCATCGCAGTGCTCCCACTCCGCCGGCATGTGGTAGCCGAGCGCCTTCGGTGTCCTGTCCAGGCAGGGGAGCCGCCAGGTGAGCACCCCGTAGGTCTCCGGCCGCCGGTTCCGGAAGAAACCCCATCCCTCCCGGACAGACTCGTTCATCGAGAGATCCACCTCCGCGACGAGTATCGTCTCATCCGCCTCCCCTGCCCGGGCAAGGATATTGCCGAAGGCATCAGCGACGAACGAACTCCCGAAGAACCGGATGTCGTCCTCATCGCCCACCCGGTTGACTGCGGCGACGTGCACGCTGTTTGCTATGGCATGTCCCCGCTGCACCGTCTCCCACGCATCGCGCCAATCGCCCTCGGGCGGCTCCTCCTCGCCTGCTATCCGGCCAATAGCCGTCGGGTAGAAGATGATCTCTGCGCCCTGGAGCGCCACCGTCCTCGCGGCCTCCGGGAACCACTGGTCGTAGCAGATGAGCACGGCGATACGGCCATACCGGGTATCGTAGACCAGGTAGCGGTCCCCGGGTCGGAAGTAGGTCTTTTCGTAGAAGCGGGGATCGAAGGGGATGTGCACCTTCCGGTAGGGAGGGAGCAGGCGCCCATCCGCATCGATCACCACCGCTGTATTGTAGTGCTCCCCGTCCGCCGTCTGCTCATAGAGCGGCACAACGATGACAACCCCCTCCTCCCGGGCGAGCGCTGAGAAGGCGCGGGTCGAGGAACCGGGGATGGTCTCGGCGTACGCAGAGACCTCCCGATCATCATACTGCGGGAAGTAGGGTGTCCGGTAGAGCTCCGGCAGGCACAGGATCCGTGCCCCCTCCCTGATCGCCGCTCTCGCCATGTCGAGGGCGTGGGCCAGGTTGCGGTCGGTATCCCCTCCCATCGCCATCTGGATAAGACCGATCTTTTGCGTGCTCACTCACTATCAACTCACCGTATCGGTAGGACACTCCAGCATTTCATATCATCGCCGGACCAGCCATACCGTTATCCGGTATCATTGCCCTGTATATACAGGAGAAATGGAGTTTGCGGCAACCCTCCTCATAGCCTTCGGCCTTGCGATGGATGCGTTCGCGGTTGCAATCAGCGGGGGTGCCTCCGTGCACGGAGCTCGAGGTCGGTATGCCCTCGGCATCGGGGCGCTCTTCGGCGGGTTCCAGGCAGGGATGCCGGTGCTCGGGTGGCTCGGCGGAGAGAGCCTCACATCGTTCATCGGGGCCTATAACCACTGGATCGCGTCTCTACTGCTCGCCCTGATCGGGGGAAAGATGATCGTCGAGGCGGTGCGGGAGGATGGCGATACCGTACAGTTCGCCGGTGGGGGGATAACGGTCCTCCTCGTGCTCGCCGTCGCCACCAGCATCGATGCGCTCGCTGTCGGCGTCACCTTTGCGGCCCTGGATGTGCCTATCCTCTGGCCTGCGATCACGATCGGTGCTGTGACCTTCGCCCTCTCCTCCGCCGGTGTCTTGATAGGCAGTTCATTCAACCGGGTATCAGGGAGAATGGCCGAGATATTCGGCGGGATCGTCCTGATCGTCATCGCTCTGCGCATCCTGCTCGACCATACCGCCTTCTAGCGCTCCTATCCGGTCCCATCAAGGATCCGTCGCATATCAAAGACGAGATCCTTGCTCTCAGAATCGAGCGCGACGAGCCTGAGATCCTGTGCCGATGTAACGCCGATACCGAGCTCCACCGCCCGGGCAATCTGGTCCATATCAAAGATCCGGCCCTGCATCACCTCCGGCGTAGATCCGTACCGCCTGAGCAAAGCGACGCCGGCGGCATCGAGAGCGACCCGGTCGGTGCTCGCGAGCATGACCCCCGGCTCGATGCGCTGCCCCCTCTCAGGCCCCCCGGTCGAAAACCCCGTGGTTGCGTCCATGACGGCGATAGTGCAGGGGCAGAACCGGCTAATCTCGGCGATCATCCGGCGCTGGTGCGGCGAAGTGTGGAGCTCTTCCATGTAGTTGTGGTCGCCCCGGACGTCCCACTCTGCCACGACCCCGACCAGGTTCTTCATGGAAAGAGAGAAATGTCCGCCAAACCGGTGGGTCTTCAGACAACATGTCTGGACCACCGCATCGGCTTCCCGGAAGAGGCGCGCAATCAAAAACCCCCGTCTCCAGTGAAGACCGCTCGCAGGGATAGCCACCCACTCCTCCAGGGGGAGGGAATCGAGCACCACCACCTCGGCGCCTGCCCGCTCCGCTACCCCGGTAGCACCCCGGTTCATCAGTACGGCACGGGTCTCCCCCATCCCGCTCCGCTCCCCGAGCCTGACCTTCCGGGCACCGGCATCGCGAATCTGCCCAAAGATTGCCTCCAGAGTCTCGGGGTGGGTCGATGCAGGAAAGGGATCGTCGCTGTTGAAGTTTGCCTTGACCGCAACCTCCCTGCCCTCGAGGGAGGGGAGACCGACCTCGTGCCAGAGCTCCGCAACGGCGTGGGAACGATCGGATGCTTCGACGACGTAGACCTCAGATACTGCTGGAGATGCCATAGGCTCGGATCCTGTTGTCTCCTATAAAAATCATACGCCCCCCCTGGCCCCGGCAAGATCGTCAGACCTGGAGCTCGAGGCCAGGCAGGACCGGGGACGGGGGCAGGGATACCCCGCGTCTCACACCATACCGTAGGTCGTCGTCCGCTGCCGGAGGACTCGTCCGAGATCCTCGGCGATCCGCTGCATCTCGCTCGGATCCAGGTAGTCCGCCCCCTCCCCGCCAGCATCGACCGAGACGTCATCGCAGAACATCGTCCCCCCGAGATCATCAGCACCCGAGAGGAGCGCCATCCCCGCCACCTTCGTCCCCACCTTACCCCACGAGACCTGGATATGGTCGAAGTTATCGAGGAAGAGCCGGGCGACGGCGATCAACAGGATATCCTCTCTGCCGGTCGCTCCGGCCGGTGCGAGTCCCGCGCGGTAGAGCGCGGTGTTCTCGTGGAGGTAGGAGAGGGGCACGAGCTCGGTGAATCCCCCGGTATCGTCCTGAATCTCGCGGAGAATGCCGAAATGCCGGACCCGGTCCTCCGCCGACTCATACGAACCGTACATGATGGTCGCCGTCGAGCGGATACCGAGGTTGTGCGCCTCCCGGATGACGCGGATCCAGGTCGCGGTATCGCATTTCCGTGGACAGATGACTTTCCGGACGCTGTCCACCAGGATCTCGGCCGCCGTCCCCTGCAGGGTTCCGAGACCCGCGTCCCGGAGTTGCTCGATGGCCAGGGCAGTTGAGACGCCACTCTGTCCCGCCGCCCAGACGATCTCATCCGGGCTTGCGGTATGGATATCCACACCGGGGGCAGCGTCCCGCACGCAGGAGATGAGGTCGATGTAGGAGTCGAGCGTGTAGTCCGGGTGCACCCCGGAGAGGATACAGATCTCGGTGACGTTGCGCCCCACCGCCGCACGGGCCTTCTCCCGCACGGTTGCAATGTCGTCGCAGAACGCTCCGGGATCGTCAGCGCGCCGCCCAAACCCGCAGAATCCGCAGAGGTTCTTGCAGATGTTGGTGACGTGGATGTTCTGGTTCCTGACGTAGGTGACGACATCGCCGACCCTGTGCTCCCGGATCTCATCAGCAGCGGCGGCGATATCCCATACATCCCGGCCACGGGTCTTGAGGAGGCGGACAGCCTCCTCCTCCGTGAGGCGGTGGCCGGCGAGGGTATCGTCAAGCAGGTCATGCAGTGAATACGGCATCGTGAACAACTCTATTGTGGTCCGGACTTATTCGTCTTTCTTTCTCCACCGCACAAACACGAAATCGTGGATGATGATGATGACTATGACGAAGGCGGCAAACTCGACAAGGTGCAGGGGCAGGTAGCCGATGAGTGGCACCGCAAAGAGGGCTTTCCCGACGATCCACTCCTCCTTGACGGGTTCGACCATCCCGACACCCGGGATCCAGAGGCTCCCCTGGTCGACATATGGGTTGTTATCCCCTCTGGTGATATACCCCCCGTGGGGATCTTTGTAGTATTCCCCGAGCGCCGACTGTTCCACGGTGGCGGTATCGACGTAGACCATCGCGCGGTGTATGATCGGGTGGACGGAGTCAACGCCGTTTGGCCGGTATATGATCACGTCACCATACTCCCCGAAAGCCCGGTATCCGGTCAGCTGCCCCTCGCTACAGGTCACAAGGTCGCCGAACCGATCCTTATCGACGACCAACACCAGATCGCCGACGTTCATGTTCGGGACCATGCTCTCCGACTCGATGGTGACCACTGCCGGCCATGTGCCGGCGAAGAGGTAGAGGGCGAGAGCGATGCATCCCACGACCGCACCAACCCAGAGGAGGTCCCGGATGAGGGAGACGCCCGGGTGATCACTCTCCCGAAACGCCGCGAGTGCCGATGCTGCACGCTGCAGCCAGGTGGTATCCGACATTTGTTCCAAAGAGAGTACTATTTCTATATACATAGGATCTCCGGCACCAGGGTGAGCAAAAAGATAAATCCATATTACCGGGAGAAGTATAACATGAGACCATGCTCGCCAACGCCGAGATCGTGCGCCGGTTCCTGGAGCTCAAGCACCAGGTCCACCCTGACGTGGTGAGCTACATCCGGGAACAGAACGATCCGACGCTCATCGACCGGATCGCCGCAGGGGTTTCCGATGATACCCTGGTCATATCGGCAGAACATATCCCGGGGTTGAAGCGGGTCAGGGATGGAACCAGGTTCCTCGTCGACCCCGAGCTCGAGGTGATTATGGGAAGCGCCGGGACCACGGGGAGCATCATCGGCCATGAGGATGCTGTTCACTACTTCCGGGACCGCTATAACAATCTCGCCTCGATGCTCCGGGGCAGGATGACCGCGATGCCAATCGAGGCGCTGGCAAAATCCCCTCATCGGTACCGCGACGAGGAGTGCACCATCATCGGTATGGTGGCCGATACCCGGACGACCGCCCGGGGGCACCGGCTCGTCGAGCTGGAGGACCCGACCGGGACCATACGCGTGCTCTTCAATAAAGGAAGGGACGAGTCCTTCGCGGAGGCGGAACGGATCCTCCCCGACGAAGTGCTCGGGGTCAAGGGGAAGCTCTCCCAGGACGGGGGGCTCTTCTTTGCCGATCACCTCTCCCGCCCTGACATCCCCATCAACCACGCTCCGTTCAGGAGCGACCGGCCCGGGAAGGCGGTCCTGATCTCTGATGTGCATGTCGGGAGCAACACGTTCCTTGAAGATGCGTGGAACCGGTTCGCCGACTGGCTCCAGGATTCTGACGCCGCGTACCTCCTGATCGCAGGCGATCTCGTCGACGGTATCGGGATCTATCCCGGGCAGGAGGACGAGCTGACCATCAAGAACATATATGAGCAGTACGATGTCTTCGCGGAGATGCTCCGGGATCTCCCGTCGAGGATCCGGATCGTCGCCGCTCCCGGGAACCACGATGTCGTCAGGATGGCCGAACCGCAGCCGGCTATCCCGCCGGAGTTCACAGGAAGGTTCCCGGAGAACTGCGTCCTCGTCGAGAACCCCTGCCTCCTGAACCTCCAAGGTGTCCGGGTTCTCATGTACCACGGACGGTCGTTTGACGATATGATCGGGCTCATACCGGGGGCGAGTTACGAGCGGCCCGGGGAGATCATGAACGAGATGCTGAGACGCCGGCTGCTTGCCTCTCCCTACGGGATGCGGACCCCCATTGCGGCCATGAAGACCGACCGGCTCATCATCGACCCGATCCCCGAGATCCTGCTCACCGGCCACGTCCATATCTGTGACGTCACCCGCTACCGGGGCATCCTCGGGGTGAACGCGGGCACCTGGCAGTCACAGACATCGTTTCAGAAACAGATGAACATTCATCCTACACCCGCGCGGGCGTTCGTCGTCGATCTCCAGACTCTCCAGCCTGAAATGATGGATTTCAGCTGATATATACGCTGCTTTCCCGGAACTTTTCCACATATTTAAAAATGTTGACCGCCACTCTCTATGGTACTCTTATCGGAGGCGTGAAAAAGAGATGGATCTGGTGTATCTGGCGCCCATAGGTGCCGTTATCGCCCTTCTGTTTGCCGGATACTCATACACGAGTATCAAGCGGGAGGGCACAGGTACTGAGGTTATGCAGAAGATCGCTGCTGCCATCCATGATGGGGCGATGGTCTACCTGAACCGGCAGTACCGCGCTATTGCAATATTCGTCATCATACTTGCCGCTGTCCTCGCGATCTGGATTGAGCCGCTCACCGCCGCCTGTTTCGTGCTCGGCGCGGCGCTCTCGGCGACTGCCGGCTACATAGGCATGTTCACCGCGACGGCGGCAAACGTCCGGACCACAAACGCCGCGCGACGGGGAATTGCCGATGCGTTCCGGGTCTCGTTTGCGAGCGGTTCGGTCATGGGCATGGCCGTGGTCGGGCTTGGGCTCCTCGGGCTCTCGGTTGCCTACGTTGCCATCAGCACGTTCACCGGTCTTTCGCAGGCTGAGGTCCTCACCTCCGTGACCGGGTTTGGTCTCGGGGCAAGCTCCATAGCGCTCTTTGCCCGTGTCGGCGGAGGTATATTCACCAAAGCTGCCGACGTCGGCGCTGACCTCGTCGGCAAGGTCGAGGCGGGCATCCCTGAGGATGACCCCCGAAACCCGGCTGTCATAGCCGATAACGTCGGCGACAACGTCGGCGATGTCGCCGGCATGGGTGCGGACCTCTACGAGTCGTACGTCGGCTCGATCATCGCGGCGATGGTCCTCGGTGTTGCCGTCGCGGCCACACAGTTCCCGGACGCGGGAGCCATGAACGTGATCATCCTCCCGCTGCTCATCTCAGCGGCCGGTATCATAGCATCCATCATAGGCTCGCTCTTTGTCCGGACCAACAAGACCGATAGCAGCGCTATCCACATGGCGTTCAACAAAGGACTGCTCTCCGCGCTCGTTCTGGCCGTCATCGCGACCTACGTCCTCGTGACTCAGCTCCTCGGAGCCGGGTATATCGGTGTCTTCTACGCCACCGTCGCCGGCCTCGTCGCAGGGTTCGCCATCGGCCTGATCACTGAATACTACACCTCCTTTGACCGGAAACCGACCCAGGAGATCGTGAAGTCGAGCGAGACGGGACCCGCCACCACCATCATCACCGGGTTTGCAAAGGGGATGGAGAGCACCACCTGGCCTGTCCTGATCATCGCCCTTGCTATCTACGTCTCATACTGGGCTGCCGGACTCTATGGTATCGCCATCGCCGCCGTCGGCATGCTCTCGACGCTCGGGATCTCCCTCTCGGTGGATGCGTACGGTCCTGTTGCCGATAACGCCGGCGGTATCGCCGAGATGTCCCACCAGAAACCGGAGGTCCGCGAGATCACCGATACACTGGATGCGGTTGGAAACACCACTGCAGCCATCGGCAAAGGGTTCGCCATCGGTTCCGCCGCCCTGACGGCGCTCGCCCTCTTCTCCGCCTACACCCAGGCGGTCGGTCTCACGATCATCGATGTCGCCGTCCCGAACGTCTTCATCGGGCTCCTGATCGGCGCGATGCTCCCGTTCCTCTTCTGCTCCATCACGATGATGGCGGTGAGCAAGGCGGCATACAGCATCGTCCACGAGGTCCGTCGCCAGTTCCGGGAGATCGCTGGCCTCATGGAAGGGACGGCCGACCCTGATTATGCCTCGTGCATTGCCATATCCACCCAGTCGGCTCTCCGTGAGATGATCGTGCCCGGCGTCCTCGCTGTCGTTGCACCGCTCGCCGTCGGGTTCGTCCTCGGTCCTGAAGCGCTCGGCGGCCTCCTCGTCGGTTCACTCGGAGCCGGGTTCCTCCTCGCCATCACGATGGCGAACGCCGGCGGGGCATGGGATAACGCAAAGAAGTTCATCGAGATGGGACACCTCGGTGGGAAGGGTTCAGATGCCCACAAGGCGGCGGTCGTCGGCGACACCGTGGGTGACCCCTTCAAGGACACATCAGGGCCTTCCCTGAATATTCTCATAAAACTGATGGCCATGGTCGCTCTGGTCTTTGCACCGCTGATCTTGGTCATCTGACCACTTTTTTACCAGACGGCGGTGTGGAGACTGTCGTCCTTCCGGAACCCCAGAAACGATCGGGATCCCTGGACCGCATCGATGACCCGGGCACCCGTCCTGTTCATGAGAACCTCGATGGGTATGCGCATCCGGGCGTCAAGGCACCCGTGGATGAGATCCCGCAGTGTCACCTCCGCCCGCAGCTCAGGGATGAGACGGTGCTGGAGAAGCCGAGTGTAGGTCTCGGCGAGCGGCGCCCCGGTGGTGATGTGGCGGTGGACGGCGTGGGCGGCGAGTTCTGCGGTCCGGTGGGCGTAGAAGATCCCCTCGCCGAGGATGGGGCTGGCGAATCCTCCGGCGTCGCCGACGAGGAGCGTCCCCCCGCAGGCGGGGGTGGGGATGTAGTTGCCAAACGGTAGCGGAGAGGCCATCGGTCTTCGGTCTGTGAACGCAGAAAGACCGAGAGTCTTCAGGAATTCACCAAAACGGTCACGAAAACCTTTTCCGTTCTTTCGGATGAGACCTCCGAGGCCGACAACGATCGCGTCCCGGTTCGGGAAGACCCACCCGTAGCCCCACCTGCAGGCGGTGAGGAAGAGGTGGGGTGCCGCAAGGTCGCCGTCCAGACGGATAGACCCCTCCTCTTCAGCCAGCGCCTGTACCTCCTCACGGGGGATCGCCACCTCGAGCGCCAGCCCGAGGTTCTCCTGCCACCGTTTGCGGTCAACGATGTGTCCCGGGAGGGAGCGCCTGACCCGACTGTGGATCCCATCCGCCCCTATGATGATGGGGGCGGAGCAACGGTCCCCCTCTGATGTCGTGATGGTGCGGCCAGCACGGTCGACGGCAACCACCTCCACATCTTCGTAGATGTCGGCCCCGGCCTCCCCCGCCCTCCGGGCAAGGTACGCGTCGTAGCGTTCCCGCCGGGTGAAGTAGAACGGTTCCGCGAGGTCTCCGGCGAGGGCACGGGTGCCTTCGATGTAGAGGGCGTAGGTCGTTCCGACAAAATCGATCAGATCTTCCTGCCTGAGGTCTGGAACCGGCAGAGAGAAGACCCGATCGAGGAATTTGACCGATTTCTGGCTGAGGCAACCCCCGCAGACCTTGTGCCGGGGATACTTCTGCTTCTCGAGGAGGGCCACCCGGTGACCGAACCCGGCGAGCAGGTAAGCGGCGGTGCTCCCGGCAGGCCCGCCCCCGATGACGAAGATATCGTAGTCAGAGCGACTCACAGGCTTCTCCCTCCCCTCGATCAGGGAAAACTCAGTACCCATCATTATCTTCTTCTCCCGGCCCCTTGAAGACTTCAGGAGGAGGATATGCACTGAAATCGGGTATAGTTTTCCCCCCCCAAAAAATATCGTCTGAGCGCCGCTCGCCCCGTATCAGCCCTGCAGGGGGGTGAGCGATCTGCACCAGATGTTCATATCCTCAAGCGAGCCGCAGATGTTGGTGCAGTCGGCAAGTGTTCCTGCGTAGGCATAGCCTGCGCGTGCAAAGGTGATGTTGGCCGGGTATGAACGGGCCCGGGCCACGGCAAACGTTGTCTGCACCCCGAACGAGCGCATATCTTCCTCCATCCGTTGCAGGAGATACCCTGCAAACCCGCGTCCCCGGTAGTCGGGCAGTGTCGCAAAGCCGGTCATCTCCGCGAACCTTGCGCGGGCATCCACTTCCGCCGCGGCGACTGAGGCGATGCGGCCGCCGGGGTCGAGGATGCAGAAACATCGCAGGCTACCCTGCATCTCCCCTGCAAGGTAGGCCGGGTCATGGATAGGGACGGGGTAGGTCTCAAAGATGTCCCGGTAGATCGATGCAAGCGCCGGGGCATCTCCGGGTGCGATTGAGGTAGCGGCAAAACCGGGTTCGAGCGTCGCCGAGCCTGGAGCGCTCTTTCGGGCCTTCTCCAGCGCGACTGCGAGAACGTCGTCGGTCCTGGCTGCATCGCCCTCCGGAGCGTCGATGTATCTTGCCATGTAGTAGCCGTCCACCTTTCCGCGGAATAACCCCGGGAGACGTGCTCCGGGGGTGTAGCCGCACGCTACAAAGTGGTCATGGGCCGGAGCCGGGATCCTTGCGAATATCCGGGGGTATCCCCGATCTTTCGCGAGCGCGAGGAGCCGGTCGGTGATCCCGGGAAGGTCTGCCAGGTCCAGGTGGTAGAGAAAGATGCGGTCGTTGTACGGACCATGGTGGATCAGGCTTCGCCCGAGTTTTGTGATGGTGTCGGCATGAGCGCCTCTGCGCGGACGATGCGATCTCTGGCCAGGCAGCCGCCCGGGAGGAGGATAGGTTTTCTTTGCCGCGTGCCGCCGTGATGCGGCATCGGCACCGGTTCGAGATATGTGGTCTTTTTGATCGTGTAGAGAACTGAACATGCTGTTCCCGGGATCATATATTGTTAATAATATATAATTAACCCGGATATTCTACCCTCCGAGCACCGGGAGAAAGCACATTTAGATCGCGTGAGCAGCCTCCTCCTGAGAGGATCGCCGACAAAAAAATGGGCTAAGGTTGTTACCCTACCCGCCCGAACTCTTCGTTCACGTCAGCGGCAGATTGGTAGTTCCGCTTGCTGAACCGGTCGAGTGCTGCGATCACGTCTGCGGAGGCGTTATGCTCCCGTGCATGGTTGATCAGATCCTCCCTTCCTGCCGGATACCGTATGTCTTTGAGGTAGACCTGCAGGTCAGCGGCAGAGAGATGCCTTTGAGGTGGTTCAGGGGCCGAGGCAGGGCGTTCGCTCTCTGCTGTCACCGGGATCTCCTTCCCCTCTACCCTCTCTGCCTTGATGGGCATCTCTTCGCTTGCAGGCCGATCACGCACCTCCACCCGCTCGGTCGTGACAACCTCACGGGGCGGTGGTTCCGTCCGGGCCACGGCCCGCGCCTCTTCCTGGCTCGGGGGGCCCATGGGCCGGGTCGACTCTATCAGGTCCCAGTTTGCCTCCCTTGGCCACTCATCCTCCGCGAAGCCGGGATCGTTGTCGACCTTGTATTTGCTTATGTTGACCACAAAAACTTCATCGCCCGGCCGGTAGACCATCGCCTCGATGGGGATCGCAAAGAATTTCGCTCCGAGGCCGAGCATGCCCCCGGTCCTGAGCACCGCGTAGACCACCCTGCCGGAGGGCAGACCGACCCGCAGGTTTGAGATCTCGCCAAGGTCGTAGCCTTCAGGATTCTCCACCCGCTTCCCCACGATATCGTTGGACGACATGAACTCCTGCTCCCCCGCTTTGCGCACCTGCTGCTCTAGAACAGTCTTAGCCATTATAACCACCACCACTTGAGTACGTTTTCGGAGATGAATGCCATCTCTACACAGAGCGTGCCGATGCACGTTGTGACTATTTATAGCTTCCCGGGATTGATCGTCCAACAACCCACGGCGGTACGCCCCCCCACCTCCGGATCGACTCAACCATAGCGCCGCCTCTCCAGGATAGCTCACTGAGCGAGGGTATGGGGCGGTGATCTGTTTTGCAGTTGAATTGGATATGCGAGGGGCTCTTTCCATGTCCAGATGCGATCCAAAACACCTTCCCTGCCGGGGTCTCTGGCATCGATGAGGTTGATTCGACCCGTGGGCGCCGGGATCTTCGTCTCATCTTCCATCTGGCGAGGCGCTCGGAAGATCCCTCCACACCCCGGTTCGCCGCATAAGGCCGAACCTCCCAGGCGGTCCCCTGATGGACGATCAAGGCCCTGGGATCCAAGAGGTCCGGCTGTAAGGGGTATGAGAGATGAGTCCGCGTCATCATAGCGCGCGGGGTGGGAAACTCAACAGGTGCAGAGGTCACTCCGCCGCCTTTCAAAAATTCAGTACTTTTGCCAGTAGTGCATCATGTCACCGTATCTTCAAAGATTTTGACGTGTGAGATGTAGCGCCAACAACCACACGGAATGACGGTAGTAACCTGGTTTTGCGAGATCTCCCCCTTCTTTCAATGTGCCGGCATCCCCCTCCCCAGGAGGGGGATACCTGGAGAAAGTCGTATCCGGGAGAGCGAACCCACGCGCCAGCCTTTTCTTCAGGCTCGCCCTATACACTGGACCGTGGGGGTATCTCCACGGGGGGGCAGACGGGAAGGGGGCTTTCTGCCCCCTCCAGTGCTTGATCTGTTTCTTCAGGGCGAACAGGGGTGCGTGTCTGACGATCTGCTCCAAGTCCTGTTACGAAGGCGTGGGGCTCAAGACCCTAAAAAGTAACGCCACAGACTATACGGGTGACTCGGAGGTGCCCTTCACCCAGTACCCGAACAGTTTATGGGTATCGGCGAAGACTGATCTGATATAGGCTGGATACCATCTGTGGGAGTCGTGGAATGCGGGGATGTGCAGAACTTCTCTTAGAGCTTAATACATATGACGAACATTGGCGCATTGAAGCGAAAGAAATGTCCCGAACCCTGGGCAAAACCACCACTCAGACGATCTCGGCGTTCTCAAACGAACCCGGGATCGAGGGAGGATATCTCCTGCTTGGTGTTTCCCGCGATCCGGCTTCCGGGAACTATAGGGTTATCGGCGTCCACGATCCCGATAAATTACAGAGAGAAGTCGCTTCGCTCTGTGCCTCCGCGTTCAACCGGCCTCTGAGGCCGAATGTGCAGGTCTGCATGGTCGATGAAAAACCGACGATCGTGGTGTATATCCCTGAAGAAGAGCCCCATAACAAACCCATTTACATAAAAGCGCAAGGTCTGCCACGGGGCGCCTACCGCCGCATCGGCTCGACAGCTCAGCGCTGTACCGACGAGGATATCCGAATGTTCCATACGAGTGCAGAACGGAGGACGTTTGACGAATCGGTTATTCCAGGTGCATTATTGGACGATATCGATCCACATGCAATCGACGAATACCGACGAGTACGACGAACCGCCAACCCGCATGCACCGGAGTTGAACTGGGATGATAGAGATCTTCTCCTTGCCCTGAAGTGTGCGGATAAGCAAGATAATGAGATAATCCCTACATTGGCTGGGATTCTCCTCTTCGGAAAGGATATTGCAATCCGGAAATATCTCCCGTTGATGCGTGTTGATTACCTACGCGTTCCAACCCACAAATGGAATGGCGAGATCTCGTACTCGCTTGAGTTCCGCGAGCCGCTGTTGCGTATGATTCCACGCGTCATTGCTGGTATTATGGATGACATTCCAAGGAGCGTGGCGTTCCATGAGGGATCCGTCCAGCGGCACGAAAAACCCCTTATCCCTGAACGAGTCATCCGCGAGGCAGTTGTGAACGCGCTGATGCATCGAAATTATCGATCTTGTGGGACGATACAGATCATCCGCTATCCGGGAAGGCTAGAGATAACGAATCCTGGGCATTCGCTTGTTGAGATCGGCGATGAGGGAAGCATTACCTCTGTCACCCGAAATCCGGCCATTGCAGCGATTCTACACGATACAAACCTGGCCGAGAACAAAGGTAGTGGAATCCGGATGATGGTACAGTTAACTCAGGAAGCCCGCCTGTCTCCGCCGGTCTTTGAATCGAATCGTCAGGACGATTATTTCCGCGCCACATTTTCCCTTCATCATTTCTTCTCTGAGGAAGAACTCGCATGGCTCCGTGGCTTCAGCGCCACCGACCTATCAGATGAAGAGGCAATGGCTCTCGTCTTTGTCAGGCGGAATGGGTCTGTCTCGAATGAACAGTGTCGTGATCTGACCGGACTTGATGTGATCGGTGCAAGCAAACTACTCGGGAGACTCCGGGATTTGGGCTTCCTTATCCAGCATCCCCATGGTGCGATGACCTTCTATACTCCCACCGGGCAACTCGGGGTGACTTTTTCGCGCACAATTAGCTTTCAGGAGACAGATATTCCGTTAGATGCAGATAAGACACTGAGCGTGGGCCCTGAAATAATCCCTCCAGATATTGCAGAGTCGATAAGAGATCTGGGCAAAAGGAGTCCATCGCAGGAAGTCAGGCGAGTTATCATTCAAATTTGCAACGTGCGTCCCTTCTCTGCCGAGGAGATTGCCCAAATGATTGGGAGAAGCAAAAAATGGGTATCAGTCAGTTACTTACAGCCCATGGTACGTGACGGCCAACTGGAATACGCAATTCCTGGGGAGCCAAACCATCCGGAGCAGAAATACATGGTGAGAAGAAGTCAACAGGAGATCTAAATACAAATTCTGCAGGCTTTCCTCATACTCCGGATACTTGAAGACTGCTGACGTAGGATACAGGCAATAGCGCTCTTCCGCAACGGAGTAAGGGATTTTGAACACTCCTTACTGATCCACCTCCGGACCCTTACCTACCAACCTCGGTGCCCTTACCTACCAACCTCGGTGCCCTTACCTACCAACCTCGGTGCCCTTACCTACCAACCTCGGTACCCTTACCTACCAACCTCGGTACCCTTACCTACCAACCTCGGTACCCTTACCTACCAACCTCGGTACCCTTACCT